>Ga0172375_10001755_pt1 | contig 34630 bp, 30 predicted proteins | sample LakKiv1m_FD_114537 | JGI IMG/M metagenome (GOLD analysis project Ga0172375, IMG submission 114537) | Freshwater microbial communities from Kabuno Bay, South-Kivu, Congo - kab_092012_11.1m | ecosystem: Environmental > Aquatic > Freshwater > Lake | place: Democratic Republic of the Congo... | reverse complement strand
GAATACAACACGATTGTGGGGGAATATTTGAATCATCAATTCTATTTCGATTATCAGAATATTGTTATTATTGGAGGACCATCACACGCCGAAGAAGTGGCTGCAGAAAAATTAACTTATTTGACTATTGCGTCGCAAGATGTCGAAAAGGCAGCTCTTATAGCATCAATGCTTAAATGTCGGTTTATTAAAACCGATATTTCAGATGATATTTTTGGAACGGAATATTCATCTGTATTAAAAAATATTATTGCAATTGCTTCAGGAATTTGTGTTGGACTTGGATATGGTGATAATTTTCAGGCAGTATTAGTTTCAAATGCCATACAAGAAATAAAAATGTTCCTCGACGAGATTCATCCGATACAGCGCGACATAAAAGATTCTGTTTATCTTGGTGATCTTTTAGTTACGGCGTATTCAAATTATAGTCGTAATAGAACCTTTGGAAGCATGATTGGTAAAGGGTATTCGGTGAAATCTGCACAGCTCGAAATGAAAATGATTGCAGAGGGCTATTTTGCTACTAATTGCATAAAGAAGATAATTGATATGCATTCTATTTCAATGCCAATCACTGAAGCAGTGTACAATATATTGTATAAAAACTCTTCCCCCACTTATGAAATAACTAAACTTACTGAAAGATTAAAATAGTCTGATTTTTTTTAATTATTTGAATTTTAAAATAATTTTATCTACATAATCTAATTATTTATAACTTTAACCCCAGAAACCAAAACATAAAAGCTATGATAAAAAAAATTACATTTTTAATTGCAGTGTTTGCAATTGCATTTATTTCAATTAATGCAATAAACAACTTTGCAAAGTCAAATCAAACTGGTGCGCCTACACAATCCGGAACTGGGGGTTATACTGGTTCAACCAGTGATGGCATGGACTGTACGACATGTCATGCAAATAAAAAAAGAACCGTGACCGGCTGGATTACATCTGATATTCCAGGTACTGGTTATATTCCAAATACTTTGTATCATATAACGCTAACTGCCACTTGTGCTGGTCAAACAATTTTTGGTTTTCAGGTTTCTCCAACAGATAATATTGGCAATCCTAAAGGAAACATTGCTAATGTTGAAGTATCGAATACAAAAGTTGTAAGTTCTCCAGGAACTAGTAATAATAAATTTATCACTCACAAATCAGCAGGAACTACTGGTTCTACAGGCACTCACACCTGGACCTTTAACTGGACATCTCCAGCTCTTGGAGTTGCAACAACTGTAATATTTTCTGGAGCCTTTATCGCGGGAACAGGATCATATTCCACTACAGACTCTACATTTTTAACAAGTTATACTGTTGCTCCCAATACATCTGGAATTGAAGATTTAACTACAGATAATCCCATTGGATTACAAGTTTTTCCAAACCCAAGTACAGAACAAATTAATATTCATTTTTCATTAAAAGATAAGGGGGCAGTTGTTGTTTCTTTACTAACATTGGATGGAAGAAGTGTAAGTATTTTAGATAAAAATTCATATAAAGCTGGTAATTACGACAAACAATATTTACTTAGTAATAAACCAGCTTCGGGTGTTTATTTTGTATCTGTAAAAGTGAATACGCAGACCTATTTGAAGAAAATAATTGTTCAATAATTATTTTAAAAAGCTTAAATAAAAAAGGCGGATTTTAATAAACCCGCCTTTTTTATTTTATTGTAGAAACCTATATTTTTTCAGAACAAAGTTTAGCACCAATAAACTGCCGATTCAACCGTGCAATGTTGGAGCGATTGATAAGTTTAGGGCACTCAGCTTCGCAACCATAGGTATTTGAACAATTGCCGAAACCTAATCCATCCATTTCCTTTACCATTTTCTGCACACGCTCTTTAGCTTCAATTTTACCTTGAGGTAGTAATGCCAATTGAGATACCTTAGCAGATACAAACAACATGGCAGATGCATTTGCACATGCAGCAACACAGGCACCACAACCAATACATGCGGCTGCATCCATTGAAAGTTCTGCATTTGTTCTGTTAATTGGAATTGAATTTGCATCAGGAACACCGCCTGTATTTACATTTACATAACCACCCGCCTGAATGATTTTATCAAAAGCAGAACGATCTACCAACAAATCTTTGATAAGTGGGAAAGCTTTTGATCGCCATGGTTCAATAACAATTGTATCACCATCACTGAACTTACGCATATGCAGCTGACAGGTAGTAACTCCATCGTCTGGACCATGAGGACGGCCATTGATAAATAATCCACACATTCCACAAATACCTTCTCTGCAATCGTGATCGAAAGACACAGGACAATGTTCAAAAGCAATTGAATCGCCTTCACATTCGCTTGTCAATTTTTCATTCAGTTGATCCAGCATTTCCAGAAAAGAACAATCCTCTGAAATATTAGAAATTTCGTAATCAGCGAATTTCCCTTTTGAGTTAGCGTCTTTCTGACGCCATATTTTAAGTTTTAAATCCATATTCTTATTTATTTATCCTGAATTATGCTTTACGAATATTATTTATAATTACGTTGTTTTAACTCGATGTCTTTAAACTCAAGGTCTTCCTTATGAAGTTCAGGATCCGAATCCCCTTTATACTCCCAGGCAGCAACATAAGCAAATTTTTCATCATCGCGTTTTGCTTCGCCTTCTTCGGTTTGCATTTCTTCTCTAAAATGACCTCCGCAAGATTCTCTACGATTGAGTGCATCCCGAACCATCAGTTCTCCTAATTCTAAAAAGTCGGCAACACGTTTTGCTTTTTCTATATCGGGATTGTACTCATTAAGACCACCGGTAATTTTTAAATCATTCCAAAATTCTTTTCGCAGTTCTGGTATTAATTCAAGTGCTTTCTTTAGGCCTGCCTCAGTTCTTCCCATACCACAATAGTTCCACATAATCTTGCCCAGTTTTTTATGGAAGGAGTTTACCGATTGATTTCCTTTAATCGAAATCAACTTTTGAATTTCATTTTTAACTTTTTGTTCTGCTTCTAAAAATTCAGGTAAGTCCGTTGACATACGGGGAGTGTGAATTTCGTCTGCCAAATAATTATTAATAGTACTTGGAAGAACGAAATAGCCATCGGCCAATCCTTGCATAAGAGCTGAAGCTCCTAAACGATTTGCGCCATGGTCAGAAAAATTGCATTCCCCTGCTGCATACAAACCTGGTATGGAGGTCATCAGATTATAGTCAACCCAAATACCACCCATCACATAATGGGCTGCAGGGTAGATCATCATTGGCGTTTCATAAGGATTTTCATCCACAATTTTTTCGTACATTTGGAAAAGGTTTCCATATCTTTGTTCAATGACACTTTTTCCAAGGCGTTTGATGGCATTTTCGAAATCAAGATAAACAGCCAAACCGGTTGCTCCAACTCCAAAACCAGCATCGCATCGCTCTTTTGCTGCACGAGAAGCTACATCTCGCGGAACTAAGTTTCCAAAAGCAGGATAACGTCTTTCCAGGTAATAATCGCGATCATCTTCAGCAATATCGTTTGGAGATATAGACTTGTTGCGTAACTTTTCAACGAGTTCTTTTGTTTTAGGAACCCATATTCTTCCATCATTGCGAAGACTTTCGCTCATTAACGTAAGTTTGGACTGATAGTCTCCGTGAACAGGAATACAGGTAGGATGTATTTGAGTATAGCATGGGTTTGCAAAGAAAGCCCCTTTTTTATAGGCAGCCCAAATGGGAGTGGCGTTCGATCCTTTTGCATTTGTTGAGAGATAAAAAACATTGGCATAACCTCCTGTTGCAAGTACTACAGCATGCCCAAAATATTTTTCTATTTCACCAGTAATTAAATTACGTGTAATAATACCACGTGCTTTTCCATCAACCTTAACAATGTCGAGTACGTCGCGTCGGTTATAGAGTTTTACAGTTCCTTTTTTTATTTGTCGGCTAAGTGCACCATAAGCTCCTAATAATAATTGTTGTCCTGTTTGTCCGCGCGCATAAAAGGTACGTGAAACCTGAGCACCACCAAACGAACGATTGTCCAAGAGTCCACCGTATTCTCTGGCAAAAGGAACTCCTTGTGCAACACACTGGTCAATAATTTGATTGCTTACTTCAGCAAGGCGATAGACATTGGCTTCTCGGGCACGGTAATCACCGCCTTTAACGGTATCGTAAAACAAGCGGTAAACGCTATCATTATCGTTTTGATAATTTTTTGCGGCATTAATCCCACCCTGTGCTGCAATGCTGTGTGCACGACGAGGAGTATCCTGATAACAAAATATCTTAACATTATATCCTAATTCGCCCAAAGAAGCCGCTGCAGCAGCGCCAGCTAAACCTGTTCCAACAACAATGATATCGAGCTTGCGTTTATTGGATGGGTTTACCAGTTTACAATGGGATTTATAATTAGACCATTTCTGAGCTAATGGTCCTTCCGGGATGTTTGAGTTTATCTTTGTCATAAATAGTAGTATTCTTTTTGTTCGTAATGATTAGTTAAAGAAGAACATGAAATAAATTGGAAGTATGGAAAAGCCAACGGCAACAATAATTGAATAGAGTGTTCCAAAATTTTTAATGCAAGTACTGTATTTGGAATGATTCAACCCAAGAGTTTGAAAAGCTGATTGAAAAGCATGGTTAAGATGGAACCCTAAAATAATAATGAGAAAAATATAAATACCCGAATAAAGCGGATCCGCAAAAAGACGAATGCACATATTATAAAAATCATGCTTGTCTAAGGCACCGGCAGGAACAGCAACTAATCCTAATTTCACGAAATAAAAATTCATAAAATGAATAATTAAGAAAATCAAGACAATTAAGCCGGTCCAAATCATATATTTAGAGAAAAATGAAGTATTGGATTGGTTGGATTTGTAATAACCAACAGGCCGCGATGACCAGTTTTTAAAAGTTAGTATAACGCCATAAATCATGTGAATGAGGAATCCGCCAAAAAGAACTACTTCGAAAATTTTAACTATCACATTGGAGCTCATAAATCCGGCTGCAGCCATAAACCATGCTCCTCCGTCATCCCTGAGCAGCATCAGGTTGATACCAAGATGAACCAAAAGGAACACTATCAAAAACAAACCCGCCAGGGCCATAATTACTTTTTTTGTGATAGATGAGAAAACTAATAATTTCATGATTGAAAAGTATAATTAAATAAAAATGAATAAACACAATGATTGTTTCAAAGAATATTCTTTATTTTGTAAAATATTTTGCGGCAAAATTATATCGAGGAAACATAATATCAAAATAAATCTAACTTTTTTTTTAACCAAGTATTAACTTATTTTTTTAATCATGAAATATCAAGCAATTAACCCAGAATTATTTATAAAAAACAGAGAGAATTTTAAAAAACATTTAAAACCTAATTCTGTTGCCATTTTTAACTCAAATGATGAAATGCCTCGGAACGGTGATCAGAACTTTCCTTTTCGTCAGAACTCAGATTTTTTCTATCTGACCGGTATTGATCAAGAAAAAAGTATTTTATTGTTGTGTCCTGAATGTCCAAACCCAAAACTTCGTGAAGTGTTGTTTTTGGTCGAAACGAGCGAACTAATTGCGATTTGGTATGGACACAAATATACCAAAGATGAAGGATCGACTACTTCAGGTATAAAGACTATTTTATGGCTTGATAGTTTTGAAACAGTTTTAAAGGAAGTGATGTCAACCACCCATAATGTTTACTTAAACACAAACGAAAACATACGATATTCGAGCGAAGTGATAACAAGAGATGTGCGGTTTGCAAAAGATATTAAGAAAAAATTTCCTGCTCATAATTATCATCGTGCTGCACCAATTGTAACCAATCTGCGCACTTCAAAATCATCTATTGAAGTTGAACTTATTCAAAAAGCTTGCGATATAACAGAAAAGGGCTTTCGCAGAGTATTACAATTTGTAAAACCCGGCGTAATGGAATATGAAGTTGAAGCAGAAATTACTCATGAATTTTTATGTAATAGAGCAAATGGTCATTCATACAGCCCTATTATTGCGTCTGGAAAAAGTGCATGTGTCTTGCATTATGTTGAAAACAATAAGGAATGTAAGGATGGTGATTTAATGTTACTTGATTTTGGAGCCGAATATGCTAATTATGCTGGCGATCTATCTAGGACAATTCCTGTGAATGGAAAATTTACACCTCGTCAAAAAGATGTTTACAATGCTTGTCTTCGTGTAATGAAAGCGGCTATTAAAATGCTTGTTGTTGGAAACACTATTGATAAATACCACGCAGAAGTATGCAAAGTAATGGAAAAAGAGCTCATTGGACTTGGATTGTTTACTGCTGAAGATGTAAAAAATCAAGATCCTGCCAAACCATTATTTTTTAAATATTATATGCATGGAACATCTCACTTTATGGGCTTAGATGTTCATGATGTTGGAAGTAAACAGGAAGAACTTCGGGATGGCATGTTGTTTTCATGTGAGCCGGGAATTTATATTATGGAAGAAGGAATTGGTATTCGTATCGAAAATGATATTCTTGTTACCGAGAATGGTCCTGTTGACCTTATGAAAAATATTCCGATTGAAGTTGATGAAATTGAAGCATTAATGGCTAAGAAAAAATAAATTCTGATTATTTAAATGGAAGATTATTTTTTGTTCTGTAGTAAAAAAATTCGTTTTCGTTCTGAAGGAAAAGGAAATGTAATTGTTTTGCTGCATGGTTTTACTGAATCACTAGAAATTTGGAACGAGTTTGCTGTATCGCTTTGTAAATCTTTTAGGGTAATTTGCATTGACCTTCCAGGACATGGAAAGAGTGAATGTTTGGGCTATTCTCATTCGATGGAAGAATTAGCGGAATGTATGCATGCGCTTTTAGAAAGTCTGAACATTGAAAAACCCATTGTAATTGGTCATTCGATGGGTGGCTATGTTGCGCTTGCATTTGCAAGAAAATATAGTAAAAATGTAAAAGGTTTGGGGTTGTTTCATTCATCTGCATATCCTGATACTATTGAAGGAAAAGCAAACAGATCAAAAGTGATTGAGTTTATATCAAAAAATCATTCCGAATTTATAATGAATTTTATTCCTGATTTATTTACACCTAAGAATAGAGAAAAATTTCAAAACGAAATTTCGATTTTAGTTGATTCTGCAAAGAAAATGACCAAAGAAGGAATTATTGCATCACAAATTGGTATGCGCGACAGGGTTGATTCTTCTGATGTTTTAAAAAATGTTGATTTTCCTGTTTTATTTATTGCCGGTAAAAAAGATACTCGGATACCTTTTGATAAAGTTATGGAACAAGTAGCAATGCCTAAAGATACTATTGCATTATTGCTTGATGAGGTAGCGCACATGGGTTATATTGAAGCAAAAGAAAAAACGCTTCATGCGGTCAAGTGTTTTGCGCAAGGTATTTATTCATAAAACAAGAAAAGCTATACTTTTATGTATAGCTTTTATAAATTATGCCAGAAAAAATTTAGCCGTTTTTGCTTTTCTTTTCCTTTTTGAGCAAGCGTTTTTCTTTAAGACTTTTGGTCGGCTTTTTCTTTTCTTCTTTTTTTTGATCGTGTGATTTTGCCATAATTTTGTTTTTTAAAGGTTAATACTTGGAGTACAAATTTATAAAAACTATTCCAATTTAAATGACGAAGAACCTAATTGATAATCATCAATAAAAATATCTACATCATACACTCCCCGTTGAAACTCTTTTGTTTTGTCCCAATACACACACATATCCATCGCTTTGTTGTCGTAGTAAACATCTTTTTTTATTGAATAGGCAATTTCTTTTCCTTCATAATTAAACATATTTGCATCGTCTTTTCCTATGGTTAAAATATTTTGATCCGGACCTACTATACGTAAATAAATAGATTTGTTTCCTTTGGTTACTAATGCGTTTTCGCTAATCATAAAACAAATACGAACACGTTGTACCTTTTTTGCTTTTTGAGTAACAATTTCTTGCGTTCCTTTGAGCCGTACTCCATAGGAGACCATTTCATAAGCTTTTAGTACAGAACCTTGTTTGACTTTTGTATGAAGGTCCTTGTTTTCGACAGTCAATGAAGAATTCTTCAATACTGCGGAATCCAATGATGATTTTATAGTTATATTATCGGATGAAAGTGCTTTGTTTTGCGACTTCAATTCCGAAATTTGATTCATATAATCTTTCAGTCTGTTTTCAAGTTCAAGAACCTTTTTTTTGTATTGTTCGGTAGTTCCGCTAAAGTTCTTTATTTCGTTTTGAAGAGCAACAATTTTTTCTTTTTCATTAATAAACAAACTGTCTAAATCCTCATATTCGGTTATCATCTGATCGTATTCACCCTCCATGTTTTTCAACTTGGTAAGTAAATCTTTTTTATCGTTTTCTGATTTATTAATTGCTGCGGTTTTAACAACAATATTCTCTTTTTCGTTCATTAATTGCATAATGAGATAAGCTGAAAATAAAAGAGAAAGTAAAGAAAATAATAATGCAAGCAATAAATACCTTTTCAAAGATTTAATTTTTTTCTCTGATTCAGGTTGGTTAAAAGTTTTTTCTTGTTCCATTAAATAAATTTACGAAATTATTTTAACTCGAAAGAGGATTCGCCAATTTCCATATCATCACAAAAAACATTTATGTGGTATATTCCTTTCATAGCGGATGCTTCTTTGTTTGTCTTGACCCAGTACATAGTAATGTTTTGAGCTTTATTTTGATAATTTATTTCTTGCTTAAGAGAGTACTGCAAGCGCGAACCATTGTACATAAATGAATAAGTGTCCTCACTACCAAGACACAGTATTTGTTTGTCAGGTCGGGCAATTCGAACATAGATTGTTTTGGGTCCCGGAGGAATAATTAGATTTTCACTGAGGGTAAAATTAATTTTTATTTTATCTACCCTTTTTGCTTTATCGGCATCTTCTTCTTTTTTACCATTTGATTTGGTTCTTATTCCTACTCCAGCAATGTTATATGCCTTAAGCGTAGATGCTGTAGCAACCTTTGTTGTTAAGTCTTCTTTATCTTTTGTAAGGGCAACGGTTTTCTCTTTTTCTTTAGAAAAGTCTTCGGTTATCTTAACATTTTCATCGCGTAATGATTTATTAACCCTATAAAGTGAATCAATTTGCAACACATATCCTTGTGTGATTTTGCGAAGAAAATCCAGTTTTCTTTTTATTCTTCCGTAGTCTGCCTGAGATGCAATCAGTTTTTGTATTTCATCGGAATAGGCCTGAATTATGCTGTCTTTTTCAGACATTTTAGAAGAAAGACTTCCATATTGGTCTTTAATTTTATTATGTTCCTTTACCAAGGAGTCTAGCTCCGATTGTAACTCAAGCGACAACGTTTGCGATTTCGATTTTTCAACAACAATTGTTTTAATTTCTATTTTAGTTACAATCAATTGCCATATCAAAATACCAATAATTGCTAGTAAAACCGCAATGATAATTTTATAAATAGTACTGTTTTTCTTTGTTTCGTTTGATTCCATTTGCTAAGTTTGGGTTTATTTCTTGTTTACTTCTTCGACATAATTCAAGCGGATTTCCGAAAGAAACGATTCAAGCGCTTTCGATAATTCAGCAGAAAGATTATTTTTTGTTTTTTCTTTTAACATCTCAATCATTTCAATGGACTGCCTTGCTTGTTCTAAGTTTATTTCGATTTGATTTGTAATTGGACTTTTAACTTTGCCTAATGATTGCATGGCAGAAGCATGAAAAATATACAATAGTTGAATAAATAATTGATCAGAATTTTCCATTTTTAATTTTGATGCAAATTTACTTTAATTTTTAGATGAAATAATAAATTTAAAATCTGTTTATTAAATCAAAATTGTTTAAAAGATTCATAGAATACTAATTTCCATAAAACAATTTGATGTGCAAGGGTAAAATTTATGTTTTTGTTTTAAATGGATTTTTATTTTTTTGGATTTATGTATTTGATGCAGTAAATAAACACAGCCAGCAAATGGAGAATACAACCTGCTCCAAAAACAAACCAGTTAAAATATTCAGGAATGTACTTAGTTGCGTATTTCATTACTTCGTAATTATTAGTAAAATCAAGAAGTTGTCCTAAAGAAAATTGAGTGAGCATAAAAATACTGTACTCAGCTGTGTAGGAAAAAATGATAATGAGAGAGCCGCCAATCAGCAAACTCCATTCGCCAAAACCGAGTTTTGTTAATCGCGATCGGCTTTCGAAATGGAAAATGCATAATGCAAAAAGTATCATAATGGCACAATTAATTAAAGGCGCTATTACCGGACCAACCCAAGTTGTAGGGATAAAAAACAAAACGTCCCATGTGAAAAGTGATGCAGGCCAATTGAGTAATAATTTTAGGAAAACATAATAAAAGATGTCCCATATTGCAAAGGAAAAAATAAAGAAACCAAAACGATCTACTGTGCGTTTTCCGGCAATAATTCCAATTGCCAGCAACATGATGAGCGTAGCAACTTCACGAAAAATTTCGGTTACGGCTATATTTTGTTCAAGTACTTTTAAAGGGAACGTAAATCCATCAGGATAATATATTGCACGAACATAAACAACGACAGCACTTTCGAGAAAAGCCATTGCAATGCTAAAAACAAAAACCCAAATGATAGTCGAAATATATGATCGTTCTACTTTCATAATAAATCAATTTTTTTACTAAATTATTTAATTTTATGAAATTATTGGAATTTTTCATCTAACACCAAACTTTAAAACATAGAAAAATGAAAAAATTATTTGTTATAGTAATCGCGATAGTTTTCATGATAATGGGAACCTTCGTTTTTCAGGCCTGTCAATCTAGGTCTGCAGATGAAAAAAACATTAATAAACCTACAGAAGGAGAATCTGAAGCAAAAAAAGAGCAGGTGTCAAATTCTGAAATATCATCTACTCCCGGTCAAACTAGCACTAACTTCGAAGAAAAAAATGCCGGGGCCAGCGATAAAACTACTGCAACTAATCAATCACGAGCAGATGACAAAGTTCCTGCTGAGCAAAAGAAATCAGAAAAAATCCCTTCAAAAATTATTAAAACAGCCGATGCTACTTTTCAAGTAAAAAATTGTGATGATAGTCGCAAAGCTATCATTGATATTGTTAACAAAAATGGTGGCTATGTTTCGTCCGAAAACCAAACGAATAATAATTATCAAATCGAAAACACAATGATAATACGCATGAAATCGGATGGATTTGACAATATGCTGGATTTGATTTTAAAGCAATCGATATACACCGAATCAAAAAAAATTATTGCTGATGATGTAACAGCAGACTATGTGGATATTCAAGCACGTCTTCAATCAAAAAAGGAAGTGGAGAAACAATATGCAGAAATTTTGAAGAAGGCATTTACTATTTATGACATCCTTCAAGTTGAACAACAATTACGTCAAATACGTGAAGAGATTGATGCATTTGAAGGAAGATTAAAATACTATGATGATCGGGTTGATTACAGCACTATTAATTTACGTTTTTACGAAAAACTAGATTATACGCCTTCTCCAGCAGCCAATAGTGGTTTCTTTTATAAAATAGGAAAAGCTTTTAACGGGGGCTGGCATATTATTTTAACATTCGTTATTGGGCTTGTTTATTTGTGGCCATTTTTAATTGCAATTGGGGTTGGACTGTTTTTCTTAATACGGTATATTAAGAGAGGGAGGAAGAACTAAATTTTAAAATTCAAATTCAATAAAAAAGGGAAACTATTCAGCTTCCCCTTTTTTATTTCTAAGAGAGATCTTATTTCTTTTTATTAATGATTGTAATAGTACCGTGATATTCTATTCCCTTTTCGGTTTTGTTATTTATATTTAGAATATAATAATAAACACCATCCGAATGCTTATCACCATCCCAATCGTTCTGGTAGTTTGTGTTATCATAAACCTTTTTGCCCCATCTATTATATATGAGCAATGTGCTGTTAGGATAATATTCAAGATTTGTAACATGGAAAAAATCATTCATGCCATCTCCATTCGGGGTTATTACATTTGGAACAGTTAGGTCGCAAGGAATCATGGTTAATAATAAAGTATCACTAAATGTTTTACATCCTGTTACATTTGCTATAACAGGTAATGGATTTTGACCTATATAATCAAATCCCGAGATTGATAAGTCTGAAGTAGATGCACCGGTTGGTTGCCACGAATAAATATATTCAGATCCATTATTTTGAACATTAAATATTATTGTTTCATGCTGGCAAATGGTAGTATCAGGACCTAAGCTGACGATAGGATTAGGAATAACATGAATAGAGACGGTATCTCTGTCAACACATACATTAGATCCTGGAAGCGAAACAACTTCTACCCAGTATGTTCCTGATGTGGCAGCATTGATAGTCTGGCTACTTGCCGAAGTTGACCAATTAAAGATCATTCCGGGGTTTCCCGCATCAAGAGTTAAAGGAACAGTGCTACAGGAATCTGGACCGAGGTCAACTATTGGCTTGTCAACAACAGTTAACAAAAGAGTATCGGCATCTTTACATCGAGTATTTGTGCCTCCATCCACAATTACTGAAATTGGTCCTCCCTGATTTGCATTCACTGTTTGCCCTGAACCAACAATACTACCAGTCCAGACATACGTTGTTCCAATACCTGCGTCAAGGGTTATTTGCTCTCCCTGACAAATTGTTGTGTCGTTTCCTAAATGTACATCAGGTTGTTGAACAACATTAATCGTAATATGATCAACGCCTGGGCAAACTACGGCAGTATCACCATCATTCGTTTGAACAGTAATAACATGTATGCCTGGTGGATAAGTGGCCGAATTAAAAAAGAATGTAGTGTCCGTCAAAGGCACTCCCTGGGGATTTCCGTCAACGAACCAATAATAATTTTGTGCACTGGTATCAGCTATTGCAGTAACAGTATATGTTTCTCCCTTGCATAATAATGTGTCAATGCCCAAATCTACATGCATCCCTTTAACGGTTATACAATAACCGAATGTTTGACTTCCAAAATAAGGGCAAGCATCATCATGTACTTGTACTGTAAAACAATGCGGGGTATTACTAATATCTCCGGAGTTTGGTACCCAGTTAAAGTGACCCTGTGGTCTGTAGGGCGGCACACCGTTTCCTGTGATTGTAAAAGTACCTGCCGGAATCCCGTTATTCCAACTAATGGTTAAATGATTTGCTATATCAACATCTGAGCTAAAAACATCGAAGTCAACAGTGTCTCCTAAGCACAAACTCATTTGATATGTTGAAGTGCTATCCATTCCGGTTAGCTGGGGAAGGCTATTGGTACAAGTAATGACAGACATCTGCATATCTCTCAAAATAGAACCTATCATAACCATAGTTCCGTTAACTTCCCTCCATTCTTCACATACAACGGCCATAACTGTAACCTGATTCATCGTTGGTGTCATACAAATATCTCCTGTAATTGGATCAAGAGTAACGGGAGGAGAAGATGAAAGGGGCTGTGAGGCCGAATAACCACCTAACCAAGTAATTCCTGTCCCCGGAGGTCCACTGGTATAAGGAGTTACAAAATGATACGCTAATGAATCACCATCAGGTTCTATGGCGCCATGATTAAAACAAAATTGTTGTCCATTACATATAATTGTAACAGGTTTATTTGAAAAAACCGGTGAGGTGTTACAAGGATTAGGCGTTCCTTGAAGGACAGCATTATTTAAGGTAGCAGGTATGTAAATTCCTGCACTTCCGGGATTGCTAATAGTAGTGATTGCGTAATTTCTACAGCACTGATAATAATAAAAAGTCCAATCAGCACAAGGTTGTAGCGTAACTGTACCTTGGTAAACATACTCCCTTACACCGTAAATAGAACCACCTGAACATGTTGTAGGACTGCTAATACAAGCAGGGGTAATTTCGATTCCTGTGCCAGGAACTTGATACAAAGACATATTAAATGAACCACAAGACGATTGAAAATGAATTGTAACAGGATTTTCAACGGTAACACCTGAACAATCGCGATATAAGGTAAATGTAATTAAATAATCATTACCTCCTAGACATTGATACGTAAGGTCGGCTCCTGCAATGTGAGAAGCCTTCGATTGACAGGTCATTGCAAGAATAAACAAAGTAAGAAAGAGTATTTTTTTCATGGGTTTGATGTTATACTTTTTATGAAAAGGAATAGAATATTTTATATATTTATGCTACAAATATAAATTATTTTAACTTAAAACAACCTTAAAAGGTTATTTTTTTTATATTTTTTCATTTAGGTATTTCCTTGTACTTTTGCAGCGTATGAAAAATAATCGAAATTTCTGTATCATCGCACACATAGACCATGGAAAAAGCACTTTGGCTGATCGCTTGCTTGAGTATACAAATACGGTATCGCAAAGAGACTCCCAAGCACAAGTTTTAGATGATATGGACCTCGAAAGAGAAAGGGGCATTACCATTAAAAGTCACGCCATACAGATGGAGTATGTTAGTGATGGAGAAACGTATCTTCTAAATTTAATTGATACACCTGGTCATGTTGACTTTTCTTATGAGGTTTCCCGTTCAATTGCAGCATGCGAAGGAGCTTTGTTAATTGTAGATGCTGCACAAGGAATAGAAGCACAAACAATTTCAAATTTATACTTGGCTCTAGACCACAATCTAACCATAATTCCTATACTTAATAAAATGGATTTACCAAGTGCAATGCCTGAAGAAGTAAAGGACCAAATTGTAGAATTAATTGGATGTGATCGGAAAGAAATTATCAGCGCTAGTGGAAAAACAGGACAAGGAATTGAAGAAATTCTCGAAGCGATCGTTGACAGAATTGCCGCACCTGTTGGAGATCCTAACAAACCATTAGAGGCGCTTATATTTGATTCTGTTTATAACTCATATCGTGGAGTTATTGCTTATTTTAGAATTTTTAACGGAGTTTTAAAAAAAGGAGCCAGAGTTAAATTTTTTGCAACAGAAATGGAGCTGGTAGCTGAAGAGGTTGGCGTATTAAAGCTTGAAAAATCTCCTCGTAACTTTATGTCGGCTGGGGATGTTGGCTATATTATTTCTGGAGTTAAAGAAGCCAAAGATGTTAAAGTAGGTGATACAATTACGGACATTGAATATCCTTGCTCAAAAGCCATTCAAGGTTTTGAAGATGTAAAGCCAATGGTGTATGCAGGAATTTATCCTGTTGAAACGAACGATTATGAAAATCTTAGATCGGCAATGGAAAAGTTAAAATTAAATGATGCTTCATTGACTTATAATCCCGAATCCTCTGCAGCACTTGGTTTTGGCTTTAGGTGTGGTTTTCTTGGCATGCTTCATTTAGAAATCATACAGGAAAGACTGGAAAGAGAGTTTGATATGACTGTAATATCAACGGTTCCAAACGTTTCTTATATCGCCTACACAACTAAAGGTAAAGTAATAAAAGTTAATAATCCATCAGACTTACCTGACGAAAATCATCTTGATAAAATAGAAGAACCCTACATTCTTGCACAAATTATTACTAAATCAGATTACATTGGTCCTGTTATTTCATTGTGTATGGATAAAAGAGGTATTTTAAAAAACCAAGTATATCTTACAACAGACAGAGTTGAGATAACGTATGAAATGCCATTGGCTGAGGTTGTTTTTGATTTTTATGATCGATTGAAAACAATTTCGAAAGGGTATGCTTCGTTCGATTATCATCCATTAGAATACAGAGAATCAAAGCTGGTTAAATTGGACATACTACTCAATGGCGATCCCGTGGATGCTTTATCAGCTCTAATACACAAAGAAAATTCATACGATTTAGGTAAACGAATTTGTGAAAAATTAAGACAGCTTATCCCTCGACAACAATATGATGTTGCTATTCAGGCAGGAATAGGCGCAAAGATAATAGCAAGGGAAACGGTAAAAGCTGTCAGAAAAGATGTAACTGCAAAATGTTACGGAGGTGACATAACTCGAAAAAGAAAGCTTCTTGAGAAACAAAAAGAAGGAAAGAAAAGAATGCGTCAGATTGGTAGTGTTGAGGTCCCTCAATCGGCATTTCTTGCCGTTTTAAAATTAGAAAAATAATTTTTTTATTGCTGTAACTTTTTCATTTTCTTCATCGTCATAACTCAAAATCCTACAATACATTGACTGTTGCAGAATATAATAATTGCGTAGATACTTACTCTGATGGTGTATTTAGATTCGTTCTTAAAAATAGTAAGGACAAAGAGAAAGCGCAAGATATTGTTCAAGATTCGTTCGAAAAAATGTGGATAAAAGTGAAAGAAATAACAGCAGAAAAAGCAAAATCCTATTTGTTTACAACAGCATACCATACTATGATTGATAACATTAGGAAAAATAGGCGGTTAAGCTGTTTTGACGATGTTGAATATGGAGAATCATCAACAAATAATGAGTATTTAGGACTGAAAGAATTATTGAACAGGGCGATTAATTTATTGCCTGAGATACAAAAATCGGTGTTGTTATTAAGAGATTACGAGGGCTATTCTTATGAGGAAATTGGAGAAATAACAAATTTAAACGAATCACAAGTAAAGGTTTATATATACAGAGCTCGTGTATTTTTAAAGGAACATATTGGGAGTTTAGAAAACGTTATTTAAGATGGAAATCAATAGAAATAATTACGAATTATTCTTTATAGATTACTGGGACGGAAAGTTGACCACCATCCAAACAGCCGAACTTATCGTTTTTCTAGAACAAAATTATGATCTAAAAGAAGAATTCGAAAGTGTTGAAAACTTCAAAATTCTGCCAAATAAAAAAATAACTTTTGATAAAAAACAACTCTTAAAGAAAACAAGTGTCGAATCTGTATATCCAATTGACGAATTTAACTATGAAGAATTTTTTATTGCCGAACATGAAGGCGACCTGAATGATACAGAATCAAATGCTGTTCGAGAATTTATAAAAAGAAATCCTACTTTAGAAAAACATTATTTATTGTTTTCGAAATTGAAATTACAATCCAATCCGTTGATTGTTTTTGAAAATAAAGCGCAATTAAAAAAACAAATTCCAATTGTCCGTCTCATTCCAAGATATGTTTATTATTCAGCTTCTATAGCTGCATCATTATTGGTTGTTGTTATGATATATTTCTTTATAAATAACAAAAACTATAAAGCCGAAAAGTATTATTCAAACAGAACTATAAAGCAACAAATAGTTCCGCGACAAAAGCATAGCGTGCAAAATAATAAAAGAGACAATCAACCAATATATCAAAGAAACAATTTTCCTTCCAAAACAATTTCTACACCAATAAAAATTGAAAAATCCTATCCTGAAAATTTTGCAATGCCAAAAAGTATATCTTTAAAAAACAATAGCGAAATAGAATCCATAGAAAAAATATCGCATACGGAAGATTTTGCATTAAAAACCAGTAATAATAATTCTGATATTATATTAGCAAATTCTAATGCAAATACTAAAAATGCAGAATTTTTAACGCCCAAAAAGTTTTTATTTAAAAAATTACATTATGCCAAAGGCGACAAAAATAATAACCCAGAAGATAATAATCATTTTAACGCATGGGATATTGCGCAACTTGGCATTGCAGGGTTTAATAAAATTACAAATAATGATATAAAGCTTGATGTGAACAAAGATGCAAACAATAAAAACTCTTCGGTAGTTTTTGCAACTACTAATTTTGAGTTTTCGAAAAAAATAAAATAATAACGGCTGTAACTTTTTACAAATCCTCGCCGTCCTATCATCAAATAACATATAAAGCTTTAACAAAATGAAAACTTTAATTTTTAAATCTGCACTGTTTCTTTTATCCTATATTTTCGTGTTCGAAGGATCGTTATCTGCTCAGGAAAAGTCAAGCGGTGGTGTCCAGGAAAGAGCTTTGCAAGGAGTAAGTGGAATTAAAATATCCGGTACGGTAAGCGTCATTCTATTGCAAGGCACTGAAGAAAAAATAATCATTGAAGCTCCTGACAAATATTTAAATGCAATCACTTCTGATGTTAAAGATGGCATCCTGACTATTGCTGGAAAGGCAGACAAGGCAGACAAAATTCAGGTTACAATCAAAGATTTAAAAACAATTGATATGTCAGGTGCATCAGGAATTTCATGCAATTCATTATTAACACTGGAGAACCTTAAAGTAAATCTATCGGGTGGGAGTGAACTTAAACTGAAAACAAATGTTGGCACCATTGAGGTTACGATTAGCGGCGCAGGAGAAGCTAAATTGCTTGGCAAGGCAGAATTGGCCACTTTTTCCATCGCAGGAGCAGGTGAAATTCATGCCTCAAACTTTGAGTGCAAAAAGTGTAAAATAGCTATTTCCGGAGCAGGAGAAGCTAAGCTGAATGTAACGGACGAAGTTACAGCAGCTATTTCGGGTGCCGGTTCTATTAAATACAAAGGAGATCCTAAAATAATAAACAAAACGATAAGTGGCAGTGGGGAATTTGAAAAAATGATTTCTGATGCTTCTACAAATGATACTACCCGCTTTCGGTTTGGCGAAAAAAAAATAATAATTTTCAATGAAAGCGATAGTATAACCGAAGATCATAAACACAAGAATAAAAACAAAACCGAAATGAATTGGGCTGGTATTTCAATAGGAACAAACAGTTTTATGGATATCAATAATAGAATACAAGTCCCTGTTGGTTACGATTTTTTAGCCCTAAAACCTAGCAAATCTATTGTTGTTAATATTAATCCTATTGAAAAAAACGTTAGGATAATCAAAGGTCACATGAATATTGTTACAGGTCTTGGTTTTGAAATAAACAATTTTAGTTTTGAAAACAATTATCACCTTGTAACCGATACTAGTGTAGTATGTGGAATAGAGGACACAACCACAAAATTTCGTAAAAATAAATTGACCACATCTTTTTTAAACATACCAATACTTCTGCAATTAAATTCGAATAAAGATCGTCATGGCAGATCCTTTCATGTTTCGATTGGTGTTATAGGAGGGGTTAAGATAGGTTCGTACACCAAACAAGTTGTGTTAGAAAACGGCAACAAAGATAAACTTAAAACGCATGATGACTTTAATTTAGCCCCATTCCGTTATGGGTTTATGGCAAGGATAGGGTATGACAAATTGGATTTTTTTGCTTCTTATGCCATGAGCACTATGTTCAAAGAAGGGCAAGGACCACAACTTTATCCAGTGTCGGCAGGCATTACATTGATTGGATTTTAATTAGGATCTTAAACTGCTTTTAAAACCATTCGAATAACGGGTGGTTTATTGTTATGTGTATCGTTGCAGAAATATGCCCTTTTATTCAAACATTTTTAATACTTTTACCACCCAATTGAAAAAAAACAGATATGTCAGGACACAATAAATGGTCAACCATCAAGCGTAAAAAGGGAGCACTAGATGCAAAAAGATCCAAAATTTTCTCAAAAATCATTAAAGATATAACCGTTGCAGTAAAAGAATCCGGCTCAGACCCAGACAGTAATCCGCGACTTCGGCTTGCAGTTTCGAATGCAAAAGGTGCCAATATGCCCAAAGACAATATTCAAAGAGCCATCAACAAAGCTGCCGACAAAGACTCTGCAACCTTTGTTGAAGCATCGTACGAAGGATATGCAAACTTTGGTGTTGCTGTTTTTGTAGAATGTTTAACTGATAATATTCAACGAACAGTTAGTAATATTAGGTCTTATTTTAATAAATACAATGGAAGTTTGGGCACCAATGGATCGTTAGCTTTTATTTTTGACAGAAAGGGGATATTTGAGGTACCACAGGGCAACTTAATTGAAGATGACTTTATAATGAGTATTATTGATGCGGGAGCTGAAGACGTGGTACTTGAAGATGGCTTTTTTACCATAACTACTGCGATGGAAGACTTTGGTGTAATGATGAAAAAATTGGAAGAAATGAAAATTGAGCCCGAAAGTGCGGAACTGCAACGCATTCCAAAAACCACAGTAAATCTCGATGCAGAATCAGCACAAAAAGTACTAAAACTTATTGATGTTTTTGAAGACGATGATGATGTCCAAAATGTGTTTCACAATTTGGAATTTTCGGATGATATGATAGAAGAAGGTTAAAATTTATTAATAATTTTCTTCTCTTAGTTGCATGTGAGCTTTCGGGTGAAGGCAAGCAGGGCACATTTCTAATGCTTTTTCGGATTCATAAACATATCCGCAAACGATGCATTTCCACCACACTTTACCATTTTTTACAAACACTTTGTCATCAGAGACATTTTGTAAAAGCTTTAGATAGCGCCTTTCATGCTCGGCTTCTACTTTTGCAATGATTTTAAATGCAGCAGCCACTTCAGCAAATCCCTCTTCTTTGGCTACTTCAGCAAAGTGTGGATATAAATCAGTCCATTCTTCGTTTTCCCCTTCGGCGGCTGCTTTCAGGTTTTCCTTTGTAGTTCCTACTTTTCCGGTTGGATAAGTAACCGTAATCTCAGCAACTCCTCCTTCAAGAAAGTTAAAAAACCTTTTTGCATGTGCTCTTTCCTGATTAGATGTTTCCATAAAGATGGCACTAATTTGTTCGAACCCTTCTTTTTTTGCTGCTTTTGCAAAAAATTCATAACGATTGCGAGCTTGTGATTCTCCGGCAAAAGCTTTCAATAAATTTTGTTCTGTTTTGGTTCCTTTTAATGATTTTGTCATAACTAAAATTTTTTATGGGTTATTAAATTTCTATAAAGTCTTCTTTTCCTGCCGCGCAAATCGGGCAAACCCAATCATGTGGCAGTGCATCATATTTTTCATTTTCTTCAGCTTCATCGTAAATATATCCACACACTTTACATTTGAATTTTCTGCTGTTTTTATTCGTTGTTATTTGGACAAACTTCGATGTATCAAAATAAGTGGGAGCATTTTTTGGTGCAATACCTTTTTTTACTTCACGAAAATAGGAATAGGTCAAAACTTCTTTTGAGAGGTCTATGATTTTTGATTGGACCAATTCGCCCACAAACAAAACGTGTGAACCAACATCAATTGAATTAATTACCCTACATTCAAAGTATGCCATCGTATCATTCAAAATAACAGGTACTCCGGTAATTCCGTAGTTCACATCATAACCTTTAAGTTTATTAAAGTTTTTACCACTTTTATAACCGAAGTTTTCGATCGTGGATGATGGAGTGTCTTTTTGTAATACAGAAACTGAAAAAGCATTTGATTTAAAGATTAGATCCAAAGTGAAATTGTTTTTACTGCAACAGCTTGCTATTTGTGGCGGATCTGAAGTAACTTGAAAAACAGTATTGGAAATAAAACCATTTCCACGGGTTTTATCTCCAGAACTTACTATATATAATCCGTAAGAAATTTTAAATAAAGCTTCTAAATTTATCAAAACAGATTCACTTTTTTTTGCAAATTTATAGCTAATTCTTCAAAACAATAAAAATTAAATTACAATTATTTTCCGATAGAAATTTCCTCGAAAGTCAAAAATATAGTCGCTTATATCAATAATCTGATTAATTTTGAAACTTTAAAAAATTTATTTTTTTTTAAATGAAACGAATTTTAATTTTTTTTCTGATATTATTTTTTTGTGATATTCTACAATTAACAGCACAAAAAATCTGGACACTTAAAGATTGTATAGACTATGCATTAAAAAATAATATTCTAATCAAACAAAGCGAACTTAATATTCAGTTATCGGAAATTGATCTTAGCCAAAGCAAAGCAGCAGTGTTGCCCAATTTGAATGGAAGTGCATCACATGCGTATAATTATGGAAGAACCGTGGATATGTACACCAATCAGTTTGCAACAAAAAGAGTACAGTCGAATAACTTTTATTTAAGCACAAACATTAATGTATTTAATGGTTTTAGAATGCTTAATACGATTAAACAAAACAAATTAAATCTGATGGTTAGTAAATATGAAGTTGAAAAGATGATGAATGATATCTCGTTAAATATTGCAACTGCCTATCTTCAAATTTTATATAATGACGAATTAGTGCTCATTGCACAAAACCAATTAATCATCACAAAACAACAGGTTGAACGGACAAAAATATTAGTAGAGGTGGGCAATTTAGCCAAAGGGAATTTGCTTACACTTGAAGCACAGGCAGCGTCCGAAGAAGTTTCGTTAGTAAATGCGCAAAATCAATACGACTTGTCATTGCTTACTTTAACGCAATTACTCGACTTAGACAGCATGAATGGTTTTGCCATTGAGAAACCCGTACTTAATATCGCCGCTATGAAGTTGTTGCTTACAGAACCTGAAAAAATTTATGCGTATGCATTGTTGAACCAACCGGAAATAAAGAGCTCCGAGTTAAAATTAAAAAGTTCGGAAAAAGGTTTGAGTATTGCAAAATCGGCAATTTATCCCAGTCTTGCATTTCGAGCATCATGGGGTACGGGCTATTCAGGAGCAAGTCAGAAAATTTCAAGCATTGATCCAATGGGTTATGACACGATTGGTTATACATATCAGCCATCACCTGTGGCCGTTATTGCTCCATCGTACAATTTTATTTATGACAAAATTCCTTTTAATGATCAGATTAAAGACAATGAAAACAAGTCCATTGGGTTATATCTAAATGTGCCGATATTCAATAATTGGCAAACAAATGCAAGTATTAAGCGAGCAAAAATTGGTATCCAAAATGCGGAGTATAATTTACAAACTGCAAAAAACAATTTGAATAAATCGGTCAATCAAGCTTATGCCGATGCAAAAGCTGCATTAAATAAATATAACGCCTCAGAAAAAGCAGAGGAAGCCATAGCAGAATCATTCAAATATACCGAACAAAAATTTGAGTCAGGTATGGTAAACACAACGGATTACAACGATGCCAAAAATAAATGGACAAAAGCTAAGTCTGATCTTTTACAAACGAAATATGAATATGTTTTCAGATTAAAAATCCTTGATTTTTATCTTGGAAACCCTATGACATTAAATTAGTTTTATAGAAAAATATTTTTAAAATGAACTCAAAAGTAGCAAAGAGTAAAAATAAAAAGAAGCTCACTAAATACCTTATTATTGGTGGAGTTGCTTTAATACTGATTTTGGTAATCGCCAAAAAAGCGGGCTGGATTAGAAGTTCCGAAACCATAAGGGTGAGTACGGAAACAGTTGCAAAACGAACGATAATTGAAACTGTTTCGGCAAATGGAAAAATACAGCCCGAAGTAGAAGTTAAAATTACTCCTGATGTGTCGGGCGAAGTTGTTGAGTTATATGTAAAAGAAGGACAGCAAGTAAAAAAGGGAGATTTATTAGCTAAAATTAATCCTGATATTTATGCATCCAATTTAGATAGAATGGTCGCCACCCTGAATAGCAGTAAGGCAAACCTATCCAACTCTAAAGCCAGGCAAGCACAAGTAGAAGCGCAATTCATAAATGCTCAGGCAACATACGATCGTAATAAAAAATTATGGGATAAAGGTGCTATTTCAGCATCTGAATTTGATGCAGCAAAGTCGACATACGAAGTAGCAAAAGCAGAGGTAGATGCTTCGAAACAAACAGTTGCGGCTTCGCAGTACAATATTTATAGCTCACAGGCATCACTTAAAGAAGCACAAGATAATTTAACGAAGACTTCTATATTTGCACCTGTTGACGGAACAATTTCAAAATTAAGTATTGAAAAAGGTGAGCGTGTTGTTGGGACTTCGCAATTTGCAGGCACTGAAATTATGCGCATTGCAAACCTGAATGAAATGGAGGTAAGCGTTAGTGTTAACGAAAACGACATTGTTCGTGTACATCTTGGAGACACCGCCCTTGTGGAGGTTGATGCATACCAAAACAGAAAATTTAAAGGTATCGTAACTGAAATGGCTAATTCTGCTAGCACTACTGGTGTTAGCGCTGATCAGGTTACGAATTTTGATGTTAAGATTCGTATTCTGCGCGATTCGTACAAGGACTTGCTTTCGGCTAAAACTCCCGACCTTTCCCCATTTCGCCCAGGTATGTCTGCAACAGTTGATATACAAACCAAAACAGTAGTTAATGTTTTATCCGTTCCTATTCAAGCAGTAACAACTCGAGTTGACTCAACAAAGAAAAAAGATGCAGACGATAAAAAAGAAAAAAAGGTGAATGAGGACGGTGATGAAATTGTAACTACAGCAGCACAAAAACAGGACGACATTGAAGAATTTGTTTTTATCTATGATAAAGGAAAAGTAAAAAAACAAAAGGTAAAAACTGGAATTCAAGATGCAACCTACATTCAAATTATCAGCGGTTTAAATGACAAACAGGAAATTGTAACGGCTCCATATCGAGCGATCACAAAGGTGCTGAAGGATGGTGACAAAGTAAAAAAAGTGGACAAAAAAGAATTGTTTAACGAAAAATAGAGTTTTAGAAGCGTTTTGCCAATTATTCTTCATATAGAAACAGCCACGAGTATTTGCTCCGTTACATTGAGTAAAGGTCTTTCAATTTTGGCCTTCCGTGAAAATAATTCCGAATTTACACACTCATCTCAGCTGACAGTTTTTATGGACGAAGTAATAAGAGAAGCTGGAATTACAGCGAATAAACTTGATGCTGTTTCTGTGAGTATCGGTCCCGGCTCATATACAGGATTACGCATTGGATTGTCGGCAGCCAAAGGACTATGTTATGCTATTGACAAGCCGCTGATTGCTGTTAATACATTGCTATCGATGACCGCAGGTATGGTAAATAATAAAAAATATTATAATCAAAACGCATTGTATTGCCCTATGCTTGATGCTCGCAGAATGGAAGTATATTGCGCTCTTTATGATTCAACACTTAATGAAATACGTGAAACAAAAGCAGAAGTTGTGGATGAAATTTTTTTTTCGAAAACACTAAAAAAATCAAAGCTTTTGTTTTTTGGTGATGGTGCCGATAAATGTAAACACCTATTGAATAAATACACAAACGCTCTTTTTGTTGATGAATTTTTCCCTTCAAGTAAGCATATGGTTGAACTATCCTTAGAAAAATATAAGCAAGGATTGTTCGAAAACATAGCATATGTTGAACCTTTTTATCTGAAAGAGTTTATTGCGGGGAAGCCCAATGTCAAAGGATTAAGGACATAGTATAAAATTTTTTTGTAAATTCTATGCTTTAATCAATTAATATCCTAAGAGGAATTTATCATCATTTTGGTATTTAAAAAAATTCATGTAGGTTTGCATGCGATATGTTTTATGGTTCATAACGAAAATATTTTTCAAGGAAAAAAATTTATTATTGGTATTGATGATACGGATAATCGCTACAGTCGTGGCACAGGTCATCGTGCACGAAAACTTGGCGCACTGATTACAAAGCGGAAACTCGGTAATTTATGTAGCATCAGTCGGCATCAGTTACTTGTTGACGAACGCATACCCTATACGTCGCATAACAGCTCGGCTAGTATTGTTATTGATCAGGTAACAGATACTGAAAAATTAATTTCTTTTTGTAAAAAATTCTTATGGTGGCATTCGGCTATTGGCTCTGATACCGGACTGTGTATCGTAGAATCTTCTAAAATTGGAAAAGAAATCATAGACTGGGGAATTAGAGCAAAAACTGAAGTACTAAATAAAAATCAAGCTCATTCTTTAGCCGAAAGTCAGAAAATCCTTTTGAAAGGATTACGCGGAGAAAAAATAGGTGTTATTGGATCGCTTGCAGCAGTAGGATTAAATGCAGGCGGAAATGACGGACGATTATTATGGTTACCGGGAATGCGCGAAACCGAAGGCATTTTTTCCGTCGAAAAGATACAACAAAATTTGCATATTGATGAAATTTGCACTTTAAAAAATGATATTTTAGCATCGGAAACAAAAGTATATATTGGCTTGTGGTCACGTCCGGTAAATATTAATAAAAAAATTACTTTATTTGTAGAGGAGGTAAAAAACAATGAACAGTTTCAATGGCAAAGTGCTTCAAAGGAATTTATCAAAAGTATTTCCCAATAAGCTTGCAGCTAGCATTGCAGAAGGCACATTATTAATTATGCTTGGAGCTTTTGCTGCTCTTCTTCACTCTTGGTTGCGCGTCCCTCTTCATCTGCCAGGCAGACAGGGTTTGATTTTTATGGCAATCATTATTGTAGGAAAATCATTATCGGAATTTCGTTTTGCCTCATCATTAAGTTGCTTAAGCGCCGCCGGTATTTTGTGGATTAATTTTTTAGGATTTCATGATATTTTTATGCCTTTGAATTATTTGATACTCGGGTTTGTTTTGGATGTATTGTTTTTACTCCCTCTAAAAAAACCATTCATATTCATTATTTCGCTTTTTGGTGGTTTGGCTTGGATGGTATTACCACTCCTTAAACTTATCGAAATGCAATTAACCGGAATACCCGAAGGCGCTTTCGCTACAGGACTTTTGTACCCTTTTGCGACACATTTTCTTTTCGGATTTTGTGGCGTGCTGCTTGGTTTCAGCATGGTTCGAATATTTCAGAAAGAAAAATAAAATTTTATGTTTCAACCGTTAATTATATTATTTAAGTTGTCTTTTCGATATGCGATTTCGTTCATAACGAAACAAACTATTACAACTTTTATTACTATTATTTTATTGACCAATGCATTTGTTTTGACATCCTGTAAAGATGAACATAACGTAACCTCTTTACCCGAAATAAAATTCAACATTAGTTCGGGATTTGTTTATAATGACACTTCGCTAACTTTGGGATCTGCTATCAATGTTGGTATTACAGCTAGCTGCATTGATGCTAACATTACAAACTTTACTGTCAAAATGGATAACGGTGCCACACAACATTTTCTTGATTCCGGAATGAACGTTTCGTCATTAACCTATAATACTACAATTATAAAAAGCAATAGTCCTATAGAACGCTGGACTTTCACCGCCATGAACAGAAACAGATTATCTGCAAGCGTTACGCTTGTTTTAACAAAAGTAAATACATTAGTTTATGGAAGTATCGATTCCGTATCTCACATCCTTCTTGGTGCTCAAAATAATATGAGTATAGGAAGTTTTTATTCAATTAGCTCCAATAGTGTTTATACTTTAGATAGTGCCTTTGCACACCAAGGGTTGATTGACATCATTTATTATTATGGCACTTACCTTTCCACCCTGTCATCACCTAACGAAACAGAAGCGCCCGGTCACTTTACCGGACCATCAGGAATTGCCAACTGGACAATAAAAAATGAAAGTCGATACGACACGACTTTGCTAAGCATTGCCGCATTTGATGCAGCCGTTAATGATAGTTTAATCCTTATTTCCTACGATCAAATAGCAGGAAAAAAGAAAGCAAAATTTCTTGCACCCGGACAAATTATTTCATTTATAAATGCTGAAGGAAAAATAGGACTACTAAAAATAAATTCTGTAAACGGTACTGATGCCGGAACTCTTGATATATCAATAAAAATTCAACATTAATTATGAAAGAAAAAATATTTTCAACCATTAGCTGCAAACATAAGATATGGCTCACAACAGGGAAAAATAAAGATATTTTTGGAGAAGGCAAATGTTTATTGTTTAAAACTATTCACCGCAAAGGATCGTTAATGGCTGCTGTTGAGGAATTAGGGATGAGTTATCGCAAAGCTTGGAACGATATAAAAAAAACAGAAGACAGTCTTGGTAAGCCCATCTTTGAGAAAAACAGAGGTGGACAAAATCATGGAAGCATGTGTCTTACACCCGATGGACAAAAACTTATTCGTTCGTACGAACATTTTCATAAGCACGTAGACACCATTATTAATAAGGCCTACGGAAACTTTTATAAAGAGTTATATAATTAAAATATGCGAATCGTTGTATTCATTGCAGTTTTTTTTTCTTTACAATCAATGTTGTTTGCTCAAGGCAGTTTACGTGGCTCGATCACAGATAGGGGTAATAATACGGCATTAAGTGATGTAATTATTGCTATAGACGATGGAAAGCAACATGTTAATTCCAGTATTGATGGAGCATTCAGCTTTGATAATATTACGATAGGTATTCATAAGTTTCACATTTGGTATTTTGGTTATGCAGATACAACAGTCTCTATTAATATTCTTGATAAAACTTCTGCAACGCTAAACGTTTCCTTAACGCCCTTGTTTATATTAATGCCATCGGTCCTTGTCACTGCAACTAGAAACGCACGTAAGCCGGAAGAACTCGCACAAAAAGTTGAGGTGATCTCGGAAGGTCGCATGAAAGAGCAGACAGCATCTAATGTTGTGGATTACCTTAGTATAGTGCCTGGCATCAATGTAAACAGAGATTGGGGAATTTATTCAAAAAATTCAAGCATTACAATGAGAGGGCTAAACAGTGCACAGAGAGTGCTTATTTTGCTCAATGGAATACCTATGAATAAAATGGATGGTGGTAGCATCAACTGGAATCGAATCAATTTGTATAATGTTGATCATATCGAAGTCTTGAAAGGACCCGTTTCTCCTCTTTACGGTGGTAATGCCATGGCAGGAGTAGTAAACGTGCTTTATAAAAAACCCATAAAACCTTTAGAAGCCGTCATTGGTGGTTTTTACGGAACTTATAATACACTAGGGGGAAATGCACAATTGTCTTCAACACTTGTAAAAAATGATAAAGGATTTTACGGGAGCATAAGCCAGTATTATCGGAAAGGAAAGGGATATGTTGTAGCTCCTGATTCCATTCGCACCTCAAGGGATACGGCCACTTATTTATGGGAAACAAATACCAATGGGATGCTTGCTTATCGTTTTTCAAAAAATACTTTTTGCGAAGCAGAATACTGTTTTTATGATGATAAACGCGGAGACGGAGTGCATATTTATGAGCCCGAAGGTGGATACAACCGCTATACAACAAATTCGATGCGGCTGATGTTTCAATCAGTATTGGGAAAAGTAAATATGATGGTTAATGGTTATTATCAGTTGGAGCATTACCAAAGACAATCGGAAACCATGAGCGTAAAGAATAATAAAAAATATACCTTGTATCATACTGATGCAAACCGCATTGACAAGGGAGTATGGATTAGTTTTTTTCGAGATATGGATCAAAAACATTATCTAAATGCAGGCTTAGATATGAAACAGGGTAATGTTGATGCAAGCGATATTTATTACACATCCACTGACATTATGATGAACAAAGGAACCATGAATATGATGGCTCCATACTTCGACTATACCTACACAACTTTCAAAGGAAAATTAAAAATTAATCCTACTATTCGATTTGATTTTGTTTCGTTTGATCATGGCAGTTTTGCAATTAAAACACCTTCGGGACTTACCGATTTTATGAATATGTATCCTTCTGATTTTCGCGATACTTCTTGGTTTTCGGCAAGTCCAAAACTAGCCGTACGTTATAACTATTCAAAAAATATAAACTTTTATATTAATATTTCCAAGGGTTTCCGGCCACCAATGCTTGATGATATGTGTAAGAATGGAAACGTTGGCAAGGGTTTTAAAGTAGCAAATCCTGCATTAAAACCCGAAACGATTATTAATTATGAGATTGGTTCAACTTTATTCTTGATGGCTAATCTTCAATTGAACACTACACTATATTATTCACTAGGTAAAGATTTTCAATATTTTATTGGTAATGGCGACAGCGTGTATACCGGAGGAGACAAGCTCAAAGCTGTATTAATACGCGAAAATATTGGGAAGGTAACTATTTACGGAGCAGAAGCATCCATCAATTATATTATCAATAAGCATTGGTCTGTATTTGCCAATTATGCCTATAGTCATTCAATTATATCTTCGTTTAACACTACACAATTTGTGGGGAAAGATTTAACCGGTAAGTTTATTATGGAGGTACCCTTGCATCAAGCCTACACATCTTTGCTATGGAAAAATAAATTCTTCAACAGTTCTGTAAACGCTCGTTATCTTGGGAAAGAGTGGGCTGATGATGAAAACACATATCAAACAGATCCTTCGTTTCTTTTCGATTTAAAAATATCGCGTAGCTTTAAAGACCGATTATTGACTTCTTTCAGTATTCATGATTTACTTAATGCGAGACCTGTTGACGGTAAAGGCATGTTGTCACCAGGAAGATTTTTGATGCTTGAAATGAATTATAAAATCACTAAATAGTTACTAATTAAATTTAATCAACATGAAAAAAATTACTATTTCTCTTTTAATGACATTATTTGTCATGTGTTTACATGCACAAACAGTAGTTGCAAAATGGACATTCCCAACAGGTACTACTGCAGATTCAATAGCAGATGGTGGCATTCCTGCAAATCTTAGTAAAGCAATTAAAACCGTTGGTGGAACAAGTGCTATTGATTTTACAAAAAATGGGTTTACAACAAAGTCTGCTCAAACAACTCAATGGGATAATGGTAACGGAGTAAAATACTGGCAGGTAGAAATTTCTACAACGGGCTATGATAATTTAACCTTGTCGTCCAGACAGCAGGCAGGAGGAGGAAATCCGGGACCTCGTGATTTTAAAGCACAATATAAAGTCGGAATAGCTGGTACTTGGACGGATATTGGCCCGGATATTAATTGTGCGAATGATTTTACAAGTGGTGTTTTAACAAATGAACCTATGCCACCTGATTGCTGGAATGTTCCTTCGATTTATATACGTTGGATTATGACAACGGATAGTTCAATAACGAATGTTATAGTTTTATCATCAGGTATTTCCAAAATAGATGATATATACATCAATGGTCATGACATATTTGCTTCTGTAAACGACCATCAGGAAATGCAGAATTTACAGGCTTTTCCACAACCTGTTACGGACGAATTGAATGTAGTAAATTCTGTGAAAATAAATTCAATAAAAATTATGGATGCAACAGGAAAACTAATTTATGCTTCAACGTCTTCTGATAGCAAAGCAATTATAGATGTTCGGTCTTTCGCAGCAGGTTTTTATATTTTGGTTATAGAAGACGAAACAAAAGCAATTGTTTATAAAAAGTTTATAAAAAACTAATTCTTCATTACACAAATTCGATAGCTCATTTATATAACTAAAAAATATAAACCCTATTACAATAAGTGAAATAACACATACCGAAAATTATTTACTTAAAAAATATTTATTATGAAAATGTTAATTGCAGGGCAATGGATTTCAGCAAAAGAAACGATTGAAGTACGCGACCCATACGATAATTCATTAATTGACACTGTTCCAAAAGGAACTAAAGAGGATGCTATAAAAGCTATAGAATCAGCTTTGCGCGGATATGAAATCATACGAAAAATGGCCGTACATCAACGAGCTGATATTTTGTACAGGACTGCTGAATATGTTGAAAAACGGAAAGAAGAATTTGCCATTATAATTGCGCGTGAAGGTTCTAAAACCATTAAAGAAGCGCGAAAAGAAGTTAATCGCTGCGTTAATACTTTACGTATTTCAGCAGAAGAAGCAAAGCGTCTTTTAGGTGAAACAATTCCTTTTGATTCTTTTCCTGGAGGCGAGAGCAAAATAGGATATTATTATCGCCAACCGATAGGTGTTGTTCTTGCAATTACACCTTTTAATGATCCACTTAACCTTGTTGCACATAAACTAGGTCCTGCAATTGCCGCAGGAAACAGTGTAATATTAAAACCCGCGACAGTTACTCCCCTTTCAGCAATAAAGCTTGCTGAAGCATTTATTGAAAGCGGACTGCCTACCGAATGTTTGCAAGTAATTACAGGCAACGGAAGTGAAATTGGGCCGGTGCTTGTTCGTGATGAACGTATTCGCATGGTTTCATTTACAGGAGGACTAGATGCCGGAAAAGAAATCACTACGATAGCTGGTATTAAAAAAATTGGGATGGAATTGGGTTCAAATTCACCAGTGATTGTATGGAATGATATAGATGTCGCCTATGCGGTTGAATCATGTGTTTCAGGTGCCTTCTGGGCAGCCGGACAAAATTGTATCGGAGTTCAGCGTATATATATTCAGAAAAATATTTATAAAGAATTCCGTGATAAATTTGTTGAGCAAACAAAAAAATATAAAATTGGAAACAAATTAGAGGAAGATTGCGATATGGGTCCCATGATTACTGAAAAGGAAGCTACAAGGGTTGAATTGTGGGTTAAGGAAGCAGTGACTGAAGGTGCAAGATGCCTTTGCGGAGGTAATAGAAATGGTGCAATTATGGAACCGACTGTATTGGAAAATGTACCCGAAAATGCCCGAATTCACAAGGATGAAGTGTTTGGTCCTGCTGTTAATTTGTATGAAATTGAAACCATGGAGGAAGCAATCGCTAAAGCGAATAGCCTTCCATTTGGCTTACACGCAGCTGCTTTTGTGAAGGATATCAATCTTGCTATGAAAGTTGCTTACGGTCTTGATTGTGGAGGTGTTATCATTAATGATTCTACGGACTATCGTTTAGACTCAATGCCTTTCGGCGGAATCAAGAATAGTGGTCTTGGACGTGAAGGCATAAAATTTTCGCTTCAAGAAAAGACCGAACCTAAAATGGTTTGTATTAATATTTGCTAAGAAATATTTGTTATTGTAAAGGAGTTACCACTTCCAATAATTCTGGCAAATCCATTCCAATATTTTTCAGATGCTCGATGGTTGGAACTCCGTTCTTTGTCCAGCCCCTTCGTGAATATACGGCATCGAGTAGTTGTTCGTAACGATCTTCACGATAAGCGCGTGTGATTGCAACCTTTTCAGTAGTTGTTTTGCCTGTAGGATCAACACCAATAAGTTCTTTCATTTGAGTATCATAACGTTCCTGACGTGATTCGTATTCTTCATTAGTAACAGGACCACATGCACGATAAGGCTGTGCATCATGCAAACGCAATCCATAGCCCCGACGGATATTAAATATTCGCTGAAAATTATAAACCCGTTCGCTTTGTCTGATTATCTCTTGTTTATCAATATTATTTCCTGTAACGGAATTGTATATGGTAAGGTAATTGTCAACATGTTCAGGGACTTTTGCGGGCTCGTCGGTTTGTTTATTGTTTTCGGGTTCAACGTCATTCCATGGAAGTTTACACAATCCCATCAGTCCGAACCATGTACGAAACATAGGAAAATAATGCAATGCCTCCGCTTTATTTTCGAAAGTAGGAATTTGGTTATTTACCATATCCATAAATATCAACCATGCTTCATCGTGCTGCGGACCTTTGTTTGTCATTGCATATCCACCTTGTTGTGCAAGCGATTCTTTAGAAACATACTGTGAATATTCAAGACCTTTATTTTCCATTCCGATATCCTGCATAAACTGTGCGTCACCCCAACCGTTCTTAGCAAATAGTTCCTTCATTTTACGAACACCTAATCCTGCAATTTTACCAAAGCCCTCGCCTCTTGCCAACTGGTGTAGTGTTTCCATTACCGCATCCCAATTGCCGAAATTAAACTCGAGTCCGCCTGTTCGTTCTTTATTTAGAATTCCATTTTCGTAACATTCCATAATGAAGGCTGTGAGCGTTCCAAAAGTAATTGTACAAATTCCATAGGTATCGCAATAGAAATTACATTCAATTACATGATCGGCTTCGAACACGCCCATACATGAGCCCAAACTAGCGGCTGTTTCATACTCCGGTCCGTCAACTGTAACTTGAGTGCCTTTGTAAGGACCTGTTTTTAATTCGAAATGATCAACGGCTTTTGCACATGCCATGGTACATCCAATCCAGCAACCATCGGGCAAGCCCTGAGTAAATTTGGATTTCCAGATTTCGGAATGAAGGCCACCTGCTTTTTCGTGACTACCGAATTTGAAATTATGTGTAGGTAACAAATCATAATCGTTCATAACTTCAACAAGGTGAGCAGTGCCTTTTGTGCGCATTTCGCATTGCGAATCGTCGAGTTCGCGTATTTCTTTATTAAAGCGCTTACCACGCTCAGTAATAGCTTCTAAGTTTACAACATTGTTCAAATTACCTTTTACACCTGAGTATTTGCAAACAATTGCTTTAACTTTTTTATCTCTCAGCACTGTTCCAATTCCACCACGACCGGCTTGTTTCAGACGGCAGACTTTGCGTCTGGGATCCCAGAAGCTGAAGTTCAGCATACCTATAAGACTGTTCTGCGCAGCTGATCCGGCAGAAACTACGCCTATATTTATTTTATCTTTTTCGTCATTGGCATACATTTCCGTAAGTTCTTCGGCCAGAACATGACTGTCAATAGATTCTTCCGACGCTTCTTCAATAGTGATGCGTCCGTTGACTCCATCAATAAAAATAATCACATCCTTCTCAGCTTTGCCCTGAAGTTCCAATGCATCGAAGCCGGAGAATTTCATATAAGGACCAAAATAGCCACCAACATTGCTATCAATGACGATGTCGGTTTGAGGCGAAATGGTTACCACCAACGATTTTCCCGTTCCGGAATATTGGGTAATACCGGCGATTGGCCCAGGAGAAATTACGATTTCGTTTTCGGGATCGTTCCATTTGGTAGTTGGTTTGGTGGCGTCCCAAAGCAGCCGTAACCCAAAACCTTTTCCGCCAATGAATTTTTCTTTCATTTGTGCAGAAACCGGTTTTTCTTTAATGGTACGGTCCGAAAGATTAATGTATAATGTTCTGTTGTTATAGCCCTTG
>Ga0172375_10001754_pt1 | contig 34645 bp, 31 predicted proteins | sample LakKiv1m_FD_114537 | JGI IMG/M metagenome (GOLD analysis project Ga0172375, IMG submission 114537) | Freshwater microbial communities from Kabuno Bay, South-Kivu, Congo - kab_092012_11.1m | ecosystem: Environmental > Aquatic > Freshwater > Lake | place: Democratic Republic of the Congo... | reverse complement strand
GAATCCTGACGGAGATGATCACCGTGAGGCCTTCCCGGATATCGGCGCCTTCAAGGGGCTCGTCCTTTTCCTTCAGAAGCCCCAGCTTTCTGGCATAGTCGTTGAAGACTTTCGTGAAAGCGGACTTGAAGCCGGTCTCATGGGTGCCGCCGTCCTTGGTGCGGACGTTGTTGACGAACGAGATCATGTTCTCGGAATAGGCGTTGGAATATTGGAAGGCGATCTCGACTTCGATATCGCCGGATTTGCCTTCGAAATAGGCTGTGGAATGGAGGGATGTCTTCTGTTGGTTGATGAGATCGACGTAGGCCTTGATGCCGTCATCATAGACATAAGTCTCTTTCTGACGCGATCTTTCGTCATGCAGGATCATCTTCAGACCCTTGATCAAAAAGGCGCTTTCCCTGATCCGCTCCTCGAGGGTCTGGAAATTGAAAAGCGTCGTGGAAAAGATCGTCGGATCGGGTTTGAACCAGACTTCGGTTCCGGTCTTTTTCGTTTCCCCGACGACATGGAGCTCCTGGACTTTCTTGCCGCCGTTTTCGAAACGCATCCGGTACATTTTCCCGTCCCGGTGGACGGTGACTTCCAGGAATTCGCTCAAGGCGTTGACGACGGAGGCGCCGACGCCGTGCAGACCGCCGGAAACCTTGTAGACACCGGAAGCGCCGAATTTGCCTCCGGCATGGAGTTTGGTGAAAATGACTTCGACTCCGGAGACCCCGCTCTGATGCAAGTCGACGGGCATGCCCCTGGCATCGTCGATGACGATGACCGAGTTGTCCTCCTTGACGACGACCTTGATGGTTTGGCCGAAGCCCGCCAGGGCTTCGTCGATGGAGTTGTCGATGATTTCCCAGACCAGATGGTGCAATCCGCGTTGGTCGGTCGACCCGACATACATGCCGGGACGCTTCCTGACGGCCTCTAGGCCTTCGAGGATCTGGATCGACTGGGAGGTATAGGCTTCTGTGATTGGATTCTTCATGTTTCGACCCCTCTTTTGTACTTATTTCATTATACCAAATTTTTGGATATTTTTCTTCATATTTCGTTTTTTTATGATATAATCTAACTCGTTTGAGGAGGTTTTGCCCATGTTGAAAGTCCTATTGCTTCTGATCGCCTACCTGATCGGTTCGATCCCTTTTTCCTACATCCTGGGAAAAAGATTCAAAGGCATCGATCTCAGGGAAAAAGGCAGTGGAAATCTCGGGACCAACAACGCCTACAGAGTACTGGGGAAATCGATCGGAACCGCCGTGTTTCTGCTTGACACGTTGAAGGGCGGCCTGTTCGTATTCTTGGTGAAATACACCGGTCTGTTCGCGGGAATCGACATGTTCAATCCGCTTGTCTACGGCTTCGCAGCCGTCATCGGCCACGTCTTTCCGATCTGGATGAAATTCCGCGGCGGCAAGGGTGTCGCCACCACGATGGGCATCCTGACCGTGTATGAACCAATCGTCGGGGTGATCGCCTTTCCGATCTTCGTCCTGATCGTGCTTCTGAGCAGGATCGTTTCCTTGGGCTCGATAGGCGCGGCCCTGACGACGCTTGTCGTCGCATCCGTAATCCATTTCTTCATCCATACCGACTGGTATCTTTTCACCATCACGCTCTTGTCGGTGATCCTGATCATCTACATGCATCGCTCGAATTTCAAGCGCCTGAGGAACCACACGGAAAACCGGGTCAGGTTCCTCGATAACCTGAATGACAGAATCAAGCAAAAAAAGCAGTCGCGTACGGAAAAAGAACAATGAAAAAAGGCACCTGCGGAGCTTCCGCCGGTGCCTTGTTTTTTCTTGCTTATTTGGCCTGTTTCATCGAGGCCATAACCTGTCTGACCTGCTTTTCCGATGGTGTACGGCCCATCTGTGACATCATTGCGCGGATCATGTTCTCGTTGATGGGCGGATTCTTCTCAAGATAGTTCTTGAAATAGCGTTTGGCCAGGAAAAACCCGGCGATCAAACCCGCCAGCAAAGTGACTACCGGCAAAACGATTTGTAACCATAGAGGCATGACATATCACTCCTTTTGTCCGAACTTATTCTAACAGATACATGGTCCAAAGACAAGCAAATTCGCTTGGACCTCATTTTTTTTCGCCAACTAAGGCCAAATCGTAAAATTAAACTTTACAAAAGGCCCTGTGATTGATAAAATAATTGTGGTGAAGAAACTAATACCTATCCGAGGGAGGGAAAGAAATGCCAAGGAAGATCTTGGATACATGTATAGCTTGCGGAACATGCAAGGACAACTGCCCAGTTGACTGCATCGAAGCGGGAGATATCTATGTAATTGATCCTGAACAATGCATAGACTGTGGCGTATGTGAAGTCAATTGTCCAGTCGATTGTATCATCGTCGAATAGTCAAGATAAGCAAAAAACGGCCAAGAGGCCGTTTTTTTTAACTTTCGATCGGATAGTTCTTGAAGTACTCCGCCACTTTGCGGAGCGACTGGACGAGGACTTCGTCCTCCTCGATCCGAAGATCCTGGAAGATTGCCTCGATCATCTGTTTGTGGAAGACCTCGTGGACGGAGAGGACTTCTGATGCCTTCTGTTCGAGGGCGATCAGGACTTTCCGTCTGTCTTCCTGGTCGTGGTATCTTCGGACGAATCCCTTCTGGAAGAGCGTGTTGATGGACACCGACAGGCTGCCGGCGGTGATTCCGAGTTTCTGGGAGATATTCGACATCGATGGTTCTGCCAGATTGTCGATCGCTTCCAGGACATGGACTTCGGACATGGACAATTTGATGCCTTCTTTTTTCAAGGCTTCGCCTTCGATCGTCAGAATGCGGTTGAAGATCTCGACCAGCAGTTCATTGATCATGGCTCTAGTGTCTTGCATGTTCAGTCTCCTTTATTTTTCGATATAGCCGAGCGCCATCGTACCCGGCCCGGCATGGCAACCCACGACCGGTGTCAGGGGAATCAGTTTGACTTCCCCGATGTGCTCGTTATTTTCCAGTTCTTCCTGCAGATCGAAGAACTCATCCATATTGTTGGTGTAGGCGATGAAGGCGTCGATCTTCTTGTCCTTGATCTCGTCATAGAATTTCTGGAGCATGAGTTCGCGCGCTTTCGGCGTCGTCCTGATCTTTTCGAGGGTGACGACCTTGCCTTCCTTGGAAACTTCAAGCAAAGGTTTCAGTTTCAGCAGGGTTCCGAAAAAGCCCGCCGCGTTCGACAGACGGCCGTTCTTGACCAGATACTTCAGGGTGTCGACGGTGACATAGATGTGGTTGTGCTCCCGGATCCATTCCAATTTGGTGAGGATCTCCGCGCTGGACCGGCCCTCGTCGGCCATCTTCTTGGCGGTAAGCGCCATGAAGGCCTCGATGTAGGATACCGACTGCGAATCGAACACATGCACCACGGTGTCTTCCAGCATCTTGGCGGCCAGGACGGCGTTCTGATAGGTCCCGGACAGGTGTTTCGAAATCGTGACGATGATCAGTTCGTCGCACCCGCTGGCGATCATGTCCTTGTACATTTCCAGAATCGTTCCCGTGCTGGTCTGGGTGGTCCGGACATCGAGATCCGGATCCTTGGTGATCCGGTCGTAGAATTCGTCCGCCGAGATTTCCACGTAGTCCTCGTACTCCTTGTCTCCCATCAGCAACTGGGACCGGAAGATCCGGATCTCCTTGTCGTGAACGATATAATCAAGTCCTGAATTGCCGCATACAGCTACTCCGATTTTTCCCATAAAAAGCTCCTTTTTTGTTTTTAACCTCAAATGGTTTGAATTTCAAACAAAGTATACCATACTCCTTTGCCGTTTGCAAGAAAAAAAGATGCCCGAGGCATCTCTATTTCAATTGATACGGATTGGTATCCACCTTCGAGGCATCGATCTCGAGATCCGGGAATTCCCGATTAAGGGCGTTCTTGATTTCGGCGACGAAGACCTTCTCGGCGTTGTGGCCGATATCCAGGAGGGCGAAACCCATCTGCAGGGCATCGAGGGCGTTGTGGTAGGTGACATCCCCGGTCAGATAGATGTCGCAGCCCCGTTTCTTGGCCTGGTACATGTGTTGTTGTCCGGAGCCGCCGGAAATGCCGACAATCCTGACGGTCTTGGTACCATTCGCAATCAGGCGCACATGGTCGAGTTCCAGGGTTTTTTTCACGTGGAGGATGAACTCGTCAAGTTCCATTTCGGGGATTTCTCCGTAACGGCCGATCCCCAATTCCTCGTCCAGGAGCTTGGGGTCCCTGATCCCCAGCCTGGCGGCCAGACAATCGTTCATCCCGCCCGTGGCGACATCGAAGTTGGTATGCATCGAGTAAAGGGCGATGTCGTGACGGACCAGTTCCTTGATGATCCAGCCCCTGGGGGTGTCGAACTGAATGTTCGCCACCGGTTGGAAAATCAGGGGATGATGCGATAATAGCAGATCATATTTGCCTTCCACGGCTTCCCTGACGACCTGTTTCGTGACATCGAGGGTGACCAGGACCTTCTTGACGGGCTTGTTCAGGGTTCCGACCTGCAAGCCCACGTTGTCCCAATCGTAGGCGAGTTCCCTGGGAAACCTGGTTTCAAGATATCTTGTGACTTCGATCCGGTTCATGCGATCAGTCCTTTCAAAGTGGCGATTCTTTGTCCCAACCGGTCCTTTGCCTCCGGATCAGAGGCTTTGGCCCGGGCGTCAGTGAGTTTGCGGATTTCTCTGTCGAGATATTTTCCAAACGCCTGAGGCTTCTCCTTGAGAATGAGGGGCCCGAATTCGCGTTCTGGTTCCGTGAGCTGCATTTCGCCGGTTTCGGCGACGATCAACTGGTAGAATTTGCGTTTGTCTTCGACGAAGGCTTCGGCGATGATGGCGTAATGGTGGTTTTCCAACCAGGTCCGGACCAGGTATTGGTCCGAATTGGGACTTAAGATCAGGCGTTTCGTCGCCTTGAGGTCCCCGTTTTCGAGGATTGAGGCGATCAGGATGCCCCCCATGCCGAGGATCGCCACAAGATCGGCGCCGTTAGCCTTGGGGATGCCGTCAGTCAGGACGACATCGATCCGGTCACCAAGTCCGTATTTTTCAATATTGGTTCTGGCGTTAGCCAAGGGTCTTTCCTTGTTGTCGGAGGCGACGGCCTTTTTCACCTTGCCCGTCAGCAAGGCCTTGATCGGCAACAGACCATGGTCGGTGCCGACATCGAGCAAGGTGTCGAACCCGTCTGAATAGTCCAGCGCCGTTTCCAGCCTGGTTCCGAGATCGGTCATTGCTTGCCCGAAGTGAAATCCTTAAGTTTCTTGCTGCGGGAGGGATGGCGGAGCTTGCGCAGGGCCTTGGCTTCGATCTGGCGGATCCTTTCCCTGGTGACGCCGAATTCCTTGCCGACTTCCTCGAGGGTCCGCGTGCGGCCGTCCAAGAGGCCGAAACGCATGCGGAGGACTTTCTCCTCCCTGTCGGTCAGGGTCTCGAGCACGGAATCGAGTTCGCGCTTGAGCATTTCCTTGGAAGTGTATTCATAGGGGGTCAGGGTGTCGGGATCGGGAATGAAATCGCCGAGGGAGGAATCCTCCTCCTCGCCGACCGGCGATTCAAGCGAGATCGGCTCCTGGGCGACTTTCTGGATGATCTGGACCTTGTCGACCGAGATTTTCATCTCGGCGGCGACTTCGTCGGGATGGGGTTCGCGTTTCAGCTTCTGGGTGAGCGTCCTTTGGGTGCGGACGAGCTTGTTGATGGTCTCGACCATGTGGACGGGGATCCGGATCGTGCGGGCCTGATCGGCGATCGCCCTGGTGATGGCCTGACGGATCCACCAGGTGGCATAGGTCGAGAACTTGAAGCCTTTGGTATGGTCGAATTTGTAGACGGCTTTCATGAGGCCCATGTTGCCTTCCTGGATCAGATCGAGGAATTGCATGCCCCGGCCGACATAGCGCTTGGCGATCGAAACCACGAGGCGAAGGTTGGCCTCCACGAGTTTCTTCTCGCTGAATTCGCCGCGTTTGAAGAGTTCCTCGTAATCGGCGAGTTCGTCCTGGGGGATGGATTCGCCGGCCTTGACCCTTTGTTCATAGGTCTCCCGAGCCTTGCGGGCCCGCGAGATCAGGGTGGCGAGCTCGTATTCCTCGTCGCTGTTCAACAATTCCACCCGGCCGATTTCCTTCAGATACATCCGGACGGGGTCGTCGACCTTGATCGAGACGTTGGAATCGAACTGCTTTTCGAGCATCAGTTCCTCTTCGATTTCCTTGGCGTAGTCGAAATCGATCAGCTCTTCCTCGGAGATGTCCTCATCGGAGAGTTCGTCCAAATCGACGAAATCGTCTTCTTCGGCTTCCTCTTCGGCGGGAGTCTCTTGCTTCTCTTCTTCTTCCTCGTCCGGGAACACTTCCGCGAGTTCGTCCAGATCGACGTATTCCTCGGGATAGATGCCTTCGGCTTCGAGGGCGATCACGACATCGTCGAACAAGGTCGAATTCTCATCGACCTTCTTCTTGACGTCGTCAAGGGAGAGATAGCCTTGCTCCTCGTGCTGTTTGATCAGGGCTGCGATTATTTCTTTTTTGTCCATATTTTCTTTTTTCTCCGTTCCAGTTCCAGGATCTCGGTCGAGACCTGGAGGTATTTATCCTTGTCGGTCTGATTGTTGGTCTGTTTTTGTTTTTCCTTCAGTTCCTTTATCTCCCGGTCGAGTATGCGCTTCTTGAGCGTCATGATGCACTGTTCTAATTCCATGAGAGTGTATTCGTAGTCTTCCGCAAAGAGCCGTTTTTCCAGGATCCGCTGTTTTTCCTGGGAGAACTGGGCATAGACCTTTTCCCGCAACTGATCCTGATGGGTGACGCGGATGAGGTCCTGGATGCTGATCAGCAGTTCGATGTTGAACCGGTCCTCCGTAAAAAAGCCTGCCAGCTGGTCATCGATCTCCCGACGGTATTCCAGGGCCTTCAGGTAATAGTTGATCAAGATCGTCTCGGCCTGGAAATAACGGTCGGGGATCAGGTAGTCGGTCTGTCTGGTCTTCCGGTCCTGGAGCGATTTGGTGATCGCCTTGGTGAGCTGATAACCGTTGAAGTCGGCTTTGAGGGTGTCGGTCTCGACGCCGATGTCGGAAGCCATCCTTTGCAGATAGATGTCGGTGATTGTGCCCGAGGCCTTCTGGAGGAGGAAATCGAACACCTTCAGTTTGAACATCTCGATCTGGGAGGCTTTCGTGAGATCGAAATCCTGTTTCATGTGCTGATAGAGGAATTCATAGATGTCGATCTGTTTGGTGGCAAGATACTCGGCAAACGCCTTCTGGGAGTATTTTTTCACGTAGTCGTCGGGATCGAGGCCTTCCGGCAACAAGACGATCGCGACTTCGAGCTTATGGGCGATCAGTAGCTTGATCGCCTTCGCCATCGCTTCGAATCCGGCTTTGTCGCCGTCATAGCAGAGGACGACCTTGTCGGTGTATTTCTTGATCAGAGCCGCCTGATTCTCGGTAAGCTGGGTGCCCATGGAACAGACGGCTTCCTTGACGCCCGCCTTGACCGAGGCGATGACATCCAGAAAACCTTCGTAGAGGACGACCCGGTTCTCGCGGCGGATGAAGGGCTGGGCCTTGTCGAGATTGTAGAGGATCTCGCCTTTGGTGAAGATCTCCGTATAGGGTGAGTTCACATATTTCGGTTCGGTTTCGGAGGGTTCGTAGAGCCGGCCGCTGAAACCGACGACTTTTCCGGCTTCGTTCTTGATCGGAAAGACGATCCGGTCCCGGAACAGGTCGTAGTAGCCGCCGGACTGGCTTTTCTTGATGAGGCCGATCGTGAGCAGGTCGATCTCTTCGTATTTGGAATGTAGCTGCTGGTAAAGGGTATCCATTTCCTTCGGGGCGTAGCCGATTTCGAAATAACGGATCGTATGCACGTCCAACCCGCGTTTTTTCAGGTATTCGAGGGCGGGCTGGCCCTTCTCCATGTTGGTGAGGAAAAGCTGATAGAACTGCATGGCCTCCTCGTTGATCTGATACAAGCGGTCGTGGCTCGGGCTCTGGTCGACGGAGCCGGTGCGTTCGACTTCGATATGGTATTTGTCGGCGAGGAACTCGAGGCTCTCGACATAGCTCAGGTGCTTGTATTTCCCGATGAAGGTGATGGCATCACCCTTCTCACCGCAGCCGAAGCAATGGAAGTAGTTCCTTTCCTTGGAAACAAAAAAAGAAGGGGTCTTTTCGTTATGGAACGGGCACAGTCCCTTGTGGTTCTTGCCTGAGGGCTGCAGGGCGACATATTCGCCGACGACATCAAGGATGTCAGCCGCGTTTTTGATCTCATCGATCGTTTTCTGGCTGATCCGTGCCATGACTTCACCTTCTTTGTTATGGGATTATGAGCTCAGTTGAGCTTCGAGATAGGCGACCAGTTGGGAAACGGGGATGCGGACCTGTTCCATGCTGTCGCGTTCCCTGACTGTGACCGTGTCGTCTTCCAAAGTCTGGTTGTCGATCGTCACGCAATAGGGGGTGCCGATCGCATCCTGACGGCGGTAGCGCTTGCCGATGTTGCCGGTGTCGTCGTAGACGGCCCGGAGTCTTTTGATCGCATCCTGGAAGATGGCATCCGTCATTTCCTGATGCTGTTTCTTGATGAGGGGCAGGATCGCGACCTGGTAGGGGGCCAGTTGTTTGTGGAGCTTGAGCAGGGTCCGGCTTTCTCCGGTGGCTTCGACCACTTCTTCGGTCAGGGCGTCATTCAGGAGCGCGAGCATCAGTCTTTCGACGCCTAGCGAGGGCTCGATGACGTAGGGGATGTATTTCTGTTCGGTTTCGGGATCGAAATACTCCAGGCTTTCCTTGGAATATTCCTGATGTTGTTTCAAGTCGTAATCGGTTCTCGAGGCAATGCCCCAGAGTTCGTCGAAACCCCAGGGATAGCGATAGAGGACATCCGTGGTGGCGTTCGAATAGAATGAGAGTTTTGCCTTCGGATGGTCGTAGAGTTTCAGATTCTTTTCGCTGATCCCGAGGTCGATCAGGAACTGTTTCGCAAAGGCCCGCCAGAAATCGAACCACTCGAGTTCGGTTTCCGGCTTGCAGAAGAATTCGAGTTCCATCTGTTCGAATTCCCGGGTCCGGAAGATGAAGTTCCCGGGCGTGATCTCATTCCGGAAGGATTTGCCGATCTGACCGATCCCGAAAGGAATCTTCATTCGCGAGGTCCTTTGGATGTTCTTGAAGTTGAGGAAGATCCCCTGGGCGGTCTCCGGACGGAGATAGACCAGATTCTTGGCGTCTTCCAAAACCCCCTGGTAGGTTTTGAACATCAGGTTGAACTGTCTGATGTCGGTATAGTTGAACTTGCCGCAGACAGGGCAGTTGACCTTGTGGTCGATGAGATATTGCATCATCTTGTCGTGACTCCAGCCGTCGGCATCGATCTGGCCCTTGGAATGGGCTTCGATCAGTTTGTCGGCGCGGAAACGGGATTTGCACTCCTTGCAATCGAGAAGCGGATCCTGGAAGCCTTTCACATGTCCCGAGGCGATCCAGGTGTCGGAATGCAAAATGATCCCGGAATCGATGCCGGTGTTCAAATGATTGTTGGCGACAAACCGGTCCCACCAGGCTTGTCTCAGGTTGTTTTTCAACTGGGCTCCGAGGGGACCATAGTCCCAGGAGTTGGCGAGGCCGCCGTAGATTTCCGAGCCCTGGTAGACGAATCCGTACTGCTTGCAATAGTTGACGAGCGAATCCAATGTGTTGGCCAAAACAACCATCCTCTCCGTAAGCGCAGATTACTTCATTATAAATTATATGATTAATCTAAATAAAGTCAAGGCAAAAAAAGTTTTTGTCAGGCAGAACCGGCCATTTTCACGCTGCCATGCCCGCAACAAACTTCAATAGCCCAATAAACCCCTGAGGATGGAACGGGACTTCGTTTCCAGATTCAGGTGGTAATGGTAATAATCGTCTAGTAGCAGTCTCAGGTCCTTGACGGTCTCCAGATCGAAGAGCAGTGCGGAGGGCTTTTCCAGATCGTAGTGGTAAAGTCGGGAAAAAGCCAGGACCGTCTTCAAGGAATATGGCTTCTCCGAAGGCAGATGGTCGCCGCAGACAACTCCGCCTTCGCTGACGGAAAACCCGGAAAGGTTTTCTTTCCGGCAGACGATGCATTGTTTCAACTCTGGCTGCAGCCCGAGCAGATAGAGCAGTTTCGTTTCGAACATGTAGATATACGGTACATAATCCGTCTCCGTGGCGATCTTCGGAAAGATCTTGTCCAGGAAACCGTAGAGCTTGGCATGGTCGATATCGCTTTCGGCCAGGAAATAGACCGTTTCGAGAACGTGGAGACAATAGGTGTATTTCACCAGGTCCTGTTTGATGGCGGGGAAGATCTCCAGGGTATCGATATCCTTGGCGATCTTCAAGCCTCTGCCCTCGGTTGTAACCCTGAGCTTGTTCAAGACTTCGGTTTTGGCCAGGAAAGGACTCTGGAGTTTGTTCGCTCCGTGGACGAGAAAACTGGTCTTGCCAGCAGCGGTGTACAAGAACACGATTTTGCTCGATTCCTTATAGTCCATGCGCTTGAGAACAAAACCTTCGCTTTCAGTCACGGGGGATCATCCTATTCCTTGTCCGGAACGTATCCGTAGTTTTTCAGATAGTGGTCGCGGTTACGCCAGTCGGCCTCGACCTTGCAGAAGAGTTCGAGAAAGACCTTGCGCTGCAGCAGGTTCTCGATATCCTCCCTAGCCAGGGTGCCGATCTTTTTCAGCATCGAACCGTTCTTGCCGATGATGATGCCTTTTTGCGAAGCCCTTTCGACGACGATCGTGGCGTTGATCTCGAGAAGCGAACGCTTCGCTTGCATGTGTTCGACATAGACCATGACCGAATGCGGAATCTCATCCTTGGTCGCCTCGATGATCTTCTCGCGGATGAACTCCTGGATCAGGAAGGTTTCGGGCCGGTCGGAGATCTCTCCGTCCGGATAGAACTTCGGGCCTTCGGGAAGCAGTTTGGTGATATCGTCGAGCAGGAGGTCGACATGTTCGCCGGTCAGCGCGGAAATCGCGAAAACTCCAGCAAATCCGAATTCTTGCTTATAGGGTGCGATGGCAGATTCCAAGCGTTTGAAATCCTTGATCGCGTCAAGCTTGTTGATGATCAGAAACACAGGTGTCTTGACGGTTTTCAGCGTCTCCAGAATTTCCAGGTTCGAGGTTTTGACGTCGTCGTAGGCGTTGATGAAAAAGAGCACGAGGTCGACGGTCTTGATCGTGTTGACGGCGGCTTTGGTCATGTATTCGCCGAGTTTCGTCTTGCCGTGATGGATCCCCGGAGTATCGACGAAGACGATCTGGGAGGTTTCGGAATTGTAGATCCCGGAAAACACGTTCCTGGTCGTCTGCGGCTTGTTGGAGACGATGGCGACCTTCCGTTTCAGGACATGGTTCAAAAACGTCGATTTCCCGACGTTCGGCTCACCGATGATCGCGACGAAGCCGGACCGGAACATCAAAGGTCCTTCTGGGAGAATCCCAGGGGCAGGAGATCGATGTTCTTGATCGTCTTGGTCTCGTCGTGGTTGTTCACGAGGATGATGTCGGCGTCATCTTCCATCAACTCCCGCATCACCTGCCGGCAGGAGCCGCAGGGAGATACGAAGTAGTCGTGGTCGGTATAGACCAGCAGGCGTTTGATGTCCTCCTTGCGGATGCCGTCGGAATAGGCGGCGAAAAGGGCGCTTCTTTCGGCGCAATTGGCCAGACCGAAAGCCGCGTTTTCGATGTTGACGCCACGGTAGGTCTTGCCGTTTTTCAGTTCGAGGACGGCCGAGACCGGAAATTTCGAATAGGGCGAATAGGAATTCTTGAGATTGTCTTTCGCCATTTTGATCAGTTTATCCATATCATTACCTCTTGTATTTGGAATTGTCGATGATTTCATCCTGAAGCGAATTCATCTCTTGCTCGTCTTCTGGCACCAGGTGGTCGTAGCCAAGGCAGTGGAGAAAACCGTGCAGGGACAGAAACGCCAGTTCCCGTTCAAAGCTGTGGCCGTAACTCTTGGCCTGTTCCCTGGCTTTGTCGACGGAGATGATGATATCGCCGATTTCCGACAGACCATCCTGATTCTCGAAACTCAGGACATCGGTCGGAATGTCGATGGAACGATACTGCTTATTCATTTCCCTGATCGTCGCATCGTTCACGAGCACGACGTTCACGATCATGGAGTCGAAAATGTCCAGCTGCTTGTAGGCCTTTTTCAGGATATGTTTGATTACGCGGAAATAACTTCGTTTCTGGTCGAATTCATTGACGTAGTTAATTCTTAGCATTTTCGAACCTCTCGATGATCGTCTGCACCAGGGGATGACGGACGACATCGCTGTTGTCGAAGAAGACGATTTCGATGCCCTCGATATCGTTCAGGATCTCGGAGGCCTTGATGAGACCGGATTCCACCTTTGAGGGCAGGTCGCTTTGGGTGATGTCGCCGGTGACGATCATCTTGGCGTTGAAACCAAGGCGGGTCAGAAACAGTTTCATCTGGCTGATGGTTGTGTTCTGGGCCTCGTCGAGGATTACGAACACATTCTCCAAAGTGCGGCCGCGCATATAGGCGAGCGGGGCGATTTCGATGACGCCCTTCTCGATATATTCCTCCGTCTGTTTCAGACCGAGGATCTCATACATGGCATCATAGAGCGGACGCAGATACGGGTCGATCTTCTCCTTGAGGTCTCCGGGCAGAAAACCCAGATTCTCACCGGCTTCGACGGCGGGTCTCGTCAGCATGATCTTCTTGACGAAGCCTTCCTTGAGCTTCTTGAGCCCGTACAAAACGGCGAGATACGTCTTCCCGGTTCCGGCGGGACCGATACCGAAAACCAGCGTGTTCTTCTCGATCGCGTCCAGATAGCGTTTCTGGCTCATGGTCTTGGGATAGATCGGTTTGCCGTGGAAGGTCTTGATGATTTCCTTCCGGCCCAGGAAAAGTTCCAGGATCTCATCGTCTGAAACGGTGTCCATGATATGATGGATGTAGATGATGTCGCGCTCGTTGAAGACGATGTTGTGCCTGACGAGTTGCATCAGGATCTCGAAGATCCGTTTGATCCTCAAAACCAGATCCGGGTCGGAGGTATCAAGCAGAATCTCCTCATGGTTAACGAATATCTCCGTCTTGAACAGATGAGAAAGGACCTTGATGTATCTTTCATTGACCCCGAAGAGGGCCACCATTTCCGAAACGCTCGAAAGCTTCAGATCCAGTTTCGTCAAATCTACCATCGAATGATCATCACTCCTTGTCTATATTATACCACACAATGCCAGTCAATACGGTATCCTTGTGGGAAAAAAAGCACTTCAGCAAAGTGAAGTGCTTTTGTATCAGCCTCTGCGGCCTTGATTTTGACGTTGTTTCAGTTTCTTGGAAACGCTCGGTTTGAGATAATATTCTCTTTTACGGGCTTCAGCCAATGTCCCGGCGCGAGAAACGTCACGCTTAAAACGACGAAGTGCGTCTTCAATGCTCTCGTTTTCTCTTACGACAGTTTTCGCCATTTGCTTTCACCCCTTTTCTGCTTGCACATGTAATTATACAAGATAAGAATGAAAAAGTAAACGATTTTTTTTCGCAAAATGTTTGATTTTGCGCCATTTTATGGTATGATTTGGTTGATATTGAATCGAGGTGTTCCCGGATGATTTTTTTGTTTGATTTCCTCGGAAATTGGAAACTGATCGTGGCGGCATTGGTCGGAGGCATCGCCCTCATCATCCTTGTCGCGGTCCTGATCAACAAAGGCAAATACGCCGCCCGCTACAAGCATTTCTACAAGCGGATGGACAAAACCATCAACAAGCGTTTCAACGGCAACCTGCTGAACGAGACGATCGCCAACACCCTGTTGAAGGACAATACGAACACATACAAGTCGCTGAAGGGGAAAGGCAAGCGCAAGGTCAAGAAGTATCTCGACTATTACGTCAAGAACCTTCCCGAACTCGTCTTGCTGAAGAGCTTCATCTCCGCCGACAAGAAAAAGAACCAGCTCGTGATCCTGTTTTTGAACGAGATGAACAAGGTCGTCTATCGCTGGGACCACACGAAGAAACTCAAGGGCTTCATCAAGGGCATCAACAAGAACCAGATGCTGATGCCGCTCATCGGGTATCTCTATGAACTGCCGATCCATGTGAACGAGGGCGTTCCCTACCGGATGACGAACCACGACAACGGACTGGTCATTTCCTATGACATCGTGAAAAACGTCAAGGGCGTGAAACGCAAACAGAAAGAAAAGCCCCTGACCAAGAAGCAGATCAAGGCCCAGGCCAAGATCGAGGCCTTGAAACAGAAACGACTCGAAAAAGAGAGAGCCAAAAGATAGGCTCTCTTTTCTTATATCAATTTGCCCTTGCTTAGGGGATAGGCCTCTTTTTCCAGGAAGACCTTCACTTCCTTGCCGACAAGGCTGGAAGGGCCTTCGAACCGAACGTGTACATAGCTGCGGGAATGCCCGGTCAGGAACCCGTCTTGTTCGCGTTCGGCGACGACTTTCAGGATTTTGCCTTCCTGACGTTTGATCGCCGTCTTGGCCAATCTCTCATTCAATTCCAGCAATCTCCTTACCCGATCCTTCTTGACGAGGCCGTCGACTTCGGGCGTCATTTTCGCCGCCACCGTTCCCGAACGATTGGAATAGGGAAAGACGTGCAGCTCATTGAAGGCCAAGGCTTCGATCAAGGAATAGGTGGTGTGGAAATCTTCCGCTTCTTCGCCGGGAAAACCGACGATGACATCGGTCGTCAGGGCCAGATCGGGGATCCGCTTTCTTAGCTCCCGGATTTTTTCGGCATATTTCTCGGTCGTGTATTTCCGGTTCATCAGCTTCAGGATCTTGTCCGAACCAGACTGCAGGGGCACATGCAGGTGACGGACGATCCGGGGTGATTTTTCGATGATCCGGATCACTTCTTCGGTCAATTCATTGATTTCGATCGAGGAGATGCGGATCCGGTTCAAGCCTTCCAGACCCTCCAGGTCTTGAAGCAGGTCGGCAAAGCCGTAACCCTCAAGATCCTCTCCGTATCCGCCGGTATGGATCCCGGTCAGGATGATCTCCGCATGTTTCTTGGCTAGTTCCTTGGCCTCTTCCAGGACCATATCCTTCGGTTTCGAGCGGACCCGGCCTCTGGCATAGGGGATGATGCAGTAGCTGCAGAAGTTGTTGCAGCCATCCTCGATTTTGAGGAACGCCCGTTGATGGTCGAAGAAATCGTTGATGACGAGGTTGTCGTATACCTCGGCTTTCGGATTGTCGGACACATAGTTGATCGCAAGTCCCGAAGCGAGGTGCTTTTGGACCAGTTCCGGGATCAGATCCCGGTGCTTGGTTCCCAGAACAATCTTCACGCCTGCGATCGCGAGAACCTCCTTCGCCTTGAGTTGGGTCAGACAGCCCATCACGACGATGATGGCTTCCCTGTTGTATTTAAGGGGATGGCGGATCATCTGCCGGGATTTCTGTTCGGCGGTGTTGGTGACCATGCAGGTGTTGATGACATAGATATCGGCGGCTTCATCAGGCTCGACCCGTTCGTATCCTGCTTGCTGGAATTTTTCCCAGACGGCCTCGGTCTCATAGGCGTTGACCTTGCAGCCAAGGGTGATCAATGCGACTTTCATCTTCACACCTCCCATTCGTACATGAACGCGGAAAGGATCATCAGAGCCGCGCTTTCGGAGCGGAAGATTCGTCTGCCGAGGCTGACGAATGAGGCGCCTTTTTGCTTCAATAACTCAACTTCCTCAGGTGTGATGCCGCCTTCGGGGCCGATGACAATCAGGATTTTTGCATTTATGTCAAGAGTCGGTATCACTTTGCGGATATGATTTGTGACCACTTCTTGTTCATAACAGACCAGAACCTTGTCAAATGTGGAAAAGGACAGCTCGAATAGCGTGGTAAATGGCTGAATTACGGGAATCTCATGCCTCTGGGACTGTTCGGCGGCTTCCTTGACGATCGCCTGGTAACGAAGCAGTTTTCGGTCTTCTTTTTCATTATCGATCTTGACAATGGAGCGAGCGAAGCTGGTCGGAATGATTCTTGTGACGCCGAATTCGGTCGCCTTCTCCAAAAAGAGCTCGAACCTTTCTTTCCGGATCATGGCCTGGGCTACAGTAATTGAATAATCAGGAACATCGTTTTGGACCAGGTCCCCAAGGAGAACCACCGCTTCTTCTCGAGAGATGGACTCAATCGTTCCGAAATAGGTCGGTCCTTCCGTTACCGAGATTGTGACGATCTGTCCCCGGCGAAAACGCATGACATCGCGGATATGGTGAAGATCACCGCCCTGAATGTGGCAGCGTCCGTTTCTGATTGTCTCTTTGCCGACGAAATACCTTTGCATGAATATCACCGAGATAATATTATCACATTGGCAGGTAGTTGCCAAAGCAAATGATGAATATAGATTAAAAAAACCCTATGAACTCTTGTTTCACAGGGTGATAATATTGGGAGAAACATAATATACTCGATAAGCAATATAGAGATTTTCAAAAATTATCATTTGAAATGAAGACTAATTTTTCAAAACGCCTCAAATAGTCCGTTTTCAGTAATCTCCATCCTTGGCTTCAAAAAGCTGAAGCGACGGGCGAAGAAAGTAATCGTATATTTGTATCCAGGTCTGAGACTGATGAGATCTGTGACCTGGAACACATTCTTCCGTCTAGAAGGAACAAAGAACTCGAGCCGGAACGATTTCGGCAGCGAGATGGTCAAGGTATCGTTTTTCAGGATGTAGCGATCCTTGCCGTTGACTAGGATCTCCGCGTCGTTATAAAGATAATACTGATTGGGTAGTTTGTGAAATTGGAAGGTCACATTGGCTTCGGTCATGAAATCGGCATCCTTTGTGGAAGCTGATTTGACTTCCTTGGCCGGATTGGTGTCGATGATTCTGCCGCTATAGTCCTTTTCGGTGGTGGAAGCGATCTTCTTGTAAATCCCGACGACGATGATGACGATCCAGAAGATGGTGACTAGCGTTCCATAGATGGGCATGAAGTGGCCTCCTTTGAGTAGTGACGCTAGAACTATTATAGCATTGAAACCACAATTGACATAGAATTATTTGGGTAATAAAAATCCCCCGATTGAGGATCGGGGGAAATTGATGTTTGATGCTAGTATTTTTGGACCACTTCGTAGGCTCTCGCGGCTCTGCCTTCCCTCAGGGTCACGACGGTGGTGTCCGTGAACTTGGAGAGGACTTCCATCTTCTGCGGGGGCGTGGCGAGCACGATCTGGACCGGCAGGCATTTGATGAATTCCATCATCGATTTGATCCTGGAGGTATCCATCTTGTCGAAGACTTCGTCGAAGAGGATCAGGCCGATGGAATCATGGATGTTGCCGCGCTGGGCCTGTTGGAAGACCCTTACGAACGAGGCCAGGGTCGCCACATAGAAGGGAACCTGGGTCTCGCCGCCGGATTTCTCCTTGAAGACCTTGGAGTAAAGGATCGTGTCTCCGGAGGCATTCTTGATCTTGATGTCGTAATCCATATAGGTCCGGTAGTCGGTGAACTTGTTCACGGCGCCTTGGTCGTTCAGACCTTCCTGGGCCAGGTTGATGAACAGTTCCTCCAGCTGGCGCTGGTATTTCATCTCGAATTCGTAGTTGAAGATCTCGGCGCCGCTCTTCATCGATTCGTCGGACAGGACCATGTCGTAGTAGTCGCCGAATTCCTTGCTCTTCGGGAAGATGAATTCATAGGTGTCCTCGCCGAAGTGGATCGTTTGCAGGGTGTCGTTGATCTTCTTGATCTCCTCCTGGGCGGTGACGATGTAGTTCCGGAGTTTGGCGAGGAAGTCCTCCTTGAAGAGTTTCTCCGCCGCTTCTCTGGCTTCGCGGACCTTGGCCTCGTACTTGACCAGTTCCGACTTGACGAGCTTGTTCAGCTCGGCCAGATACTGGTCCATGTATTCCAGGCCGTAGGAATAACTGAGATTGTAGGTGTTCGTGTACTTGAACTGCTTGGACTTTAGGGAATCCTCCAGGTTCGCCAGGTTTCCGAGTTCGGTCTCGATGCGTTTGGCGTAGTCGTCCCGGACCTTCTTCTGGTCGGAAGAGGATGCGATCTCCTGGCGGTAGAGCTCCCTGGCGTCGTGTTCGAGGGTCAGGTTGTCGAGGGCGATATCCTGGAGTTCCTTGGTCAAAGCGGCGACCTTGTCCTCGAACTGGAGGATGTCTTCCTGGATTTTGAGGTCGTCCGATGCGAGTTTGCCGTTTTCCTCATAGAGGTGGCGGCGGTTGTTCTGATAGCCCCGGATCTCTTCCTTGATGGTTTCGTATTCGACCCGGATCTGGTTCAGGTTCTCCTTGGGCAGGTTCTGCTTCTTGAGGACCAGGGCCTTTTTCTTTTCCTTGAGTTCGGGCAGTTGGAGCGAGGCTTGCATCATGTCGATCATACCCTGGATGCCGAGGGAAGCGATTGCGTTGTTCTCTTCGGTAAGCATCTGGATCTGGTTGGTGAGCTTCTGGTACTGGTCCTTGGTCTCCTTGCCGCTCTTGCGCCATTTTTCGAGTTGTTCCTCATAGGCGCGCTTGCCGATGAAGGGTTTCTCGGTGTTCTTGTTCAGACTTCTCACGGTGTAGGAACGGTAGACCATGCCGGATTTGGTGATCGCTTGGGGATATTTCTCCAGGTCGGAGACATCCTCGACCATGATCAGGTTGCCGAGGGTCATGTTGATGTAATGGGCGGCATCGACGTTCTCCGAGGTCACGATCGCGGCCAGGGATTCGGGCTGATGCGAAGTGAAATGCTGGATCTTCTTGGTGTTCACGAGACCGACGCCGTAGATGCCCAGGTTGTCTTTGACCTTGTTGTAGATCTGCAGGGCTTCGTCGAAATAGCGGGGCTCGACGATCAGGTTGAAGCGTTGCTGGCCGAGGTAGTCCTCGACGGTATCGTGCCAGGACCGGTCGGTGACTTCGAGGAGTTCGGCCAGGATATGGCAGCTGATGTCGACGTCGAAACGTTCCTTGACGCCTTGTTCGATCGCCTGTTGCAGTTTCTTGATCATCGGACTGTACCGCAGTTGATGGTTGTCAAGTTCCTTCAGGGTCTGATAGATCTCGTTGATTTCGGTAACCAGGTCCTTGCGGGTCTGTTCGAGTTTCCCGGATTCCCTCTGGTTCGCTTCAGCGATCTGTTGGCATTCCCGGTCGATGTCCATCAGTTCGAGCCGGACCTTTTCGAACTCGGCGCTGGTCGTATTGAGGAAATCGATCTTGGCGAGTTTCTCGTAGACTGGTTTCCGATATTCGGTCAGGAGTTCCTTGATCAGGATCTTGAGCTTGTCGTGCTTACGGACGAAATAGGTCTTGATCTCGCTTTGTTCGTCGATCTTGGTCGAGAGGGCCAGGATCTCCTTGTCGTAGATCTCGCCGGACTTGAAGGCTTCATCCGACTGCAGGATCGCGTAGATCTCCTTGCTGCGGTCATCCAGGAGTTCCAACTGATGATCGATCTCTTCGATCAATTTCTTGTTCTTTTCCCGGTTGACGGTGATCTTTTCCAAAGACTTGTTCTTTTTCTCGATCTGGTCCTTGGTCTGTTCGACGTCGAGCAGCTTGAGGAAATATTCGTAGAATTGCTTCTGGTCCTGGTTTTTCTGGATGTCCTCGTAGAGGTCCTTGATCTCCTGGAGCGACTGGATCTTCTGCTTGATAATCTTCAGGGTCGCCTCCAGGTCGCGATACGACTGGATCGATTCCTTGATCGATTCGACATCGAGCACTTTCTCCTCAAGGAGATAATGGTAGATGAATTCCTTGACATCGCCGATCGGCTTGAAGGCCAGGGCTTTCGGAAGCAGGGAGAAATAAGTCTCGTTGATCGAGCCAAATTTGGAGCGGAAGGCGAGTTTCGCCTCCCGGCGGGTCGGATAGACACGGTCGGCGATCCGGGCTTTCTTGAAGGCCATCGTGGACAGAATCCGGCCTTCCTCGTCGATGAACAGGCTCTCGCTGATCGGCGCTTCGACCTCGTAGAACAGGTATTTCGGGGGCAGGACCTCGCCGAAGGCGTCGATGACGGTGCCGACCGTGAAATGGGCGTCCTGGGTTTCGTCGTAGAATTCCAGGGCGATATGGCCGGTGACGTCGCCTTCGCGGAGATATTCCTGGTTGTCGATGCCGAGTTTGCACTTGACATAGCCTCTCAGGTCACGTTTGCTCTTCTCGTTGGCGGCGAGATTGAAAATCTGGTCGCCGGCGGTGATCACGAAGGCAATGGCGTCGACGATCGTCGACTTGCCGGTCGCGTTCTGGCCCGTGATCAGGGTGTTGTTCTTGATGTAGATGGTCTCATTGGCAAAATAGTGCCAGTTAATCAGTCGTACTTTCGTCAGCTTCTTCATCGGAAGTGCCTCCTTCTTCTTCTTTACCGGATAGTTTTCCAACCAGGTCGTAGATGTCGGTGATCACATGGGAGTTGATTGCCAAGAGGATTGTCGGATAGATGATGATCTTGGTGTTGGACTGGCCCGGATCGCCCATCGGCTCGATCAGGTTGTATTTCTTGTACATCCTCAGGATCTGGACCAGGTCCGTCTTGTTGATTTTCTTTTTCAGTTCGAGGGCGTCGTATTTCAGGTGGATCTCGTCGACCTTGACGACGACGTTGTCGTTGATCGAGGTCTCGACCAGATGCTCATGGTAGAGGATCCTTAAGATTAGCAGGATCAGGGATTCCTCTTTCTTCAGGTGAAGCAGGTTCTTGCCTTCGAGGCTGACCAGTTGGACCGCCCCTTGTTCCCTGTCCAAGATGAGTTCGTGGTTGATGACGGAGAAATACTCGTCGAAGTAGTTCTTGAAACTGATCACGAAATAGTACTGCTCCTTGTTGTCGCGTTTGTCACGGGCGAGGAAACCGGTTGTAAGCAGTTTGTTCACCGTGTCGGAAAACATCTGTTTCTGGCCCATGTTCAGGTTTTCATAGTTTTCAAGAATCATAGTTCATACCCCCTGATGATCTCAAAGTCGCGAAGCTGGAATTTCTGATGTTCGATATCGGTTTTCAACGGGACGATCGAGTAGTCGAGTTCGTCGCCGGCATAGATCAGAATGTAGAGAAGCCGCATGATCGCCTCGTCGGTCATGTCGTTCCGGAGGATATCCGAAGCCCTGATCGAAGGTCTGGTCTTGAAGTAGGCCAGGAGATACTTCTTGATCACGTCGGAACTGAAGGTGGTTTCGAATTCCTTGTAGAACTCTTCCTGCAATTGGTTCGACGGTGTGACTTCGGTGGATGCTTGGAGATACTGCGGCTGGGCGTGGGCGTAGGCCCCGCGTGGGGTGAAGAGCGAATTCTGGGCGAGGATCTGCCTGCTTTCCAAGGTGAAGAGCGGTTTCATCTGTTTCAGCGCCTGTTCGTACTTGCGCTTCTTGATCGAGGAGGCGGTGAATTTCAGGATCCGGTTCAGCTTGCCGATCACGTTCACATCGTCGTTAAGCAGGAACTTGATCTTGGCGATCGTCGTGTTGACGTAGACCTTGTTTTTGTTGTCGATTTCGTCGATGATCCAGTCAAGGGAGTTGTAGATGTCGATCATGTCGTCGATCTTCTTGTTCGCCTTGACTTTGGCCAGTTCGTAGTTGTTGTTGGCCTTGGGGAGATACTCCCTGGCGATCAGTTCCATGATCACCGGATTCTGCTGGAAGAGTTCCAGCCGCTTCACGATCTCGAGCTTGTATTTGTTGACGTTGTCCGAGGTCTTGAGCCGGTAATAGGCCTGATCGACCAGTTCCACCTTGTAGTTCACGAGCAGGTGGATCAGATCCTTGATCTCGGAACGCTCGATGATCTGGCGGATGTAGAACTTGAGCCGGGAATCGAGTTTCCGGATCTCCCTGACGAAGGCGATCGTGTTCTTGTAGACCTGGTCGAGAACCATGGCGTATTCGACATGTTCGTTCGTCAGGAGGCTGTAGGCCGTGAAGATGTAGCCGCGAAACTCATGGTTCTCGTCCTCGTAGCCATACATCGTATCCTGCCCGATCGCTTTCAGGGCGTCGATGATCGTGATCGCGTAATCGCGGAAGTTCAGGATCTCGACATAGTCGTTGTTGACGTCGATGTCGATCCATTCGCACTCCTCGAGGCGGCGTAGGATCTGGTTCGCCTTGTCGCGGTTCGTGGCATCTAGCTCAAGGTCGTCGACTTCCTCCTGTGGATGCATCTCCAGATAATCGATGATCACTTGCTGGGCAATCTGCCTGTCCATGCCGAGGATCGAGCCCTGCTCATAGGCTTTGAAGACCTCGAACACGGCGTTCATATACAGATTTTGGTTTTTGCCCGACAAGAGGTTGAAGAAATTCGTCGGGATGATCTGGAACAAATCCAATTTGGTCACTTCCTCTTTCAGTCTTCTCTTGAGTATTCGAACTTGCCGCCAACAAGACTCGACAAGGTACTTTCAATTTGGATCCAATCCTTGCGGAAGGCATGGAGCGATTCCACACCGTTCGTGGTGATCTGATAGTAGCGCCGGCTCATGCCTTTCTTGTTTGCTTCCTTATATGAGGTGATCTTGCCGTCTTCGGAGAGGCGTTTCAACGCAAAATAAAGCGCCGCCTCGGTCACTTGGAAGTGCTGGTCGCTCACGCTTTCGATTATCTTGCTCATCTCATAGCCGTAGCTGTCGAATTTAGACAGGATCGACAAAACTATGTAGTCGGTGAAACCACGCATGTACTCTCCGGAGTTCGTCAAAATCTCACCTCCTTCATATATAAACAATTTATGCATATTGTGTTTATGCATAACCTGTTTATATTATAACTGATTACATATTCCCTTGTAAAGCATTATTTTTACTTGCCATCAAAATCATTCCCAGGAATTAGGCTTCAGCCCTTTACATATACATAAATAGATTATATAATCTATCTGAAGAAAAAATCATTTGTTCCGGAAGGAAGTCCCGATGGCCAGAGAACTCGCAAAGGAAGCCAAATGGTATCGCCTAGATAACGCCGCCAAGATCTATCCGGTCGTCGCCAGCGCCAAAAACAGCGGCATCTATCGGATGGGCGTCATCATGAAAGAAAAAGTCGATCCCGTCAAGTTGCAGGAAGCCGTGCTGGAATGCCGGCACCGTTTTCCTTCTTTTTTTGTGCGCCTGAGACGGGGTCTGTTCTGGTACTATTTCGAAGCCAACGACAAGGATCCGGAGGTGGCGAAGGAATCGCCTTTCATCTGCCAATCCATCAACATATATACTAACAATCATTTTCTTTTCACTTTTTTCTATTATGAGAACCGGATCAGTCTGGAGGCTTTCCACTCCCTGGCGGACGGATCGGGAGCAATGGAGTTCCTGAAAGCCGTCCTGTTCCAATATTTGGGAAAGATGGGCCATCCGCAGGAAAACGACGGCACCATCTTCCGGTTGGATGAAGAACCTTCGCCCGAGGAACTGGAAGATTCCTATAATTATCATTACAAGCAAGGCAAACAGCCGAAAAACCCCTTCGTCGCTTCCTACCGCGTCCAGGGAAAGCGTTTCGTGCGCCGCGGTATCGGCCTGACGGTCGGCAGAGTGGAGACGGTCGAGTTGCAGGCGCTGGCAGCCAAGCACAACGTGGCCTTCACCGAGTTCATCGTCGGACTCTTCTTGTACGCGATCATCACCTCGGGCGATCCGAAACAATTGGCGAAAAGGCCAATCACAATCACCGTTCCGGTCAACATGCGCAAGTATTTCCACTCGCGCTCTGTCCGCAATTTCTCGTTGTTTTTCCGGGTCCGCTACCAGATGGGGGAGGAATTTCCCACTCTATCCGACCTGCTGACCGTCATCAAGAACCAATTTCAAGAGGAGCGGTCAGTCGAGAAACTGCAGTTGCTGCTGAACATGAATGTCATGTTCGAAAGAAGCATCTTCGTCAAACTGCTGCCCCTATTCATCAAGAAATTCGTCTTCAAAGTCGGTTACGCCATTCTGGGTGATCTGCCTTTCACCAGTTCCGTATCCAATTTTGGACTTATTACCCTGCCGGATACCATGTCCAGGGAAATCGACTCATTCGAATTCAATATTGCTTCGGGAAAGAAGCCGGGCATGGCGGTCACTTCCTTCAACAACATCACGGCGATCGCCATCAACCGCTGTATCGCCGAAACCGCGATCGAGGAGACTTTCTTCTCCTATCTCGGCAAAAACGGTGTCAATGTCAACATCCGCTCCAATTATTGGCTATGAAGAATCTATGCTTCCTTTCTTGGTGAGTAGCGACTATGTATGAACTGATCAAAAAATTCCGAGACGTGTTCCTGGCGGTTCTGCCGGTTGTCGCTGTCGTCCTAGTCAGCCATTTTTTCCTGTCGCCTTTCGCACCCGCTACACTTGGCCATTTCTTTATCGGCGCCCTGTATGTGTGGCTGGGTCTGTCCGTATTCCTGATCGGAATCGAGATCGCGATCACGCCCCTTGGCGAAATGGTCGGAAAAAAGATCGCCCGTTCGAAAAAACTCTGGATCATCCTGGGATCGGGATTCTTACTCGGCTTCCTGATCACGATCGCCGAACCCGACCTGTTGGTGGTTTCAAGTCTCGTCGACCTTCTGACCGGTGGCGACATCAACATGCTGTCGCTGGTCGGGATCGTGGCCCTCTTCATCGGCATCTTCATCGCCATCGGTTTGTTTAGGATCCTGTTCGCGATTCCCCTATATCAGATCTTCCTGGGATGCTATGCGATCATTTTCCTGTTGATGCTTTTTGTCGGTGACAGTCTGCATGCGATCGCCTTCGACGTGTCGGGCGCGACGACCGGAGCGATGACGGTACCCTTCGTACTGGCGATCGCCCTTGGCATCGCCTCGATGGAAAAATCCGGCAAAGGCGCCGAGAAGGACAGCTTCGGCCTGATCGGCATCGCCTCGGCCGGAGCCGTGATCAGCGTGCTGTTGCTGCTGCTTTTCTACCGCAACGGCTCCCATACCACCATTGTCAATGTCAACACCGATCACGAGTTCCTGACGATCGCCTTGCAAGCCTTCGTCGGGTTACTGCCGCTATTCATCCTCGGTGTCGCCGGGAACCTGTTGTTCTTCAAATTGCGGTATCGGAATTTCCGCCGCATTTTGTTCGGTTTCTTCTATACTTATGTAGGCTTGCTGCTATTTTTATATGGTGTCTATTCCGGTTTCCTCGATGTCGGCAGATTGATCGGCACCGAACTGGAGACGAAAGCCATCCCGGTAATCCTCCTGGTCGGTTTCTGCCTCGGTTTCTTCGCGATTCTCGCCGAACCGGCCGTCTATATCCTGACCGGACAGATCAACCATGTGACCTCGGGTTTCGTCTCGAAACGACTCGTGTTGTTGTCGCTGGCCCTTGGCGTCGGCATCGCGCTGGTTCTGAACCTCATCCGGACCAGGGTGGTGGATTTTCCCATCTTTTACCTGCTTCTGCCCGGATATCTTTTGGCCCTCGGACTCATGTTCGTAGCCCCGAAACTTTTCGTCGGTATGGCCTTCGATGCCGGAGGTGTCGCCTCCGGACCGATTGCGGCGACTTTCATCCTGGCGTTCTCCCAGGGTATCGCCCTTGGCAACGACAACCTGATCCGCCTCGATGATGCCTTCGGCATGATCGCCACGGTGGCGCTGGTGCCGGTGTTGATGGTCGAGATCCTCGGTGTCATCTATAAAATCAAAGTCAGAAAAGCGGTGCAGGCCCATGAAAACCAATGATACCGGATTGGCCCTGGTCGTTGCGATCGTCCCCGAAGGATCAGCCAAGAAGGTGATCCGGACGGCGAGGGAAAACAACCTCTCGGGAGCGACCGTCTTCTTCGGTAGGGGCACCTGCCAGAAGGGCATCCTCACCTTCCTCTGCCTCGACAATCCCAAGCGGGAGATCGTCCTGATGGCCGGAGGCGCGAAGGAAAGCCAACTCGCGATGCAAGCGATCTATTCCAAATTGAAAATGGCCAAATCCGGCCAAGGCATCATCTATTCATGTCCTCTGGGAGACATCATCGGCAGCAGCACCGCCGGAACAAAGTCACAAAATGAAGGGAGCGTTCCATCAGTCATGAAAGCCATCTATACCATCGTCGACCGCGGCAAGGCCGACCTCGTCCTCGATTCCGCCTTTTCCGCCGGAGCGACCGGCGCCACGATCATCAACGCCAGAGGCTCCGGGATCCATGAGACGGAAAAGATCTTCCAGATGCCGATCGAACCGGAAAAGGAAATCGTCCTGATCCTGGCGGATAATGACCTGGTGGACAAGATCACGGACAAGATCCGCAAGGACCTCGAAATCGACCTCGCCGGCAAGGGAATCATCTTCGTCCATGACGTCGCCAAGGCCTATGGCCTAAGGTCGGATGTCAAGAATATCAAGGCATAAAAAAAGTCCTGCATAGCAGGACATTTTTTTAATTACGGTTGCATGGCGCCGAAGAACACCAGCCACGCCAGGAGGGTTTTGGCCACCAGGCTCAAGACGATGTAGACCTTCTCGCCATAGAGGTAGTTCTTCCACTTGCCGACCTTCAGGTATTGGAGCACCATGTTGACCGGGAACGTGTTGAAGGCCACGAAGTAGGTGGCGACGATCGCCCAGACGAACCACGGGACCATGTCGAGATTCGGATTGCCGGACATGTAGAGGATGATCGCGATCCACGGTGCGATGCCGGCGAGCGAGCCCCACACGAAGGGTCCCCAATTGAGTTTTTCGCCTTCAACGCGTTTCGCGTTCATCTGTTCCATCGTGAGGCCGAACAGGTTCATGGCGGCGTTGACGATGAAGATCACGACGAGCGAGGCGATGTCGAAGATTCCGAAGAGCGTCGAGATCAGGACGATCATGATCGATGAGGACAGGGCATACTCGAACCAACGGAACTTGTTGATGCCTTTTTTGAGGTCGGCGTTGTAGGTCTTGTTGAAGGGCACGGCGATCAGGAAGTGGGCGACGGCCGAAATGAACAGGAAGCTGGCCACCAGTACGCCGAAGGGCAGATCGAACAGGTTCTTGCTGGCCAGAACCAGGGTCTGCAGGCTGACATCGTAGGTTAAGTAAAGCTGGGTGATCGTCGGTTTGAACTCGGCGATCTTCTGGATGACGGTTCCCGCCAGGATCAGCATGATACCCGCCTGAACGAGATGCAATGCGCCCATGATCAGATTGAAGCGTTTGAGACTGGGCATGGTGATTTCTTTCATATTTAATACCCCCTTATAATTACTTTGAATTCCAAAGCATATTATACCATCGATTCCATTTCATTTCGACAGGATTGCTCAAAAAAAAGCCATACCGGATTAGTCGGTATGGCGATGGGTGATTGATATTTATTTGCGCTGGAAATTGTCCTTGAATTTCGACCAGATCGACTTCTGTTGGGGGTTGTCCTCGATTTTTGCCATTTGTTCGAACAACTTCTTCTGTTCGTTTGAAAGCTTGGTCGGGGTCACTACCGATACGATCACGTGCTGGTCGCCCTTGATCTTGGTCCTGACATTGGGAGCGCCCTTGCCGCGGATGCGGAACTTGGAATCGCTTTGGGTGCCTGAGGGAATCTTCAGCAGCACTTTGCCATAGACGGTCGGGACTTCGATTTCGGCTCCCAACGCCGCCTGGGCGAAAGTGATCGGGACATTGACGACAATGTCGTCGCCTTCCCTTACATAGGTGTCGGAAGGTCTGACTTCGAAGACGATGTAAAGGTCGCCGGAAGGTCCGCCGTTCGTGCCTTTGTTGCCAAAGCCTTCCAAGCGGATCTGCTGGCCGGTCTCGATGCCCTCGGGCACCTTGATCTCGACGTCCTTGGTGATTCTTTCGACGCCCTCGCCCTGGCAGTTGGGACACTTGACCTTGATTTCCTTGCCGGTTCCGCCGCAGACGGGACAGGTGGTCCTGGTCTGGGTCCGGCCGAAGAGGGTCTGGGTCTCCATCACAACGCTGCCGGTGCCATGGCACCGGGAGCAGGTCTGGATGTCCTTCGTCGAGGCGGCGCCGCTGCCGTGGCAGACATGGCATTCCTCATAGACGGGAACCTTGATCTGTTCCTTCTTGCCGAAGATCGCTTCCTCGAAGGAGATCGTCATCCGTTTCTGGATGTCGGAGCCCTTGCGGGCTCTGGTCCTTGAGCCCTGGCTGGCGCGGTTCTGGCCGCCGAAAAAGGCGGAGAAGATATCGCCGAAGTCGAAGCCTTCGAAGCCGCCGCCACTGAAACCCTGTCCGAAATTGGCTCCGGCGGCCTGGTGACCGAATTGGTCGTACTGGGCCCGCTTGGTTTCATCGGACAGGATGTCGTAGGCTTCCTGGACTTCCTTGAATTTGGCTTCGGCGTCTTTTTCCGTCGAGACGTCGGGATGGAATTTTTTCGCCAGTTGGCGGTAAGCTTTCTTGATATCGTCTTCCGTGGCGCTTCTGCTTACGCCCAGGACTTCGTAATAATCGCGTTTATCCATGTATCCACCTCGCAAATGTGACAAAAAGCAGTCGCCTGCTTTTTGTATCTAAGCAATATTACACTTCTTTGTAGTCGGCGTCGAAGACGTCTTCATCCGAGTCGGAGTCGCCTTTGTCGGATTCATCCGGACCGGAATCGCCTTGCTGGGGTCCACCCTGTTGGTTCTGTTCGCGGTAGACGCGTTCGGACAGGGCCTGAGCGGTTTTCTCAAGGGCTTCCTTGGTACGCTTGATCTCCTCGAGATCGTCGCCTTTGAGGGCTTTTTCGACGGCTTTGATCTTGGCTTCGGCTTCCTTTTTCTCGGCGTCGGTAACCTTGTCACCCAGATCCTTGATGGCTTTGTTGGTCATGAAGATCATCTGGTCGGCTTCGTTCCGAAGGTCGGCTTCTTCACGTTTCTTGCGGTCGGCTTCGGCGTTTTCCTCGGCTTCTTTCACCAGTTTGTCGATTTCCTTGTCGGTCAGACCGGATCCGGACTGGATGGTGATCGAGTTGGCTTTGCCGGTCGCGACGTTCTTGGCATGGACGTTCACGATGCCGTTGGCGTCGATGTCGAACTTGACTTCGATCTGGGGTACGCCACGTGGAGCTGGCGGAATATCGGTGAGTTGGAAATGTCCGAGGGTCTTGTTGTCCTTGGCCATCGCCCGTTCGCCCTGGAGCACGTGGATGTCGACGGTCGGCTGATTGTCGGCCGCGGTCGAGAAGATCTGGCTCTTGGCGGTCGGGATCGTGGTGTTTCTTTCGATCAGTTTGGTGAAGACGCCGCCCAAGGTCTCGATACCCAGCGAGAGCGGGGTGACATCGAGCAGCAAGACATCCTTGACGTCGCCGGTAAGTACGCCAGCCTGGATGGCGGCGCCCATGGCCACGACTTCGTCGGGGTTGATGGAGCGGTTGGGTTCCTTGCCGAGGATGTTTCGGACGGTGTCCTGGACGGCGGGAGTGCGGGTCGCACCTCCGACCAGCAGGACCTGGTCGATATCCTTGGCGGTCATCTTGGCGTCGGCGAGTGCCCTTCTGACGGGGTCGACGGTCATTTCGACAAGATCATGGGTGAGTTCGTTGAATTTGGCCCTGGTCAAGACTTTTTCCAGATGGACGGGGCCGGAGTCGGTCATGGAGATGAAGGGCAGGGAAATCTGGGTCGAAGTGATCGAAGAGAGTTCCTTCTTCGCTTTTTCCGAAGAGTCCCGGAGGCGCTGGAGCGCCATTTTGTCCTTGGACAGGTCGACGCCGGTTTCCTTGCGGAATTCCTCGATCAGCCATTCGACGATCCTTTGGTCGAAATCGTCGCCGCCCAGGTGGTTGTTACCACTGGTGGAGATGACTTCGAAGGTGCCGTCGGAGAGCTCGAGGATCGAAACGTCAAACGTGCCGCCGCCCAGGTCGTAGACCAGAACGGTCTGTTCCTTGTCTTTCTTGTCGATGCCGTAGGCTAGTGCGGCCGCGGTCGGTTCGTTGATGATGCGCTTGACTTCGAGTCCGGCGATCTTGCCGGCGTCCTTGGTGGCCTGACGCTGGGCGTCGTTGAAGTAGGCGGGCACCGTGATGACCGCTTCCTTGACTTTTTCACCAAGGTAGGCTTCCGCCGATTCCTTGAGGTTTCTCAGGATCATCGCGGATATTTCCTGCGGGGTGTATTGCTTGTTGTTGATATTGACTTTCTGGTTCGTTCCCATCTTCCGCTTGATCGAATAGACGGTATTCGGATTGGTGATGACTTGTCTTTTGGCGACTTCGCCGACCTGGATCTCATCATCCTTGAATGCGACTACCGACGGGGTAGTGCGGTTCCCATCCAGATTGGGGATTACTTTGGCTTCTTTTCCTTCCATAACGGCAACACAGGAGTTGGTGGTGCCGAGGTCGATTCCGATTACTTTCATATTATTATCATCCTCTCTTGATTAGGCGACGTTTGCGTCGATTGTTTCCTTGTTTTCAGATTTTGCTTCCGTCTTTGCTTCGGCCGGTTTGATGTTGATCACAACGAGGGCCGGGCGGAGCAGACGGTCTTTGTACATGTAGCCTTTCTTGACGATCTCGAGGATCGTGTTCAGCGGCTGTTCGGGATCGTATTTGGTATCGATCGCGTGTTCCAGGTTGGGGTTGAAGGCATCGCCCGGTTTGGTTTCGATCAGCTTCACGCCTTCGGTTTCCAGTGATTGGTAGATCATATCCTTGATCATCCTGAAGCCGGTGAGAAAGTTCTTGAAGTTCTGGTCTTCGGTCTTGACGTTCAACGCCTGATCGAAGATCTCCAATTGGTCGATCAGTTTGTCGGCCAGGTTCATGCCGGCGTATTTCCGTTCGCGCTTGACTTCTTCGGAAGTACGTTTCTGGAGGTTCTCCATCTCGGCCAGGGTACGAAGGTACTTGTCCTTGATCTCTTTCAGCTCTGCTTCGATGATTTCGAGCTGGTCTTCGATCGTCGGTTTTTTCTTGTCTTTTTTCTTGTGGGTTTCGGTTTTGGCGGTTTCTTCCTCTGAGACTTCGATCAATTCGTCCTCAGGTTTCAATTTGTCTTTTTCATCCATCTGTGATCAGTCCTCCTCGTAAAGTTTGGCGATATGTTTGGCGATGAATTTGATTAAGGGTATCACCCGGCGGTAATCCATGCGCGTCGGGCCCACGACCGAGATCGTGCCCAGTTCGCCTTCGCCGGTGTCATATGTCGAAGACACGACCGTACAGTCATGCATCGAGATGACTTTGTTCTCGGTGCCGATCTTGACGGTGACGCCTTCGGCGTCGGTCTCGACGATCTTGAAGATCTCGTTGTTGTCGATCGTGGCCATGAACTCGCGGAGTTTGCGGATGTCGTTGAATTCCGGCTGGTAAAGCATGTTCGACTGGCCGGTCAGATAGTACTTCGTCTGCGCGAATTTCTGGAAGGCCTCGATGAAGGAGTCGACGATCGTCTCCCGGTACTTGAGCAGTTCCTTGATGTGGCTGTGCTGGATCTCATAGTGGAGTTTTTCCGAGACTTTGGAGATCGGGGTGCCCACGAGCATTTCGTTCAGGAGGTCGATGACCTTGACGAGTTCTGTCATCTCCATGTCTTCGGAAATGGAGATCTGTTTCGATTCCACATGTCCGAAGTTCGTGATGACGAGGATCAGGGCCTGCGTCTCCCTGAGCGGGATCAGCTGGACTTTCTTGACTTTCGAATGGAAGGCGTTCGGTCCCAAGGATATGGCCGTGCAGTTGGTGGCCTGGCTCAAAAGGTCGATCGCTTCCTTGATCACCTGATCGCGTTCGATCTCCCGGTTCTCGAAGAGTTTCTCGAATTCGAAATAGTTGCCGGTCTCCTCGTCCAGATTCTTGACGATCGTTTCGATGTAGTAGCGGTAGCCTTTCTCCGAAGGGATGCGCCCGCTGGAAGTGTGGGTCTTTTCCAGAAAACCCAGTTCTTCGAGGTCGCTCATCTCGTTGCGGATCGTCGCGGACGACACGCCCATGGCGTTTGACAGGCTCTTGGAGCCAACGGGTTCGGCAGATTTCACGTATTCGTCGACAATGAGTTTCAACAGCAATTCCTGGCGTTCTGTCAACATGGTTTCACCCCTTTTAGCACTCCAATTGCCTGAATGCTAACACTATTATACATGAGCTTGTTAGCAAAGTCAAGAAAAGAGTGCTAATAATTCATGAATTATTTATATATATAAAATATGGCAAAAAACGACGTTCCCGGGATTGCATTTTCACGAAAAAAGCATATAATTATCTTGTTCGGATTTCAAGGGATGATAGGTTGAAAATAATCCGGTATTTCTGGCGGGACAAGGTCTTCGTAATTGCATTCTTTCTGGCGATTGGATCGCTTTTTTTTGTGCGGCCGGACCTTGGTACGCTTACGGCCATCAACACGAACGTACTCGTGATCATGTTCAGTCTCATGCTCGCGGTCGCGGGCTTCACCGAAGCCAATCTCTTCAGCAAGATCGCGATCTATCTCACCGGCAAGTTCTTCACCGTCCGCTATATCGCTCTGGTGATCGTCATTTCGACTTTCTTCCTCGGGATGCTCGTCACGAACGATGCCGTATTGCTGACTTTGGTGCCTTTCACCCTGTTCGTGATGCGCCAGACCGGCGAGGAGCGGTATTCGCTTTTGATCGTGATCCTGCAGACCTTCGCCGCCAACATGGGCAGCGCCCTGACGCCGATGGGCGATCCGCAGAACATCTATCTCTATCAATACTACGATCTCGGCTTCAGTGAGTTCATGGGTGCGACCTGGCCGATAACGGTCTCGGCGTTTCTGATGATTTCAGCCACCACCTGGTTCCTGCTCCCCAACACCTTCATCAAGCCGGTCATGGTCTCGCCGAAACTCGACCGGAAAAAGATCCTCGTCGAACTGGTCGTCTTCCTCGCGGTGCTGCTCCTGATCCTGAGGATCATCCCCGCCTATGTGACGCTTGGCATCGCCATCCTGCTGTCTGTCGTATTCTATCCGCACCTCTTCAAGAAACCGGATTATCCCTTGCTGATGACTTTCGTCTCGTTTTTCATCTTCACCCACAACCTCTCGCTCTGGCCTGCCATCACGACCTTCACGAATCGTTTTCTCGATACACCGGCCCATGTCTATTTCACCGGCATCCTGTCCAGCCAGGTGTTGAGCAACGTGCCCGCCTCGGTCCTGCTCTCCACGTTCACGGACAAGGCGTTTTGGCCCTATCTCCTGCAAAGCGTCAATGTCGGCGCGATGGGCTCTTTGATCGCGTCGCTCGCGAGTCTCATCACCTTCAAGTTCGTGACCAGGGAATTCTCCGGTCAGGGGAAAACCTATATCCTGACCTACACCTTCCTGAGCCTGGTCTACATGGTGCTCATAACTTGCATCGTCTTCATCTACAACCTATAAAAAAGCGCTTCGGATCCGAAGCGCTATTTTTTTGGTTTTGGTGATCAAGGTTCCAGGAAGCAGGTCTCGATCATCGTCACGAAGTCGGTGGCGGCCTCTGAGATGTCATCGAAGAAGTGCAAGGTGTCGATCATGTCGAGCGCAAGTTGGTATTTGGCCGTGACCAGGGTATGGTCTTCGGGAGAAAGATTCGCCTGGGCATCGCCATAGACGCCCGTCACCAGGATCGTGAAGTATTCGCGGCTTTGCTCGGACAGATTCTGGAACATCTGCCTGATCCCGTGAAAGACCTGGGTGACGATTTCGGGAATTTCGCTTGTGGCATTGATCGCGGCGGTGAGGGTCTCCATGTCGGTCTCGGAAACCGGAACGATTCCGATCGTTGCCCCGGCCGCATTGATCGAAGTCATCACGGCTTGCAACTGGGCGATCGAGGCGGCCTTGAATCCGGCGACAATTTCCTCGGGCGGCGGGCCCTCGAACTCGATCGCAGCGGCCATGTCGGTGATGAAGCTGTCGAGATACTGGTCGACTTCCTCGATCGATTCGGCGCCATTGATCATGGCGAGATAATTGTCCAAGACTTGAAGGGCCTGGAAATCGTCCCAAAGTTCGGCTGTGACAAACAAGTTCAGCATCTCCAGGGAATCTTCCATCAGGCTGGTGGCCGTCGTCTTTGCATACAGAAAATCGATCTTGTCATAGTCCCTGGTGAAAGCCAGCCTGACCAAGAACGTGAACCCAGCGTAGATTCCATCCAGTTCGGTCTTGATGCTGGTCGCCTGCGCAAGGGCGGTGAATGTCGAAAGAAGGCTGTTCATCTGGATCTTGCTGGAAGTGGTCGCCTCCGGGAGGTACCCGGCGACCAGGGCATTCATGTCGGCGATCGTCGTCTCGCTGTCGGACAGTTCGATCCATTTGGCATAAAGGGGGAGGTTTTGCGAGGGCATGACCGTGAAATCATAGGGAATGGAGAGCCCGCTGTCGGCGTACCAGCCGGCGAAGGCATACCCCGCTTTCGTCGGAGCCAGAGGCTCAGTCAGGGTCTGCCCTGCAGGACCGGTGAGATCAGCGACATAGCTACCTCCGTTTTCTTCAAATGCGATATTGTACTGGGCCAAGGTTGTGGTCGTAGCCGTCGTGGTCGTTGTGATTGCGGTCGTTGATTCATCCTTTCCCGAGAACCAGTCGCAACCCATTATTGTCAGCGAAGCAAGGAGTGCGAGCAACAGCGTAAGCGCTCTTTTTTTCACTTTG
>Ga0172375_10001751_pt1 | contig 34668 bp, 30 predicted proteins | sample LakKiv1m_FD_114537 | JGI IMG/M metagenome (GOLD analysis project Ga0172375, IMG submission 114537) | Freshwater microbial communities from Kabuno Bay, South-Kivu, Congo - kab_092012_11.1m | ecosystem: Environmental > Aquatic > Freshwater > Lake | place: Democratic Republic of the Congo... | reverse complement strand
GTCTGAAACGAAAAGTGATTCTTAAAATGTTTTTCTGAAGTTATACCTGTTGTATTACCATACATTGGAATAGTTATAGAATCAAGATATTTAACTTCATTAACTAAATAAAGTTTTGATTTATCATAATTATTAAAGTGCCTATTACAGTAATCACCTGACAAGTAAAAGCCCCAATGCCATTTTTCTTTGTGTTTTGTGGTATCGCTTAAAATATTATTGTCTAAAGCATTTACTATTACTGGAAATAATAAAGCACATAGAATAATATATATTATAATTGGAAGTTTTTTCACTTGCTTACTTATTTTTTAATTTCCTGTTTTAAATCGTTAATCATTTTTTGTTGCTTTTCGTTCCTCGATGGGAAGTTTTCAAATCGCACCAACTAAATTGTAGTTTTAAAACAAACTAATCAAGCTTTGTACAAATCTACTCTTATTACTTTTAATAATACTTTTTCAAAAATAATACTTTTTTGTTAGTCGCCGACTAAGGTTTATGTTGTAACCTAATTCTGCTAAATCATTTGTTGGTCTTTCAGTTGGCATCCTTTCAAAGATTACTTCTGTTACAATGTTACAATATATTAATTCTCAAAATAAGGAACCTGTTAATCATTTAAAATATGCCCTCGCTTGTTGATAGCAAAATGGATTTATTTTATAATATATCTTAAAGTGATAGCACCATCAGCAAAATGCTCTCCTCTACCTATCAAATCAAGATAGGGTTTTATATCAAGACCGATTGTAAATGGGACTTCATTGAACTGGTACTCCAGTCCAAGGATTAGATCTAGTCCAAGAGTTGTATAGTGATAGGTGTTTGGATGCCAATTCCCATGATTATCCCAATATCCATTATTATGATTATCATAACCATAATAATGTCCATTATAAGAGCCGACGTGAGCACCTATTCCATAGAACCAATCGAGCCCTGTAACATCAGGGAAGGGTTTATGAATTTCGTACAGTCCGGTGAATCGGAAGCCCCCGTATCCCCAGTCGCTACTCAAAATACCTTCAACTGCCCTTGACTCCTTTATAAAATGTTTAATGGTGAGTCCTCCTTCAAATCCACCTCATAGTCCAATACCGGTATTATAACCCGATTGCCCGCCATCATTAGTTGAATAATTAGTATTTTTATTGTTGTCTTTTTGTGTTGATTTCTTACTTGTACCAATGTTACTAATGTTTTGAGAATAAATAATGATTGAAACCATTATTAAAACAATTACAGTAAGTGTTTTTTTCATAATCAGAAGTTTAATAATTTATGGACAAATATAAGAAACTAAAAAGCAGAAACCAAAATTTTAAGTAACTATTTTTTAAGCATACTTTGTAAAATAATTTTGTAAATTTGTTCAACAAACTTATTTTATTATGAAAACTGCTTATCGATATTTTTCTGTATTAAGCATCGCCATGACACTTGTTTTCGCTGCATGTCATAAAGAGAAGCCACCAGTACCCGAACCTGTAGCCAATGAACACGGACATATCATTTTCAGTTTTGTACATAAAGTGGATGGTCAGAATGCCATTTACGATTCGATGATGTATGTCAATGCAGCGGGAAATCCTTATCTTGTTACCGATGTGCAATATTTTATCTCGGACATAACGCTACATAAATCGGACGGTAGTAACAAGATGATTACTTCGAAAAGTATTTATTATATTGATACAAAAATCCCTTCTACCCTATCATGGTCTGTTGCAGATGAGATTCCAATTGGCTCATATAATTCAATTTCTTTTACGTTTGGAATTGACAGCGCAAAGAATGTTTCATATATTTTTCCTAATCCACCCGAAAGTAATATGGAATGGCCTATTCCGCTTGGTGGAGGTTATCATATGATGAAACTGAACGGGAAATATAAAGATTTGTCAAATATTGAACAGAACTTCAATGCACATATTGGAATTGGGATGGATACAACAGGTGGTAATACCAGCTTCGTTCAGAATTATTTTTCAACTACTCTGCCCTCCTCATCGTTTACCATTGCAAAAGATGACATTCGGCAAATTCCAATAATAATGAATATTGACAGTTGGTTTAAGACACCAACCAATTTTGATTTTAATGTTTACGGTCAAAATATAATGCAAAATCAAACCGCTATGCATATTATTGTACAGAACGGATTTGATGTTTTTACGACGGGAACAATACTTAAAAAAGAAAAATAAATATAGTGTATGAAAAGAAAAATAGGCAACTCCGTTTATTTATTATGTTTTATTCTAATTGCATTCTACGCTTGTAAAAAAGATGCACCCTTACCGGGATCACCTGATGAAGAATACAAACCTACGCCTTATACAATTCAAATACCAAAGTATTTTCCATCCCTTTTAAATATTCCTGCTGATAATCCTATGACAGTTGAAGGTATTGAGCTTGGAAGGTACTTATATTACGATGGAAGATTATGCGGAAAAGTGGACACGCTGATGACTTGTGCTTCTTGTCATACACAGTCACATGCTTTTGAAAATGGGATAGGACATGGCTATGGAGTTACCGGCATACCAACACCTCATGTAATGATGTCGCATCAAAATCTTGTTTTCAATTCAAGCGGATATTTATGGAACGGGAAATTATATGCTGGCAATCCTGCTTATTCAACACCTACCACTTATGGTGGTATATTGGAAGATGTCGGTTGGATGGCAATAGTTGCACCCTGGGAATGTTATAGCGACACCAATGCCAGCAAAGCTATGATACAAAGCATTTCGATGTATCCACCCCTGTTCAAAAAAGCATTTGGTTCGGATGTTGTTACGTTTAAGAATATAGCTAAAGCTATCGCTCAATTTGTTCGTACACTTATTTCTTCTGATTCAAAATTTGACAAATATTTAAGAGGCGAAGCACAGTTGACTCCTTCAGAATTGAACGGTTATGTAATATTTAACACCGAAAAGGGCGATTGTTTTCATTGTCATGGTACTATATTATTTACTACCAATCAGTTTTATAATAATGCAAAAGATAGTGTTTTCACTGATGTGAATGATCGTTATTTAGTAACTCACAACCCTGCTGACATTGGTGCATACAAAGCGCCAACATTGCGTAATATTGAGGTGACTGGACCTTATATGCATGATGGAAGATACACTACTCTTGATCAGGTTATTAATTTTTACAGTGATAGCTTAGTCTGGTCACCCTCTGTTAGTCCATTAATGAAAAAAGTAAATGATGGCGGGCTAGGATTAACACCTTCCGAAAAGGCAGATTTGAAAGCATTTCTGTTAACATTGACCGATCATACTTTTTTAACCAACCCAGCTTTTTCGAAACCTGCCGGATTACCTTGATAGTTAATATTTAGTTTCTGGCTAATTCTTTTCTTAGCATGTTTAACGCGGTTATAGCCGCTTTTAAAATATTGCGGTTTCTGTCGTTGCCAAATAAAAACCTTTCGGAGATAACCCCAAATGGAGTTGCAACCGCCAGCCAAACAGTGCCCACAGGTTTTTCAACTGAGCCACCATCAGGGCCGGCAACACCAGAGCTTGCTATTGAATAATCTGCATTTAAAATCAAGCGCGAATTAGTTGCCATTAACTCTACAACTTCTTTGCTAACGGCTCCATGTGTTTGAATAACATCATCACTAATTTTTAATAATTCAGTTTTTATTTTATTACTGTAAGCAACAATGGAACCTTTGAAATAATTGGAAGAACCAGGTTCAGATGTAATAAGATGTGCAATAAAGCCGCCAGTGCAACTCTCAGCAGTTACTACTGTTTTATTTTCAGATTTCAAAATTTTTCCTATTATTTCAGACAATGTCTCTTCATTAAAACCGTAAATGTAGTCGGGAATTAATTTTTTTAATGACTGAATTTGCTTCTCAATTTGATTATTAAGTTCGACTGCATTTGATCCGAAAGCGGTAATTCTTAATCGAACTTGTCCGGGTGAAGGCAAATAAGCTAATTTGCAATTTGATGGTAATTGATTTTCCCATCCGCTGATTTTCTCCGACAGAAATGATTCGCCTATCCCAATAGTTAAAATTGTTTTGTGAATGATTGCGGGTAAAGAAAGTTTTTTACTAAGTTCAGGCAAAACAAAATTATTCATCATTTCTTTCATTTCGAAAGGGACACCGGGTAAGGAAAAATAAATTATGTCATTTTTCTCGAACATCATACCCGGAGCAGTACCCACTTTGTTTTCAATTTCAACACAATTATCAGGAATGTAGGCCTGTTGTTTGTTTATTTCGGTAACAGGTACGCTACGAGCTGCAAAAAGGTTTTCAATATTTTTTAATGTACGATTACTAAAAACTAATATACCCTCAAAGTATTGCGTTAGCGTTGATTTAGTAATATCATCATTTGTAGGGCCAAGTCCACCAGTAATCAAAACTACTTTTACACGACCTGATGCACTGTTTAAGGAATCTATAATATGTTGTTTTTTATCTGCAATAGTAGTTATTTGAAAAACATCAAGACCAATACTATTAAGTCTTTCCGACATCCAAGATGCGTTCGTATTAACAACCTGTCCGATGAGTAATTCATCTCCAATGCTTATTATTTCAGCTTGCATGATAATTTAATTTTAATTCACTTTCATTGGCCTAATGGATATTACAGGAATTTTTGAATTATTTAAAATTTCCTGAGCAGTTGAACCAATGAAAAATTTAACCCAGTCGACTTCTTGTTGTGTCATAATCATGATCAAGTCGCCATCAGCTTCAATCGCATATCTAATAATCAAACTGGCTAAAGTATCTTTTCCTTTAATGCCATTAACAACCTCCGTAATGCAAATTACATTATTTTCATTTATATATTTTTTTACTTCAGCTATTTGCACTTTAAGTTGTTCTATAATTTTAGAATCTGTTGTCAGAATAGCTGATACTACTTTTATCGTAGCGCCATATAATTTTGCAAGCTCTACGGCTTTAGCTACTTTATGTTTTGTTTGTTTAGAAAGATCTAATGGGAGAACAATATACCGACAGCCCGGGAAAAAATCCTTACCATTTACGGTCAATACAGGGCATGAAGCTTCCCGAATAACTCTCAGCGTGTTGGAACTTATAAATCTTTTCTTATGATTTGTTGGTAATTGGCTATTTGTACCCATTACAATAAATCGTGCATGGTATTCTTTTGCCAATTCAACTATACGCTCATATGGTTTACCAAAATCTACTTTTGGGTAAACACTTATTTTCGACTTCTCTGCTGCTGATTTTGCAATTTCATCAAGCTTTTGGAAACACTCTTCAGAATATTTTGCTTTAATAATATCTGATTGGGTTGAAGAAAAAATGGAAGAAAACACCGAATGGCTTGTCTCTGCAACCACATGTAACAATGTAATATCAGCTCTAATAAGTCGCGCCAACGTATATGATTGCTCAAGAGCAATTAATGATTGATCAGAAAAATCAGTTGCAACGAGTATGTTATTAAAATGAACATTCATATGTTAATAACGAGTTTATTATAAAAGGATGTTAAAATTAATTCACTGTAAATTTACAAAATAATTCCATTCAATTTTTATTTATGAAAAAATTCCCAGAATCAGAGCTTATTCTTAACCCTGACGGAAGTGTATATCATATAAAGCTTCACCCTGAACAACTAGCAAACACTATTATTGTTGTTGGTGATCAGCATAGAGTTGAACAAATTTCAACCTATTTTGACAGAATTGATTTCAAAGTTCAAAATCGAGAATTTGTTACTCATACTGGCGAATATAGAGGAAAACGCATTACTGCATTATCCACTGGGATTGGTACTGACAATATTGATATTGTAATCAACGAGCTAGACGCATTGGTAAATATTGATTTAAAGAACAGGATTAGCAAAAACGATTTAACATCTTTAAATATAATAAGAATTGGGACATCAGGGGCATTGCAGTCTGACATTCCAGTCGATTCATTTGTAATGTCATCGCATGGACTCGGATTTGACGGTTTACTTAATTTTTACAAACCACAACTAAACATTTTTGAAAGTGCAATCGCAGATGCATTTATTAAACATGCGAATTGGAATAAAGATCTTGCAAAACCGTACGTGGTAAAGGCATCCGATGAATTAGTATTGAAATTAGGGAAAGGACTAACACAAGGCATTACTGCAACCGCTTGCGGATTTTATGGACCACAGGGACGGGAACTTCGCATCCCACTAGCTATTCCAGACCTTAATGAGAAAATTGAAACTTTCCGTTTTAATGAAAAGAGAATCACTAATTTCGAAATGGAAACCTCTGCATTGTATGGGTTGTGTGCAGTACTAGGCCATAAAGCATTAACAATATGCGATATTATTGCAAATCGTCAAACAAAACAATACAGTAAAAATTACAAAAAGTCCGTTGATCAATTAATACAATTGGTTCTTGAAAGATTATCGTCTTGAAATTTTTTTTTCATTTATTAAACAATTTCATAACAGTTTTAATAATTAATTTTATATCGAAAAAAAAATTTTTTTTTGATAGATAGATCAAGTTCAAACTCAATTTTTCCGGCATCACTGTATTGATATACATTTCCTCGGGATTTGATGCTTCCCCAAGTATTTTATTTTCATTTATATATTTTAATGAAGCCAAATCTGTAATACCGGGTTTAACCATTAATACTTTTTTTTGATCACTGTTATATAAATCAACATATTTTCTAACCTCTGGTCGTGGTCCTACAAAACTCATATTACCGATTAATACATTAATTAATTGGGGCAATTCATCCAGTTTGTATTTACGTAGTTTGTATCCAAAAGGAGTAATTCGCTTATCTCTTTCTCCTACAGTCAACAATCCGGCTTTTTCTGAATGGACATACATTGTTCTGAATTTAAAAATAGCAAAATCGATATTGTTTTTCCCAACTCTTTTTTGCAAAAAAAACACTCCCCCTTTTGATTCAATTATGAGTATTATAGAAATAATAATAAAAAATGGTAGTAAAATTAAAAGGCCGGCACATGCAAAAAACAAATCAAAAATTCTTTTCACCTAGTACGTTTTATTACAAGATAATTTCTTCAACTGAAGACACAACTACTTGAACAACAGTATTTATCTGAGTTTCGGTAAGATTATAGAAAACAGGTAAGCTTATTTCGTGTTCAAAATTTTTGTATGCTTGAGGATATTTTTTAATACCAAACCCTAAGGATTTATAAAATGTAAGCATTGGAACAGGAATAAAATGGACGTTCACCGAGACTTCTTTTTCGAATATCTTTTGAATTATCTGATCCCGCTGGCTTTCTGAAATATTTGCAATTCTCATTAAAAAAACATGGTAGGATGATTTTTTGAAGGATGATTCGTATTCAGGGATTATTGCCCAATTATATTTTGAAAGTTTCTCAGCATATGAATCAAATATAGACTTACGCTTAACCAGCATGTCACTGTCATAACGCTGCAATTCAACGAGTCCGATTGAAGCTTGTATATCTGTCATATTTAGTTTGTAACCTGCTTCAACTACATCGTATCTCCAATTGCCACTTTGCGATTTTGACAATGCATCTTTGTTTTGACCATGTAACGACTTGACACAGAGTTCACGGTAAATTTCTTCATTATTAAAAGGCATTGGAAGGTTTAAGCAAACTGCGCCACCTTCTGCAGTTGTAAGGTTTTTAACAGCATGAAAAGAGAACACTGTTATATCCGTTAAATTACCCGTTTTTTTGCCATAATATTCTGCGCCTATTGAATGTGCAGCATCTGAAATTATTAAAATTCGGCCTAACTGTTTTTGAATTGAATTAACTGGCTCAAACATTTTTTTTATTTGTTTCGTTTGCACCAATGCATTTAATTCATTGTAATCGCAGGGATAGCCTGCAATATCTACGGGTATGATTACTTTAGTCCTTGGGGTAACAATATTTCTAATTTCGTTAATGGAAATATTAAAATCACTGTTAATATCAGCAAACACCGGTGTTGCTCCACAATGAATGACAACATTTGCTGTTGCACAATAAGTATACGCAGGGACTATGACCTCGTCTCCTTTTCCGACTCCAAACCATCGAAGCATCAGTTCCAAACCAGCCGTTGCTGAGTTTAAACAGAGCGTTGATTCATGCCCACAATATTCTGTTATTTTTTTTTCGAGAAGTTTTGTTTTTGGCCCTGTTGTAATCCAGCCTGAATTAAGAGTATCAACAACCTCATCAATAATTTTCTGGTCAATACGGGGTGGAGAAAATGGAATCATAAATCTAATTTATTGTGTTTACAAAATTAGAAATAAAAACAACAATAAAATGGTTTGAAAAAATCAATAAAGAAACAATATTATTTCTTGCGACGGAAATTCAACTTATGACGTCTGTGCGTAGAGAACTGCGTTTGCTTAGAAGCTTTAATGATATAACTGGCAGTGAACGTAACTGTAGAAAATGCATCATTAAACTTACTGTATGGTCTTGTAAAGCCATCTAAAAAGTCAGTAAAAGTCTTGTGCCATGTAATTTCAGCTCCTACACGTATAAAATAAGGTAAAGTGTAAGTCATTCCAATACCGAAAGGAATGCCTACCTGAACGCGATGGTAAACCTTTGGAGTTGCCATCAGTTGTACATCATACATATCATTATCGGGATCTGATAAATGAGGATTATGATAAAAAACATTTAATCCTGTAAATCCATAATACGCAAAAGGAGTATAAAGCCGGCGATTATGAGGCAAATAATAAAGAGCTCTTGTAGATAACTCTTCCACATGGTTTGTAAAGGATTTATTTCGGCCACTTCGTCCGGTACCTGGAGATAGCGCATCATCTCCGGCAAGTTTAGTTAGCATTAGATTAGCCGAAAAAGCAACATTCTTTGAATATTTATACCTGCCAAAAGCAGCAAAAGCAACTTTTGTCATTGGCCACTGTATATCCTGAAATGTAGGACGACCATTGTATTGTTTTCCGCCAATATCAGTAGTTGATTGCGAAACTCCTAATTGCAAACCAGCATCAATTTCAGTAAATTTATTTGCTCTGAAAATATTATTCTTTTTACCCGAATAAGTAAGATATTTCGGCTTTGAATGAAACATTTTATTACTTTTTTTCCGGTGTGATTTATGCTTCCGATGCTTGCCCTTCATACCCAAAAACTGAGGGAAAGCAATCACAGGTACCAAAAATAATATAATAATAAAAATAATCTTTTTCATTCGTGCTTTAGTTTGTCAGTTAATCTTGGTAATTATGTTACACTAACTATATTTTTTAAAAATAATTGCGTAAAGATATAAAAATTTATTTTAATCCAACTTTTTTTTATTTACAATAACCAAAAGTATTAAATATTTTTACATGTAATCAACAGTATTTTTACTTATTTAGTTCTTTTCCAAGAAAGTTGAAATATTTTGCTCAACTCTATTTTGAATATCATGGATATCGTATTTTATGAACTTCTCGCCGGTAATGCTTTCATACAATTCGATATACCTGTCAGAAACCATATTTACAAAATCTAGAGGCATCTCAGGAACATGCTGACCTTCTTTTCCTTGGAATCCTTTTTCCATTAGCCATTCACGCACAAATTCTTTGGAAAGTTGACGTTGTGGTTCATTTTTTAGTTGCCTTTCTTCATATCCTTCTGCATAGAAATACCGAGATGAATCTGGCGTATGTATTTCGTCAATCAAGTAAATTTCATTTTTTTCTTTTCCAAATTCATATTTTGTATCAACTAAAATCAGTCCCATTTTAAGAGCCATTTCAGTACCCCGTTGAAAGAGTTGATTGGTATATTTCTCAAGCATTTCATAGTCTGCTTTGTTTACGAGATTTGAAGCTAAAATTTTTTCTTTCGAAATATCCTCATCATGTCCTTCAGAGGCCTTGGTTGTTGGGGTGATAATGGGATGCGGGAATTTATCATTCTCCTTCATGCCTTCAGGCATTGTAATTCCACATATTTCTCTTTTTCCACTTTTATATTCTCTCCAGGCATGGCCAGATAAGTAGCCTCGAATTACCATTTCAACTTTAAATGGTTCACAAAATCTTCCAACAGTAACCATAGGATCAGGAGAGGCCAGCTTCCAATTAGGCAGAATATCTTTTGTTGCATCTAAAAATTTTTCAGCAATCTGATTCAAAACCTGACCTTTGTATGGAATTCCTCTTGGAAGAACAACGTCAAAAGCAGAGATCCTATCCGTAACAATCATAACAAGCTTTTCGTCATTGATATTATAAACGTCACGTACTTTTCCATGATAAACAGATTTCTGTCCCTTGAAAGTAAAATTTGTTTTTTCTACTGCATTATTCATAAGTTTTCAGTTTATTTATTTTTATCAATTTTATAGGCCTCTACAATTTTATTAACAAGCTTATGTCTTACGATGTCTCGTTCATCAAGAAAAATGAATTCAATTCCCTTGATACTCTGAAGAATTTTAATACCATGAACCAAACCGGACACTTGATTTTTTGGTAAATCAATTTGTGTTACATCGCCAGTTACAATGAATTTCGAAAATTTTCCCATTCGGGTTAAGAACATTTTTAATTGGTTTTCAGTTGCATTTTGGGCTTCATCTAAAATAGCACAAGCGCTATTAAGGGTTCTACCTCTCATAAATGCCAATGGAGCTATTTGAATGGTACCGTCTTCAAGATACGAGGTTAATTTTTCTTGTGGTATCATATCACGTAATGCATCATAAAGTGGCTGCAAATAAGGATCCAACTTCTCTTTGAGATCACCTGGAAGAAAACCAAGCGTTTCACCTGCTTCAACAGCCGGTCTTGTTAAAATAATATGCTTAACTTCTTTATTTTTTAATGCTCTAACCGCAAGAGCAACTGCTGTGTAGGTTTTACCTGTTCCAGCAGGTCCTACTGCAAAAATTAAATCGTTTTTTTCGAAAACATCAACCATTTTTTGTTGATTGATTGTTCGTGCCTTAATAGGGTTTCCATTTTTTCCGAAGAGAATTATATTAGGTTCTTTGCTTAAACTATCGTTACTATGATTCATTTCAACAATCTGCATAATATCATTAGAATTTAGGCATCCGTATTTTTCAAAATGATTTAAAATCAATAGCCACTTCTGTTCAAATAAATTTATTTCGTCTTCCTCACCAAGTATTTTAATATTTTCACCTCGAGCAATAATTTTTAGTTTCGGAAAAATTTTACGTAGCAGATCGAGATTATCATCATTTACTCCATAAATATCAACAGGATTCAGAGATTCAAATTTAATATTTTTTTCGCTCATCGTACTTTTTCTCTCAAAATGATTCTTGATAGTTCAACTAAAATTCAAAAAAAAATAACCATGTAGTTATAATTACTAATTTTGGCAGCAAAGTAAAGTATTTTTTATAAAATAAAATATTGTTTTTTGAACATTGTGTAGTATGCCTATAATTACATTGACTAGCGATTGGGGACTAAAAGACCACTATGCAGGAGCAGTAAAAGGTGCATTACTTTCCTATTATCCGGAAGTAACTATTATAGATATTACGCATCAGATAACCTCTTTTGATATAGAACAAGCATCTTTTATAATCAAAAATTCCTTTCGTACTTTTCCCAAAGGAACTGTACATATTTTAGCTATTAATACTGAAGCATCTATCAAAACACCCCATACAGCGGTGCTTTATGATGGTCATTATTTTATTGGTGCAGATAATGGAATTTTTTCGCTAATTTTCGAAAAGGAACCTGAAAAGATTATAGAGATCACAGGTGTTCAGGATTCAGAGTACTTTACTTTTTCAACCCGAGATGTCTTTGCAAAAGCTGCCTGTCATCTAGCAAAAGGATTAGAAATTGAAGCATTAGGAATGCAAAAACAACAATTAGTGGAAAAAATTCACTTTAGACCTGTTGTAGAAAAAACAGACAATATAACAGTAATAAAAGGCAATATAATTTATATTGACACCTACGGAAATGCCGTTACAAACATTACTGAAGCTTTATTTAAAGAAACAGGTAAAGGGAAACAATTTGTGATTTTCTTTAGAGGGATTGACTACGAAATAACTGAAATTTCAAAATCATATAATGATGTACTTGTTGCTGAGAAGCTAGCGCTATTCAACTCATCAGGATTTTTAGAGATATCTCAAAATCAGGGGAACGCATCAATGCTTTTAGATCTTCAATTGAAAAACACAATCAGAATAGAGTTCATTGATTAATTTTTAATCAAGCTAAAAAAAAAAATTACTTTCGCACTAATTAAGGATGATAAAAAATTATGTTTGCACTTTTAAGAAAAGAAATTTCCAGTTTTCTTAGCTCACTCATCGGATATATTGTAGTTATTGTTTTTCTATTAATTAATGGACTTTTCCTTTGGGTTTTCCCTCTTGACTTTAATATTCTGAACAGTGGATATGCTAATTTGGATGGCCTTTTTTTATTAGCACCTTTCGTTTTTCTTTTTTTAATTCCGGCTATTACAATGCGGTCTTTCGCAGATGAACGAAAAAGTGGTACAATTGAACTTCTGCTTACAAAGCCACTTACAGATATTCAAATTATCATGGCTAAATATTTCTCGGGGCTGATACTTATTATTTTCTCTCTCATTCCAACATTTATCTATTATTTTTGGGTATATAAATTAGGATACCCCGTTGGGAACCTTGATAGTGGTGGTATTTTGGGCTCCTACATTGGTTTATTATTTTTAGGAGCCGCTTTCAACGCAATTGGATTGTTTACTTCATCCATCACTGAGAATCAAATTGCATCGTTTATTGTATCGCTTTTTCTCTGTGGATTTATGTATATCGGTTTTGATTTTCTTTACCAGTTGGATTTGTTTGGAAAAGTAGATTTATTTATTCAAACCTTAGGAATAAATGCGCATTATACATCCATGAGTCGCGGTGTGATTGACACTCGTGATATTATTTATTTTGTTAGCTGTATTTCGATTTTCTTATTGTTTACAAAAATATCGTTGGAGAGTAGAAAATGGTAAAATCAGAATTGAAGATAAAAAACAAACGGAAAGGCATTCGAAAGAGTAATATAATTACACTTACTATGAGTGTGGCTATAATTTTATTTGCAAATATTATAGGTTCCTATGTTTTTACGCGGTTGGATTTAACAGCAGAAAAACGTTATTCACTTTGCCCTGCAACCAAAACATTATTACGGAACTTAAATGATATTGTGTTTTTTAAGGTATACCTAGAAGGCGATATGCCGGCAGGTTTTAAAAAGCTTCGAAACGAAACCAAGGAAATGCTTGATGAATTCCGAGCTTATTCAAGCAATATTCAATATGAATTTATTGACCCAAGCGAAGGAAAAGACAAAAAAGATTTATCAAAGTTCTATAAGCAATTAGTGCAAAAAGGTTTAATACCTTCGAACCTTCAGGTAAAAGACAAAGGATCATCCACTCAACAAATTATTTTTCCGGGTGCCCTCGTAACATACAAAGACAAAGAATTACCAGTACAAATACTAATGTCCCAAATGGGAATAGCACCCGAAGCAGTTCTAAATAGTTCAGTCCAATCGTTAGAATACAATTTAGCAAATGTCATCAGAAAGCTCACTACTATTGCAAAACCAAAAATTGGATTTATTGAAGGACATGGAGAATTAGGCAGATATGAAACGGCAGATATAGGTTCAGAGTTAAGCGAATATTATGCGGTGGATCGATTAAAAATAAATCATAAACTCAAAGCATTAAAAGGTTATAAGATGATTATCATTGCGAAACCGGATAGTGCTTTCGATAGTAAAGATAAATTTATTATTGATCAATTTATTATGAAAGGCGGCAAAGTTCTTTGGTTGGTTGATCCTGTTTTTGCCAGTATGGATAGTTTGCAAAAATCGAATGAAACAATAGGAATAGCTAATCAATTAAACCTAGATGATCAATTATTTGCTTATGGAGTTCGATTAAATTTTGATTTATTGTTAGACCTTAATGCAGTTCCTATCCCAGTTAAAACAGGCAGCATGGGTAATCAACCCAAATTTGAATTTAAGCCCTGGTATTTTTCTCCTTTAATAATGCCTGCTGTAAAGCATGTTATAGTAAACAATTTGAATGCTATTAAAACTGAATTCGTTAGTTCCATTGACACATTAAAAATTCCAGGAATAAAGAAAACTGTTTTACTTTCTACATCCAAATACACAAAAATCAAACAAACACCGGCAAATATCAGTCTTGATATTTTGCGAAACCAACCTGACGAAAGAGAATACAACAAACAATTTATTCCAGTTGCTGTTTTGCTCGAAGGTAAATTTCAATCCCTCTTTAAATATCAGTGGATTCCACCTGAAATAAAAGAAAATAAAGAAATTGATTTTAAAGATCAAAGTGTACCAAACAAAATGATTGTCATTTCTGATGGCGATATTATTAAAAATCAGGTTCAGTATTCGAATGGAGATAAATATCCTATGCCATTGGGTTATGACAAATACACAGGCGAAACATTTGGGAATAAAGACTTCTTACTAAACTGCATTGATTATTTGTCTGACGAGAGCGGTTTAATTAGTGTTCGATCACGTGAATTAAAAATTCGTTTGCTTGATAAAACAAAAATTACCGATGGAAGATTAAAGATTCAGATAATCAATACGGTTTCACCTATTGTAATAATTATTCTATTTGGCATCGGAAGAAGCATTTACCGTAAAAGGAAATGGACAAAAGAAATTAAATAATTTTTTTCTTTTACAATCAGAAGTTTTATTTTAAAAAACTTATTAATGAGAAAAACCAGTAAGCGTACGACCTATTTTATTACAGCTGTTTTAGCTGCAATATCTTGTGTATTTATTTATACAAGTTCAAAAAGCACACTAAAATCAAGTGCTAAGAACTTTGCTATTGATGACACTTCAAGTGTTACAAAAATATTTTTATCAGACAAACAAAACCAATCGGTTACGCTCGAAAAGCAAACAAGCGGGGTTTGGCTTTTGAACAATACATTCAATGCAAAAACAGAACTCGTTAGCACTTTGCTTAAAACCATGATGCAACTTGAGGTTAAGGAACCTGTTTCAAAAGCCGCACATAATAATGTCGTTAAGCGGTTAGCATCATCCGGAATTAAAGTTGAGATATACCAGAGAAAGTATTTCATTGATTTTTGGGGCATAAAATTGTTTTCCCATGAAAAATGCACTAAGACCTATTATGTAGGCGATGCAACACAGAACATGATGGGTACATACATGGCGATTGAAGACTCAGATCCTTATATTGTTTTTATTCCCGGATTTGATGGTTTTCTTTTCACCAGATATTCTACAAAAGTAGACGATTGGCGCGATCATACTGTTTTTAATCTACGTTTAGCTCAAATAAAATCTATTACTCTTGAGTTCCCTTTAAACCCTGAACTTTCGTATACGGTATATAATTCAGGGGATAGGACATTCGAATTAACTGCATTGCAAAATCAAACAAAAATTGCTGATTTCGATACTATGAAAGTACTGGAACTAATGAGTTCTTTTGAAAATGTGAGATATGAGTCTTCATTAAATAATCTTCCTCAAACAAGAAAAGATTCAGTACTTAAAACAGTTCCTTATCATATTTTAACCATTACTGATAAAGAGGGAAAAAGCAAATCCATTCAAACGTATCACATGAAAGCCAATCAAGGGGAAGTCGATGAAGTTACAAATGAGCCAGTACCATACAATCGCGACAGGATGTACGCACTCATCAACAATAAGCAGGATTTTGTGATGATCCAATTTTATGTTTTTGACAATCTGATAAAACCCTTGCCTTATTATTTAAAAAGAAAATAAGCTATTACATATAAGTAAAAATATATTAATACTATTTTCAATATTGCCTCAGGCTATTTATCGGTAAAGACAATGAAAAAAATTTTCATCTTGTTATTTAAGAACTTTACATAAACTATTTTTTAGTATTTTTGAAATCTACTATTTACTTTTAGTAATAAAGAGCTATCCATGTTAAAAAACAGGGCACAATCAGCTATTGAGAATCTGTGTGAGCGATACAGAGAGCATAAAAGCGAATACCATTTGCCCGAATATAACGAGCAGAAGACAAGGCAGGATTTCATTAATCCATTTTTTAAGGCACTTGGCTGGGACATTGACAATGAAAAGGGCGCATCTGAAGCGTATCGGGAAGTAATTTACGAAGACAAAGTAGTCGTACGAGGAAAGGCAAAGGCACCCGATTATGGCTTTCGCCTTTCGGGTAGCGGTAAAAAAAGATTATTTTTTGTTGAAGCAAAAAAGCCATCCGTTGCACTAAAAACAAATAAAGACTCCGCATATCAATTAAAGCGTTATGGAAGCAGCGCACAGGTTCACGTTTCTATTCTCACAAACTTTGAAGATTTTATCGTTTACGATTGCACACGAGTTCCATATCTTAACGAAAGCGCTAGTGTTTCTCGTTTAAAGCACTTACATTTTGAAGATTATATAAAAGAGTTCGATTTCCTTTATGATACATTTTCGCACGAAGCCGTTACAAAAGGACGTTTTGATAAATTCATTCAAAGCGATGTCTTTAAGAAAGGAACGGACACGCTAGACAAACGATTTGTAAAAAGTCTTGACGGATGGAGATTATACCTTGCGAAAAGCATTGCTTTTAATAATCGTCATTTAACTAACGAAGAAATAAATTTTTCGGTTCAGCAAACACTTGACCGAATAATATTTCTGCGATTTTGCGAAGCCCGCGGAGTAGAAACCAATTCACAATTACAAAAAGCCGTTGCAAAAGGCGACTCCTATAAAAACCTGTTCAACCTTTTCAGACAAGCTGATGATAAATACAATTCCGGACTTTTCGATTTTAAGAAAGATGTCATCACTCCTAAACTTAAAATTGATAACAAGGTTTTAAAAATTATCATCAACGAATTATATTACCCTTTTTGTAATTACGATTTCCGAGTAATGCCTGTAGAAGTTTTGGGCAATGCCTATGAGCAATTCCTTGGAAAAGTAATACGTACCACACCTGCTCGAAGCGTAAAAATTGAAGAAAAGCCCGAAGTGCGTAAAGCCGGCGGAGTATTTTATACACCGCAATACATTGTTGAATACATTGTAAAAAATACGGTTGGAAAATTAATTGCCGGAAAAACGCCCACTCAAATAGAGAAAATAAAAATTGTTGACCCTGCTTGCGGTAGTGGTTCGTTCCTAATTGGTGCATTTGAATATCTGCTCAATTACCATATTAATTGGTATCACGAAAAAGGATACGGTACTAAAAAAGGAAAAGACCTTCCATTTACACCACAAGGCACATTAACCACGCACGAAAAAAAACGCATCTTGTCCAATAACATTTTTGGCGTTGATTTGGATGCGAATGCAGTAGAAGTAACCAAGTTAAGTTTACTTTTAAAATGTATGGAAGGTGAAACAGAAGCCAGCATTATACAACAAATCAGTTTATTTCACGAGCGAGTACTCCCTAATTTAGATAATAATATTAAAGACGGAAACAGCTTAATTGACACCGATTTTTATGATAACGAAATAGACTTGGGCTATGAAAAAACGATTAAACCATTCAATTGGAAAAAGAAATTTCCTAACGTATTTAAAAATGGTGGTTTTGATGTAGTTATTGGAAATCCTCCGTATGTACAACTTGCGATGTACAATTGGTTTGATGGTAATCAGAAGCAGTACTTGTTGAGTAAATATTGTTCTTCAATGGGAAGAATGAATACGTTTGGCTTTTTTATTGAACAAGGGATTAATCTTTTAAGTGAAAAAGGGAAACTTGGATTTATTATTCCAAATACGATTCTAACCCAAGAATATTATCAAGAATTACGGAAATTAATTCTTAAGGAAACTCACATTGATAACATCGTTTCTTATGAAAATCTTATTTTTGCCGATGCAGTTGTTGAAACTACAACCTTAATATTATCAAAAGGATCTTCAAAAGCAAAATCTGATATTTCTTTCTATAATAAAGACGGAAACTATTCCGTCAAAACAATTAGTCAGGAAACGTATAAACTCACTCATAAAAATCAATTTAGAGTAAGTTATGAGGAAGCAGATGCACTCGTAAAAAACAAAATCGATAAGGGCTCTAATTTAAATTTCAATGACATTGGAGAAATTAATCAAGCTATTGCATTAAAAGCAGACCGTGCAGCTTATTTATTTCCCAAAAAAATTAGCGAAAAATATAAACCTGTTTTAGATGGTAGGGAAATTCTGCGATATCAGACTAATTGGGCAGGTAAATATTTAAAGTATGATATTAATGTTATTCATAGTTGTAAACGTGAGGACATTTTCCTTTCGAAAGAGAAAATATTTTTCAGACGGGTTTCTGCTTCATTAATTGCAACACTGGACACAGACCAATTTTATGCTTTAAACACATTAGTTACTATAAATAAAAAAGTAAACATTGAGCATGACATTAAATTTATACTTGGATTATTCAATTCAAAACTTATTAATTACTACTATACGAAATTCCTAAAATCTACTAAAAAGGTTTTTAGCGAAATTCAGGCGAGGCAAATTGGAGAACTACCCGTCCCATCAATAAATTTTCAGAAGAAAGAAGATAAAACCAATCATGATGAAATTATTAAAAATGTAAATTTGCTTTTAAAATTGAATAAGGAAATAAAGTCAGAAAAACTGCCAACCAAAATTGACCAACTAAAGTCACGCATTGAATACAGCGAAGAAAAAATAAATAAGTTAGTTTATGAATTATACAATTTATCAGAAAAAGAAATAAAAATAATAGAAGGAGGCAAAGATGAGTAAAGATCCACGCATACAAGATGCCATAAAAAACTGGGATGCTAATGTAATCATATTAGCAGGCATGTCCGACAAAAAATTGGTTGAAAAACTAGATGTAATCAATATGCAAGCTGTAATAGCGGAAGAAAAAAAAATAGATTCTTCAGCCGAATTACTTGAAATTTGGTGGCGGCAAGTAGTTGAAGCCCGCATCTATAAAGCCGAAAATAATATTCCTGATGTGCCCAACGAAATAGAACTTGCCAACGAAGAGGTTGAACGACCTATTGTTAAAACAAAAAAACAAAAAAAATTATTGAATAATCCGCAACAAACTGAAAAAGCACAACCAACGGAAATGAATAACAATACGGCTAGCAATAATCAACTTTCTTTGTTTGAATAAATTAAATTCTGTAAACACTGCCGTAACACTTTCATTATATAGAAAGCTGAAAAGTGTAAAGGATATGTTACTCTCAAAAAAAATACGCTAATTACAAAAGGTATAAAAATCTGTTGATGGCAATGAACACTTTTTACTTTGCTTAACTTATCTTTTTTACAAAGTAACAAAATAAGGGAGAAAAAAAATTTTCAAACAGTCCGTTGTAGTTTAAAAAAAAACAGTATGTTTGTATCAAAATAAACTTAAAAAATATTTTTATGAAATTTATCGTATCAAGCACTTATTTATTAAAGCAACTACAATCTATCAGTGGTGTACTGAACACAAGTAATACCTTACCCATACTTGATAATTTTTTATTTTCGCTCAACAATAAATTGTTGACCATCTCCGCTTCGGATTTGGAAACAACGATGACCGTTACACTTAACGTTGACAAAGCAGAGAGCAAAGGCAGTGTTGCAATTCCTGCAAAAATATTATTAGAAACGCTTAAAACATTTGCTGATATTCCACTTTCGTTCAATATTAACGAAACTAATTTTGGCATTGAAATTTCGGCAGGAGAAGGTAATTATAAAATTTCGGGTCAAAATGGAGATGAATTTCCAAAGATTCCAGTGATGGAAAAAGCAGCCACTATTGAAGTAAGTTCGTCTATGCTTTCAAGAGCCATTAACAAAACATTATTCGCCGCAGGTACTGACGAATTGCGTCCTGTGATGTCGGGTATTTTCTGTGAATTATCTACCGATAACATTACTTTTGTTGCTACGGATGCTCACAAGCTGGTTCGCTACACCCGAACCGATAGTAAGAGTGCAAAAGCTGCATCGTTTGTACTTCCTAAGAAACCATTGAATCAACTCAAAGGAGTTCTTTCAACTGAAGATGTACCTGTTCGAATTGAATACAATCAAACAAATGCATTTTTCTCCTATGGAAATGTAAATTTAATTTGCCGATTGATAGATGGGAAATACCCTAACTATCAAGCAGTAATTCCTACTGAAAATCCTAATAAACTTACTATTGAACGCTATTCATTTTTAAATGCGTTGAAGCGTGTTTCTATTTTTGCAAATCAATCAACGCATCAAATAAGGATTAAAATATCCGGCAGAGAATTGACCCTTTCTGCGGAAGATCTTGATTTTTCAAACGAAGCAAAAGAACGTTTGAATTGCCAGTTTGTTGGTGAAGACATGGAGATTGGTTTTAACTCAAAGTTTTTACTAGAAATGATTACCAACTTAGATACAGATGAAATCAGTATTGAAATGTCGGCTCCAAATCGAGCAGGTATTTTATTTCCTATTAATAATAGCAATAAGCAGGAAGAAATACTAATGCTCATTATGCCTGTAATGCTTAACACATAGAAATACAAATCCGGTTAATTCAACTAGATCAATAAATACCTTGTATTCAATTATTTTTAAAACGATACTTGCAATACACTCATTGTTTTCTATCCACTCAATAAGATTTAATATCAAATACAATTACCAGCATGAAATTCTCTGGGACAAAAGATATTAAACATTACGTTTCTCAATATTTTATTAAGAATAAAGATTTATTCGGTGATAAGATTGTGATTGACATCCCAGCAGGCACGGGAGTTTCAAGTGAAGTGTTAGATCAAATTGGTGCAGATATTCGTCCATATGATTTATTCCCTGATTTATTTAAGGTAAAGAATATTCAATGCAAAGAAGCAGATTTATCATCGGTCTTACCTATCGAAAATCAAATAGCAGACTACGTACTTTGCCAGGAAGGCATTGAGCACATACCTGATCAATTATTTTTACTGAAAGAATTTAACCGCATACTAAAACTGAATGGTAAATTGATTATCACCACACCAAATTATTCGAATCTACGTTCTCGATTCAGTTATCTAGCAAGCGAAAATGAACTGTTTTTAAAAATGATGCCCCCCAATGAACTTGATTCAATTTGGTTATCCGAAAAAAAAGAAAGTAAGATTTATTATGGACATCTGTTTTTAGTTGGCATGCTAAAACTCAGGACCCTTGCTAAGTTAAATGGTTTTCGTTTAGTGAAAATCCATTCAACCCGAATTAATTATACTTCGCTTTGGCTCCTGTTTTTCTTTTATCCATGGATATTAATCATCAATTACATTTCTTATTTCCGAAATCTGAGAAAGAAAAAAGATGTTTCAAAAAAAGTTGTGAAAAGCACTTATAAAGAGCTGCTAAAACTAGCAATACACCCTTCCGTACTCACTGATTGCCACTTATTCGTTGAGTTTGAAAAGGAAAAAGATCATGAAGAAGTTTGCAAAGAATTGCATTCAATAAATAAAAATACAGATTTTACTACTTAGCTTGTTGCGATAAATCAATCACAAAACATTGATTTTCTAATGCTTCAGAAAGATTATCTTAACAAAATCAATAAGTGTTGATAAAATAAGCTAATAAATGAGTATTTTTTTTTTGTTATTTTTATCTTTGCAATCTAATAGAAAAGATGACAGCAGAAAAGTATAATGAAGAAAGCATACGGTCGATGGACTGGAAAGAGCATATTCGTGCTCGTCCGGGCATGTACATAGGCAAGCTAGGAGATGGTGCTTCACAGGATGATGGCATTTATGTTTTGGTAAAGGAAATCCTTGATAATGCAGTTGATGAATTTATCATGGGCTATGGCAAAACAATCGATGTTACTGTTAAAGATGGCAAAGTAACTATCCGAGATTATGGTCGGGGAATTCCCTTAGGAAAATTGCTTGATTGCGTTTCGAAAATTAACACAGGTGCTAAATACGATTCTAAAGTTTTTAAAAAGACTGTAGGATTAAATGGTGTAGGTACTAAAGCTGTTAATGCACTCTCTACATTTTTCAGAGCACAAACTATTCGCGAAGGCAAAACCAAAATAGTGGAATTTTCCGAAGGGAAATTAGTCAGTGAGTCATCAGAGCAAAAAACAAATCTTCGCAATGGAACAATTATCAGCTTTATACCTGATGAAAAGCTATTTGGGCAGCATCATTATATTTCTGAATACATCGAAAAGCTGTTGTGGAATTATGTATTTCTGAACACGGGTCTTGCTATTTATTTTAATGGCGAAAAGTTTTATGCAGAAAATGGACTACATGATTTGTTAAGCAGAAGCATAGACGATTCTGTGCTTTATCCTATCATTCATGTTCGCGAAAAAGATCTTGAATTTGCATTTACACATTTCACCAATCAGTACGGCGAAGATTATTATTCATTTGTTAATGGTCAGCATACAACTCAAGGTGGAACACATCAAGCAGCATTCAGGGAAGCTGTTGTAAAAACTGTTCGTGAGTTTTACAAAAAGGACTATGATGCGAACGATATCCGCACTTCTATCATAGCTGCAATTAGCTTAAAAGTTGAAGAACCTGTTTTCGAATCTCAAACAAAAACAAAATTAGGTTCACAACATATGGAACTGAACGGTCAGACTGTTCGTAATTACATTATGGATATTGTAAAGCAAAAGCTCGACAACTATTTACATATCAATACTGAAACGGCTGAATTGCTTCAGAAAAAGATCCTTCAATCAGAAAAAGAGCGTAAAGAGATTGCAAATATTAAGAAAATTTCAAGAGAGAATTTTAAAAAAGCAAGTCTTCACAATAAAAAACTTCGTGATTGCCGGATTCACTACAACACTAATCACGAGTTGCGATTAAACTCCAGTTTATTCATAACCGAAGGAGATTCAGCAAGTGGTTCAATTACTAAATCGAGAGATGTCAACACTCAAGCAGTATTTAGTTTGAAGGGAAAGCCTATGAACACTTATGGTTTCAGCAAACGTGTTGTTTATGAAAACGAGGAATACAATCTCTTGCAATCAGCATTAAATATTGAAGAAGGACTTGAGGGACTTCGCTATAATAATATCATTATTGCTACTGATGCTGATGTAGATGGCATGCACATACGATTATTACTAATTTCATTTTTCTTGCAGTTTTTTCCTGATGTTGTAAAGAATGGTCATTTATATATTTTACAAACACCATTGTTTCGCGTTCGAAATAAAGAGAAAACAATTTATTGTTACTCCGATATTGAAAAACAGAATGCCATCAGTAAATTAGGAATAAATCCAGAGATTACTCGTTTTAAAGGACTTGGTGAAATTTCGCCCAATGAATTCAGCCATTTTATTGGAGCATCCATACGCTTGGATCCTGTTATACTAAATAAAGACTCTGCAATACCACAATTGCTCACATTTTATATGGGTAAGAACACACCCGAAAGACAAACTTTTATCATTGACCACTTACGTATAGAAAAAGATATAATTGAAGTTGAAGAAACCGTTTGAAAGATGTATTCGTTCTATAAGAAACACTAAAAAACAAAAGCATCATTGATGGCTTCAAAAAAGAAACCAGTATCCAAAAAGATAACAACTCCAGTTAAAGGCAAAGCAAAGCCAATTGTTAAACCTTTGAAAAAACATTCAACTATTGAATGGAAGGTTCTTTTTCTTTTTACTGCACTGACTTTTATTTTATATGGAAACACATTATTTAACAAGTATTCCATGGATGACGATATGGTCATATACAATAATCAAACTGTTCATCAAGGAATAAAAGCCATACCTAAAATATTCACTTCGCTGTATGCTGAGGGTAAATTAAAATATGAATACAGGCCAATTGTAAAAGCTACCTTTGCTATAGAATATCAATTGTGGGGCGAAAATCCCGGTATCAGCCATTTTATAAACATTTTGCTTTTTCTCGCTACTGCCATATTAATTTATTACTTACTCAAGAAATTTTTGAATTCTTATCCAAGAGAACTTCCCATATTTATTGTTTTGCTCTTTATTGCACACCCTATTCATACCGAAGTAGTAAGTAGTTTAAAAAACCGTGATGCTTTGCTCAGTTTCTTAGGGTGCCTATTAGCCATGAATTCTTTTATCCGTTATGTTGAAACAAAAAAAGTAAAGCATATCATTTATGGTTCACTACTTTTTATTTTTGGCTATTTATCAAAATCAGATTCACTGACATTTTTAGCTGTAATCCCTTTAGTACTTTACTTTTTTACAGATATAAAAATCAAGCAATTACTGTGGATAGGACTGATATTGTTTGCGGCAATGATAATTGTACGTTTTGGGCCTAAGCTATATTTACCTAAGCCGGATAGAGATTTGCAATTTTTCGAAAATCCATTATTCTTTGAAAAAAGCCGATGGATAAAAATGGCAACAGGATTGTATTGTCTTATATTTTATATAAGGATATTGATTTTTCCACATCCGCTACTGTTTTATTATGGTTATGATATGATTCCTATAACCAATTTTGCAAACGCCTGGGTTCTTCTTTCATTGATAATACATCTTGGAATTTTTATTTATGCCATGATTAAAATAAAAGAAAAACACATGGTTTCATTTGCAATACTTTATTATTTAATTACCATATCCATGTTTTCAAACATTGTGAAGCCGGCCGTGGGAATAGTTGCAGAGCGTTTTGTTTATAGCGCATCATTGGGCTTTTGTATGGTCGTAGCTTATAGTATTTTTACTCTTTTAAAGGTAGATTTTCAAACAAAGATCATAACACATTCTCAAAAAAACAAATTAGCTTTTGCATTTTTAATCCTGTTAATTCCCTACTCAATAAAGACAATAGCAAGGAATCAAGATTGGAAAGATTTTTTGACACTTTATGCACATGACATCAAATACCTTGACAAATCAGCGAAAGCAAATACATTATATGCGAGCACTTTATTAAACGAAATTCACAATAATTCAAATGCACCTGATACCAAAGCAAAACTTGATTTAGTAATCAACTATTATAAAGCTGCTTTAAATGTTTACCCTAAATATGCTACGACGTGGAATAATCTTGGTTCCGTTTATTTTTCATTTTTTCAAGAGTATAAAAAATCTATCCATTGTTTTCGAAATGCGATACAAAACAAAAATGATTATGTAGAGGCCTACTTTAATCTTGCTTATGCCTACGAAAAGATTGACAATGCTGATAGCGCCATTTATCTTTATAAAAAAACTATCGAAATTGAGCCAACTTACTCCTACGCTTATTCCAACCTTGGAAATCTTTATTTCAACTTGCATGACTACAACCATGCTGTTTTTTACAATGAACAGCTAATGAAGGTTGACCCAAAAACGGATTTACCCTACATCAATATGGCCAACTACAATATCATGCGAAATGATACAATAGCGGCAATTTCCTATATGGAAAAAGCTATTGAAAAAATACCTAACAATTATAAAGTATGTATGAACTTATCACGATATTATCAATTAAAAGGCAATATTCAAAAATCATCGTATTATCAAAATCTGGCTAACCAAGCGACAATTCCAAATGATAGACAAGGGCAGAAGAAATAAAATTGATTTTATGATGTACTAATTTTTCATTATCATTGTCTTAAAATATACATTTTGAAAGCAAACATTAAAGCGATAAGTTATTATTTACCAAAGAAAACATTAACGAACAAAGAACTTTGTCGGATATTCCCGCAATTAACTGAAGAGGATATTATCAAACGAACGGGTATCAAAACAAGACATGTTGTTACCGATGGAATGGTAGGGTCGGACTTGGCATTCCACGCTGCAAATAAGTTATTTAAAGAAAATGCTTTTGATAGATCAAACATTGATTTTTTAATTTTTTGCACCGAAGGATTGGATTACAAAGGACCGGCAACGGCATGCATTCTACAAAATCGTTTACAACTTTCTACAACGTGTGGCGCCCTTGATATACCCTTTGGTTGTACCGGTTTTACGTATTGTTTAAGTGTTGCTGCATCATTGATTGAATCAGAACAAGCAAGCACTATTTTAGTATTAAATTCCGATATACCATCAACTGTTATTCATCCAGAGGATGCTGAATTGAGAATGCTATTTGGCGACGCAGGAGCTGCAACACTAGTAACTAAATGCCATCCCGGAGAATCTGGAATTGGAAAATTTTCATTTGGAACCGACGGAAGTGGTGCCAGCAATTTAATAGTTAAAAGTAGCGGTGTTCGAGATCCTGTTGATACATCATGGTTAAATCAGCATAAAAACGCAGGAGGAATGAAATTCGGAAGGATGGAAATGAACGCCTTGGAGATATTTACTTTTTCGTTGCGGGTAGTACCACCAATGGTTAGCAATATTTTAACCAAAAATAATGTAACTAAAGATGATATTGATTTATTTGTTTTTCATCAAGCCAATATTTTTTTATTAAATGTACTGCGAAAGAAATTAAAGATTGATGAATCTAAATTTTTTATTTTTATGGAAAATATTGGAAACACAGTATCTGCCAGCATTCCCATTGCTTTGCACGAAGCCATACAAACAGGCAAAGCAAAAAAAGGCGATAAAATACTTTTAGCCGCTTTTGGTATTGGCTATTCATGGTCAGGGACAGTATTAACCATTTAAAAAAAACAAGTTCCCATCCGTATGCGGTATAAATCATACCCTATTTTGCAGATATCAATCGTAAATTTGTTAACTTTGCTTAATAAAATAAATCAAAGAGATGGACATAAACGAATTTATAAAAAAGATTGAAGAAGAATTTTCGGACTTAGAGCCCGGTAAATTAAAACCCGAAAGCAAATTCAGAGAGATGTTCGAATGGAATTCCATTAATGCTTTAATACTTATAGCATTGGTAAGCACTGAGTATGATATTACACTTAATGCTGAAGACATAACCAAATCGGTAACCGTTCAAGATATTTTTAATATAATAAAAAGTAGAATAACCAAATAATGGCTTTATTCTCCATATCCGGTATTCGTATTGCAGGTATGGCAGCTTGTGTACCCAATACTATTTATCAGAATAGCGACTATAAATGGATTTCAAAAAAAGAGCGTGAGCTACTAATAAAAACAACTGGAGTTAAGCAAAGGCGCTTGGCTGATGACAAAACGACAACTTCGGATTTATGTTTTACTGCTGCCGAAAAATTAATCAAAGATTCTGGTTGGAATAAAGAAGAAATAGAAATTTTAATTTTTGTTTCTCAATCGCGTGATTACCCCATACCATCAACATCCTGTATTCTTCAGGACAGATTAAAACTTTCAAAAAAATGCCTTACCCTCGATATTAATTTGGGGTGCTCCGGTTATGTTTATGGATTATCCGTAATTGCAAGCATGATGCAATGTTCGGGCATTAAAAAGGGGCTGCTTTTGGTGGGTGATATTTCAACAAAACATGTTTCCTATAGAGATAAAAGTGCTTTTCCTTTGTTTGGAGATGCAGGCACAGCAACACTTATTGAAAGTTCGGATGACAAAGCAAAAATTGGTTTTAATTTGCAAACCGATGGCTCTGGTTACGATGCCATAATAATTCCGGAAGGCGGAATGCGAAATCACATCAGCTTAAAATCGTTTGAGTATAAAAAAATTTCCCCGGGTATTTACCGTCACAAAATTCATCTTGTGCTGGATGGAATTAAAGTTTTTAATTTCGCCCTGTCAGAGGTTATTCCAACGATTAACGAGCTTCTTACTTCAGAAAAATTAACCATTGAAAAAATTGATTATTTTATTTTGCATCAAGCCAATTTGCTTATCAATGAAAGCTTACGAAAAAAACTGAAACTACCAAAAGAGAAAACACCCATTACCATTGACAAATTCGGAAACACTAGTTGTGCATCCATTCCCTTGACTATAGTGAGTGAACTGAATAAGCAAGTTAGAAAAGAAAAATTAAAATTTTTACTTTCCGGCTTTGGCATTGGCTTATCGTGGGGAGCTGTATGCATTGATTTAGATTCTATCATTTGCCCTGAGCTTATTGAATATTAAAAGTAATATCATGTCATCTAATCCTTTTACTCTTGCGAACAAAACAATTTTAATTACCGGTGCCTCATCCGGTATTGGAAAAGAAGTAGCCATTAGTTCCAGTAAAATGGGTGCTACAATAGTTATAACAGGTAGAAATGAAAACCGACTTAAAAATACTTTTGAAAATTTACAAGGTAAAAACCATCAATATATTCAAGCTGACTTAACGAATGATAATGATATTTCTAAAATTATTAATGCAGTTGGACCGCTCAATGGCGTAGTGCATTGCGCCGGTATTTTACAACCTTTTCCTATTAAATTTATTCAACAAAAACAGATTGATACTATGTTTAAAATCAACTATAATGCTGTTGTGTTGTTGACTTCAAAACTTTTCAAACATAAAAAAATTCTTGATAATGCATCATTTGTTTTTATTTCGTCAATCTCCGGAAATTCACGTCCTTATTTTGGAGGGGCTTTATATGCAGGTTCAAAAGCCGCTATTGAAGCATTCAGCAGAGGGCTTGCATTTGAAAATGCAGGACAAAAAATCAGATCAAACTGCATCTCGCCAGCCATTATCAAAACACCAATTTTTGATGAATATATTGGCACCATCACTGTTGACGACCATATTAAAGAATACGAAAAACAATATCCTCTTGGTTTTGGTGAACCGGTGGACGTTGCCAATGCAGCCATTTTTTTACTTTCGGATGCATCGAGGTGGATTACCGGCTCAACCATAGTAATGGATGGAGGATTAATGATTAGTTAAATGAATGGATATAATATTTTCTATGAATTCTTATTTTTCACATGAAACCAATTGACTATTCAGTAGTGATTCCTGTGTATAACAGCGAGTCAACTCTTTTAGAACTATTCAATGCGATAGATCAAGTATTTTTGAAATTGGAAAGTAATTTTGAAGTGTTGTTTGTTGAAGATGGCAGTAAAGATAACAGTTGGGAAGTTCTAACCAACTTAAAAAAGCAATACCCCGAAAAAATAACAGCCATAAAACTTTCAAAAAATTTTGGTCAACACAACGCTACTTTCTGTGGACTAAAGCATGCAAATGGCAATACCATCATAACTATTGATGATGACTTACAGGTAAACCCATCTGAAATTTTAAAATTAATCAATGAATATTCCGATAAAAATACCGACTTAGTTTATGGTTTTTATGCAAATAAAAAACATTCGCCGTTTAGGAATTTAGGGAGTAAGCTATTAAAAAAAACCGGTCAATTTTTTAATGATTCGCCTGGTGAAGGTTCGTCTTTTAGAATATTCTCGAAAGATTTAGCCACTAAAATTTTAGAACATGCGCAAAATTTTGTGTTCATAGATGAATTGCTTTTGTGGTACACCGATGAGATTTCATTTGTAAAAGTAGAACATCAAAAAAGAAAAAATCACCGTTCCGGATATTCCAATTTTAAATTAATAAAATTAACAGCCAATCTTTTAATTTATTACAGTGCTCTTCCATTAAAGATAATGATTTGGGGCGGTTTCATTTCGTCCATTATCAGTTTTCTTTTTGGGATTTATTTTATTGTAAAAAAAATATTTTTTCATCATGTTCCAATGGGTTACACTTCAATAATAGTGGCTATATTATTTTCAACAAGTTTAATAATTTTTAGTTTAGGGATTATTGGTGAATATTTGAACAGAATTTATATGGTTCAAAACAAAAAGCCCCCCTATTCCATTAAGAAAATACTATAAATCCTATGAAGTTTGTTAAATATGGAATCACACTCCGTAGGATAAACGAAGGTGATATTGAACTTATTCGCCAGTGGAGAAATTCAAAAGAAGTAAAAGATCAAATGCATTTTCGTAAGTACATTACAAAAAAAATGCAAAAGGATTGGTTTAAGTCCATCAATACAATTTATAATTTTTATTATATTATTGAACACAATGGAAACAAAGTGGGTTTGTTCAATGAAAAAAATATTGACTGGGAAAATGGGACATCAGAAACGGGCCTTTTTATAGCTGATTCAAAATACATTAATTCGCCTATACCAACATTAGCTTCACTTTGTTTAAGTGAAATAGGGTTTAATCTTATTGGTGGGAAAAAATCATATATACACATTTTAAAAAAAAATAAAAAAGCTATCGAATACAGTTTAAGTTTTGGTTATGTGTTATGCGAGCATCAAGAAAATAAAGAATTACAACTGTATGAGCTTACACGTGAAAACTTCGACATCAAAGGGAAAAGGTTAATTAATGCTGCAAATAAGGCGTATTCAAATAGTTCAACTTTATATTTGTATTTAGAAAAACACGATTATCAAACAGAGTTAGGTACATTTATTGAACAACTAATCGAAAAAAGCTCACCTGATATTTCGTTTGAAACGACTACAGAAGGACGAATATATCATTATCCTTGATTTTTTTTCGTAAATAATTTCATATATAGTTTTATTAATATCGAATCTTTCTCTTTTGTTTTAATGCGGATTTTGTATGGTAATAGGTCGGTAAGGTAACCTAAAAAATTAATATGTTTAGCGTACAAAATCGCCGGAAGTGTTTGTATCCAAAGAAAAAAATTAAAATGTTTGTAAATTCTTATGTAACCTAATTTATCAGCAAGAAAACCTGCAGTCATATCCGCTATATGTAACTGTTTTCTTGTAAGAGCATTCTTCCATAATCCAATACGCGAAGTATTAATTGGGTTCAACAAACTGTTATGGTTGCCTTGAGCAGCTTTGCTGTATTTTTCATTAAAAACATCCTTCATTTTATAAAAATCCAAAACTACAGGATTGTAAGTAACACCTATAAAATCAAAGGCTTTTTTAACGTAAAATTCAGGTTCGGTAACCAAATCTTCGTATTTTAAAAACAAAAAACGATCGGGATGTTTTAAAGCTTGTTTATTTACGAGTTTATACAGTGTTTTCCACTGATAAACATGAATAGACACAATAGGAATTCCAAATTTTGCTTTTACCATGGAAACATAGTTATCTCTATAATCTTTATAAATAAAAATAAATTTGGCTTCCGGAAAAATGCTGATAAGTTTTTTAGTATAGATAGAATAGATAGGATTTTTATCACCAATGTATAAAAAATTTTCTTTAATAAAAACAGAAGGATAGTTTAAATGCACAACTTTACAAATCATGCTGTATGTATTTATACCCTCACACTTCAACAAGTCATTTTTTAGTTTTTCCAAATCTACTAACCAATTATTAAAACGAAATCGAACTATGAGGTCATCATAAAACTGAAGCAGCAATTTGGTATCCCAAACTTTTATAGATTGATAGTGCTTGGCTAAATCAATAATATAAGAACATTCAATCGGAATATTTACTTTTGGGTGTGCATCAAATAAAGTACGGAGTAAGGTTGTTCCACTTCTTGGTCTGCCAATAATAAAAAACATGGGTAGATCTTTTATATCATTTTCATTTAGGTTGTTATTCATTATTGGTAATTTTCTTTTTTTAAGTAAGGGTTATTCTTCCGTTAAAAATTATAGTCATAGATTCTTGCGTTCATAAAATCATTTGAAATCGCCGATAACTGGGTAAATTATGAACAAATAAAGCTTCTAAAAATTCATAGAATTAGTGATCTTCATTGCATCCACAATATATCAATCCACAACTTTTACAATAAATAAATCACAAACAAATTTAGTTTTTTTTATCAATCAACAAGTATAGATGTCAAAAAATAATACGTTGAAATTTTTATATTTGCAATCAACAAGAAAATACGGTTCCAAATCATGTTAAGAAAATTATTGCCTAATTCTGAGTTTACAAAAAATTCAATCATATTGGTTATTGGGACCATTATTGCGCAATTAATTCCAATTGTAATTAGTCTTTATTTAAGACGAGTTTATACTCCGGAAGACTTTGGGGCTTTAGCTGTTTATTTAAGCATTGTTGGTATTCTTATTATTATATCATCTTTCAGGTATGAAGCAACTATTGTTTTGCCAAAGAATGATAATGAATCAGCAAATATACTTTCATTAACTTTTGTTTTAAGTATTTTGTTTAATGGTTTGGTTTTTTTTATCATTCTTTTCTTTAAAAATAAAATCTGCAACCTAATTAATTTTCCGATAAAATTCTCAAACTACCTATATTTATTGCCTTTTACAACAATCTTATACAGCTTTTATCAAAGTATAAATTTTTGGTTAATACGACAAAAAGCATTCAACGCATCTTCTATAAACAAAATTACTCGCCGGGGAGTTGAAGGAATTATACAATCAGCACTTGGGTTTGGACGTTATTCGTCAGGACTTGTGCTAGGAGATTTTTTTGGAAATTTTGCCAATGTTATTTCCGGTTTCATTCAAATGAAAAGGAATAACTTCAAACTAAGATACGTCAGTAAAAAGAAAATGTTTTTCGTATTGAAAAAGTATAAAGAATTTCCATTATTCAATCTTTTTCCTACGCTGCTTAGCTCAGCAGCTACTTTATTACCTTTTATTTTTATCAATAAACTTTATTCAACAACAGATGTTGGATACTTGGATTTGTCACGCTTAGTGCTTTCTATCCCACTTGCGTTAATTTCAGTTACTCTGTCTCAAGTAATTTTTCAACAAATTACTGATCATAACAATCATCATCGAAGTATAAAAAATGACTTATTGAAAGTGCTGTACTTTCTAATTATTATTGCTGTTTGCGAATTATTTATTATTTTAATTTGGGGCCCGAGTTTGTTCGGTTTTATATTTGGTACCAACTATTGTTTGTCAGGTGTTTATTCACAAATACTTATTTATAGTTACATCATGAATTTTATTGTTTCCTCTTTTAGTTCTGTATTCATTTCATTAAAAAAAATTAAGCTCATCAGTGTTTGGCAAATGTGCTATTTTATTGTTATTTGCTCTCTGTTGCTCTTTAACGATTTACTTCTAATTGACTTTATTAAAATTTATGTTACCTTTGAAATTATAATGTATTTCATCTATTTTATACTGATAGTAAAGGTTGTTAGAGAATACGAAACAAGAATTATTACACGTCCTAAATAACATGTAGCGTGCTTAAATATAAAATAAATAACCATTTTGCTATACTAACATTATTACTTTTATTGGTTGATGTTATTTTGGAGTTATATTATTTTTATTTTGTTTCGGATAGCTTCAATTATTTCGGATTTAAAAGCAACTTTAATTTATTAAAATATATTGAATCAAAATTTATATTACTAATGTTAGTAGTACTTTCAATAAGGTTGTTTAACCGAAGTAAATTTTTATATTCTATTTATATTTTACTCTTGTTTTTTTTCTTTATACCAAATTCCATCATGTTTGCCTACATGAACACTATGCGAGGTCCTATATATTCCATTTTCATGTTTTTAATAATTTTTGTTTTTATTTCTCCAACTAAAATAAAAATAAGGACTATTCAAGTAAACCATAATCTAATGTATTTGTTTTTGATTTCTACTGCTGTTTTGTTATGTGTTCCTATTTTCAAAAACTTTGGTTTTCATTACAATTTAAACACGCTGCTTTTACAAGATATTTATGCAACGCGTGATGTGTTTACTGCTCATTCGTCACAACTTTTAGATTACATTTACAATTGGGAAGTAAAGGCAATCATTCCTGTTGCTTTGGTGTTTTCTTTAATTTGGAAAAAATATGTATCTGCATTTTTTGCCTTTTTTATTTTGATTTACCTTTATGTAATATCCGGTAATAAAGCGGTTTATTTAACATCAGTGGTTTCGCTCTTTTTTTATTTTATGGGCAAAAATTATTTACAAAAAACAACGTATTTTCTTTGTATAATTTCACTGATTTTTATTTTCATTCCGTTGCTCGATGTTTTTATTTTGCATGGTATTGTATTACGAGGTACTTTCGTAATGCGTCTAATGTATATACCTTCATTGCTTAACGTTTATTATTTTGACTTCTTTTCAAATCAATCTATGTATTTTTCGGAAAGTCATTTGTTTAATCATTATTTTCAAAGCCCTTATTCAACGAATGTTGCATGGATTATTTCAAAAGTTTATTTTAATGCCACTGATGTATATTCTAACAATGGTATTATCAGTGATGGATATATGAATTTAGGTTACTTAGGTATAGCCCTATTTTCCATACTGTTTTCATTACTATTTATGTTTTTTAATTCCATCAAAGTAGATAAAAAATATTACGGTATTTTTTTTATTTATATTTTCTTTTTCTTAAGCACACCCATGTTTACTGTTTTAATTACAGGAGGACTGTGGATATTAGTTATTTTTGCATTTTTTATTATGCATAGAAAATTATTAGTTAGATAAAAAAATTAAGGATGAGGATTGTATTTCTGTCGGTTTGGTATTCTGAAAACATGGGATATATTGAGAATTGTTTGCCAAAGGCCTTGGCAAAATTAGGTCATGATGTGCATGTGGTAAGTTCTACAGCTCAAGTATATTTTAATGATCCAAATTACGACAAAGTGTATGAACCTTATTTAGG
>Ga0172375_10001750_pt1 | contig 34669 bp, 26 predicted proteins | sample LakKiv1m_FD_114537 | JGI IMG/M metagenome (GOLD analysis project Ga0172375, IMG submission 114537) | Freshwater microbial communities from Kabuno Bay, South-Kivu, Congo - kab_092012_11.1m | ecosystem: Environmental > Aquatic > Freshwater > Lake | place: Democratic Republic of the Congo... | reverse complement strand
TACCACTTCCTGAGATACGTTGTGTCGTTTCAGTATTGAAGTTTTCATATGCGTTGTCTCCTGTAAATCTGTTGCAATATGAAAACATTATAATAGGTATTTCAGTATTTTCCAAGCCCCTAAGGACTCAAGGGACGAAAAGTACCTAAAAGTTAAGAGGATGAACAATGCGTTCTTTGCCTCCTCGCCCTTGCTTTTCTTGAAGTCCTTTTAGTCCTTGATTTTTTCATCCTTTTCCCGACTCCACAACCATGCCTGCATAGCCTGCCTCTACCGGGCAGGGCAACTCCCTGCGGAACAGCTCCGTGGCGGCCAAGCCGGTGCAGTGGCAGGGGATCAGGCGGCCTATGCCTCGCTTTTTGAGTGCTTCGATGGTGCGATCGAGACGTTCTTTGCTTGCCGTCGCGAGATGCATTCCGCCGATGAGCTGCTTTATGTGCTTGTTTCCGGTCAGGCTCCCGATGTAATCGAGCGTGTTGACGATGCCGGAGTGGCAGCAGCCGGCCAGCACCGTCAGCCCCTCCGGTTCTTCGATCCAGAGCGACAGGTCGTCCTCGATGGGGTCGGGCCGCTTGCCGTCCGGGTCGAAAAAGAAGGGGCCGCCGGTGTCCTCGAAAACGTTGTTCCGGGGAACCGGGCCGGTCAGGAACACGCCGTCGGTCAGTTGAAGCGGCGTCTGAACAAAGCGCACTATCTCTGGGGGCAATGCTGCGATAATTTTTTTCGCTTCAACCGGCATGTCGATGGGCCTGGGCTTGCCGTTGCGGATGCTGTAGCGCTCGACGAGCGCCGCAGGGTGGAGGTAAAGTGTTGCCCGTTCTGCCTGGCGGAGCACGTCGGTGAGGTTGCCGGTGTGGTCGTAGTGTCCGTGGCTGAGTACGATGGCGTCGAGTCCCGACAGGTCGATGCCCAGCGCACGGCAGTTGGCTTCGAGTGCATCGAGCTGGCCGGTGTCGAAGAGAATCCGCTTGTCAGCGGTTTCGATCAGTACCGCGAAACCATGTTCGCAGGCGAGTCCTTGCGCGGCGTGGTTGTCGGTAAGAATGGTGAGTTTCATACTGTCGTTTGGTGTCGATGCAGTGTTTTTTGAGACAAGGTAACGCTCTTTTGAAAAAATAGTATTGAACCGGGCGCACGGTTTTCATTCCATCCACGTTGTATCATATACTTCAGAAGAGAGCAGTTTTTTTCTCAAACGATAAACAGCAAGGAGCGTGCGATATGATAAAGTTACTGAAATCGGCGATGGTTGCCGCTCTCTGGGCCGGGCTGAGCCTGACCGCTCATGCAGCGGAGAAGCCCTCCGTGGCGCTTGGCGAGAAGCTGTTCAACGATCCGAAGCTTGGCGGCGCTACCGGAACCAAAACCTGCGCAGGTTGCCATCAGGACGGAGCGGGCATCGAGTTTTCTTACAAGAAGCCCAATCTTCCCCAGATCATCAATATGTGCATAACCCGCGGGTTGAACGGAGCGCCGTTGCCGGTGGATTCGGTTGAGATGAAGTCGCTGATTCTCTATCACCAGTCGTTCAGATAGTCAGCGTGCTCATGCGATACGGGCGATGCCCCTTACATGGAGGAAGAGCACAAACTCTCTGATCGCGCAGATCGATCGGGTGTCGTCGTCTACGGCAGTTGCTTCCGTGATCTCCCGGAGCGTTGCTCCTTCCATCAGTTTCCTGACGATCAGAGCCTGCCGTTCGTCAAGCCGGAATGTGTCGTTGTGGTCTTGCAGGATGAGTTCGCTGTCCGAAACCGGTCGGGTCAGGCCAATGTGCGGCGAGAGCGTGAAGTGGTGCTTGTCCGGGTCGATGAGCGGCGCAATGGCGGATGCCTGTCTTCGGTACTGGCCGTCGTGCAGGTGCCACGGGCGCGGGTTTTTTGAAAATCCGGAGAGCAGATAGGCGTTCCATTCGAGCTGTTCGGGATTGTCGCCGGAAAGCCACTGTTTGGCCAGGAGGGTGGTCTCTCTGCCGAGCGACGTCCATGTGGCGTCGAGTGGCTCGATGCGGATGCCGTAGCGTTCGGGGTGCATGAAGATGGCCGAGGCGGGTTCGAGCCTGAAGCAATTGCCGAGGCTTCGGCGGGGCAGGTGCGTCGCGGGCAGGTTGTCGCCCGCCAGTTCAAGGTCGATCTGTCGGAAAAACCGGATCGTGTCGAGCGCATCCGAGGTCTCTTCTCCCGGAAAGTTGATGATGGTCGCCACGTGCACCGGCAGCTTGCTTCTGGTTGCCGCCACGATGTTCTGGCGGGCGAGCTCCAGATCGAGCTTTTTGTTCATCCTTTTGAGCACGGCTTCGGATGCGCTTTCGAGGCCGAAGGTTATCCTTGTGAATCCAGCCTCGGCCATCTTGCCGGCAAGCTCCGGTCGGAGGTGCTTCAGGTCGCAGAAGGCGAAGGTGAAGAGCGGCTGCAGATCGCTCGATAGTATCAGGTCGCAGAACTCCGACAGCCAGGCTTCGCTGAAGTTGATGAGGCTGTCGCAGCTGTAGAACAGGCTGATGCCGAACTGCTTTTGGTACACGGCGAGCCGTTCGAGTGCGGCCTCCGGGGTGATGTGCCGGAAGCGTTTCCATATCTGTTTTTCGGAGCAATAGCTACAGCTGTTGATGCAGCCTCGCGAAAAGGAGATCGGAATCCCCTCGAAGCGCCGCCGCACGTAGGCGTCAAAGGGTACATCCGCGAACGGAAAGCCGCTGAAATCCGGCGTCGGGAACTCTTCGGGCTTCAGCCATTCGCGTCGCGGTTCGTAACGGAACCTGCCATCGACCATCTGAGCCGCGCCCGCCACCGGTCTTCTGTCCGCCCGGATCAGCTCCCGCGCCGTCAGCTCACCTTCGCCCACGACGACTCTGTCGGCCAGACCGTTTACAAGCAGGAATCGCTGCACCTCTTCGGGAAAAACCGCCGGGCCTCCGAACACGATCGCGGCTTTCGAACGTTGGCGGAATTTGCTTGCAGCCAGCATCGAAATCCAGAGGTTGCTGATGTAGGTGGAGAGCCAGAGTTGTTCCGGTGCTGCTTCGAGCAGCCGGGCGACTGCGAGTTCGAGGAAGAGGTCGAGCTTGTCGAAAAGTTGTTCCAGTCCATCCACTCTGAATCGTTTTCGCGCCTCTTCAGGCGGCGTGAAGAGCGCTGCGAGGGTGAGGTCGGGTCGGTAACCGATGAAGTTGATCATCCGCTCGTCGAGCGCCGCGTCGGGGTCAGCTCCGAGGCGATGGAGCTGGTAGTAGAGTACCGGGTCTTCGATGCTCAGCAGGAGGTCGAAGTCGAACGCTTCGGTGGTTGCACCTTCGCCGTCGAGAACGGTTTTGATGCAGGCCAGACCCAGCGGGAGCGATTTGTCCGAAAAGCAGGGAAAGATGCTGAGGGCGATGCTCATGACGGCTTTCTTTTGGCAGTGGCGAAGATTCCGGCCAGGCGTCGCTGATCGGGCAGATTGGTGCGGTAGCGTTGCTGAAGCCGCCTCACTGTTTCGACAGTTTGCAGGAAATGGCAATCGTCGCAGATCTGCTCATTACCGGGAAGTTCGATTTTTCGTAACGCTTCTTCGATGACGGAGAGCGGTGCCTGACGGCACCTGACGGCCAGAGCGACTATGCTGTCCGGATAGAGCCGACGAAGCCGGGTGTCGATGGCTTCGTTGGAAAAGCCTTCTTCGGAGAGCTGATTGCTGTCCCTGACGCAGTGCTCAAGCATTGAGCCATCGCACGAGGCTTCAGCGCCGAAAAGCCGGTCGAGTGCGACGAACAGTATCTCTTCCCGCCGCCGTGCGCTGCCTGGATGGTTCTGGCACGAAAAGCCGTTCAGTACCCTGATGGGCGCGGGCAGGGGGAGGTTGGCGAGAGTTCTGTGCAGCCGCATGATCCTTCGCAACCGTTTCGGCGTTGTGCCGCCGGCGGTTTGCAGGCGTTCGCTTTCGGCTCGCAGCTCAAGCAGCATTGCAAGTTCACCGCAGCCCGTGGAGTAGTTCACCTCGCTCAGGCCGGGGGCGTAGCAATAGACCGTCGGGATGCCGAGCCACGAGACGTCGCGGATATAGAGCGAGGGCGTCCATTTTGCCAGGCGTTCGAACAGGGTCGTGAGAGGGCGGGCGGCCAGCTCGTCGCTCCAGATTTCCTCGAGCCGTCCCGGAGCGGTCTCGCGGCTTGTGAAGAGCGATTTCGGCCAGAGGCCTGTGCTCGATGCTTTGGCCGTGTAGTAGTTGCCGAAGCGCAGGCGGTGGCGCGCTTCGGCAGTTGCCGCCGCGAACGGATCGCCGAGGCCGGAGAGCGGCAGGCCGTGGAAGTCGTCGCAGCCGTCGTACAGCTCTTTGAGTGCTCCTATGATCGCGCCGGAGAGCGTCGGGGCAGCTCCGGGGTTTGCGTTGCAGCGTTGCCTCAGGCGGTCGATGAGCAGCACGACCACGACCGGAAACCCTTCGCCGAGCGAGCCGTCGAGCAGGGTGACGCTCGTGCCGCGCTTTTCGATGGCCTCGATAATTCGCGCGGCTTCCGTGTTTTGCAAAAGCTCGCGCGGGATGAGCGGAAGCGGAGGCTCGTCAGCGAAAATGCGGTGAAAAATGTGGCGTTCGCAGAGTTCGAAGAGCGCCTTGGCGATGGCCTGTTCGAGAGTCCGGCCAGCCGCGCAGCCGGTGCTGCCGCTGGCGAAAAGCATCCGCTCGATCGGGCAGAGCCGAACTGACCCATCGAAAGCCGAGTAGAACGGCGCGCACAGGAGCGTGTCGCCATCCCTCGCGCCGCTCGCGGGCATCTGGTCGTGAGGCATCAATCCCGACGGGCTGGAGCTTTTTGAGGAAGCGAACCGCCACGACTCCATCCACACTTCATCCGGTGCAAGATGGAACTCCAGCGGCCCACTCTGCCTGTCAAGCAGCTTCCGGCAGCGTTCGGGCAGCGCTTCGTACCGGCCTTCAGTGGCGCAGGCGTGGCGGTAGCCGGAGATGAGGAAGTTGTTCTGGAGGCGTTCGAGCAACTCACCGTACGCGCTGAGAAGCGAGGCTTTCCGGCTGACACCCTGTCCGGAAGTCATCGGCGGCGTACCGTTGTCCGGAGTTCCGCCTGCAAAGAGCATGGTGGTGAAAAACGGCAGTTCGTCGCCCTGCCGGCTCTGCTCGCAAACCTCCAGGCCGGTTTCCGCCAGGGCGGCTCGCATTCGTTCCAGCTCGCTACTCATGGCGTGTCGATCCCGTTTTCATCCATTCATGAAATAGCCGGTGACGGCTGCCATGTCTTCGTGCATCAGTTCGAACAGGCCCATCATTGTCTGCCGCCGGTACAGGCAGAAGTGCCTGGCCAGCGGCAGGTAGCAAGCTTCGGGATCGCCGTGCCGGTATCCGGGGATTACGGCGGGGCAGAACGACAGGCAGATCGAGCTGACCGGGCAGCCTGTACAAAAACCGTACCGCTCCTTCGAGAGCTGCTTGATGGCGTCGTTCTGCTGATCCTTCAGGTGGGCGCACCACTGCTCGGAGCCGTCGCAGTCGATGCTTTTGTAGCGTTCGTTGCTGCCGCACGATGGCGTTCTGATGCAGCCGTCGTTGTGAAGCGAAGGCATGAACATCTTGCCGAGCACGATTCTGAGCATCTGCTCGTGCACCGCCTCGCCCTCTGTCCGGTGGATGCGGAGCAGTTCCCGCATCAGTTCGAGCTGACGGTCGGCCAGTGCGCCGTAATAGGTCGAGAACTCCTCGCTTTTCTCCGCGCCGCAATCGGCGAACTCCAGCGGTTTGAGATAGAATGAGTTCAGCCCGAGCGTTTCACGGTTGAAGCGGAACAGCTCCATGAGTTCGCCTGGCTCACGGATGACCGACAGCACGCCGTAACGCACGCCGCCGCGCAGCCGTTCGAGATTGGCCGTGATAGCCGCAAAACTGCCCTTGCCGTTTTTGAACGGGCGCGTCAGGTCGTGCTGGATGGCCGGGCCATCGATGGTGATGCCGACCGTGATGTCGTAGCGTTGCAGTGTCGCGAGAATCTGGTCGTTGAAGAGGGTCCCGTTTGACTGGAGGGCGAACGAAAAATCGATCTCGGGAAAACCGCCGGTCAGAAAGGTGCAGATGTGTTCGATCTGGTGATGCATCAGCAGGGGTTCGCCGCCCTGGAAGGTGATTCGCACCTGTCGTTTGCCCCGGATCAGCTCCAGGAGGGTGCGTTCTATCCGGTCGGTATTGGTGCTGCGCACTTCTGGAATCTGGGTCAGATCGGCGTACTTGCAATAAACGCAACCAAGATTGCAGCGATCGGTGATGAAGATCACCACCTCAAGATAGTCATCGTCCGGCGCAGACGGCTCCGCAACAGGGGACTCTATCAGGCAGGTTGTGATTTCAGCTTTCTGTTCGCCGGACGCGGGACCATCGAACAACTGCCATCGCCCGTAACTGTTGTCGAGCGCGACAAGGAACTTTCCGCTTGCCGGTTGAAGAAAAGTCAGGGAGCCGTACTGTTCGATTCGGTAGTTGACCATTGCGGGTGCGGATTGGTCTGGTGCCCTGGCCTGTATGGCGGAACGGGACAGGAGTGATAGCTGAAGTGTTGTTGTCAAAAGCAAAAACTGTATGCGGCGGGGACACTCGACGTCTCCTCACCGCATACACTGAAGTCATTGTTTCGGGGTTCTGTCATCAGGTTCAGGTGCACAGGTATCAATGCATGGAAATTCTGCCGGTGCGCGATGACGGTTTGTCGGGGTCATACGTGTCACAGTGCATGGAAATTCTGCCGGTGCGCGATGACTGTTTGTCGGGGTCATACGTGTCACAGTGCATGGAAATTTTGCCGGTGCGCGATGACGGTTTGTCGGGGTCATACGTGTCGCAGTGCATGGAAATTCTGCCGGGAGTCTGCGTAAGTATGCTGTTGTCGAAGACGAGCGAGGTGTTCATGATCTTTCAATTTTATTAATAAAAAAAAGAAAAAACCGACCACTAACGCAATTAATATATAAAAATACAGTCATGGCTGAAATCGATTTGAGGAAAGATGGTTTGGTTTTTGGGGTTTTGATTGTCACTATTTCGGAAAACTTCAGTTCGAGGAAGAAAAGGCTGCTGCGTATTGCAGGGCAAACCATAATAAAAATGTCATGATCACTCCGACTGAGGGGCCTCAAAAGTTCAGCATTGCCCATAATTGGGCGAGAATGAATACATTGTCAAAACGGTACTCCACGGAGTGAAACCGTGAAGCAGCTACGGACACTACTGAATTTCATCATTATGCCTGATAAACAACACATCAGCATTCTCGGATGCGGGTGGCTTGGACTGCCGCTCGCTCGTGCATTGGTCGCTGAGGGTTTCAGCGTCAAGGGCTCCACGACAAGCGAAGCGAAGTTCGCAAGGCTGAAAGATGCGGGGGCAGAGCCATTCAAAATCATTATCGGTGAAACCCTCGAAGGCGATATCAGGGCTTTTCTTGACAGTGACATTCTTGTATTGAACATCCCTCCGGGACGAGGCGAAGCGGTTGTCGAGCACCATATAAGCCAGGTTTCACTGCTTATCGACGCCCTTGCAGATTCACCGGTCAGGCATGTACTCTTCGTCAGTTCGACCTCGGTCTATCCCTCGCCTTGCCGGGAGGTGATCGAAGATGATGCCTCCGATCCTGATGCTGCGGATTCTCCTGTCGGTCGGGCCCTGCTATATGCAGAGGAGATGCTGCGTTCAGAGTCCGGATTCAGCACGACGGTGCTCAGGTTCGGCGGGCTTATCGGGCCCGGACGAAATCCGGCGGAGTTCATGCAGCGCATGACCGAAATCGCCAATCCGTCACAACCGGTGAATTTCATTCATCTCGATGACTGCGTAAGGATCATCACTGAAATTATCGGCAAGGAAGCATGGGGCGAGGTGTTCAATGCCTGCGCGCCGCTCCATCCGACACGGAGTGAACTTTATGCTGCCGCTGCCGAGAGTCATGGCCTGACGGCGTTGCCTGAAGAGACCTCCAGCGACAATAATTTTAAAATTGTCAGCAGCGCAAAGATCGAAAAGGTTCTCGGGTACCGTTTCCTGCATCCTGATCCGCTGGCGATGGCAAGAGGAGGAAGTTGATAATGGAGCGGAGGATTGCTATTGTAGGGGCGGCTCTTGTGGTCGCCCTGTGCTGCCGTCGAGGCTACAGGATGAATTCGAGGTCGTAGCCCTTTTCTGCGGCGCTGGCGGCAAAATCCAGGAGTTTGCGGAGAAATCCGATCGTTTGTTCCGGATCGATCTCGCGCCAGTATGCAATTCGTTCAGGATCGTCCTGCCAGCCGAGCAGGATATGTTCAGTTTTTTTTCCGGAAATGGCATCCATACAGTTGTCGATGATTCCGGTCATCGCGTTGATATTGCCCGATGGAAGGAATGCTTCGTCCCAGCTGTCCAGTCCGTTGTTCGCTTCGGAGATAAACGGCAGTGCGTTGAGCGCTTCGATGACGCCATAGTGGAACAGGGCGGCCATGTCGTGGGCGCAAATATCAAGTGAACGGTAAACCATGTATTCGCTGTCCGATAGCCTGACGGCTCCGACCTTTCCGGTACGGTAAATCGGCAGCTCACGGTGCAGCTCATTCCTGTCGTCGATGAGGATGTGTCGAACAGTCATAGTACCTGGTTGCGGGCTGAAACGTTTAATTTGTGGCTGCTGTTTTTTTTCGAATGATTTGATTTGAGATGACGTCTTGATAATAATGGTTATTTTATTTATTGCAGTGAAATGGCAGCCGTTGATTGTGCCAGTCAGTGAAGGTAAATAACAGTGCATTTCAAAGAGCTTACCGTCAATTTTACCGATACAGGATATAATGGAAGGAAATTTTTCGAATAGAGTACAGGACGTCATCAGACTGAGCCGTGAGGAGGCTCTCCGTCTTGGGCACGACTATATCGGCACGGAGCATCTCCTTCTCGGTCTTATCCGGGAGGGGGAAGGTATCGGCGCCCGAATCCTTAAAAATCTCAAAGTAGATCTTTTCAGGCTGAAGCAGAAGATCGAGGAGAACACCCATCCCAAGGTTCCGGCCACGCAGATGGGTAACGTACCTTTGACCAAACAGGCCGAGAAGGTGCTCAAGATCACCTATCTCGAAGCCAAGATATGCAAGTCCACCATCATCGGTACGGAACATCTCCTGTTGTCGATCCTGAAGGGGGAGGACAATATCGCCGCACAGATCCTCGAACAGTTCGGCGTGACCTATGATCTTGTAAGGGAGGAGCTGGTCAGCATCACCACAGGAAGGAGCGAAGCAGATGAACCACCCATAGAGGGCTCGTACTCTTCGGGTAGCGCCGAGCGCCAGCAGAAACGACCCGAGCAGAAGCGAGGCGAACGCACCAAAACGCCGGTGCTCGACAACTTCGGAAGGGATATTACGCGTCTCGCCATGGAGGACAAGCTCGACCCGATCATCGGGCGCGAAAAGGAGATCGAGCGTGTGGCGCAGGTGCTCAGCCGCCGCAAGAAGAACAATCCGGTGCTTATCGGTGAACCCGGTGTCGGCAAGACCGCCATCGCCGAAGGGCTCGCGCTCAAAATCGTGCAGCGCAAGGTATCCCGCGTGCTTTACGACAAACGTGTCGTGGCGCTCGACCTTGCAGCCCTTGTTGCCGGCACCAAATACCGTGGCCAGTTCGAGGAGCGCATGAAAGCGCTGATGAACGAGCTTGAGCGTTCCCGTGATGTGATACTGTTCATCGACGAGCTGCACACCATCATAGGGGCAGGCGGCGCATCGGGTTCGCTCGATGCGAGCAACATCTTCAAGCCGGCTCTTGCCCGTGGCGAGTTGCAGTGCATCGGTGCAACCACGCTTGACGAGTACCGCCAGTATATTGAAAAGGACGGCGCGCTGGATCGCCGTTTCCAGAAGATCATGGTCGAGCCGACCTCGGTAGAGGAGACCATCCAGATACTGAACAATATCAAGAGCAAGTACGAGGCGCATCATCACGTTCACTATTCCGGGGATGCCATCGAAAAAGCTGTCAAGCTTTCAGAACGCTATATCACCGACCGTTTTCTTCCAGATAAAGCCATCGACGTCATGGACGAAGCTGGCGCGAGAGTGCATCTGAGCAACATTCATGTGCCACAGGAGATTCTCGAACTTGAAAAGTCCATAGAAGAGGTCAAGGCCGAAAAGAACAAGGTCGTCAAGATGCAGAACTTCGAGGAAGCTGCCCGTCTTCGTGACAAGGAGAAAAACCTGCTCGAAGCCCTCGACCATGCCAAGCAGGAGTGGGAAGAGCAGTCTATGGAGAGCGTCTATGACGTGACAGAAAACGATATTTCATCGGTCATCGCCATGATGACCGGTATACCGGTTGTCCGGGTGGCACAATCCGAGTCGCAGAAGCTCCTGAATATGGAGAACGAACTCAAAAAAGAGGTCATCGGTCAGGACGAAGCGATCAAAAAGATCACCAAAGCTATCCAGCGTACCAGGGCAGGGCTGAAAGACCCGATGCGCCCTATCGGCTCGTTCATCTTCCTCGGGCCGACCGGTGTCGGCAAGACCGAGCTGGCCAAGGCGCTGACCCGCTATCTGTTTGACAGCGAGGATGCGCTCATCCGGGCCGACATGAGCGAATACATGGAGAAGTTCTCGGTAAGCCGCCTGGTTGGTGCGCCTCCCGGCTATGTGGGCTATGAAGAGGGCGGTCAGCTCACTGAAAAGGTGCGCCGCAAGCCATACTCGGTGGTGCTGATCGACGAGATCGAGAAGGCGCATCCGGATGTGTTCAACATCCTTTTGCAAGTGCTCGACGAGGGCGTGCTTACCGACGGGCTTGGCCGCAAGGTCGATTTCCGCAATACGATTATCATCATGACCTCGAATATCGGCGCCAAGGATATCAAGAGCATCGGTTCGGGCATGGGCTTTTCAGCTCCCGATGATACCACAGGAAGCTACAAGGCGATGAAATCGACCATCGAGGATGCCATGAAGCGCGTCTTCAATCCTGAGTTTCTGAACCGCATCGACGATACGATCGTATTTCACCAGCTTGATAAGGCCGATATCTTCAGGATTATCGACATCACGGCGGGCAAGCTTTTCAAACGCCTGCGCGAAATGGGCATCGAGGTGCAGATCGACGACAAGGCCAAAGAATTCCTCGTCGAGAAAGGCTACGACCAGAAGTATGGCGCCCGTCCGCTCAAGCGCGCCCTGCAGAAGTATGTCGAGGATTCGCTTGCCGAGGAGATGCTCAAGGGGCGCTTCACCGAAGGCAGTGTAATACAGATCACCTTTGATGAGAAAGACAAGGAGTTGAGATTCTTCGAAGGCCCCCCTGCCGAGCAGACAAAAAAGAGCAAGAAAGAGGAGAAGCTTGACAATGAGTGATTTCGTGATCTGCTGATCATTCTTTACGCAGGCCCCCTGAATCGTTACCGGTTCAGGGGGCTTTTTTTATCTTTTCTTATCGAAATCGAAATCAGTGTCGGGTTTGATTTCGACCGGGTCACAATCCCGGAACCTCCGGATGCCCCGTCAGTGAGGATGCGAGCGAGCGTTGCAGCATCTCTTCGGGTAGCGCGAAGTCGCTGATCTTGCCCGACATGTAGGCGTCGTAGCCCTGCAAGTCCATCAGGCCGTGGCCCGACCAGTTCATCAGGATCACCTTCTCTTTACCCTCTTCCCTTGCCTGCATCGCTTCGCGGATGGTCTGCGCGATGGCGTGCGAGGTCTCCGGTGCAGGAATGAACCCCTCGGTATGGGCGAAGAGCAGGGCCGCCTCGTAACATTCGGTCTGCGGCAGGGCGGTAGCCTCGATCAGCCCGAGGCGCCTGACGTGGCTCACCAGCGGGGCCATGCCGTGGTAGCGCAGGCCGCCTGCGTGAATGGCCGGTGGGATAAAGGTATGGCCCAGGCTGTGCATTGGCAGCAGCGGCGTCATTTCAGCCACGTCACCGGAATCATAGACGTAAGGTGCACGGGTCAGCGTCGGGCACGCTTCCGGCTCGGTGGCGATCACCTGCACCTCCTTGCCGTGAATCTTGTCGCAGATGAACGGGAAACTGATGCCGGCAAAGTTGGAGCCTCCGCCCGCACAACCGATCACGATGTCAGGATAGCAGCCGATCTTTTCGAACTGCTTGCGGGCCTCCAGACCGATGATGGTCTGGTGCAGCATCACGTGGTTCAGCACACTGCCGAGCGAGTAGCGCGTATCCTCGCGCTCGACCGCCTGCTCGATGGCTTCGCTGATGGCGATACCGAGACTGCCCGGCGTGTCAGGGTCTTCTGCGAGAATCTTGCGCCCGATGGCGGTCAGCGGGCTCGGGCTTGGGATGCACTCCGCCCCCCAGGTTTTCATCATGATCTTGCGGAAGGGCTTCTGGTCGAAACTGATGCGCACCATGAACACCTTGCACTCGATCCCGATCAGCTTGCAGCTCATCGCCAGAGCGCTGCCCCACTGACCGGCGCCGGTTTCGGTGGTGAGATACTTGATGCCGAATTGCTTGTTGTACCATGCCTGCGCGATCGCCGTGTTCGGTTTGTGGCTTCCGGCGGGCGAGACGCCTTCGTTCTTGTAGTAGATTCTGGCCGGAGTGCCGAGGGCCGCTTCGAGCCGCCGGGCGCGATAGAGCGGTGATGGCCGCCAGAGCTTGAGGATGCCGAGGATCTCTTCCGGAATGTCGATCCAGCGTTCGGTGCTCACCTCCTGCTCGATCAGGTTCATCGGAAACACCTGCGCCAGGGCATCAGGCCCGATGGGCGTGCCGTCCAGCCCTACCGGCGGCGGCATGGGCGTGGGCAGATCAGCCTGAATGTTGTACCATTGACGGGGCATTTCATCCTCGCTGAGGAGGATTTTTGTAGGCTCTGTACTCATGCGTGTAAGTGCTTTGAAGTAAGAGAAAAGGAGACCGTTGCCGGTGCTCATGGCGTGCATGTCTCGTGGCCATTGGTAAAAATAGAGAGATAGCGGTCAGATTGCAAAGGCTGGATGCCCGGAATCGGCGGATGGGAGAAAAATGGTGGTGAGAGGATTGCTGGGTGGGCTGGTATTTTTGACGAACTGCGAATGTTATGTAAATTTTGAGAAAGCTGCCGTCTGCATGTTCTCAATCCGATAGACCAGCCAAAACATTGTTGGTGCAAAGAGAGTAGATTACGATACCAAGGAGGTTATACATGACGAATGTTCAGGAGATCGAGAAGAGCATCCTTTCTCTTTCCAGAAAGGATTATGAGGAACTCAGACGTTGGTTCCTGGAAAGAGACTGGGATACATGGGATACGCAAATCGAGGGAGACGCGAGTACCGGAAAGCTTGATTTTTTAGTACAAGAGGCGGCAGAAGCAAAGCGTAGCAGGAAGCTCCGGGAGTTATAGATGCACAGGGCGACAGAGCAGTTCTGGGATCGCTATGGCCGATTGCCTGTGGAGGTTCAAGAGTTGGCTGACAAGTGCTTTCAGCTCTTGAAGGAAAATCCGAAGCATCCATCCCTGCGGTTCAAAAAGGTTGGTGGATTTTGGTCAGTACGAGTTGGTCTGGGTTATCGTGCGTTGGCGGTCGAAGATGGCTCTGACTTTATCTGGGTTTGGATCGGAAGTCATGATGGATACGACGCCATCCTCAAGCGGGAATAACCATTTCGAATAAAAGAACTTGACCAATGAGAATAGCAGATGTTCTTCAACAGCCGGATTGGGTGTTATTGATTGTTGCGGAAGATGGCCGTGCTGGCCGTCTCGATGTCGAACCTTATCTTGAATATGAAGCCTTTGAAGAGCTTCGAGACCATGACGAGTTTATGAAGGTCAGCAACGGAGGATACTTCATCGAATAGGAGTGCGGCGCTGATCTGTCAGCGGACACCATCGAGGCGCGATGGCGGGTTGACGGGGAAGTTGTACTTAAGACGACGGCTTAGCAAGTTGGGTTTCGGCATGAAGTATATAAAAGTTATTCAATGGTACATTTTATTGAAGGCCAGGTTATCGAATATTTTATATACAAAAAGGCTCAATGATTTATATTTTTTCTATTTGCTCAATTATTAACGATAAACAGGGTTTGATATGGCTTTAGTAAATTGTAACGAGTGCAATGCCGAAATATCAGATCAGGCTATTTCTTGCCCAAAATGTGGCTGTCCAATAAAGGGAGCAAGTGAAAAATCACCTGTAACCATTCTGGCAACAGCTAAAAAAATTACAGAGCGTTGATGGTGATTTCGGCAATTACTGGAGTTTTCGGCTGGATATTGTTCATGATGGGTTTATTGAGCTTTTCTAAGGAAGGTGGTCCTTTGCTTGCCTTTGGAGCTATTATTTTAATCACAGCTGTCGTCATTGGGCTTATAGGTAGATTTGGCGCTTGGTGGAATCATGGATAAAATATCGTAAAGATTGGTATTTATTAGGTGATATGTCTTTTGTTTAAGATATGAAAAAAAAGAATCAGGTTTTGTATTACAATATATTTTTGTATGAAATGCTGGAATGCAAGACCTGACCCAGAGTTTTTTACAAAACGTTGAAAAAACAAGCTAATCAAATGAGAACCGATCAAATAAAATTGGAAATTGATCGATTGGAGCTATCGGAAAAACTGCTTCTCGTTAAAGATTTGTGGGATTCGATTGCCGCCAGCAACTCAGAACTCACTCTGCCGGAATGGCAAAAAGAGGAACTGAATCGGAGGTATCAAGAATACCAAAAAGGCAATCTTGAACTTCATGATTGGCAGAGTGTACATGAAGAACTGCGTGAAAAATACAAATGAAGTTGCGTTATACACAAAGGTCTAAAGAAGACCTTGATATAGCTATGGCATGGTATGAAAGGCAACGAAGAGGTTTGGGGTTTGAGTTTCTTGACTGCGTCGAAGTTGCTATCAAATCAATCGTACAAAGTCCAGAGCTTTACCGGAAATATTATTCGCAATTTCGAGGTTGTCTTGTCAGACGCTTTCCATTTATCATTTTCTACACCATTGAAGGGGACGAAATAATTGTCCATTCCGTTTTTGATAGCAGACAAGACCCACAAAAAAGACCATAACGCTGATCGTTTAGCGGTGTGAACGCTCGTGCTCAATCAATTCGATGCTTCGAGCAAACGTCGCTGGTGAGGTGGTTGCTGGGGAGTAAAATCGCTTTATGAGATTTTGGTGCCGAAGGCGGGAATCGAACCCGCACGTCCATTGCTGAACACGGGATTTTAAGTCCCGGGCGTCTACCAGTTCCGCCACTTCGGCAACTTTTCCGGTTGGAACTCGTCTAATGTAGCATCTTTAAAGGGAATACACAACTATCGAAGACTTGATTGCTGCAACGCTTCGCGACTCGCAATGACACTCCTCCGTCATCGCGAGGCCCGACTTGTCGGGACGCGGCGATCCATCCCCATTCAGTGCTATGTTCAAGGTGTGTGTGCTGTATCGGGCCGGATGCGGGAAACTTTCCATGAACATGCTCGATATTTCTCGTATTTCCCTTTGTTTCTCGTTTTTCTGTCCCGATGCATCGGGAGCGAAGAGAAGCATCCAGTTTAAATGTCTCGGTGCTACCCGGAAGAACTGGATTCTTCGTCGGCAAGCCTCCTCAGAATGACAGACAAAACGAATGCACAATGTTCAAGGTTCGTGTGCGGTAACCGACCGGATACAGGCAGCTCGCAATGACGATGGACAGAACAACTTGGCGGCAACTCGTCCGCCCTCACCCCGCAAAGTGATCGAAGCCCCGTTTCATGTCGGCCATGTCGATGGTCATGCCGAAAATGTCGGTGAGCATCATACCCGCTTCCGGTTCGGTGATTTCACCGATGACCGTGATGTCGCGGTGGGCGGCGATGAGGTCGTAGTGTGACTTTGGCAGGGTGAAGAGGAGCTGGTAGTCCTCGCCGCCCGAAAGCGCCCAGTCGAAGACATCCTGCTGGAACTCTTCGGCTACGGATCGCGCTTCTGGCAGCACCGGGATGCGGCTCTCCTCGATGTGCGCCCCCACGCCCGAGCGGCGGCAGAGGTGGCCGAGGTCGGCGGCGAGGCCGTCTGAAATGTCGATCATGGCGGTCGGCACGATCCCCTCCCCGCTGAAAAAATCGATAATGTCGATGCGTGCCTCCGGCAACAGGTGGCTGCGGATCGCTTCGGTGTAATCCTGCAATTCGGCCATCACCTCCTTGTCGTAGGGCTGGTTGTTGCGCATCTGCTCGATCATCGTGGCCCTCTCGCGTTGCAGGAGGTGCAGCCCGGCGCACGAACCGCCGAGGGTGCCGGTGACGCAGATGATGTCGCCAGGCGACGCGCCCTTGCGCAATGCGAGTTTTTCGGGAGTTGTTCGCCCGGCCATCGAAACCGAAATGAAAAGGCCCGACGGCGACGACGAGGTGTCACCTCCCGCGATGGCGAGGCCGTAGACCGAAGCGGCGTGCTCCATGCCCCGGTACAGCTCCTCGACCATCTCGACAGGCATCTTCGGTGGTACGGCAATCGAGATGAGGGCGTAGTCCGGCAGGGCGTTCATGGCGCAGATGTCCGAGACGTTGACGCTGATCGCTTTGCTGCCGAGGTGATGCAAAGGCGTTGTCAGGAGGTCAAAATGAACGTGCTCGGTCAGAAGGTCAGTCGTGACCACCTGCAGCTCCGACTTGTCGAGTTGCCAGACCGCGCAGTCGTCGCCGATCCCTTCGAGCAGCTCCTGGCGATGCTTCGTGGATGGAGCGGTAATCCTCGAAAGCCGGTCGATGAGGGCGAATTCACCGATCTCGGAAATAGGTTTGAATGACATATATTAAAAGACAATGAATTTCATTCGGTTTTTCCGGAATCTTCTCCGGCCCCTTCGTCGGGTAACATAGCCAATTTCTCATTTTTCATGGGCTTTTTTGACAAGTTAGGACTGTCGCGCCTCAAGGAGGGGCTGACCAAAACCCGCGATACCCTCAAAGAGAAACTCGCGTTCGTCTCCAAAGGCAAGACCGAGGTGGATGACGAGTTCCTCGAAGAGCTGGAGAACATCCTCGTTGCCGCCGATGTGGGCGTCGAGACTACGCTCGACATTGTCGATGCGGTCACCGAACGCTCCAAAGGCAAAACCTACCGTTCGGAGGAGGAGCTGAACGCGATGGTGATGGAGGAGATTCGCAAGCTGCTGGTCGAGTCGGGCCACGAACATCCGGTCGATTTCGATGCGCCGCTTTCGGCCAAACCCTACGTCATCATGATTGTAGGCGTGAACGGTGCGGGCAAGACAACCAGCGTCGCCAAGCTCGCTCACAACTACGACAAGGCGGGCAAAAAGGTGGTGATCGCCGCCGCCGATACTTTCCGCGCCGCGGCCTACGAGCAGCTCAAAATATGGGCCGATCGGGCCGGAGTGCCGATCATCGGCCAGGGGCAGGGAGCCGATCCGGCCTCGGTTGTGTTTGACTCTGTGAGTTCGGCGGTCTCCAAAGGTACAGATGTGGTGCTGGTCGATACGGCAGGCCGCCTGCACAACAAGAGCCACCTGATGGAGGAGCTGGCCAAGATCATGCGCGTGGCCAAAAAGAAGATTCCCGAAGCCCCGCACGAAGTGCTGCTGGTGCTCGACGGCACTACCGGCCAGAACGCCGTCCAGCAGGCCCGCGAGTTCACCAAGTTTGTCAATGTCACGGGCCTTGTCATGACCAAGCTCGACGGTACCTCGAAAGGCGGTATCGTGCTTTCGATCTCCCGCGAACTGAACCTGCCGGTCAAGTACATCGGCGTCGGCGAAAAGATCGACGACCTCCAGCTCTTCGACCGCAAGAGCTTCGTCGAAGCCCTGCTTGAGAAGGGAGAGAAGAAGGAGGGGTAGGGGGGAGAATCAGACAGATCGGTCTGATTCTCCCGGCGCCAGCTTCGCCCACGCTGTTTCCAGCCGCGCCAGTCCCGCATCCGTATCGCCCATCCTGAAAAAGTGGGTGCCTGATGGGGCGTCCTGTGCGCCGAGGCGGTTGGCGACGGTTGATGTTTCCGGCATCGAGTCAAGGTGTGAGGCGAGTTGCGATTCCAGTCTCGATGCCCCCGGAAAGATGAAAACGTGTTCGATTTCGGCTTCCTCGCGGTCAAGCAAATAATCGATGTGCCAGTGCAGCTTTTTTCCGTTCTGACCGGCAGGAGGGCGGTATTCCCATGACTTGAACAGATCAAGCAACGCGCTCCGGATGGCGTGCGCCGGGTTGCCGTCGCTTCTCGATGCGTGTCGCAGCAGGCGCGAGGCCAGCGGGAAGCGTCCCTTTGCGCCGCCGAGCGCCGAGCCGACATAGAGGTAGTGGCCTTGTTCCAGTTCGAGCGGTACCCCTTTCATGAATTTTCCGAACGCCACCTCGATCCGTTTTTCGAGCCTGATCAGGAGGATGTAGCTCCCCTGGCGGGAATTCTGTCCGAAAATGGTATACTGCATTGGCCTGAATTGCATTATTTTATGATACATGCAATATTAGCGAATCTGCAGGAAAGGTGATGGGGAACGAACGGATTTGCCGGATACTGTAGTTGAGCATGCTTTCCTGAAAAGGACAGGACAGAGAGTCGGATGATATTTGACAGCGATATGGCGCGGGAGCGCGAGGAGATGGTGGGCCAGCTCGAGCTCTATGGCATCAGAAATGCCCGGGTGCTCGATGCGTTCCGGACGGTAAGGCGCCACCTGTTCGTTGAGCAACAGAGCAGGGCGTTCGCCTACAGCGACGGGGCGATGCCTATCGGATTTGGCCAAACCATCTCGCAGCCCTATACGGTGGCGTATATGACCTCGCTGCTTGTGGAGCGCCGTCCTTCAGGCAAGGTGCTTGAAATCGGCACCGGATCGGGTTATCAGTCGGCTATTCTCGATGCTCTCGGGTATCAGGTTTTTACCATCGAGCGGATCGCCGGTTTGTACGAAATGGCGGGGCGCGTGCTCGATGCGCTGGATCTGCCCGTTCAACGACGTCTTGGTGATGGAACGCTCGGCTGGCCGGAAGAAGCTCCGTTCGATGGCATAATCGTAACCGCCGCTGCTCCTCACGAGCCTCATACGCTTATGAGCCAGCTTGCCGATGGTGGTGTCCTGATCGTACCTCTCGGAGATCTTGCTTCCCAGCAGATGACGGTGATCCGGAGACGGGGTGACCGGTTCGAACATGAGGTTTTTCACAGCTTCGCCTTCGTACCGCTTTGCGGGCGTGAAGGTTGGGGGGATAACAACGAATAACAGTCAATACGGAAAAAGAGAAGTTATGGCACTAATGAGCAAGTTGAGGGACAAGACGCATATTGTGCTGTTTGTCCTTGTGGCCGCGTTTCTTGGACTGATCATTTTCGAGTGGGGAATGAACTTTACCGGGCCATCCAGAGAGGCGGGAGTTGCTGGAAAGGTCAATGGCCAGAAGATTTCCATGAAAGAGTATGAGGAGGTCTACAACAGTCTTGGCAACAATTTCCGGCAAAGCAATGCCGGGGCTGAAATTACTCCCGAAATCGACGCAAAGCTACATGAACAGGCATGGAACCTTGTTGTCGATCAGGTGCTTATCGAACAGCTCTTCAGGAAATATAAAATCGAAGTCACCGACCAGGAGGTGCTCAATGCGGTCAGCAGTGAAGTCAATCCCCCGATGATCATCCGCCAGAACTTCACCGATCCGCAGACTGGCAAAATCGATCGTCAGATGCTTGAAAAGGTGCGTCGTGATCCTCAGGCCAAGTCGTTCTGGCTCAATGCGCAGGAGGCAGTCAAGCGTGAACTCAAGGTCGGCAAGCTTCTTATGGCTTTGAAAACCATGGCCATTGTAACTGACCGCGAGCTTACTGATGTGGTACAGCGCCAGTTCACCACCTTCTCGGGATCATTCATTCCGTTTCCGCTCAGTTATGCCGGCCCTGAAACCGCTTTTCCGGTAAAAGATGAAGAGATCAAGACATGGTATGACGCTCACAAAGAGCAGTTCCGCGTTGATCCGGTACGCAGCGCCGAATTTGTGTTTTTCCCGCTGACCCCTTCATCGCAGGACAGCATTCAGGTCAGGAAGGAGATTGACGGGTTGATTCCGCAGTTTGCCTCAGCCGCCAGCGACAGCGAATTCGTCAAGATTCAGAGCGATATTCCCAACTCGGTGAACCAAACTTTTTCAAGAGCTGATTTTTCTCCCGCTGCGGGCAATGTCATTTTCGGTTCGCCAAAACTTGCTCCCGGCCAGATCATCGGCCCGGTTGCCGATCAGGGATTTTATCGTCTGCTCAAGATCAGGAGCATTTCGACCGGTGAGCCGGTTGCCAGCGCTTCGCATATCCTGCTTCGCCTGAATCCGGCGGACAAGGCCGATGCCGAGCGCGTCATGGGGCTGCTCAGGCAGATTTCTGATGAAATGAAACAAGGCGTTTCATTCCAGGCGCTTGCCGCCAAATATTCTCAGGATCCTGGCAGTGCCCGTAATGGCGGATATGTAGGCTGGTTCTCCAGAGAGCGCATGGTTCCCCAGTTTTCCCAGGCGGTTTTTTCCGGTCGTCCCGGCCAGATCATCGGCCCGGTTCAGACCCAGTTCGGCCTGCATATCATCAGGATAGAAGGATTTGACAACAGGCGGATCGTCTGTTCAGAGGTTGCCCGACAGATCAAGGCCTCTTCGCAGACAGCCGAGTCGGTAAAGCGTAAGGCAGCGGCTTTCCAGTCCACGGCCAAATCGAAAGGATTCGAAGAGGCTGCGAAGGAGCAGAAGCTCGATATTGGCAAAACAGGAGACTTTTCCCGTCAGAGTCTTCTTGAGGTGCCTGGTATTGGTGATGCCATCACCAGATTTGCATTCAAGTCCAAAGAGGGCGACATTTCAGATGTGCTCGATACCGACAAAGGGTTTGTGGTTACAAAAACACTGTCGAAGAACGATACCGGATATCGGCAGCTCGACACCACGCTCAAGTCGATGATCAAAGCCGAACTTGTTCGTGAAAAACAGGGGACGGCCCTTAAGGCGAAGCTTGCAGCATTGTCGAAAACTGCTGGCGGTTCTCTGGATGCGATGGTTGCCCGTGATCCGAACCTTCGCAAAATCACCTCCAGCCTGATACGCTGGCGTGATGGCAGCATCGAGGGTTATGGAGTCGATCGCCAGTTTGTGGAAGCCATGGCCGGTATGAAGGTCAACAGACTATCTCCGCCGGTTCAGACTTCAAATGGCTATGCGCTTGTTCTGCTCACCGGGCGTCAACTCGAAGAGGGCGCAGATCTTGCCGCTGAGAAGCAGCGTGTTCTGCCTCAACTCATGAAAGTCAGGCAGGAGCAGTTCTTCTCCGAATATTTCGGTACATTCAGAAAAACTTCAAAAATCGAGGATTTGCGATAGAGAGATAAAGAGATACATGAAAAGCCGAAAGGTCGCCCGGGAATTTCATGCCGGGGCGACCTTTTTTCATTTGAAGAAAGGCCATCGGGATGAAATCCGGGGCAATGAGGGCGTCGATGCGGTTTGATGATTTTCAATATTGCCTGAAGTACAGCATTGACACTCATGAAATATTTGTGTGATGTGCAAGCTGATCCTCAAGAGGTTGAAGCCCCTGTCACCATCTTCAATATGCCATTCATCAGACTTTGGGTCCATTGTGTATGGGCAACAAAAAGCAGATCGAAGATGATCGATAATAAGGTTCGTCTGAAGCTTTTCGGGCACATCAGAGAGTATGCGGCAGCCCAGGGTATCCTTATTGACAGGATATGTGCATTTGCTGATCTCGCCTGGTTCGGAGCAGAATGTTTCAAAAGTCATTCAAATGCTCAAAGGGGAATCAGCATTCTGGATGAATCGAAGTGCTGTCGTTCCATACCGATTCGGTTGGCAGACAGATTATTTCGCAGTTTCAGTCAGCGAATCGCAGCTCTGACAACGTGCGCAGGTCCTTCGATGATCAGATAGCGCACCACCGGATGAAACACTTTGCCGATGAGTATCAGGAATTCATCGGCAAATTCGGGTTCGATGATAAGAGCTTGCCAAAAAAGGCTTGATGGAGGTTGGGCTGAAGTTCAAGGCAATGTGAAAGAACTTGTTCAATAGCCCCCGGCTTGAGCCGGGGGTTGACAGGGGCAATGTGAATGCAAGACAGGATGATCGCTGACCATAGAACAGCGGAGTTGCCGGATCAGTGTGCCTTGACGAACGCGTCCAGGCGGGCCTTGATGGCCGAAGAGCTGGAGAGTTTCAGACATTCGGCGGTCAGGGCTTCACACTCCTCGACGGTGTATTTGCCCACCATTCCCTTGAGCGTCGGAATATCTGAACTGACCATGCTGAACTCTCTGAGCCCGCATCCTAACAGGTAGGGCGTGGCGAGAGGATCTGAACCCATGTCGCCACAGAGCGAAACCCTGCAACGGTTTTTCTGCGACGTGCTTATAATGCGGTAGAGCTGCCTTATGATGGCGGGATGGAATTTTTCGAACAGATCCTGCACAATCAGGTTGTTGCGGTCAACGGCCAGGGTGTACTGGGTCAGATCATTGGTGCCGATGCTCACGAAATCGACGATTCTGGATATTTCGTCAATCAGCTCGACAGCCGCCGGCATTTCGATCATGGCTCCGATGCCAGGCTTGTAGAGCGTCTCTGCGGCTTCATCCTTGAGGCGGTTATAGTGCTGATCGAGCCGTTGCCTGATATATTCGATCTCTTCGATGGAGCTTATCATCGGTATCATCAGATCTATATTGCCGTGGATGTTGGCTCTGACGATGGCCTGAAGCTGGGCATCGAGGATTTCCGGAACATCGATCAGTATCCTGACACCACGCCAGCCGAGATTCGGGTTCGGTTCCTTGACCGGCGAGTAGATGAGCTTGTCCCCACCTATGTCGAACAGACGGACGACCAGTGGTTTTGGGGTGAGCATCTCGGCCATGGCGAGGTAATACTCCTGCTGCACCGACTCCTTGGGCGGTTTGAGGTCGTCGAGAAAGAGGTTTTCCGTTCTGAACAGCCCGACTCCCTCGGAGCCGGTTGAATCGAGATGTTCGATCTCCTCCTTGAAATCGATATTTGAATAGACGGTTATTCTTGCGCCGCAACGGGTGAAGGCCTGGCGTTGTGCCAGCATCGAATCGTCGGCTTCACGCCGTATTTCCGTTTCCCGTTTTCTGAGGTACTCATCGATGGTTTGCTCCTCAGGTTCGGTGATGATCACGCCGTCGTTGCCGTCGAGAATAATGCGGCTTCCCGATACCACCTTCTGCGAAAAGTTGCCGAGGCCGACCACGATGGGAATATTGAGCGACTTGCAGATCAGCGAGATGTGAGATGTCTTGCCCCCCGTGTCGGTTGCGAATCCCTTGATGTTGCTCCGGCTGAGCAGGATGATGTCCGCCGGGGAGAGGTGGTGCGAGACCACGATCGATCCTTCGGTTACCCATGAGTGGAGCTTGCGGATATGCAGGTTCCTGATGATGCGCTCCCTGATGTCGTGCAGGTCGGCTGCACGCTCCCTGAAGAAGAGGTCGTCGGAGTTGATGAAGTGTTCAAGGTACTTGCCGAACTCCTGTTCGATAACCAGATGTGCAGGCTTGAGTTCGGTGCGGATGCGGCGGGTGATGGTGTCGATAAGCACCGGATCCTTGAGCAGCATGATCTGTGCCTGGAAGAGGTCGGAGTAAAGGCGGCCAACTTTGCGTGTGGTCACCCGTTCGATCTTTTTCAGCTCTTTTTCCGAGCGGTGCAGGGCGGTCATGAATCGCTCGATCTCCTCCTCGATGGTCTCCGGGCTGAGTTCGGCCTGCTCGTGTTCGATGGTCTCCTTGACGAATTCGTAGGCATCTCCGATTGCGAACCCTTTTGAGCTGCCGATACCGTGATAATGGCGCTCCCTGCTGACAGGGTCCGTATGTTCGCCGGAGCTTGAGGAGGATTCCGGCGCTTCGCCGGAGGATTTCGGTGCTTTTCTGTAAACCATGGCCGGAAAAAACTAAAATGGTGCGGCGTCCGAGTTGTTGATGTAACTGTCGATATCGAGCGGTGGCGGTTCCGGCAGCGATGCTTCCAGAAATGCGCCTCCTCCGTGGGACAGAGTTGGTTGCTGGTGAGCGGTATCCGTCGTCAGATAAGAGTTTGCGGTTGACTGGAATCGTCCGTAATTTTTCAGGAACAGCAATCTGACTGTGCCTATAGGGCCGTTTCTCTGTTTGCCGATGACCACTTCGGCGATGTCCTTTGTCGATGAGCCATCCTCGAAATTCTTGATGCCATACATCTCCGGTCTCGACAGGAACATCACCATATCGGCGTCCTGCTCGATTGAACCCGACTCCCTGAGGTCGCTGAGCTGGGGTCGCCGGTCACCGGAACGCTGTTCGACCGAGCGGTTGAGCTGCGCCAGGGCGATGACCGGGATGTTCAGCTCCTTAGCCAGCGCCTTGAGCGAACGGGAAATCTGGGCGATCTCCTGCTCGCGGTTCGATTTGCCGTCCCTGACCGGCGTGACCAGCTGGAGGTAATCCACCACAACCATGCCTATGCCATGCTCCTGCTTCATGCGGCGAGTTTTGGCGGTCAGCTCCATGATCGAAATGCCCGGTGTGTCGTCGATGAAGAGTTTTGCTTCAGACAGGGCATCCATGCTGTTGATGATCTTGTTCATCATCTCTGGTGAAATCTGTCCGCGCCTGACCAGCTGCGATTCAACGTATGCCTCGGCGCACATCAGCCTGGTCGCAAGCTGGATTTCAGCCATTTCAAGGCTGAAGAAAAGCACAGGAGTGTTGAAATTTACGGCGGCATTGCGGGCCAGGGCAAGAGAGAAGGCGGTTTTACCTGCTGACGGACGAGCGGCGATGATAATCATGTCCGATGGCTGGAATCCGGCGGTGTATTCGTCAAGATCGGAAAAGCCGGAACCGATACCGGTGACCGATGACTGGGACGACCTGAGGTTCTCGAGCATCCTGGTGGCTGTTTTGAGCAGATCCTTGATGCTGCTGGCTCTCTTTTTGATGCCCGCCTGCGAGATGTTGAAAAACTGCTGGGATGCGTTTTCGACCAGGTCGAAAATGTCCATCGAGGTGTTGTAGGCCGCGCTTGAAATGTGGGACGAAATCGAGATCAGGCGCCGGTACAGGAACTTTTCCTTCACAAGCCGGGCATAAAACTCGATGTTGGCCGAACTGATCACCTTGCCGGAAATCTCGGCGAGGTAGGGGCGTCCACCGATATTTTCCAGTTCGCCGATTCTCGACAGCTCCTCGCTCACTGTGATGAGATCTATGCCCTGCCGCTTCTGGTAGAGCTGCATCATCGCCTTGTAGATGATCTGGTGGCGCTTTTCGTAGAAGACCGACTCTGCATTGTCTCCGAAAATCTGGATCACCTGTTCGATCGGATCGTCTTCGAGCAGGATGCAGGCAAGCACCTCCTGCTCGACCTCAAGTGAGTAAGGGGGAACCCGGCTCTCCTTGCTGAAGTCGATGTCACGGCTCAAATCTATCTGTGCTTCGCGTGGCTTCATTCCTCTTTCTGTCTTCGTCGTATCGGGATTTGAATATGCGGTCAGCCGTTAGGGCAGACCTTGTCGTAATGTGCTCTCAGCATCTGTACATCCTCCCAGCACAACCGCTTCCAGTTGGGGTTCCTCAGGAGCGCCGCAGGGTGGTAGGTCACCACGCAGTCGAACCGGTTCCATTTGATGATGCGGCCCCTCATGGCGCCCATCGACAGCGTGTTGTCGAGAATGGTGTTGGCTGCAACCCGGCCCAGAAGGAGCAGAATCCTCGGATTTATAATTTCAAGCTGCTGCATGAGCCAGGGCTTGCAGCACTCGATTTCGTCACCCAGCGGATTGCGGTTTTCGGGAGGCCGGCACTTGATGATGTTGCCGATATAGACGTCGTTGCGCTGGAAGCCGATCGCCAGGAGTATCTTGTCGAGCAACTGGCCCGAACGGCCTACGAATGGCCTGCCCTGGGCGTCCTCTTCCGCTCCCGGAGCCTCTCCTATAACGAAAAGCCCCGCTTCGGGATTCCCTTCACCGAACACCACATGCCTGCGCATCTGCGAAAGTCGGCATTGGCGGCATTCAATAGTGACGCGGCGGAGAGCGTCAAGATTTCCGACCGGTGATTTTTGCTGGCCGACTGGTTCCGGAAGCGGTTCGAAAAGGGATTCCTGCTTCGTCATGGTGCTTCAGGAGTTGAATTGTCGGTGCAGGTGTGTTTCGATCACATCGAGCAATCTTACGGCGGCAACCTCCTTTGAGAGCAGGGGCAGTTCGGTGACCGTGCCGTTCTGATCCAGGAGCGTCAGAACGTTGGTATCGACCTCGAAGCCTGAGGTAGTGCCGTCGTAGATGTTGAACGCGACCAGGTCAAGCCGCTTGTCATGCAATTTCTTCCGGGCATAATCGAGCCCTCCTGCGGTTTCGAGGGCGAATCCGACAGCCAGCTGACCAGTTTTTCTGCCGGTGGAGAACTCCGAGAGTATGTCAGGATTTCTGACCAGGTGAATCTCCATCGAGGCCTCGTTCTTTTTGATCTTTCCCGGGACGCTTGTTTCGGGACGGTAATCGGCTACGGCCGCAGCACCGATGAAGAGATCGCAATTGCCGAAAAAGGGGCGGGATGCATCCAGCATCTCCACGGCGCTTTCAACGTCGAATCGCTCCACATCCGGCGGTGTCGGCAGATTGACCGGTCCGGTAACGAGACGTACAGCCGCCCCCCGTCTGGCTGCTTCGGCTGCTATGGCGAAGCCCATCTTTCCGGACGAATAGTTCGACAGATAGCGGACATCGTCGATCTTTTCCCTTGTCGGGCCGGCTGTGACCAGTACCTGGCGACCTTTCAGTATCGATTCGGCAGGAGGTTCAAACATCCTGACCAGTGCCTCGACGATTGTTTCGGGTTCGGGCATCCGGCCCAGACCGCACTGGCCGGAGGCAAGCGGACCGCTTTCAGGTTCGAGGATGCGACATCCCTGTGCGGCCAGCACCGAAAGGTTTCGGCGTACTGAAGGCGAGTCGAACATGTGACCATCCATTGCCGGCACGAGGAGCACCGGCTTTCCCGGTCTGAGGGTGAGAAAGCAGAGCGAGAGCATGTCGTCGCTCAATCCCGTGCTCAATCTTGCGATGGTGTTGGCCGTAGCCGGGGCGATGACGAAAGCATCGGCCCACTCGCCGAGCGTGATGTGCATGGTGCGTTCGCCTTCGTGTTCACTCTCTCCGGGGAAAATGCCTGTAAGCACCGCTTTTCCTGACACGGTTGACAGCGACAGTTCGCTTACAAACCTTCGGGCTGCCGAAGTGGCGAGTACCTGTACCCCGGCGCCCGACTTTTTGAGCAGCCTGACCAGATGCGGCGTTTTATAGGCGGCAATACCGCCGGAAATTCCGAGAAGAATGTTTTTGCCGGTCAGCACGGTGACAAACGGATCAATGGTTCAGCCTTGACATACTCTTTCAGTCATCCGAATCGTCGGGATCCCGCCCGGTCGTTGTCAGTGAGGCGCCCGGTATCCGGAGATTGAGACTAACATTAAATGTATGAAAAATAATGAGCATACGAAGCTTTACTCTTTTTTGTCCCTCTCTTTCTTCTTCTCTTTCTTTTCCCCGCCGAACAGTCTGTTCCAGAATTGTCCCCAGGTATGAAATTTCTCGCGGTACGACACACTTACACCCCAGTTTTCGGTTGGTTTCTGCAGGTTGATGTAGGCGGCGTCATTGCCGGTCATGCCATAGGAGCGGAAAGCCTCGACATACACCTTGGGAGAGACGCGGTACTCGATTTTCTGTGATGAGCCGTAATAGTAGTTCGTTGTAGTACCGCTACTCGAAACGGGAGTCGAGCCGGTGCCTACAAACCTGATTTTGCCGCCGGTGCCTGGTACAAGCATGGAGAAATAAAGTTCCAGGCCGCTCAGGTTGCCGTTTGCACCTGAGCCGAGGTTGACATTGAAGCTTTCCAGTCCTGCGATATTCTGCACTATGCTGGAAAGCTGGGAGGAGAGCAGTCCGGTGCCGGCAGAAAAACCGACGCTCGATACCGGATTGACACCTCTCGATGTCTGTCGTTCCGGATTGATGTACCACTGCCGTGAAAAGAGTATGGAGATCACGTTCAGGTCGGCATTCGGATCGATATGGCTTGGTTGGCGCCCGATCATATTGACCGCGGCCCAGGGTTGGGGATCATCATTCAGATAGTAGCCCATGCGGACGTCCGGTTTTTCTATGGTGCCGCTCACGGCGATGAGCAGTCTGACATTGTCCCGCTCTCCGGTTTGAGCATCGATTGCCGAAACCTGTTTGCTGCCATAGATGTCCGTCAGGCGCCCCTGCCTGATCTCTTCGTTGTTCCATGATACTTTGCCGCTGTTCTCGAGGTCGAAGCTCGAATTCGAAAAGGCGTATTTGCCTCCGGTGATATCGACCGAACCGAACAGGCTGAACTGCTGCCCTGATTTGTTGACCATGAGCGAAAGGTTGTTCATGGTTGCCTCGATCCGTTCACCCCTGATCCGGTCGAAAATCATCGTGCTTCTGATCGGCACATTGCTCATGAGTCTCAGGTTCCGGATCTGCAGGATGTCGAGCAGGTTGTAATGGAACTGAGAATATACGGGAGAGGGCACTGTGGCCGTTTCAAGCGGTTTGGGTGCCGGATGACGTGGAACGAATTTTATGAATTTTTCAACTCCGATGTATTTGGCGCTTTCATTCGATCCTTTTCGGTAAAGACTGAAGTCGGCTGAGGTCAGATGGAGCTCGCCTTCGGCTGTCGGAGAAGTCAGCTCACCGAAGAAACGGATATCTCCGGTTGATCCTCTGATCGTGCCGAACGATGTGTCATCCTTCATGTCTTTTTTGTTATAGAGCAGAAGGTTTCTGAACCTGCCGGCAAGGTTGACCGAAACAGGCTCAAAGCCCTGGATGCCTATCATACCGCTGATCGTGCCGGTGCCTTGCTGGCTGTCACTGACCGTGAGATTTTCAAGGTCGATTCTGGAGGGAGTCCCGACGATGCGGCCCTGTACTGCATAGGTGACCTGTGTCGGCTCTATACGGAGCACCGTGTTATCGAGGCGCGTTGTCAGGAAAATATCCGGTTTCGGCATATAACCGGCGATGCGCAGGTCGGTTGGAATGGTGCCTTCAGCGTAATCGAAGATCGGTACGATCCAGGGGATGACTCCTGCCGACAGGTCGTCTGAATGAAAGGATAACTGCAAGGGCCTGTTTTCAGGTATTCTTACCTCTATCGGTGAATAATTCAGCACCAGAGGGATTGACCCGCTTCCCCTGATGGTGTTGACCGGCACTCCGGATGCAGTCGCGACTGGAGTTGTGGAGCCCCGGCTTTCGTAATCGAAATGGAGATGATCACCGGCATGGCGGGCGGTCAGATGAACAGCACCTATTTTCAGTTCGTCATACATCACGTTGCTGCCTCTCAGATCGAGGGAGCTTGTTTTTGTTCCCTGGTTTCCGCTGACGGTGAAACCGCCATTGACCATGCCGGTCAACGGTTTCAGGCCGGGGTCGACGAGGAAAAATTTTGCTTCGGCAAGGTCGATATTTGAGAGGGTGCCCTGAAAAGTGCCGGAAATGGTGTTGCTGAGCAGGCCGTCAAGCTCTATCGATTGCGGACCCTTCCCGAACCTTACATGGTTGATCCGGATGAAATCATTGGCTATATCGATTGTGCCGCCAGGAGAGGTCAGCCAGAGTCCCTTTGACGTCGCGAGCTGGAGAGTGTCGATCGATATGGTGGTCAGGTTTCCGGCTCGCCGTGCATTGAAAGCAGCGGTCAGTTTTTCGTCGAGCTGCGGCATGGCAAGCTCCAGCGAGGTGAAAAGTCTATCGTTCTCGAACGAAGAAAGAAGGTTCAGGCTCTTCAGCTCCCTGCCGAAAAGCTTCACCGAGCCCGCCGAACCGGAGATGCGCGCTGTCGAAACCCCGCTTGTCGTGCATTGCGACGACGCGTTCATCACGGCCTTCTCCACGAAGAGAGATGAACCATTGGAAAGCGAGGTTAAGGAGATGTCTGTGTCCATCATCAGTCCTCCTTCGGCACAGGAAACCTTGCCGGATGCGGTGCCTTTGAGCTGAAACTCTTTTGTCGGAAGAAAAGGTCGGAGCGGTGCGAGGTCACGTATGGCAACCCTGTAGCTGAATGCACAGGGAGATATGCCATAAGGGATATGAACGATAGTGTTCTGGCCGATCTCTTTTGAAATACAGGAGGAAACTGCCTGAAAAGCCTCGATCATCCGTGCCAACGATGCGGTGCCCTGCATTGAGAGGTCGAAGGCTTCGCTCATCAACGAAACCGAAGAGGTGCCGGAAGACTGCACGACGGTTGCTGAAACAGTCGATCGATCCCTGAAACGGAAATCGTTGAGCGACGATGGTGCCAGCACCATGTTTGCCTTCAGGTTGAGGGAGGAAGGATCGATGCCCTGACCTTTCAGCTCGAACGTTCCGCTCAGGTCGCTTCTCAAATCCGGACGGCCGGCCACTTTCGAAAGATCCAGTTTCCGGACACTTCCGCCAGCCTCGTATGATGGTGAAAGATCAGAAAAATCGATGAGCCCGGCCATGATAAGAGTGCTGCCATCCGATCCCCTGAGATCGGTCGAAAGGTCAAGTTTTTTTCCATCCAGATCGAGAGTGAGCGATCCTGAGGATATGGTCTGCTGCTGCCAGAAAGCGTTTTTTATGGCAGCTTCTATATGAGCTGCCTCGACGCCGCCGGTACCGCCGGTGCCGTTAAACGAACCTGAGCCGGAAAAGCCGCTTCTGAGCTGTGCGATTCCGAGCAGACGGTGCAGTTCGGTTTTTTCCAGCGCAAAGGTTCCCGATGCATGATACCGGCCATCGGCAACCCTTGAGGTTTCGAAATCAGCCGATCCGCTTCCGATGGCGGTTTTTGCATCGATATTGGTCATCCACCTGTCGAGCTGCCCCCTCAGTGTTCCGCTGAAGATCACTTCCCCGGCATCCCTGGCAAGTTTCCGGTAACGCTCATCCCTGGTCAACTGGCTGAGGAACTGCGCAGACAGCACGGATTTATCGATTTTCAGACGGAATGACAGGCTTTTCGGTTCGAGAAGGTTAAGCACTTCTCCACTGAACGCCAGGCGGCTGTCACCATGCTCGATGCTTGTCGGCATGATTTCGAGGTCGCTCAGTGTGCCCTTCGCATCGCCGCTGATACGATACACTCCGGACGGAAGTGGTGCTGTCGGGATCAGGCGGTTCAGTTCAGAGGTGTCGAGACTTATCGATTCAACATGGATGAATGTCCGGTTTTTCTGAATGATCTCTTTTGAAATGCCCGAGAAGAGGTCAAGCCCGTCCATTGAGACCGACAGCTTCGCATGGCTTTTCCCGGTTTCGATATCCAGGCCGATCACGTCGCTGCGCACCGATGAAAATGCAAACGTTCCAGAGCCTTTTCTGAGCGTTAATCCCCGATCGGGCATGGTGAACTGCATCTTTCTGATTGTGCCCATGAATTCGTATTTGGCGACGAATACCCTCGTCATGTCGAGACGGAGGTTTTTCAGCTCGTAAGCAGGGGTTTTTGCCGGTTTCCAGGACAAAGAGCCGTTCCTGAGTTTAAACCGTCTTGCGCGGAACTTTCCGATGGCCAGCACTTCAGGCTCTTCAGGGTGCCGTCTCGTAAAGATGTTCTGGATGTTGAGCTGACCGTCAGGATGTTCGACGACGTCAGCACGGAAGCCGTCAACATCGACCTCCCTGAACGAGAGCATGGTGATTTTTGGCCTGAGGAGTGAAAGATAATTGAACTTCAGGCTGATACTGTCCGCACGGGCTGCAGCCACTGTCGTTCCTTCCTCGTAAATACCCGGACTGATGATGGTAACCTCGTCGGGGAAGCGTAACCGGACCTCTTTCAGTTCGAGACGACCCCGGTACTCCCTGTTGAAAAGCAGAAGAAACTGTTTTCGGGCAAAAAGGTCTACCATGCCGCTGTTGAGGAGGAGCGAGGCGGCGATGACGAGCACGATGATGACAGCCGAGGCAGCGGTCATCAGGATGAAGCTGAATTTTTTGACTCTATCCAACGGTCTGTTTCGGGCAGTAAAGTTGAACAATAGTTTCGATGATACCGGTTGTCGAACGACCTTCGAGCAGCGGTACGGTCAGGACGGAGCCGCCATGTTGCAGAACAGCTGTTGCGCCGGCAATCTTTTCAACCGGCCAGTCGGCCCCCTTGACCAGAATGTCCGGCAGAAGCATACCAATCAACGCTTCGGGAGTATCCTCATCGAAAAGCGTCACGGCATCGACCGCAGCAAGTGCCGTCAGCACTTCGGCACGGTCATGTTCTGATGCTAAGGGTCTTTTCGGCCCCTTGAGCCGCCTGACCGAAGCGTCGGTATTCAGCCCGATCACGAGTCTGTCGCCCAGACCGCGGGCAGCCGAAAGATAACGCACATGCCCGGCATGGAGTATGTCGAAACAGCCGTTGGTGAACACGACTTTTTTCCCTTCGGCCTGCCAGTTCCGCACCTTCAGAAGCATCTCTTTATGGGTGCACAGCCTTGATGATGGCTCAGTCATACCTGGTATTCATGTTTGACGGTTGCTTTTTCATATTGACAAATATAATGCGATTAACCGTTTGTGGATGCCCTGAAAATTCCGGCTGGTGCACTACGGTCATCCTGTAAGAGCAGGGGGGTTGCCTGAGCAGCCTTCTCGGTTAAAGCGGTTGAGTGTGTCCCGCGTGATTGATTCTTGTCTTGCGCTCAATGGCCCCTGACTTTTCAGCCCGATCTTTTCTATCCGAATTACCATAGAGGCCTGTTGCAACAACGATGGTGACCTGTGACCGGTTGCCTTGTACAGACTATCCGCAACCCGCCTGTCCCGGCTTGAATGCCGGGGAAACTTCCGGTTTTCCTGTTTGTCACTTCGTTTTGTACTTTCAGAAGAGCTTTTCGATTGAGGAACAGCGCCTTTGCGAAATTCTCCGAAAGGCTGTCAACAGAAGGATGCCACGGTGTATTCGAACTCCTGTCGCTGATTGACCGGCGGCTTTCTCGGTTACAGGAGAGATTTATTTCAGTAAGGCCGTCATGAATATCGACATCCATGAGCGTTGAATTCCTGAAGCTCAGAAAAGAGATAAGGAGCAGAACCCGAAAAGCTGTTGAGAAACTGACGTTTGACGCGGTCAACCTCATCGGGATCATGGTGCGCAAACTGAACCGTAACCAGGCTCGTCGGTTCGCTTTTCTCGTCGGAGATATCCTGCACCGGGTCGTCGGTATCCGGCGAAAACTTGTCTATCGAAACCTCAGTCTGACATTTCCTGAAAAATCTCCGGATGAAATTGCCCGGATTGCCACCGGAATTTATCGGAACCTCGCTGCAACGCTGGTCGAAGTGCTGCGCCTGCCACATATCCGGAACCGTGATGATGCCGCCGCACTGGTCGATATTGTTGAATGTGAAAGCTTCACAGAGTGGAAGCGTAACAGGAAGAGCGGTGCGGTGCTGATTTCAGCCCATTACGGTAACTGGGAGCTGATGGCGATGGCGTTCGGCCTGATGAGCCATCCCATCACCATCATTGTCAAGCGCCTCCGGAATCAGCTGATAGATCAGCAGATGAACCAGTACCGTACCCTCAGGGGCAACAGCATCGTGTATTCTGCCCAATCTGTCAGGGAAGGGTTGCGCCTGCTTCAGAATGGCGGCACACTGGCTATTCTCGGTGACCAGTCGGATCCGGATGAAGCCAATTTCGGAGAATTTCTCGGCAGGCGGGCGACAATGTTCCACGGGGCGGCTTTTTTCGCACTCAGGGCAAAAGTGCCGATGTTCATGCCCATCTGCACCAGCAATGGCGATGGACGCTACACCATAACCGTCACTGAAATCCCGACCTCCGATCTCTCTTTCAGCAAGGAGGATATCGCCACGCTCGCCACACGTTACACCAGGGCCATCGAAGAGATTATCCGCCGCCGCCCCGAAGAGTGGTTCTGGCTCCACGACCGCTGGAAACGTGGGTGAAGCATGTGCTCATCTTGACCGTTTTTTTAATCTATCTTTTAAAAGGCGGGTTGCATCCGGCTGATGCCGGGCCTCGTATATCTTCAGATCAAAGTTTCCATTATGTTGCAACTGCGAGCTTTCTACAAAGGGCAACTCCATGCCATAGCATTTGTCGCTTTGGTTTTGGGCATCAAGTTAATGGTGGTATCATCTTATGGCAATACGGTGCCTTACTGGGATCAGTGGGATGCGGAGATCGACCAGCTTTACCGTCCGTGGCTGGAGGGGAATCTGAGCTGGTCGTCTATGCTGGCGGCGCATAACGAGCATCGCGTATTCATGGGCAGAGTTCTTGCGTTGTTGCTTTTTGTGCTCGGGGGCAATGTGCTCAATCCGATGCTTCAGATCGTGGTGAATGCTGTTGTGCATACGATTGCCTTGCTGGTACTGCTTCAGGCGTTGCTCAAATTTTTTCCTTACTTGGTCTGGCGTTATCCGGCGACGCTAGTTCTTGCGCTCATTGTTGGTGTGCCTTTGGGCGTGGAGAATATTCTTTTCAATAACTCCGCGCTCTATTTTCTGGCTCCTCGCTAATTTAAGTGGGTAAACAGAAATTCAGTTTACCGTTGATTAGATAGATGATGTTGATCAGATTCCTGCTGGTACGGTAACCCCGTGCCCGTGCTTTTGCTGCCTGGATAAG
>Ga0172375_10001749_pt1 | contig 34676 bp, 19 predicted proteins | sample LakKiv1m_FD_114537 | JGI IMG/M metagenome (GOLD analysis project Ga0172375, IMG submission 114537) | Freshwater microbial communities from Kabuno Bay, South-Kivu, Congo - kab_092012_11.1m | ecosystem: Environmental > Aquatic > Freshwater > Lake | place: Democratic Republic of the Congo... | reverse complement strand
TGGAACGCCCGGGCGGCGTGGTATGCCACGATGCAGTTCACGGCCCAGGTCAGGGACTCGGCGCCGGTGCTGCCGAACTTGCGCCCGACCATATAGACCACGTTCTTCGCCCTGGGCAGTGCCGCCACTGCCTCGAAGTCCATCAGGTCGCAGCGCACGGTCTCGATTCCCGTGCCCGCCAGCGCGTCCAGGGGCGCCACATCCACCGCAATGACCCGTTTTCGCACGCCCGCCGCATCCACCGCCCGCTTCGCCATGCGCGCCATGGTTGGCCCCACCTTACCGCCGGCGCCAACCACCATGACATCCCCCTCCAGGAGGCGCATGGCCGCTACCAGCGCCACGGCAGGACGACTCAGGAACTCCTCGAGCTCACCAACGCTCTGCAGTCGTGCCGGAAGGGCGCCGTCCATACCCGTCATCTCCCTGCTGCCACCGTTTGACGTGTCGCACCGTGGCCGCGCCCGGGCGCGGCCGGCAGGCTTCAGAACAGGCCACCGCCGGCGAGGGCGAACTCCGCGATCCGTGTTGAGCGCAGGCCGGTGTCGGGTCCCACCAGAGGCATGGTCTTGTGGGTGACCCAGTCGGCGAAGTGCCGCAGCTCGTCACGGAACATGTTGCCCCGCTTGAAGGGGACCACCTTCTCCTCGCCGCCGCGCAGGACCATGAGGTAGGCCGACTCCGTCTGCGGGTCGATCTTGCCCTCCGCCTTCTTGGCGTCGAAGGACCCAGGGAAGAGCAGCACTCCGTTGGGGCCCAGCACCTCGGTGGCCGAGCTGGTCCGCACCCCCTCGGGCAGGCCCCAACTCCAGGAGACCACGATCTGGTCCCCATGCTCGAAACCCACCAGGACGGTCCCCGTGTCCCAGGCGGTGACATCGGCGCGGATCTTGGCCGGGTTGGACTTGACCCAGCGCGGCTCGCCGAAGCAGTAGGCGGCGAAGTCGTAGTTGTGCACCATCCCATCGATCATCGGGCCACCCCCCTCCATCTTCTCCATGAAGAAGGGGCGCGCCGGGGCCGCACTGCCGGCAAACTGACGCCACACCAGCGGCCGGCCCAGCTCGCCTGAGTCCACCACCCGTTTCAGGGTCCCCCAGTCGCTGTCGAAGCGACGCACGAAGCCGATCTGCAGGCCTAGCTTCGCCTTCGCAAAGGCCTGGAGGGTCCGGTAGCAGTCGTAGGAACACATGGCCATCGGCTTCTGCAGGAAGGTCGGCTTGCCGGCCTCGGCCGCGGCCATGGCCATCTCGGCATGCAGCCAGGTGGGCGTGCAGATCATGACGGCTTCCACCTCGCTGTCCCGCAGCATCTGCCGGTAGTCCTCGTAGCCGCGCTTCAGGCCGAACTTCTCACGGAAAATGTCCAGTTGCCCCGGACGGATGTCGGCCCCTGCCACCAGCTCGAACAGGCCATCCGGCCAGACCGTGCTGAGCTGGTGCGTCGCGATCCCACCACAGCCGATAACACCCAATTTCACCATGACTGCTTCTCCTCACCGGGATGGCGACACGGAGGACCTCCTGGCGTCGCGCCGGCTCGGGCCACACCATAGCACCGTCCACGGCCGAAGGGTAGCCAGGCCGCGGTGCGGGGTGGTGGTATGGGGGTGCCGGGGTAGGGCCGCGTGCCCTCACGCGGTGCCGGTGGTCCCGCGGTCGCGGGACAGACGCGGGACGCCCGTACCTCGGGTCCGGCGCAACGCGCCGGGTGCGGCCCCCAGTCCAGGGCCCGGTTACGCCGCGGCGCGACCCATTGGTGGAGTCTGCGGCGGCTGTCACCGCCCCTTGGGCCGCAGGACGACGTAGGTCGGCAAGCCCATGACTCCGTAGTAGTCCGGGACCGCGCGGACGACCGGGTCTGCGGTGTTGTCGGTCTGGAAGGCGACCAGGACGTAGAGTTTGAGCGCGGCCAGGACGGCCGGGTCTCTGAAGGTCGTCTTCTTCATCTTCGCGCAGCTCTTGCAGCTCAGGGCCCAGAAGTCCAGGAGGACCGGTCGACGCTCGTCGAGGGCCTGCTGAAGGCCGGCCGTAAAACTCGAGGTCCAGCCATCGGCCGCCGGCACCAGCGCGCCGGCCGCCGTGGGTGGGGGGCCTCTCTGGGCCAGGGTCAGGCGGACGCTGAGCGTGGCGTAGTAGGCCGCGAAGAGCAGGATGAGCACCCCGAACGCGACCTTGACGCGGTTCATCCAGTGACCGGGCCGGGGCAGGACTCCGAGCCCGGCGCCGACAACGGGCCACGGCAGGGCCATGCCGACCCCCAGCATCAGGGGCAACAGCAGCCCCGCGAGGTTGCCCTTGGCATACAGGCTCGTGGCCAACAGCAACACCCAGATCAGCACCGGCGCCACGCACGCACCCGCCAGCAGCGCGGCCGTGCCGCCCAGCAGGAAGGCCGCCCACAACGGCGATCCCCGTGGCCGGCCGTCTGACACGCCGCCCGGCTGGAACCGGCTGAAGTCCACCACCACGACATCGAACATGGCCAGCGCCAAGACCACAAACACCGCCGCAATGGCGGCGTTGAACCAAGGGCTGGCATTCAGGGCGCCAAAGCGCGAGCCCGTCAGCACCACGATCACTCCCAGCGCTCCGTAAACCAGCGCCATGCCGGCACCGTAGACAGCCCCCCGGGCAAACCCCGTATGCCTGGATCCGGCAGACTGCCCGGCGCCGATGATCGCCAGGTTCACTGGGATCATCGGCAGGACGCAGGGGGTCAGGTTCAGCAACAGCCCGAGCGGAATGACGGCCAGGAGCGCTGCCAGCAGCCCGTAGCGCCGGAACACGCGGTCGAGGAGATTCTCCCGGGCCCCTGTCCCCTGTTCCGCCTCCCGCAGGAAGCCGGTGAACTCGGCGGCCGGCATGTAGCCCGTGCTCGTGCCCACGACCTCGAAGCGCTCGGCCAGCGACTGCCAGGCAGGGGTCGTCTCCGCGACTGGCGGCGCGACCGGGGCCGGGGTGGCGGAGCCCTCGGCGTCACCGACGGTGACCTCAAGCTGCTGAGGCATGAAACAGAGCTCTTCCTTACAGCCTTGGTAGGCGATGGCCACGGTCAGCGGCCTGGCCCCGAGGCCCTTCACCTCGTAGGTCAACACCACGTCATGGTCGTAGTAGCCGACCTCCTTCTCCAGCAGGTCGTCATACTTGCGCTTTGCGGCAGGCCGTTCCCGGGAGACCAGGGCGGCCTCTGGCGGCCGGACCAGGGTGACCTCCATCGTGTGCTCGTAAAGGGTGTGGCCAGTGGGCACACGGAACGCCACGCTCAGGACATCCGCCGTGCCGCGGACCAGCCTGGCCTCGGGGCTGAAGGGGTCCTGGGCCAGCGCGCCGGCAACGGCGAGGAGCACCGACGCGAGAAGGGCTCTGTACATCACTCCAACTCCTTCGGCCGCGCTCCGCCCGGCACCGGGCCCGGAGTCACGGGCTCTGGCCGCATCTGACCGGCTCGCAGTCGGCGCAGTTCCACCACGGGCTTGGCTCAGGCCTGCCGGCTCCCGGCAAGGCGCTCGAGCGCGCCGGCCATCGCCGCTTCAAAGCTGTCTGGCGGATGCAGCGTAGCGCAAGGGTCCGGCAGGGGGGTCACTCGGCCGGTCTTGGGGTCCACGTCGACCGCACCGTAGCGGCCAGGCTTGCCGGAACCGGTCAGGTACTCGTCGTAGGCGTCGCCCTGGTTGTAGTGCCAGAACTCATAGGGATAGGCCATGAACCCATGGCTGCCCATGGCCAGGCTGATGAGGGCCCGGTTGCGGGCGGCTGGCTCCGCGATGAAGGGCGACTGCATCGGCGTGCGCTCCGACATCTCCAGGTAGGGCCCGCCCCGGTCCAGCTCGCCGCCAGCCCCCAGATCGGTGACGGAGATATCGACGGCGCTGGCCGACATGTGCGTGCCGATCTTGGGGGACGTGGCCGTGAGCGCCGTCAGCCGGCGGAACAGGAGGTCCTGAGGTGGCACTCGCCCGCCGCATTCCCACACCACCTTGGCCAGGATCCGGTCCAGGACATACGGAGCCAGGGAGAGCTGCCGCTGCATCTCCGTCGTGCGGTACCCATCCTCGATCGTCAGGACCCACCCCCGCCGGCTCAGGTCCCGTACCGCGGCGACGAAGGGCGCGATCAGACCCTCGCGCAGCAGGAACAACCGCGGGAAGACGCCGGCGATGAGCGTGTCCGAGAAGCGGACGGTCACCCCGGTCGCGTGGACGGCCTCCCGCAGCGAGACCGCAGGTTCGCCGCACTCGCACACGGGGTACTCGAGCATACGCACCATAAAACGGTGCGCGGCATTAAGTTGGGATGTCCAGTACGCACGGCGTTCGGGGTCATCTGAGCCGTCAGCGGCCGTCATGGTTAGGGTCCCCTGTGCCAGTGGCCGCAGGGCAGGGGGCCGCCATCGGTCCCGGCTGGACTGCGGTCGTCATCGCGGGCGCACCTCGAGATGGCTTGCGGCGCGTTCTGCGCGGACACTCAAGACACTACTGCCTGCGCGCGGGAATGCCCAGGCTCCGACTCGATCCCCGGCGCTCGTCGGCGGGACCCGCGGCGCCCGCGGGCCTGGCCGGCTGCCCCGCCAGCGCCCCAGCGGCCGGCATCGGTCCCGGAGGACCCTTTGCGTTCGGGCCGGCCTGCGGTAGTCTGTGCCAAGTGGCCGGTCTGGAGGACCGACAGGTCAGCCCGTGGCCGATGACTGGGCCCCCGGGCTTGGCCGAGGCCAGGAGGAATGACGATGTGGGCCGGGAGGATACAGACCATGGCGCTGGTGACGGTCCTGTCCAGACCACGCCCTACTATGGGCACAACTACTACCGCCTCTCGGCCGACGAGGGCGCAACCTGGACCGACCCCTACGTCCTGACGCCCCACCCAGGGTATGTGATCATGCACAACGACCGGCTGGTGCAGCTCAGCTCCGGCCGCATCCTGGCCATCGCCGAGTACAAGGCCCATAGGCCCTCCAGCGATGACCACTCGGGGTATGCCGGCATCAGCTTCCTTGACGATGGGACCGTCCTCGTGGGGTACCATGCCCGCGAAGGGCTCTTCGCTGCCCGGATCGGGGTCGGCTGGTTCTACGAGTGAGGTTTCACGAAGAACCGACCCATGCCACATCCTGCCACGGCATCACTCCTGGTCGGCCTGGGCGGTTCGCGCCGGGTCGCTGGCGCGCTACGGGCTGAGTCTGGCCGCCCAGCGTCTCTTCCGTGGACTGGCCTCTGGGGACTTTCGCCGCCAACTGTCTCGGCTGCCTGGCTATCGGCGTCATCGCCGAGCTCGCGGCCCGCGGGGAGGGGATCACACCCGAGGTGCGGCTGTTGCTGGCCACCGGCTTCTGTGGCGGGTTTACCACCATGTCCTCGCTGGTCTACGAGGCGGGTCAGATGCTGCAGGCCGACGAATTCCTGCACGCGGTCGCCTACCTGGACGGTACCCTGCTCTGCTCACTGACGGCCTTCTTCGGCGGCGTGATCGCGGTGCGGGCGCTCACACGAATGGCAGGCGTGCTATGGAACTGAAGGGCGAGGCGAAGTTGCTGCGGATCTTCCTGGGAGAGGCCGGCAAACTGGGCCACACGGCGCTCCACGAAGTGGTGGTCCGCAAGGCTCGCGAGGCAGGCCTGGCCGGGGCCACGACCTAGCGGGGGACCATGGGCTTCGGCCGCACCCGCCGCATCCGCACGGCCCGCATCCTGGATCTTTCTACCGACCTGCCTATCGTCGTCGAGATCGTTGATCGCGAGGATCGCATCGACCAGTTCCTGCCGGTCCTGCACGACCTCTTCGAGGCCTCTCAGTGCGGCGGGCTCATCACCCTCGAGAAGGTGCAGATCATCAAGTACGTCCACGGCCGCGCAGGGGAAACGGCCCCGGCCTGAGCGGACCCCGCACCCCACCGGCCTAGCCCGTGGTCGCTGACGGCCATGCGGCGGAGCTCCGCTAGCCGACCAGCGGCGGGATCAGGACCTGGTACGCCTTGACCGGCTGCTGGATGCCCTTGAGGGTCTGCTCACCCAGGTACTGCGTCGGGAACCGCCCCTCGACCGCCAGGAAGGTCGACTCACCGATGACGATGCCGCCTGGCTTGGCGACAAAGGCCTCCAGCCGAGATGCCACGTTGACCGTGTTGCCCACGACCGTATACTCCACCCGGCGCTCCGAACCGATGTCGCCCGCCACGGCTACGCCGCTGTTGATCCCGATGCGGATGTGAATCTCGTCCTTGCCCTCGAGGCCCAGGTTGCGCTTGGCGAGGTGGGCGTGCATGGCGGCGGCGCACTGGACGGCCCGGATCGCGTGGTCCGGCAGGTCGTTGGGCGCTCCAAACACGGCCATGATCGCATCGCCGATGAACTTGTCCAGGGTCCCTTCGTGCTCGAAGAGGATGTCGACCATCTCGGAGAAGAACAGGTTCAGCAGGCGAGCCACCTCCCGGGGCTGCATGCCTTCGGTACGCGTAGAGAAACCCACCATGTCGGCGAACAGCACCGAGACCTCCCTCTCGGTCGGGTCCAGGAAGGCCCCGTAGCCGCCGCGGGCTGCCATGATCTCGTCCACGAGCGTCGGCGAGTGATAGCGCATGAGCCGGTCCCGGAACGCCGTTTCCTCCTCGATCTGGCGGCGTAGCCGGGCCTGTTCGATGGCCGCCGCCGCCACATGGCCGAGAAGAGTCAGGAAATGGAGATGGTGTTCGTCGAGCCGCACCCGCCGTGTCGTGGAATCTGCAAAGATCACCCCGATGGTGGCCTCACTCACCCAGAGCGGCACGCACATCACCGAGCGGATCCCCTGGGCCATGATGCTCTGGCCGCGGCAGAATCTGGGGTCATCCCGGGCATCCAGGGTCAGGATGGACTCGCGCTGGCGGAAGGCCCGCGTCGCGATCTCCGTGCTGATGGTGCCGCCAGGGCGCGCGCCATCGCGCTGGCGCGCGACCCTCTGGACCAGGCGGCCGGTCCCATCCTCCGCCAGGAGCAGGAAGACATTCTCCACCGGGACATGCTCGAACACCAGTCTTAGAATGCGCTCGAAGAGGTTCTCCACCGACGAGGACTGCAGCAGTTGCTCGGCCACGTTGACCAGGCCCGCCAGGGCCGAGGCGGCTTCGGGCGACCACCCCGGACTGCCCGCGGTCAGGGACGACCCGCCCTGGGATATGTTCCGCGCGTCCAGGACGATGCTGCCCTCGGCCATGTCGGACGCCGGAGCCGGTGCTGGCGCCTGGACCTCCGCCTGGCGCTCCTGGGCCGCCGGAGGAGAAGGGATAGCGACGTGGATGCGGATGTCGCCGAGGAGGATCTCGTCCCCGTCCCGCAGGGGCCGGTCCGCGGCCACGGCCCCGTTGACCTTGGTCCCGTTCTGGCTCCCCGAGTCGCGCACCCGCCAGCCGTTCTGCTCGCGGGACAGCATGGCGTGCCGGCGGGAGACGCTCCGGTCCGTGATACAGACGTCGTTGTCCTGCGAGCGTCCGAGACGGCAGTTGCCGCTGGGCCAGGCCAACTCATGGGGCCCGGTGTCGTCCTGCCAGCTCAAGGTCAACATGGCCAAGGCCACTCCGCCCGTGTGTCGCCAGACTCCGCTCCGTACCGAGGTTAGCGGCCGGGTAGCTCTCCCGACCGGCCCGCGGGCCCACCAGCCACGACGTTAGCCGTCAGGACGGCCCAGTTCAAGCGCTCGCCGTGCCGTGACAGGGCTGTTCCAAGATCGTGGCCCGCAGGGTGGCGTATCTGTGCCTGCATCTGTAGGTCCCCACTCCGATGGGGACCCCTGGGGCCGGACGGATTCCGGCCCTACAGCCAGAGCCGGCTGACGGTTTCCCGGTACAGCCCCCTACAGTGGCCCGGCGGGGTCGTGGGCTGCCGCGCCGCCTCGGACCGTTGCGGCTTCCCGCGCGGTATGTTACCAGCGACCGGAGCCATGCCGTCCGCGCTGGCACGCGCTGCCGCCTGCGGGCTCGCCGTCGGGTAAGGTCCGTATGGAGTCTGGCCATGACACGAACCGGGATCACGAGCTCTGTCCGCAGGGGGAGACCCATGGCAGTGCCCCTGCTCGCCCTGGGTCTGCTGATGGGGTCCCCAATGCTCTGGGCGCTACCGCAGGAGTACCGCTACATCGAGGGGGAGACGTACTCCACGACCGAGGGGAGCGGCCTCCGCAAAGAGGGGTTCACCTCGTGGATGGCCCATCCCTCCCACGGCGCGGTCATGGTCCTGGGCGGGCCAGGGAACTGGCTCGAATACGAGGTCGGTGGCCTGGCGACACGTCCTTACCACCTCTTCGTGCGCGGGCTGGCGTGGGCGTCGGGCTGCGACGTGGATGTCTACTGGGACGGCCAGAAGCTCGGGACGACCTCCTATGCCCACCCCGTCACTGCCCTGCGCTGGTCGCGCGAGATCGGGGTGGTGCAGGGGCCCGGCGAGCATCGGTTGCGGCTGGTGGGAGCACCCGGCAGCCATCAGGCGCCCTACCTCGACGCCATCCTGCTGACGACCCAGGAAGGGGCCGCACCCGGAGACGCCGACCAGGACTTCGTCACCTTCACGACGGCGTTGCCCCCGTTGCTCGTGGGCGCTGCTCCCGACCAGCGGGCCATCCTGCCGCAGCCCGGCGGGGTGGCTGGCACCCCGGCGGTTGAGGTCCGGGCCCTGGGCGTGGGACCGCCGGTCTTCGGGGAGAACGAGGTGCGGGTCAGGCTGGCCGCCAACGAGCCGGTGGTGCTGCAGGCCGAGGTCCGCTTCGGCCAGGGGCCTGCAGCGTCTGCGGAGGTCCACCTCGACGGGCATGGCGCCGAGGTGGAGGTCCCCTTGCGCGCGGTCGCCGACCGGCCAGGCGATACGCTGTTGTCCGTGGCGCTCGGTGTCCGGGGCGCGGCCCTGGCGAGCGGGACCTACCCGGTCCGGATCCCGACGCCGGTTCGGGCGTCGCTCGATGAGTATGCCTATCCGCTGGGCGCCGAGAGGATGACCTGGTCGACCGACCTGAGCGGTGCCGACCCCGGTCTGGCCGCCGCGCTCACGGCGGAGGTCGACGTCCGCGCCGCGGGGGCTGCGGAGCCCCTCTTCCACACCGAGGTCAGGGCTGGGGCCGTGGCCGGACCGCTGGCCGTCCCTCTCACTGGCCTCGGCCTGGGCCGTTACGAGGTCACGTCGCGGTTCGCCCGGGATGCCAAGGCCGTCGTCGAGGAGCGTGCCACGATCACGCGCTTTGCCCAAGTCCCCTTCGAGAAATGGGCCCCGGCGAAGACTACGCGTGCCCGGGGACCGGTTCTGCTGCTGAACGAGCGGCCTTTCCTGGGCCGGCTGCTGTTCCACGCGGCCCCTACGGAGGCCGTCCGGGCGCATGGCTTCAACCTGGTGCAGTGCTATGGCAGTGATCCCGATCCGCTGGAGAGCATCCAGAAGCACCTCGACCTCTGTGCTCAGAGTGGCCTCTGGGGAACGGTGGCCCTGTTCAACAACCGCTTCTTTCTGCCTGGCCCCGGTTTCGACCGCGATCACCTGAGGCAGGCCGTGGAGCGCTTCCGCGATCACCCGGCCCTGTTTGGCTGGGACCTGATCGATGAACCTGACGGCCGGGATGACATGACCCCCGCCGAGGTCGCGGAGTGTGCCCGGCGGGTGCGCGGCCTGGACCCCAACCACATCGTCTGGGTGAACCTGTGCCGGCCGCAACGGGCCCTGGAGTGGCTCGACAGCCAGGATCTCTGGTCCTACGACACCTACCCATTCCCGGTCCAGGGCTTTGCCGGCTACACGCCCTGGCTCAAGGCCAGTGACGCGAGCCTCCGCGGTCAGCGTCCCCTGGGGACCTGTCTGCAGACCTGGCAATGGAGTGCCGAGGCTACGCTACCCATGCCGACACCCGACCAACTGCGGGCCAGCGCCTGGCTGCATGTGCTGCACGGCTACACCTGGTTTGGCTGCTACTCCTACTACGACCCCGAGCCGGCCGGCTGCCTGGCCCGCGATCCCGAGCTATGGTCGTACTGCCGGGCCCTCAACAGCGAGCTGGTGGCCCTGTCCGGCACCATCCTCGACCCGGCACCGTTTCAGGGCCTCGTCGTCGAGAGCGCCGGCAGCGAGGTGGAGGCGGGCGCCAAGGACAGCGGTGGCGTCCGGACCGTGGTGGTGGTCAGCGGCGCCCGTGAGCCGCGGCAGGCCAGGATCGTCCTCCCCGGGCCTGCCGGCGAGGCCGAGGTGCTGTTCGACGCGCCGCGACGGCTGCCGGTGGCGGGAGGGGCTCTCGTCGTCGACCTGCGCGCCTACGGGACGCTGGTACTCCGAATCCGGTGACAGCCCCACCCCGCGCCGGGGGCGGAGTCATCTCGCCACGGGGTTCGGCCAGGACTCTCTCCACGCGCCGCGAGCAGCCGGCGCCGGCAGTGCGGTCACCGTGCGTGCCCCCGATCACCGCACCTCGTCCGGGCGCCTGGTGCGGGCCGCGGGGCCGGGGTCCCTCCCGGTGGCCGGCTCGGTGCGGACACCCGTCTCATGTCTGCCGTAGAGCCATGGCCAGCCCCCAGCCCACCGGTCATGCGGTCTCCGCGTCCCCCACGGGAGCGCCCACGGTCCCGCGGCCGCGGGAGCACTGGCCGCGGGGGCGTTCGCCCCTGGGGCCGCGGCCGCTCCAGCCTGGCTCTACGGCTCGCGTATGCGCGGTACGACACGAAGGCGGACTTGTCCCGTCGGCGCCAGCAGCAGCCGCGTGCCTTCGAGGCGCCAGCCGTCACGAGGGATGCCGGTCACGTCCAGAACGGCAGCGACATTGGCCAGCTCGACGGTGGCCGACTGCCCGTGCGCATCCAGGTTGAGGACGAGGTCGGGCCCTTCCCGGTACGCCTCCGCCACCGCCACGTCGGGGGGCCCGACGGCGGTCACCAGCGGCCCGGTGAAGTAGTCACGGGGGAGGGGCCGCTGCACGAGGCCGCGGAGGTCGGAGCCGTGGGCCAGGGCCGCGGCAAGGGCCCGGTTTGCAGTGACCCCAATGCGCCACTCGGGGCTGGTCTCGAGCCAGGCCCGGCCGTCGGCCTGTCTGAGGAAACCGCGGTCGAGCCAGTCCTCGATCCGGGCCGCGGTGGCAGGGTCCCCACAGGCCCGGGCGGCCGGCGCCAGGAACGAGGCGACGGCCGAGGCGGGCACGCGGACCGGATTGCAGCAGGACGACTCCGTGGCTTCCCCACGGGCGAGGTCCACCGGCGTGGAGGCCGCGTAGCCGTCCAGATCCAGGTGGGCCCTGGTCGCCTGCCAGATCCGGGCCGGGCTGTCGGCACGGGCAGCCCAGGGCGCGTACCACAGGAGGCCCCAGCCATCCAGCCCGGGATGGCCGCGCGGGACGAACATGCCGGTGTCCAGGTGGTAGAGAAGGCTTAGCGCCCCGCCGCCAAGGCTCGGGCCATAGCTGCTCAGGGCCCACGTCTCCCACTTGGTCCTCTCGGCGCTCCAGTCGCCGAGGCCCATGCCCTGCATCAGCGCCAGGGCGATCTGCGGATGGTCATTGCACGGGAAGAAGACCAGCCCCGGTTCGCAGGCCACCCCCCCGCAGGCGTTGGCGCGCATCTGCCGGACCGTCACCCCGGCCAGGGATACCAGGGTGTAGTGGAAGGCCGTCTTCTCGTCCCAGACCAGATCCACCCCGGTCGTGCGGTAGCGCGGGTCGCCGGTGAGGGCCTCATGCAGGGCCATGAGCTGCAGGAGGTGGCCCGTATACATGATGTTCTCATCGGCGCAGGGATCCGGGTACCAGGGCTTGTCCTTCCAGTAGGCATGCACGTAGGACCAGGCCGCACGGTCCGTCAGGTGGTCGATCGTGCTCTCGAGGATCCGCCGGGTGAGGGCCGGGTAGGCCGGCGTCCGCATGCCGAGGACAGCCCCGGCATAGCCCGCGAAAGCCGCCTGGTAGCGGATGCTGGAGACGCCATACTGGCCGCCGCCCACGTTCCAGTGCTCCGGCCAGCGTTCGCGGGGCAGGTCGCAGGTGACCGAGGCCAACCAGCGTTGGAAGGCCAACTCCTGTTCCGTCAGCGCCGGGGGCTCCAGCCACCAGGCGGCAGTGGCCTCCGGCGGCCCCGCCTGAGCGACGGCCCCGACCACCGGAGAACGCCAACGCAGCGCCACATAGGCCAGCAGGCACAGCCCCACCACCCCGGCACCGCACCACGCCACCCATCTGAGCACTCGCCGCCAGCCAGGGAATCGCATGAGCGACCTCTTCCGCACCAGGCCCAGCCCAGCCCAGCCCGCCCACGGGAGCCCTAGCGGACCGTGCACAAGGCCGGCTGCCAGGGCCCGAGGCCGGGAAGCGTGAAGAGCGAGTAGGCACCCGCCTGCCCGCCGCGCGCGACCCGTTGTGACCGGCCTCCGAGGGTCCGCACGACCAGGCGCTCGATATCGCCCCGGACCGCCACGCAGGCGTTCCGGGCCGTGTCCAGGGAAGCGTTCACCAGCATCAGGGCCGGGTTGCCCCTGGCATCCCGCCGGCACCACACGGCCACGCGGTGGAACGAGTCCACATAGGCGGGCAGCGTCTCACGCGACAGCCAGCGCGCCAGGACCTTCATCTGCGACGACTTGGCGAGCGATTGCAGAGACCGCCAAGGGTAGTAGCCCAGCACCGCTACCCGGCCGCCAAGGGCATTCTCGAAGGCGCCGGCGCACACCCCCAGGGTCGTGGGCGCGAAGTCGATGACCATCGCCAGGGGCCGGGCGGCCGGGTCGAGGGGCTCCAGCAGGTAGCTGTTCTCCGGCCAGAACGAAGGACGGCAGTCGCGGTGCCAGCCGGCAAAGCGGCCATTGAGGGGGTCGGCCGTCAGGACCTCCGTGAGGTCTACCGTGCGCGTCTCCCGGACCCTGAACCCGGCCAACTCGCCGAGACCCAGATCGTGGAGGTGCTGCAAGGCGGAACCATCGAGCAGCACGGCCCCGGCCAGCATCGCCTGGAGCTGTTCGCGCTCGAGGTCGAGGACATTGCTGCCGCTGAGGACCGTCACGACGGCGCCTGCCGGCGTGTAGGCGACCGGCAGGCCGATCTGGGCCATCTCGCTGGTGGCCTGCAGGGAGCCCCCCCAGGTGGGGGCCGTTGCCCAGTCGCCATCGGGAGCCTGTACCGCGACGTGGTCTTGGCTGAAGGCGACCCAGATACCCTCCACGGGGCTGCGCCTGCACGCGTCCACGGCGGCGTTGAAGAAGCCCCGGCCGGCGCGCACACTCTCGAAGTAGGGCCGGTACTCGTCCAGGGGGTCGCTGGAGATCCCCATGCAGTTGAGGGCCACCCCGGTGCATCCCGCGCCGATGGCCGTCGCCATCTCGGCGGTAAAGATCGTGCGGCTCTTGCGCAGGACCTGGTAGGGGAAGTTCTCGTGTTCGTACTGGATATCGCGGACCGGCGGCGGCAGGAAGGCGATCTGGCGGCCGACGCTGTGGGCTTTGTCCAGGGCCGCGAGGGGCGTGTCGTCCGTGTAGAACCCACCGCCAGGGCGCCATTTGACCTCGATCTGGCGCGGTCCGGCCAGGGCCTCGACCCAGCGGTCGAACCCGTAGCCGCTGTAGCCGATCTCGCCGGTCATCTGGCCCAGGGCAATGGCCGGCTCGATCTCGTCCACGGCGGCCCGCACGCGCTGGCACAGGCCGTGGAGGTACCGGCGGTTGTGTTCCAGCCAGGCCCGCCGCAAGGCCAGGCGCTCCCCCCGCTCGCCGCCGCTCAGCGCCTGACACAACTCCTCGCGGGACCAGCGCCGGCCCGTCTGCTGCGCAAAGTCCGCCAGGCAGTGCTCGCAGAAGCACGCTTTGGCGATCCCGCCGTGGTGCTCCAGCCTGAGGTCGTCATCCAGCCAGATGAACTCCGGGCCGGCCGCGGCCAAGGCCCGGTAGCACTGGCGGGTGTACTGCTGCACCTGCGGGTCCGCCACGCAGTAGCAGCTCGGCGAGACGGCGCCGCCAAGGTCCACGAGGTGCTGCCAGGTCGGCTCGTTCAGCGACAGGGCCAGGTTCTCGTCCAGGTGCCCGAGGGTCGACAAATGGTTGATCCCGGCACTGAAACCGGCAGCCTGAAACTGCGGGATGACCTCCCTCAGACGTCGGGCATGGCCCTGGATCACCGCCAGCGGCAGCGGCGGGTGCGTGGCACTGGTGAAGAAGGCCACCTCGCGCACCGTGTCCCGGTACGGCGCCAGGAAGCTCAGCAGGGCCTCGCACTGGGCTGGCTCCTGCCACAGGAAACACCCGGCTCGGAATGAGATCCGTGCATCCATCGCCCAAACCTCCCGCACCGATTCGCCGTCACACGGGGACCGCCCCCCGGTCAGGGAACACTACTCTGCGGCGGGGCCGCTGCAAGCCGGCCCGTGCGGCGGTGGCCTGCCCGTGCCCTCCACGCTTCCGGCGTGTGCCATCGGGCTGAAGGGCAAGCACAGTCCCGCGCCTGCGGGACAGCGCGCCGCCGTTGGCGGTCCTGGTGGAGATGCGGTGGGCCTCCACCGCCCAGGGAGTCGCCGCGACGGAGCGCGTCTCCCGCACTGCCGGACTCTGCCCGGTTGGGGCCGCGATTGCGTCCGTCCTCTGGATCGGGTAGATTCGTGACGTCCACGTCGGCACGACATAGCGCCATGCGCGCCAGAGGCAACCACGATGAACCACACGTACCGCATCCGCGGCCCGGTCCTCCCCGTCCTGCTGGCCACCGCGCTGCTGGGCCTGCCGGCGGTTGCTGCCGATCAGGTCAGGGTCGCGGCCGGCTCCCTCAAAGCGACCTTCGAAGCCGGCACGCTGACGGACTGGGATGCCGGCGGACGGACGCTGGTGGAACCGGGCGGCGCGAACCTCTGCGGCATCCTGCGCGTCGGCAGGGACCACTGGGTCGTGCCGGCCGCGGGCGCCGATGAGGCCACGGTGACGCCGGGCCAGGCGGTGCAACGCACCTACCGTGATCTGGCCGAACTCCCCGGCTCGGTTCTCACCCATGAGTACTCCCTGGTGGGCGATGACCTGGTGATCACCCAGAAGGCCACATCGCCGGGACCCGGGGTCCATGGCGTGCAGTGGGGCATCGGCTCCATCCCGCTGAGGTGCCACATCCTCGTCCCGGCCCATGGCGGCATCCGGCTGACGGCGGACTCGCCGGGGACCTTCCAGCAGTTCGACTACCCGATCTCGTGGGAAGCGCAGTTCGTCGTGATCGAGGACCAGAGGCAGGGCCTGTGTGTCTGGGCCGACGATGCCGCCGGCCGCTACAAGCGCCTGACCGTGCGCCGGACGCCCAAGGGCTGGCAACTGGGCTTCGTGACCCACACCAGCGCGCCCTTCGCGGAACGCAAGGAGTGCACCTCGGTGCCCTGGCACCTGTCGGCGTACCGCGGCGACTGGCGCGTCCCGGCCCGGCGCTACCGCGACTGGACGGCGAAGACCTGGGCGCTGACTCCCCGCGCGGCTCAGACCCCGGCCTGGGCCAAGGACACCCGCTTCCTCGTCATCATGGGCCAGGAGGTCCCGGTCCTCGAAGCCCTGGCCAAGCGCGTGGACCCGACACAGACGCTGCTCTACATCCCCGGCTGGCGCCAACACGGCTATGACCGCATGTACCCGGACTACACCGCCAACGAGACCTTCCCCGCCTTCGTCGACAAGGCCCACGAGCTCGGCTTCCGGGTCATGCCACACGTGAACTACTTCGGCTGCGACCCCATGAGTCCCGAGTACGCCACCTTCGAGAAGTACCAGGTCCGCAACCCGTGGAACCACGAGCGCGAATGGTGGCTCTGGGAGCGCGCCGACCCCGTCATCAAGTTCGCCTACATCAGCCCGGCCTGCAAGGCCTGGAGGGAGTTGCAAATATCTCGTTGGAAGGAACTTGTGGAACGGTACAAAGTGGATGCCCTGCACCTCGATCAGACGCTCTGTATCTTCAACGACGACAATGGCCTGATCGATGGCATGACGATGCTCGAGGGGAACGTCGCTCTGCACCGCGAGCTGCGCCAGGCGCTGCCCGGGGTGGCCATTTCCGGCGAGGGCCTGGACGAGGTCACGATGCGCTTCGAGGCCTTTGCCCAGAGGCACTCCTACGGGCTGGACTTCGTCGAGGGCACCTGGGACCGGCCGCGGCTGGCGATGGCGCACCCGATCAGCGCCTACGTACTCAACGGCTTCACCCAGCCCTATGGCTACCTGGGCATGACCTCGCCGGCGAACGGGCAGCTCTATGCCGCCTGGCGGGAGAACTACCGGAAGTGGGGGGTGATCCCCACCTTCCCCTGGCCCAGCACCAGTCTCCTCGCCGAACCCGAGGGCTTCGCCGCCCAGTGTCTGGCCGAGGCCGAGGCCTTCACCCGCCACCGCCTCGATGCCGACCTGGATGGTGCCTGGCCCCAGAAGGTCCGTTTCTCCTACCGCGGGGCTGGTGGCGTCCAGGCCGCCTACGAAGCCGCGATGCAGGGATGGGTCTTTACGCTGAAGCCGGCGGCAGGGGGTGAGGAGGAGGTCTCGCGGATCGTGACGGCGACCGCCAAGGTCGATGGCCCCGGCTCGATCCTCGGCTGGAGATACTACAACGAGGAGGCCATCCTGGGCCTGGACCCCGAGGTCTGGTATGCCTACAGTGCGGTGCCTCGCGACCAGGCCGCGTTCCACGTCCGCTCGCTGCCACCCGGCTTCACCACGACCCGCGTGACCCAGGCAGACAGCCTCGCGGTCATCGAGGTTGCGGACGTCGGCGGCACCACGCGGATCGCTGGGCTGCTGGACAAGGCCACCTGCGGGTCTCGGCCCTTCGCCTGGGACGCCACGCAGGCCCGTGGACCGCTCACCGAGTCGGCCGATGGAGCGATCTTCATGCCGCAGGGCCAGGACATCCATGCCCACCCGCCGTGGAAGGCACAGCGCACGAATCCCCAGACCGGCGTGGTCGAGGCCGGCGGCACCGGCATCGCCTTCGCTTCCATCCCCGTCTCGGTCCCGGAGGTCCAGGGCACGGTCTGGTTCCGCTCCGAGGTGGCCATGGACAAGGGCGCGGTGGGCGAAGGCAAGACCGATGGGGTCGTCTACCGCGTCAGGGCCAGCGCCCCCGCCGCGCCGGCCCTGCCTGAGGTCCAGGCCGAGGTCCTCAACGCCACCGCCACCCGCGCGACGCTGGATCTGGACCTGACCGCCTTCCGCGGCCGCGACGTGCGGCTCGTGATGGAGGTCGATCCTGGGCCGAAGCGTAGCGCCACCTTCGACTGGGCCCGCTGGTACCAGCCCCGCGTCGAGGTCGCGCGCCGGCAGCGCGGTACCGTCGGCATCGTCTCGCCGCCGTTCAGCTATGCCCTCTGCTCGTCCGGCGACGCCAAGACCGAGGCGGCTGCCGGGCGTATGGCGGTGACCATGGACCTACCCGGCAGTGTCATCCTGCTCAGAGAGGAGCCCAAGCCGGTGGCCCTGCCGCTCGACCTGGCGGCGACCCCCTTCATCCTGACCTTCACCTCCGCCTCGGGCCAGCTCCTCACCAAGCCGCAGTACGCCTCTGCCGTAGCGGGAGAGAACACGGTTGGCGGCGCCCAGCGCGCGGGGCTCAGTACCCACCCGCCGGACCACGGTTTGACCACGCTGGACTACCCCATGGTCCTCCCTGCGGGGACGGTCCGCCTGCGCTGTTTCGTGGGCCTCCGTGATGGCTCGAAGTCTGAGGGCTGCGGCTTCGTCGCCAGGGTCAACGGCATCGAGGTCGCGCGCCAGAGCAAGCTGCCGGGCGAGTGGTCTGAGATGACCGCCGACCTCTCCCCGTGGGCCGGGAAAGCAATCCTGCTCTCCCTCGTGACCGACAGCGAGGGCGGCTACAACTTCGACTGGGCCGTCTGGGGCGACGTCCGCCTGACGGCGGAGTAGGGAACTGGACCGGCCCCGCGGCTACAGCCCGAAGAACCGCCGGTACTCGTCCACCATGGCCAGGTAATTCACTACGGGCACGTCCTCGTGGACCGAGTGGCTGGTGTGCAGGATGTGGCCGCCAGGGGTCTTGAGGCCCCATTCCAGGCAGGAGCGCACATCGCGCCGGACGTCGTCGGGGGTGCCGCGGCAGAGGGTGTGCCGGGCATCGATGTTGCCGATGATGGTGACGCGGTCCTTGACGCCCTCGCGCACGAGCCTCTCCATGGTCATGCCCGCGGCCTGGTCGACCTCCTTGTAGCCATCGATGCGGGATTCGTAGAAGAACAGGTCCCGGATGGGCCAGTGGTTGCCGTCCGACGTGTAGACGGCCAGGGCGCCGCCGGCATGGATCTGGTCGACGTGCTCCCGGATGGCCGGCAGAATGTACTGGCGGTAGAGGCCCGGAGAGATGGTCGGCCCGCGGTCGCCGCTGGTGTCGCCGCCCATGGCCACCACGTCGGCGCCGCGCTCCAGGTAGCCCGCCGTGATGGCTAGCCCGTGACGCTTCTGGCGCTCGAGCCAGCGGCGGTACAGGTCGGGCTGCTCGAGCATCCATATATACATGAACGGCGGGTAGAAGGCGGCCCCGGTGCCGCACCCCACCTCAGCCATGGTGACGACGTCGTCGCCCTCGCCCCGCAGGAGTTCCTTGACCCGCTCGAAACGGGCGAACATCGCCGGGTCGACCGTGACCGTTTCGGGGCCGGGGCCGCGGACCATGGCCGTGAACTGCTCCTCGCCGCGGTTGGCGTCTTCCCAGTTGCCGCTGTAGATGCCCTGCGGTTCGATGAGGCAGGTGCGTGGGTTCCAGGCGTAGTCCACGCCGCCCAGTTGCCAGGTCTCGCGGCCGGTCTTGCGCGGCCGGGCGTAGTTCCTTGGCGGAGCCCCTTTGACGTGCATCATATCCAGGCCGAAGTGCCGCGCCATGGCCACATCGCACTGCGCCTCGGCTTCGACCAACTCCTCCCAGGCGATGCCGTCGGCCATGGCGTCCCAGGCCAGGCGCATATCGGTGGCCACGGTGTGCCCGCAGACCTCCCAGTGGACCGGGTGGTAGGGCCAGTACAGCTCGAACAGCGGGGTCCGGTCGGGACGCTCGTGCCGGAAGGCCTGGAAGACGCGCTGTCGGGACCCCTGCATCACGCGATCCTCCTGACGTAGACGTAGTAGGCCGAACTATAGGCCCCGGCACAGTGCGAGAACTGGGCCCGGACGTGCCGCGGGCCGCGGGGCAGACTCACCCGGAACACCGCCCCCAGGTCACCCGGCGAAACGGCTACGGTCATCTGGGGGAGCCCGGAGAGGTCCAGAGAGGCGGCGTTGTAGCCGACGGCCTTGCCGCCCGAATAGAGGTCCTCGGCGCCAGGCGCGATGCCATCGCGACGGAAGCCGATATCGCCGCCCCGGATGCCACCCGCCACCGTGTGGCCGGCCTCCCTGGGCCAGCGGCGCAACTCGAACTCGTAGGTCCCGGCCCGCTCCACCATCACCTCCCAGTAACCATGGCAGATCTCGCCGCGCCGCACCTGGTTCTGGTTCCAGACCACGGCGTGGTCCTGCTCATTGCGCAGGTCGTGGGAGCGCAGGACCGCCTCGGACTGGCACTCGGCCCCCAGGGAGACGGGGACGTCATCGCCCATCTGCCGCGAGCAGACCTCCCACCACTCCTCGTAGGCCGCCTGCAGCTCTCTGACGACCTCCGCGTGACGGCCGGCGATGTCCAGGCGTTGCCCGGGGTCGCTGCGCAGGTCATAGAGCTCATCGCGGTTGACCAGGCGCCAGGGCCCCCTGGCGACGCAGCTCAGGCGCCACTTCAGCGGATGAGCGACCCGCTGGGTGTCCGTGACGAAGGTCCGTTCAGGCCAGTGTCCCCCGGACTCTCCGCGCAGAAGAGGTGCCAGGCTCTCGCCGTGGAAGGTCTTCTCCGCCGGCACTCTCGCCCCACACAGGTCCAGGAGGGTCGGCATGATGTCCACGTAGCTGGCCAAGTCCGGAACCGTCCGGCCACCGCACAGCCCGCCCGCCGGCCAGCGCACCAGGAACGGCACGCGGTGGCCGCCCTCGTAGGGACTGCCCTTGAGCCCCCGCATGCCGGCATTGTACATCGTCCCGTTCACGGCCGGGTCGACGCCGGTCTGGCCGTTGTCGCTCATGAAGATCAGGATCGTGTTCCCCTCCAACCCCAGGTCCCCTAGGTGCTGTCGCAGCCGGCCGACGTTATCGTCGATGTTGGTGAGCATGCCCAGGAAGCGCGCATACTGCTCGCAGGGCGTGTGCGCCGTGTAGAGGTCGCGGTAGGCGGGTTCGACGTTGAAGGGGCTGTGCGGCGCGTTGGTCGAGACGAAGCAGAGGAAGGGCTCGCTCTGGTGGGCCTCGATGAAGCGCAGCGCCTCCCGGAAGAAGACATCGGTGCAGTACCCCTGGAAGGCCTGTGGCCGTCCATCGGCCGCGTACGTGTCGTCAAAGTAGTCATTCCCCCACCAGTCGGGCTGCTGGCTGATGCCGCCGCCGCCATGGCAGACCACCGTCTCGAAGCCGCGGTCCTGCGGCCGGTAGGGGAACTCATCGCCGAGGTGCCACTTGCCGAACAGCCCTGTGCGGTAGCCGTTCTCGCGCAGGGCGGTGGCGACAGACCACTCGTTCCGCCGCAGCAGCGACCGCCCGCCGATGGTATGCCAGACGCCGGTCGAGTTGCAGTGGTGCCCCGTCATGAGCCCCGCCCGCGTCGGAGCGCACGTGGTGCCTGAGTGGAACTGCTCGAAACGGACCCCACCGGCGTGCAGGGCGTCGACGTGCGGGGTCTGCACAAAGGGGTGTCCGTGACACCCCAGTGGCGGGTAGCCCTGGTCATCGGTGAGGACGAAGACGATGTTGGGCCGTCTGTTCATGGTTGGTTTCCCCCCTTCGGGGTGTCCGCCACAGCTCCGTTCCGCCCTTGCATCGTGTCGCCCTGGCAAAGGGCAGTTGCCGCGGACCCGCCACCTGTCCGGCCAGCGACGTTCTGCCGCAGGCCGCCGAGTGCTCCCCGCGTTCTGGAGGCGCGGATCTCCATATCCGCGCGGCGGCTTGCGGAGAAGCCGCCCTCCAGGCGTTCCCGGCCTGGCCGTGAACTTAGCTCAGAGGTGCGGAGGCTGCGCCAGCGAGCGCACTCAGGGCTCTGCTACTCTTACCCCATGCTCTGCAAGGCCTCTCGCATCAAGCAACGACCCATTGGCGGCCAGTAGCTTGACAACGGCTGGTTCGGGCCATCCCGCCGGTGGGGCAGAGGGAAGCCTGACCTGGTTCTCCCCGCCGTGGAGGCCCTGCTCCAGCAGCACCCCGCCGTCAAGGCCACACACCGCGAGTCTCTGACCCCCGGCCGTGACGGCGGCCAAGACGCGCAGCAGGTCCCCTTCGCGTCTGACGGTGAGCTGGGCGGGGAGAAGCGCGATGCACGCCACGTCGTCGGCCTTCAGGGAGGCAACCACCACGGGCGTGCTCCCCTCGGCCTCGAGGTCCCTGCACCCGAGCATGTCGAAGACGTGGTACCCCGCCGGCTTGGGCACCCGCAGCAGGGGGCCGCTGTAGTCTCTGCCGGTTGCATTGTACAGATGGAAGAAGGTCTTGCCACCCGCCGCAAAACGGTTGGCGTAGATCCGTCGGACCAGGGTCGGGACCAGCGCCTCGCAGTCACGGCTGGCGTAGACATCGGCGTTCTCACGGTAGATGGTGTGGAAGGGGACCGGCAAGGCGTAGTTGAAGCAGGCAACGCCGTTCCAGAACGTCCTCTTGTGCTCCGCATCTCGGCCATAGAGGTTGATCTCGAACAGCTTGCACTCGGGGAAGTAGAAGCGCTGGAGGTTGACCTCGAGGACGCGCACCGACTCCGGGGCAGGGGTCCCCCAGGTGTCCATGAGACTGAGATCGTAGGAGAGGCAGCCGTCGAGAGCGCAGAACAGGTAGTCGTAGCCGGGGTGCTCCGTCATCAGGACCGCGGCAGGATTGACCCGGTCCATGCCCCGTCGAACCCGCCGCACGGTCTCCGCCATCGCCTTGTTCCACTCGCCGAGGCCCACCTCCTCATAGGGGACGTGCCTGTGGTCCGTCGCGAAGCAGGCACCGTAAGGGTACCCCACCTCGTCCAGCCGGATCCCGTCGGCACCGGTCTCCCCGAGAACGCGCCCCGCAGTGGCGACGAGCCAGTCCTGGACCTCCGCGAGGTAAAAACAGGGGTTCCGAGTCAGGCCATTCCGCGTCTGCTTGCCGTCCTGCCACACGAAGTTCCAGGCGTTGCCGAACCGCTTCGCGGTCTCGTTGCTGAACTCGTCCCCTAGCCGGAAGGGGTCCAGGTACAGCGTGATGAGCCGGTCGCCGCGGCGGTTGGCGGCGATGGCCTCCCGCAAGGCGTCCCGACCGCCGAAACGCTCGTTGTAGCCGGTGTAGTCGGAGCCACACCCCATGAACATCGTCCTGCCAGTGACCGGGTCCGCGATCAGGTAGGGCCCGACTTCCTTCAGGACCTCCGGCGACAACCCGTCCAGGGGCACGCCGCCGGGCCCAAGGCTGGCCCAGTTCCACCAGGAGGTGATCTCGACCGCGTCCATGGCAGGCTGCAGGAAGTCATCGCGGTATTTTCCACGGGCGAAGAGGGGTGCACTCGGCCAGCCGGCAATCCCCAGGTTGAAAGCGCTCACGAGCCTGGATGGATAGGGGCGCCAGTCCCAGACCCTGTGGGCCCACGCCGCATAGGCGACCATGGCCGTCTTCCAGTTGCCCGCATGGGCCGCGAGGATGGCTGCCGGCGGCTCATAGCTCTCCCCTGGCTGGCGGGTCCTGCGGAGGTACTCGAGGGCCAGGCCGGTCCCTTCCTGCGGTTCGATGGCGGACGTCTGCCACAGGTACTCGGCCTTCGTCGTGTTGCGCATGTACAGGTCCGCGATCTGCTCGGCGAGGCCAGGCACGGAGTGGCGCAGGGACATCGTCTTGCGGTAGCCCTTGTCGTCGTCTGCCCTGAGGTAGACGCCACCTCCCCTGGCTGGACTGAAGACATCCATGACCTGCCAGAGAGCCTGGCTGTCGCCGTAACCAAGGCGCATGACCGTCGGGCGACTGCTGAAGACGCCTCCGCCCCAGGGGAAGTAGTAGTAGTCGTCCTCGACCCGGTCCGAGAGCCTCAGACCACCCATGCAGGGGAAGGCCACCTTGAGATCCAGGGGAGTCGTGCCGCGGTTGGTGAACCGGGCCGCAAAGCGCAGACCCTCGGCGTCGATGGTGACCCGGAGGCCGACCGCCAAGCCACCGTCCGGGCTGGCCAGCAGCGCGCTGAAGCCGTTGTCGACGCGGGAGACCGACGTCAGGCCGAACTCACGACTGCCCGTGAGACGCTTCCCGTTGGCCTCCACCACGAACAGCGCCGGCAACCCAGGCTGAAGCAGCACCTCTCCAGCCGTGAACTCGTTCCGCAGTGACTGCAGGGCCAGCCGGCCGCCGGTCGTGGTGAACCCGCAGCAGAGCGAGGGGTTGGCCAGAGTGATGGTCTCGCCGGCCACCTCGCAGAGAGGCCCGCGCGGCACCGGGCTTCCGGCCGGTTCGGCGATCGCGGGGGCCATGTCCACCGGCAGGCCCTGCGCCCGTGCCGTACCCAAAGCCCAGCAGAGGCCAAGGAGGAGGCCAGCGGCAACGGCTGCCATGGTCACTCGTGAGGGCATTGCGGCATCAGTCCTGCACGCGAGCTGCCAGCCTGCCAGTCTGCACCGGCAACCTCGCCGGGACCCTCGCCCCAACGCCGATGAGGAGGCCGCCGGCAGAGGCGAAGGCAACGCGCGCTGTCATGGACGGTCACTCTGGGGTTCGAGGTACCCTACATGGCCCCCCCGGCCGGTCAACCGCCCCCGTCCCACGGGCAGGGCTGTCCAGGGATTCGCGGTTGGTGGGGCGGCGTGCCCGCGCTCCGGCGGGCCGGGCAGGTGGGCGATCCTGCTGTACGGCAGGACTCTCGGGATGCGCGTCTCGCCCGCAGGCGAGCGGGCACCCCGTCGATCCAGCTCATACCACGTGGACGTCAGCCGTAGAGCATTGCTGGACCGGCCGCGGCCACAGGGGCGAACGCCCCCGCGGCCATGCCCACGAGGCCGTGGGCGCTCCAGCCGGAGGACCGGGGACTGCGCGGCCGCAGGGCGCGGTACCGGCCAATGCTCTACGCCGGACGTGGAATCGGTATCAGAGCCCCGCGCAAGGCTGGCGGCGATTTCCTGGAGACCCTGGGTGTAACCTCCGCCCCCCTTGCCGCGTATCCCTGACAGACACTGCCTCCGGGGCCCGGAGGACGGCGCCACGACCCGGCGCCGGGCCGGCGTCACGACCCGGCCGGACGGTGGCAACACAGAGGTCTGCACGTGCAACCGGCGATCAGCACCCGGCGTCTCACCAAAGTCTACCGTGACCGCACCATCGCGGTCAACGACATGAGCCTCGACATCCCGCAAGGGGTGGTCTTCGGCCTGTTGGGCCCGAACGGGGCCGGCAAGACCACGACCCTGCGGCTGCTTCTGGGCCTGCAGCGTCCGACGGCGGGCTATGCCGAGGTGCTGGGGCACCGGTGTGGCGCCAACGCCGTCGCCGTGCGCCGGCTGATCGGCTATCTGCCCACCAACCCGAAGTTACCGGGTACGCTGCGCCCCATCGAGTACCTCGACCTCCTGGGTCAGATGTGCGGTCTGCCGGCGGATGTGCGCAAACCGCGGTTGACCTCACTGTTGCGTGCCGTGGGGCTCCTCGGGGTCACCAACCAACTCATCCAGACCCTCTCCACCGGGGAAACGACCCGCCTCGGCATTGCCGCCTCGCTGGTGGCCGACCCGCCGCTGCTGATCTGGGATGAGCCCACCGCCGGGCTCGACCCGGCCGCGCGGCGCTTCACCCTCGACCTGATCCAGGAACTGGGCAAGGAGCGCACCGTCCTCGTGGCGACTCACGTCCTCAGCGATATCGACCAGGTCTGCAGCCACGTCGGCGTCATGCAGGAGGGCCGCATGATCTTCTCCGGGTCCATGGCGGAGATGAAGGCCCGGCTGCGGCACCAGGATATCGCCCTGGACCTGGAGGCCTCCCCGGAGGCCCTACAGGCCCTGGCAGCGCGGTTCGGAGAGAAGCAGGGCCTCGACGTCGCGGTCCAGGGGGGCCACTCGCTCGTGGTCCGTGTGGCCGACGCCCAGCGCCGCGCCGCGGCCCTGGGTGAGGTCCTGGCGGCCGTGGCGGCTGCCGGCATCCCGCTCCAGACCATCCACTCCGGGGCCAACGATACCGAACACGCCTATCTCCAGTTACTGCAAGAGGATGAAGCGCATGGATTCCACCGTTTCCAGCTCGGCGTGGCGGACGCGCCTGGGGCCGTTCCTGGCGGTTCTGCGTTATGACCTGCGCATTCTGACGGCCAGTTGGCTGGTCCGGCTCTGGCTGGTGGGTAGCGCCCTGCTGGCCCTGCTCATGCTGGCCTCGGGCTGGAAGACGCTGCCGGCCTCGCAGGTCGTCTCCATGATGCTGGTCCCCTACCTCGTTTTCCCCTGGTTCCTGGTCGTCATGGTCCTCGGGGTGGACCCGGTCTCCGGGGCCCGCCTGGACGCCCTGGCCGACGGCATCCTCAGCCGGCCGGTCACACGCCTGGAGTACCTGCTGGCGTCGTGGGCTGCCCGCCTGGCGGTTGTGCTCGGCGTCTTCCTGCTGGTGGTAGCGCCTCTGGCAGCCTGGGTCTGTGCGGTGAAACGCAATGCGTCAGAAGGCCATGTGACGCTCTTCGGGACCGTCGCGGCGCTGGCGGTCGTGGGACTGGTGCTGACGCTCCAGGTCACCCTGGGGTACCTGCTGGGCACGGTCCTGCGCCGTCCACTCCTGGCCATCGTGGTCCTGCTTTTCGCCTGGTACCCCAGCGATATCATCCTGCACCATCTGTCTCTGGAGCAGTTCTCCACCATCAGCCTCAGCCAGGCTATGCCGGAGCTGCTGCATTCGCACTGGCGCGATCGTCTTGGTCCCCGTGACCCCGCGGTGCCCATCAGCGCCCTGGCAGACCATGCGAACCAGTTCCTGCGCGGCTTCGGCAGCGACCCCGCGGCGGCGGGGCGCAAGCCGAACTTCTTCGACCGCGGCCACTACGAGGACTTCTCGCTGGCGAAAGTCGTCCTGGGCTATGGCCTTCCCACGCTCCTGGCGCTCGGCCTGACCGCGCTCTGTTTCTGCCGACGGGACCTGTAGCGCGAAGAACCACGAGGCCCCGCCGCCGGAGGTGTGCCTGGAGGACAAGGGCGGTCCCGCGGTCGCGGGACGGACGGCAGGCGCGCGCGGCGGCGCGCGCCATCTCCGGCCAGGGCGTGGCCCCCAGGTGCCACGGCGCTGACGTCAGGGTCGCCTCCCGTCTCGCGTCGGGCTATACTGCCCCCATGCTCTCTGACTGGAGGTCCCCCATGCGCTTCCGTTGCCCTGCCAGAGTGCGTCTGGTAGCCTTGGGTTGGCTGTCGCTGGGCCTGGCCACCGGCGCGGCTGAGCCCCTGCCGGTGGCCCTGCAGGGCGAGACCTCGCGTCCGGACCACAGTACGTTCGTCGCCGGGGAAAACGTGTCTCTCGACTTCAGCGTCGGCGGCCTCACGGCAGGCGACCCCGGACTGACGCTGCGGCTGGACATCCTCGACGAACATGACCAGTCCGTTGACCGCCGGGAGGTGCCGGTCCCCGCCGCCGGGGCGGACGGCGTGTCGCGACTGACGGTGCCTGCGCCGCACGAGCGCCTGGGGTTCTACCGGGTACGTGCCGCCCTGAGCAATGGGATGGCCCTGCCGGCGCTGGGCAGTCGCCGTGCGGGCTTCCTGACCTACGCTGTGGTACCCGATCCGGCCCAGCGGGTGCTCTATCCGCCGGAGGAGACCTTCTTCGGGATGCAGGGCGGCTTCGGCAAACCGCCGGTGAAGCCGTTGCTGGGGATCCGTTGGGTCCTCGGGGGGTACAGTTGGCGGGACGCCGAGCCCAAGCGGCCCGGGGAGTTCGCCGAGACCCGCACCAGCGGTTCCGCGAAGCCTCGTCAGGCACTGGCCGGTGAGGAGGCCTGGGTCACGTACCCGCTGCCGTGCCTCTACATGGCTCCTGCCTGGGCCGTCGAGCCCGCCACCAGCTCCTACTGCACGGGCACCCTGACCCCCGCGGGGGAGGACGCCTGGCGCCAGTACTGCCTGGAGGTCGGACGGGCCTTCGCGGAGGAGCGTCCCGACCTCAAAGAGCGACTCTACCAGATCACCTGGGAACCGGTCTACCCGTGGGGGTACAAGGGCACCGACGAGCAACTCATCCGCATCTACGAGGTCGCCTATCCCGCCCTGCACCAGGCGGACCCCGCTGCCAGAGTTCTGGGGCCCACCGGCGCCGGCATCAGCCGCAACGACGTGGCCTGGAATGCCAGCCTGCTGCGCAAGGGCTTGGGCCGCTGGCTGGACGGCTTCGCCATCCATCCCTATCACGCCCTGCCGCCAGAGCGCGAGGGCCTCATCGACCGGGTCCGTGAGCTGCGCGCGGTCGTGGACCAACTGGGCACCAAGCCGCTGGAGTTGTTCGGCTCGGAACAGGGCTTCCCGACCAAGGAGGACCCGGCCAACGACCTGCTGCAGGCGCGGGGGCTGCTGCGCGAGAACCTCATCATGATGGGCGAAGGCTATCGCCTCAACTTCGCCTTCTACATCGTCGACTATCCTACCGAGCCCGGCTACGGCTACTACTACAACACCGTGCCAGGCATCCCGTGGGGGCCCGACCGCATGTCCCCCAAGCCCGCGGCGGCCGCCTATGCCGCCCAGAGCTTCCTGCTCGAAGGCCACCGCAGCGCGGGGGCCATCGAGTGGCTTGGGGCCACGGCCTGGGGCTATGCCTTCGAGCGGCCCGGCAGCATCATCCTGGCACTGTGGGATTTCGGTGACACGCCGCGGGAGGTCGGCCTGCCCGTTGGCCGGGAGCAGGTACGGGTCTGGGACTGGATGGGGAACCGCCGCGAGGTCACGACTCCCGGCGGGACGCTGACGCTGGGCCTGACCCAGGACCCTGTCTATATCAGCGGCGTGGCGCCCGAGGTCTGGAGCGCCCACGCCGTTCGTCCCTTGCGCCTGGCGTCGGCTCGCCTGACCTGCTTCGCCGGGGGGCAGGCTGCGGTGGATGCGACGGTCACGGCCACGGGGGCGACCCCGGTCCGCGGCAACCTGGTCGTACGCCTGTCGGCAGGCCTCGCGGGGGCCCCCGTGACCCGGGAGGTCCGGGTGCGTGAGGGAGCCTCGCGGCGCGTCCGCATAGAGGTCCCTGTTCCCAGGACCACGGCGGTGGGCAGTTACCCGGCGACGGTTGTCCTGGAGGACGAGGCTGGGAAAGTCCTGGCAGCGACGGGGCTCATGCTGGTGGTGGCGGAGCCGGTGAGTGTGCTGTCGGTGACGCCGGCTGAGGCCAAGGCGGGGGACTGCGCGCTGGCGGTCCGCCTGCGGGAGGGGCAGCATACGCCTTTCCGGGGCACGCTGGAGGCCGCTATCGAGGGCGTCCCAGGGGCCCGGGCCGCCGCGGCCGTTCGCCTCAAAGCAGGCCAGACTGAGGACATCCTCCTGCCCCTGCCGGGCACCGAGGTCGTCCCGGGGCGAACGTACAGCGTCCTCATCACCGTGACCGCCTCCTCCGGTGCCCGCTTCGAGCGGGCCCTGCCCACGGGTTGGGCGGTTGCGGCCCCGGCGCCTGCGGCGCTGGCCATCGACGGCCGTCTCGATGACTGGCCGTCGGGCGTCCCCGCCAGGCTTCGCGGCCGCGAGTGGTTGGTTCGTTCCCCAGAGTCCTACACCGGCTCTGCTGACAGTGGGGCCGAGGTCCGCTGTGCCTGGGACGGCGCCGGCCTCTATCTCGCCTGCACGGTGGACGACGACGTGTTCGTCCAGGACCAGGCCGGCTTCATGACCTGGAAGGGCGACTGCCTGCAGTTTGCCGTCGACCTCGATCCCGACCGCCGGGGCGAGGGCACGGGGAACCTGCTCGCGGAAAAGGGCCACCCGCGCCGGGTCACGGAGATCGACCTGGCCCTCACGGCGGGGGGCCCCGAGGCCTTCCGGACCCTCTCCTTCCGCCCCGAACGCCTGCCGGTCGGGCTCCTCGACTCAGGGGCTGTGCGGCTGGCCGTTGTCCGCCACGGGCCTCTGCTGGTCTACGAAGCGGCCATCTCCTGGGCCGCCCTCGGCGCCGACAGGGCTCCCGGTGCCGGCCCGGCGATCGGGTTCGCGCTGACCGTGAACGACATGGACGATGCGGCTCAGGCAGATCCCTCCGCCCTCGGGCTCTTTGGCGGTATCGCCGGGAGGAAGGACCCAGATCGTTTCGGGCGCCTGCTGCTGGCCTCGGCCCGCGCCGCAGAGGGCGATCCGCAGGCGCCCCTACGGTTGGTCTTCGACAGCGTCCTCGGCCAGAGCCAACCGCCCGACGCCGAGGCGCTGCCTTTCCTCTCCTGCACCGGCGCGGCAGTGGCTGCCGACGGGGCCCTGTGGACGATGGCGGGAGAGCGGGCCTACGCCTTCGACACCAGGGCCTTAGGCCTCGGCCTCAACGCCCTGCGACGCACTGTTTCGCTGCCCGCCGGGGCCGTCTCCACAGGCGTCCGTTGGGACGGAAGGCGGCTCTTCTGCGCCTGTGGGAACGGCTCGCTCTACGCCCTGGATCCCGTCACGGAGACCGTGGTGCCCTTCGGCCGCTGGCCGGAGAAGGCCCGCTCATTTGCCGTGGCTGCGGACGCGTTCGCCGTCGGCTTCGCGGCCAGGGCCAAGCTCTTCATCCTCGATGGGAACACGGTCTACGGCCTGGATGGGGCCGGGAAGGAGGTGGGCGCCGTGCTGAGCCTTCCACCCCCCGGCGACCCGTCGTGGTGGTACTGCGCCGTGGCCCTGGAGCCTGCGACGGGGGACCTGCTGGTGGGGTCCTACTGGCCGGACTGCAAGGTGTACCGGTTCACGCCTTCCGGGGAGCCGGTGACCGTGGCTGGGTGGCCGCGCGGCGGGCATGCCCAACTGCTGACCGAACTCGCCGGCCAGGCGTGGATTCTGCTGGGCGGCGGCTCGTCTGCACCGCTGCCCCCGGTGCGTCGCAGCCCTGCCGATGACCTGCCAGGCCTGCCGGCGGCCTGGACCTGGTACCACTCCGGGCTGGCCGCCTCTCCCGCGGGCGGTTGGTGGCTCGCCACGAGCCAGGGCCTCGTGGGCTACGACGCTGACCGCACGCCCTCGCACCAGCGCCTGGGCGGACTGCCCGGTGTGTCTCTGCTGGGCCTGGCTCCGGACGGCACCCTCGTCGCCGCGGTCGAGGGCGGCCAGCGCTTCGTCCGCCTGGGGTTGGCAGACGGCCCTGGGACTGCCTTCCGCTCGGATGCCAATGAGCCCTGGCGCACCGGGAATGCCTGGACCGCCTATGCCTCCGCGATGGCCTGGGATGGCGAACGGTTCCTGGTCCTCGACCGCATCGGCCGCCGGCTCTGGCAGTTCGACCCGTGGCATACGGCCTGGGGCGAGAAGCCGTGGGTGGCGCCGGGCGAGGCGAACTCGTTCGAGGCCCCCCGGGCCCTCGCCGCGGGTCCCGGGCGGTACTGGGTGCTCGACGGCCAGAGGCTGCTCGAGGTCTCGCGCGCTGCCCCGACGGCATGGCGCCAGGTCGCCCTGCCAGGGACGCTCAAGGCGGCGGACATCGTGGCCCTCGCGGCCGACGACGACGAGCGCCTCTATGCGGCGCTGCCTGGGCGGGTGGTGGCGCTGCGACGCTCTGAGGATGAGTCATATAGCATTGTATGGACGATAGATATGACAGTGACAAAGGACGTCTGGTTGGCCCTGGCGGGCGCCGGCCTGGTCGTCTCCGGTGTCGACGGGACGCAGATCGTCCTCCTGGCCGCTGCCGACGGGCGCCAACTGAGCCGGGCCGGCACTGGCGACGTGCCGCATGGCATGTCCCCGGGGTGCGTCGCCGCAGGGGACCATTGGGTGGTGGTGGCCGACGGGGCGAACTCGCGTTTGCTGCGGTTCGCCGTGGCCCGGTGAAGAGCCCCGGCTTCAGCCGGTCCTTTTCCCCCTGAAGGGGGTACTCCTGACTCCCGCTCCGCAAGGACTCCCGGCTGCAGCCGGTCCTTCTGCTCCTCTCCCTCACCTCGTCTGCCCATGGTTCAGGCGCAGGTCGGCTTCACCCAGGCGGCGCAGGTCGTCGAGCGCCGCCGAGATGACGGCCCATTGCTCCCGGGGGAGGGTGTCGGCCGCGTCAAAGGCCCCCTCAGCGACGGCGTCGCCCTCGATGGCCCCGACCGCCTCGTTCCCCAGCAGCCAGAGGCGCAGGCCGCCGCTGCTCTCGACCGCGGGGCGTGTCCGGTAGAAGCAGTTGGCCAGCAGGTAGAGGTCCACGGGCGCCGTGCCCGAGTGCCGGATGCGCACATCCGTCGGCTCCACGTAGAGCTGGTCGTGGCCAAGGAAAACCTGGCCCGCATAGCCGCGGATCTCCATGGCGGTCCCCTTGGCCGGCTCGTCCTTGCCCACGGTGAAGTGGACCTTGGCGCCCTGGAGGGTGGCCCGCCCGGGCGGCAGGCCGGCTTCGCCCTCGAAGACGAACCCGTTGTCCGCCTGCTCGACGTAGAAGTCGCTCATGACGATGCTCTGGTTGTCCCGCAGGTAGAGACCGTGGGTGCAGAGCGTTGCCAGCCGGGTCAGGAAGCCCAGCAAGCCATCGCGCCGGAGGTCCTTCCCATCGACGACGATGGAACCCTCGTAGGTGCATCCGCCCAGGATGGTGGCCCGGGCGCAGTCCGTGAAGCGCAGATTGCCCTGCGCATGCGGCATCAGGACCACTTCCTGCGGGCCCAGGTTGCTGAAGTGGAAGCCTTTGCGGAATGGTTGCTTCTGGTACATGCCATAGACGAAGACGCCGTCGTAGGTCATGCGGGAGGACGAGTTTCCGCCGGTCTGCCGGATGTCGATGGCGTTGTTCATGGTGCCGGCATCATGGCTGCCGACGTTGAGGTGCTCGAGGGTGAGGTCCTGGGGACTCTCGACGGCGACCATGGTGCCGCCTTCGGGGCCGCGCCAGACCAGGCGGGTGTTCCAGCCGCTGCCGCCGACGGAGTAGTTGCTGCCGGTGAGCCGCAGCGTGTCCGAGATCACATAGGTGCCGGTGGGGAGGTAGGCGAGGGCGCCCTGGCCGTGGGTCCGGGCGGCGTCGAGGGCTTTCCGCAGGGCCTCCGTGTCGTCGGTGACGCCATCGCCCTTGGCCCCGAAGTCCCGCTTCGCATCGACCACGCGGGTGGGCACGTTCGCCTGGCTCCTGAGGAAGTGGCGGCCGGCAGCCAGCAGGGTCCCCTGCCGTTGGCCGGCGGGGACCTCGTAGAGCCGGGCGCCGTGGCCCGGCTGGAAGACCCCGGGGGCGCCGGGGGCCTCGTTGCCGGACACAATCAGCCGCTGGCCGACCCTCTGGACGCGCACCGGGGCACTCCCTGCCGGGCCATCCCGGAAGGCGCAGTCAAAGAGCATCACCGGCGCCCCGGAGAGGGTGATCGCGCCGTCGGTGGCCCGCCAGCCCGAGACCAGGCAGCCCTCGATGGTCATGGTCCCCACGGGCTGACTGTAGCGGAGGAACTGGTTGGAGCCGACCGAGACGCTGCGGCGCACGGAGCTGCCATGCTCGGGAGAGCTGAGGATGTCGACGTCGCGGCTACCCTCGAAGCGGCAGTTGCGGACGTAGAAGTTCCCGTGGACGCACTCCAGGCCCAGGTCGCAGCCGCGGAACTCGCAGCCGTCGAAGGTGAAGTCGTAGTCATTGAACTGCACGAAGGAGACCCCGCGCCGGCAGTCCTCGAACAGGCAGTCCTCAAACAGCGTCTCGGCCAGCGCGAACGTGTCCTGCGGGTCGGCCAGCACCCCGGCCTCGGTGAAGCCGCGGAAGCCCAGGTGCTGGTGACGCACCTCGGTCTCGAAGCGCCGGTCCGAGTGGTGGAAGAAGCCGACGCCGGCCTTGCCCTTGCCGTCGAACTGGATCCCCACGAAGCGGGAGTAGGCCACGCCATCGTCCATGAGGAGCCTGCCCCCGACCTCGCCGTCCCAGGTCAGGACCGTGGCCCGGCCGTGACCGATGAGGAGGAAACCGTGGCGTGGACCGACCAGGGCCAGCGTCCGGGTGATCCGGTACGTGCCGGCGGGCAGGTAGACGGTGGTGCCATCCTGGGCGGCGTCCAAGACCTTCTGGACGGCGGCGGTGTCATCGGCGACGCCATCGCCCAAGGCGCCGGCGTCCCGGACGTTCTGCCAGTCCGAACGCGGCTGCCAGTTGAGCTCCGGCAACTGGGGGCCAGGCGCGGCAGGCTGGGCCCGGGCCCAGGACAGCATGAACAGGGCAGCGACTGCAGTCGAACGCAGGGCGGACCGCATGAGGGCCTCCTTGCCGGGGGGTCTGCCCGCAGCGGCTGTGGGCAGGCCGCGGTACCATGGCTTGGCGTGTGGCAATATACCTTGGTCTCGCGGACGGGCCTGGCGTGCGGCCCAGCCTCTGCCGGCAGGGCACCCGCAGCGCCGGTGATGGTCGGGCGGATCAGGCCGATCGGTCGGATCGGGCCCGGGGCGGCGCGCTCGAATCCGCGCGTGTGCGCTCGCCGGGAGGCCCCCCAGAGGCTATCCTCTGCGGGACCTGTTCGCAACCCGCACAGGAGAGCCTGTCCATGTTCCGCAATCTCAGTCCGGGAGCGGTGGGGATCAGCGTGCCGACGGCAGAGGCGCTGACGCTCGCCAAGGGGGCCGGGTTCGGTGGGGTGGACCCGCTGGGCGGCATGCCGCCGGCGGAGTTCAGGGGTCTCTGTCAGCGCCACGGCTTGCGGATTGGTGCCATGGGTCTGCCCGTGGAGTTCCGTGCCGACCAGGCCAAGTACGAGCAGGGCATGGCAGGTCTGCGCGGGGCGGCCAAGGAGGCCTCGGAGGTGGGCTGTACGCGCTGTGCCACATGGCTGCGGCCAGCGTCTGACGAGGTGTCCTATCTCGACAACTTCCGTCTGCACGTGGACCGCCTGCGGCCGGCGGCGCAGATCCTGGGCGAGTTCGGCATCCGCCTGGGTCTGGAGTACGTCGGGCCCGCGACCAGCCGCGCCGGCAGACGCTATGAGTTCATCCACAACCTGCCACAACTCCTGGAACTGTGCGGCGCTATCGGCACGGGGAACGTTGGCCTGCTCCTGGACAGTTGGCACTGGTACACGGCCCACGAGACGGTCGAAGACCTGAAGCGCCTGGACAATCGGCTGGTGGTGCAGGTCCACGTCAACGATGCTCCTGCGGGGGTTCCCGTGGACGAGCAGAAGGACAATGTCCGCGACCTTCCCGGCGCCACCGGCGTGATCGACATGGCCGGTTTCCTCGGCGCCCTGGCGGCCATGGGCTACGATGGTCCTGTCACCCCGGAGCCATTCCGCCCGGACCTGCGTCAGTTGCCGCCGGCCGAAGCCGCGCGCCGGGTGGGCGCCTCGATGGCGGGCATCTGGAAGACGGCCGGGCTGGCCGAGTGAGGCGCGGCGGTCCTGGCCCAAGCCGCGGGCGCGAGGAAGCGGGGAAGCGGGCCTGGTGGAGATGCGGTGGGCCGCCACCGCCTCCAAGGCACCGGGAGCGGGCCGTTGGCTGGTGGAGATGCGGTGGGCCGCCACCGCGGGCGATCGAGGCCGAGCGCACCTCCAAGGCACCGGGAGCGGGCCGTTGGCTGGTGGAGATGCGGTGGGCCGCCACCGCGGGCGATCGAGGCCGAGCGCA
>Ga0172375_10001748_pt1 | contig 34691 bp, 35 predicted proteins | sample LakKiv1m_FD_114537 | JGI IMG/M metagenome (GOLD analysis project Ga0172375, IMG submission 114537) | Freshwater microbial communities from Kabuno Bay, South-Kivu, Congo - kab_092012_11.1m | ecosystem: Environmental > Aquatic > Freshwater > Lake | place: Democratic Republic of the Congo... | reverse complement strand
TTAGTAATTAAGAGAGGGAGGCGACGCGTGGCTACATTATCGCACAGATTCGGTTCGGTTATCAAAGGGTGCATCAGTGGATTTGATCGGATTGTCTTTAAGGAGTATCTTCGTCCGATCATGTTCGCAGCCGGCATGGTACCAGCTGACGGAAAAAGGACGGAAGATCACTACTGCATTGAATGTGATTCTTGCCTCATCCACGGAACAACTGCTGGAGATGGCGGCATGAACAACTCGTTTTCCTTATGGGTTTGCAACCCCTAAGGTACCTAATGGGATATAAGCGGTCTTCCAGCGGCCGAACAGGCGGTGGCCCGAAATGATGCCGAGTCTCTCCGCGCCACCCTTCTCGATCGCCCGACAGGAGGAGGTATTGGTGATGGCAATGGTGAGGAAGGAGCGGGTATAGCCGCGCGCCAGCAGTGTCTCCATGGTCACGCGCAGCATGCCGGGCGCAATCCCCTTCCCCCGCCAGGAGGGAATGGTCTCCGCGCATTCCAGGTAGGCGTCCGTCGCCGCGAGCTGCAGTGGGTAGCCGGCGATGTAATATTCCTTTGGACCGAGCACCACGCTCGAGCGGAAGATCCAACGGCGGTCCCGTGTGGCGAGAAATGCCAGATCATCGCGTTTGGCGCTGATTTCGGTCAGCCGCGGGAGCGGCCTGACCAGCGCCTTCACCTGCTCCAGGTTATCCCGATCGCAGACATGCGGCGTCAGTCCGTCGGGCATGGGCGGTACGGTTTTCAGCACCTTCTCGTTGTCACAGTAGTAAACAAACAGGATGTCCCGCTTATAACAATACGCCGCGCAGCGCTTTATGAAATCGATTATAAACATTCTTGCTCTCCTCCCAACCGATTGTAACCGGGACAGCGGTAAGAGAAGGCAGCGGAAACACACTATACGAGATGGTTATTACCGTTTTGTCTGATATTTGCGCAAAATACCGGTATCCAGGCCGGCTTGAGTGCCACGACGGTAAAGCCTGGCCTCTTCAGACGACTGTTAACTGCTGTTCCTCCGGCTGCGCTTGCCCGGCATCGACATCAGAATGTGGAGGCTGCTCGAATTTCAAGCCTTGCCGCAGTGCGCCGACGCGGCGCGGGCCATGCAGGAAGATACCGAGCGAGATTGCGAGGTATAAACCGGAGAACAGTTGGTGCAGCAGATCGCCGCTGCCCGCTTTAGCGTCCAGCTTCGGGAAAAGCCATGGCGAAACGAACTGACCGATGAACAGTGTGAAAAGCAGCGCCGCCTGTCCGATAGACAACTGCAGCGGGGCGAGGAGGATAACTCCCAGCAGCGACTGTCCCGCCGTCAGCATAATCTCGTGCATCTGAAAAGAGTCCATCGGGATCGGATTGATGAACTGTTTGCTCGAAATGCCGTAGACGAGCGGGATCATGCCCACCAGCAGCGTCCACTGGTTGAGCTTGGAAGAAATTAAACTACCCAGCGCCATCCCCGCCTGCGCACGCAGCGCGAACATGATGGCAACGATGAATTCCGGCGCTTCCGAGGCAATCGGCGCCAGCCATTGCACCAGGAGAAATTCATTGATATGCAGCTTGGCGCCCGATGCCACCAGACCCTCGGAGAACGGTTCGGCATTGGCCAGAATCACTCCCGCCGCGAACAGGAACATGGTCACCGTAGCCAGGCGGCGCTTGACTTTGGGCAGGCTCACCAGCAACTCGGCCGGTCCTTCCGGGTCGCATTCTGCGCACGGGCGGCGGCCGGCGATGGCGATATACCAGATATACAGGCCGAGGAACACAACACCGTCATACCAGGCCAGCGAGCCTTTGAGCGGAATCACAAAGGCATAAAGCGTGGCGAAACCGAGGAATACCAGCTCGGTGCGGCGTTCTTTTTCCAGCACTACCGGACGGCGCGTTTTCAGCCAGAAGATCACTACGATCACCACCCACGCCACGCCGATCAGCAGTCGATTGGCGCCGGTCATGTTGGCGATGGCATAATGCGCATAAGAGCCGTCGGGATTCTGACCTGCCTGCCAGGTAAAATACATATCGACCGCATATTCCGGCAATACCGCGATCAACGCTACCACCGCCAGCGCCAGCGTCTGCGAAATGTCCATCTGCACGGCATCGCACGCCCAGAGCAGCAGGAAAGAGGCGCCCAGAATGGCGATGCCGGCGAATATCGTAACCAGCAGCAATTGGGATAGATCGGCCGCGATAAGGAGGGGTTGTCCGGGGATGTGCCGGGGTAAAATACGAGCATCCATGCCGCCAAAGCGAAAGTATAAACCCGGCAGCGTAGCCAGCGCGGCGATGAGGATCGGAATGACGAATCGTCGTAAATGCATCTTTCCTCCGAGCGCGGCGGCGACCAGGCCACGCGGAATGCGCAGCCAAAAGTCTCACACCCGGATAGACCCGGTCGGGCAGGCCAGAAGGCATGCGCGCCTTCGAGATTGTTGACCTGTCGGGAGCCGCTGGCGCGGCTCCTGCTACTCCCCCTTGGCAATGTGACTTCCATCCTAACATGGCGGCGGAAAATTAGCAATTCACTCGCCGCATTTTCTATCGTTGGCGACTGTCCCCCTATGGTAAATCGCATCTTCATGAGGAAACAACAAAGGCGACAGTCGTTGACACCCGATTGCCGGCACCCTATAATGCAGGAGGATTTACAGCCCTGGCAGTCATTATCTGGAGTTCGCATGCACTATTCGGAACTGCATCCCTCTCTTCCCCACTGGATGCGGGATGTCAACAGCCTGCTTACATCGTTTGTCGCCGATGAATCGGCAACACTGCGGCAGGCGGGCAAGATGATTATCGGCACGCGCGGCAAGCGATTGCGGCCCATCATGCTGGCGCTGTGCTGCGCAAGTCTGGGCGAAGTCACACGGCGCGCGTTGACCTTCGGCGCGCTGGTCGAGATGATTCATACCGCCTCACTCGCTCACGACGATGTGGTAGATGAAGCAGATTCACGTCGCGGCGCTCCCTCCGCGCCGGCATTCTGGGGCAACAAGCTATCCGTGCTGGTGGGCGACTACCTGCTGGCGCGCGTATTTGAAACGGCCTCCCACGAAGACGAGCCTCATCTGCTGCGCCTGCTGTCCGCCGCCACCACCGAGATGGGACGCGCCGTCGTGCTGGAATGCGCGGAGATGGACATCGACGCCTCCGAGGAGACCTACCTCGCCATCATCAGCGGGAAGACGGCTTCACTGTTTTCCGCCGCCGCCGCTATCGGGGCGCATCTCGCCGGCGCGACCGCCGAACAGGAACAGGCGCTATCCAAACTTGGTTACTCGTTCGGCCAGGCTTTCCAACTGGCCGACGATCTGCTCGACCTGCAGGGTAAGGAAAGCGACGCGGGCAAACCGCTGGGCGCGGACTGGGCACAACGCCGCGCGACGCTGCCGCTGCTGCACGCGCTACGGACGGCGCCGGACAACGTGGCACGGGAGATTCGCGATTTGTGGAAGCAGGAGCCGTTCACTCCCGGGCGCCTGCGCGAGTTGATGTACCTGGTAGAGACGGTCGGCGGCATGACTTACGGCTGGGAGAAGGTGAAGGAATTCCGCCGTCAGGCGCGCGCCAACCTGGAAGTCATTCCCGACGGAGAGGGACGCGAGGCACTCCGGCATCTCTGCACCGATGCGTTTCCATTGCCTGTGCTGCCCGTCGTGGTGTAAGCCGGCGGCGCTTGCCGGAACAAGGAGAAGCTTTGATTACCGTGCGAATCTGGAAAGCGTTCCTCCTCTCGCTGATACTGGGAATGGCGTCGATTCCACCGGCGGCGCTCGCGCAACCGTCCGCCCCCCCCCGGAGCGCCGATGAAGTGCTGGCGCACGCCAACGCGATGATCGCCGGGAAGGATTACGAAGGCGCCATCGCGCTGCTGCAGAGCGCCATCGCGCGTTACCCGACTCAACTCCCCATGTACTTACTCCTCGCTGATTGCCAGGAGATGAAGGGACTCAGCGCTTTACGTCCGGCAGAGAATATGGAAGTCGGAGAAGCGTTCCGCCGTCAGTTGAACCAGGGCGAGTACGTGCAGCTCGCGCGCGACCTGTTCGAAACATATGGCAAGGCGACGATGTATGTGCCGGAGATAAGGCCCGTGCAACAACGCGTCGCCGATCTGTTGACGACCCAATTCCCGGTACTGCTGGGCGAATACGGTCCGCTGGCGCTGCCGGGCGATCCCCTACCCTGCCTGACCACGATTACCGATCCACAGTTGCCCACCGAAGCGCGCGGCGTCTACCAGGGATTGATCACCACGCGCCCGTTGCCGGTTACGCCGCCGTATTTCCGAGATCCGAAATATGGCGCGGACAACTCTTACGACGCCGATCCGACTTTCGGCCACTGGACTTTCCAGCAAATGCTGCTCGCGTATGAATTCGATCGCGAACAGCGCTGCTGGCGCCTGCGTTTCCGCGTGATCTGGCAGGATGCGCCCGACCAGGGAGATCAGCGGCTTCGCCTGGCAAAGAACTGCGCCACGCTGCTGCTGCGCCTTTCCTGTTTACTGCGGGCTTATACCGGCATGACGCCGCGCTTCACCAATGATGGCGTCATCAACATCTGGCTGACGGAGAAAGGCGTGCCCGGCGGTGAAACCTACGATGACAGCATCTACCTCTACAACGCCGGCATGACGCGGACGCCCCTGGAATGGGTGCGCGAGCTGGCGCATGAATACGGGCACGAAGTGCTGCCGCCGGTGGGAGGATACGCGAAACCGGAGTGGGGCGCGAACGGCTACCTCGGCGAGCGTCTCTTTCTGCGCTGGCTGCTGCTGAATCGCGACACCAAGTCGGACAGCCACACATGGGTGCGAGCGCTGGACGCGCGGGAAATCATCGCGGATCGAATCGATCAGATGATTCGCCGGTTTGCCGCCATCGGACCCGATTCGCAAGTTCTGACCGGCACGGACAAAGCCGCCATGGACGGCTTCATCGGCATGGCCTGCTACCTGGAAATAAGCCGCGGCAGCCAGTACCTTGCCACGCTGCTGGCGGGATTATCCACCCCGACATTCGGCGGACCGCAAGGTTTCCTGGAGACGCTGGCGAAGCAGGAATCCTATTATCAGGACCCGGAGCATGCGCTGGTCTCACTGCGGCTGACCGGGTTGCCGGCGGACACTCCTCTGTGGGTTTATCTCAGCACACCCCTGGGTAAAGAGGCGACTGCCTGGAAAGGTGAAGTGACCGGCGGTGGGCAGCTCAAAGTCGAGGTCGATGGGAAAGAAGTGAAGTCTGACGGCAACACCTTCATCACCCCAGCGCTCGACAAAGGCTGGCACAGCATCGCCATCACCGCGACCGAACCGCCCGCCATGAGCGGGCTGAAGTTAGTCCGGCAATAATACCTAGAAAAACAGGAAGTTGAGTCATTATTACGCCAAATCAGGCAAGGTGAGTCCGGTGGTTGAGTAAGTGGTCCTTGAGCCTGTCGAAAGGCAGTTAAGCTGATCGATTCTTTTCACAGCTATTGTACCGTATCGAAACCACTGCGTGGAAGGCCTGATTGTTGGGTTGCGGGCAAAGCCCGCGTTGGAGCCATCATTTCGCGAGCACTCGCCACTCGCCACTTATAACACCACCTCGGTCTTCCGATGCGCGTTGCACTGGATATTGACGGCGCAGGGCAGGCTGGCGATATGGCAGGGCGCCGCCTCCACGTGGACGGCCAGCGTGGTGACGGAGCCGCCGAAGGCGCCGGGACCGATGCCGAGGGCATTGATGCGGCAGAGCAGCTCGGTCTCCAGCGCGGCATCATCAGGATCCGGATTCGTTTGCCCAAGGGGACGCAGCAGCGCGCGCTTGGCCAGCAGCGCGCAGCCTTCGAAATTGGCGCCGATTCCCACACCCACGATAAGCGGCGGGCAGGCATTCACCCCCTGCTCGGAGACGCGCCCGACCACGAAATCAATCACCCCTTCCCGGCCATCGGCGGGATTGAGCATGCGCAGCGCGCTGGCATTCTCGCTGCCGCCTCCCTTGGGCAGGCAGACAAGTCGCAGTCGGTTGCCGGGCGCCAGCGATACGTGGACGACAGCGGGGGTATTGTCGCGGGTATTGACCCGGCGCAACGGATGAGCGACGATGGAGGCGCGCAGATAGCCTTCGCGGGTACCGCGGCGCACGCCTTCGTCGATGGCGCGGCGCAGGTCTCCCCGGATGCGTGCGTCCACTCCCACCTCCGCCATGATTACCGCCAGTCCGGTATCCTGGCACATCGGCAAGTCGGTCTCCGCGGCGGTGTCGTAATTGCGCAGCAGCAGGTTTAGTGTCTCGCGGCCCGCCGGCGATTCTTCCATTTCACACGCGCGTTCCATCGCGGCGCGCATATCCGCGGGAATCCGGTGGTTCGCCGAGGTATACAATCGCGCGACCGCTTCGACGATCCGCGCCTCTTCGATTTCGCGTGCCGGTGAGTTCATGCGGTCTATCATACAACATTCCAGCAAAGAATTCATCCGGCTGTCCCGGCATGAAGGTCAACCGACGGCGATGATGGGTAAGAGATATTCGGATGTGGCGGCGATATGGACGTGCAACTGGTGGAATTGATGCGGGAAGTAGAAGAGACTTCGCAACAGCGCGGGGGGGTGCCGCGCCTTGAGCGCGAGGCTGGGCAATTCCTCAACCTGCTGGCGAAAGTGGCGCGCGCGACCAGCCTGCTGGAAGTGGGTACGCGCGACGGTTATGCAACCCTCTGGCTGGCCGATGCCGCCGCCGCCACCGATGGCCGGGTGATCACCGTGGAACGCGATGTCTGGCAGTTGGCGAACGCGAAGAAACTGTTCGACCGCTCGCCCCATGTAGATCGCATCCAGATCGTGCAAGGCGCGCCGGAAGAAGTGCTGCCGGTGCTGGCAGGGCCGTTCGATTTTGTCCTGCTCGATGCGGAGCCGGAAGAAGCCTTGCATTACTTCCATATCCTCGCCGAGAAGATCGCCGGCGGGGCCCTTATCTGCTGTGAAAAGGCCATCAGCAAGGCGGGCATCCTTACGCCCTATCTCACCTACGTGCACGAGCGCGCCGGCCTGAACAGCATGCTCGCTCCCATCGGCGAAGGGATCGAGATCACGTATAAAATGCCGTGATTGATTGGAAGAGTGGAAGAATGGAAGGTTGGATGGGAGATGAAATGATGGGTGGATGAATGGGTAGAAATTTTCATCCATTCACTCATCAAATTTTCGATCTTTCGTCTTCCATTCATCCGCCCATCCATTCACCGAAAAAGGACTCCCCCTGCCATATGGCGAACTGAGTCGATGCTTGCATGGGGCTCTACAACATGGACTTCACCCGGATATTTCAGCTCTGGACGCCGGAACTGGCGATCGATCTCGGCACGGCCAACACCCTTATCCACATGCGCGGGAAGGGCATTATGCTGCGCGAGCCGACGATGATTGCCATCACGCGGGCCGACGGAGAGGTGCGGGCGGTGGGCGAAGAAGCCAAGCGCATGCTGGGACGGACGCCGGAGGCCATCAAAACCATCCGCCCACTGCGCGACGGGGTGATCGCCGACTTCGATGCGGCGGAACAGATGCTGGTGCATTTTATCACCCTGGCATATCGCCGCCGTCCCTTTCTGCATCCCAATGTGCTCATCGGCGTGCCCTCCGGGGTAACAGAGGTGGAATGCCGCGCGGTGAAGGACGCCGCCCGCCGCGCCGGGGCGCGCGAAGCCTGGGTTATCGAGGAATCCATCGCCGCGGCCATCGGCGCCGGATTGCCCATCCACGAGGCAACCGGCAGCATGGTGGTGGACATCGGCGGCGGCACCACCGAAGTAGCCATCATCTCGCTGGGCGACGTGGTGCATTCGCAAAGCATTCGCGTGGCAGGCGACGAGATCGACGAAGCCATCATCGGTTACGCGCGCCGCGAATTCAACCTGCAGATCGGTGAGCGCACGGCGGAGGCGATCAAGCTGGCCATCGGCTCGGTATGGCCGCTGCAGCGCGAGCTGGAATACCCGGCGCGGGGGCGCGACCTGGTGACCGGACTGCCGGCGCAGGTGACGCTGAACAGCGGCGCAATCCGCGAGGCAATCGGCGAACCGATGCTGGCCATCCTCGATGTGGTGAAGCAGGCGCTGGAGCAGACGCCCCCGGAGCTTTCCGCCGACATCATGGAGCGCGGCATCACCTTCACCGGCGGCGGCTCGCTGCTGCGCGGGCTGGATAAGCTGGTGCGGCACGTCACCGACATGCCGGCCAGCGTGGTGGACGATCCGTTGAGCTGCGTCGTCCTCGGCGCCGCCCGCGTGCTGGCGGAAGGCAACCTTGGCCTCCGCACCGCCTTCGAGCGGAAACTGATCACACGCGGGCTGGCGTAGATGTTGGATGAATGGATGGGTGGATGTATGGATGAATGGATGTATCGATAACGGATAACTACCCCATTCATTCATCCATCCATTCAACCATCCATTCTTCCAACCATCCATTCTTCCATTCTCCACTCTTCCGACCATCCTTGTTCGCTCTCCGCCGTTTTTCTCCGCCGCATTGCGGTAATGACATTTTCGGTATGGTACGATGGCAGCTTTTTAAGGAGTAGAATTATGTTTGGCAGCAGTTTTCGTCTAGGCAGGATCAGCGGCATCACCATCAGCGTCGATTATAGCTGGTTCATCATTTTCGGCCTGTTTGTCTTCATACTGGCCAGCGGCTGGTTCCCGCAGACAGTGCCGCACACACCGGTGGCATGGTACTGGGCTATCGCCGTCTTCACCTCGCTATTGTTCTTCGGCTCGGTTGTCGCTCACGAGCTGTCGCACGCGCTGGTGGCGCGGAGACGCGGCATCCCAATCAATAACATCACGCTGTTCATCTTCGGCGGAGTGGCGCAGATGGAGGACGAGCCGGGCAATCCGGGAGATGAATTCAAAATGGCGATTGCCGGTCCGCTGGCCAGCGTCGGTATGGCAGTCGTCTTTTTCGGAATCGCCATTATATTCGCGAGTATGAGCGCAACCCTGCTCTATTCTTCCTTTATATATCTGGCCGTTATCAACGTAATTCTGGCGGTGTTCAATCTGCTGCCTGGATTCCCGCTGGATGGCGGGCGCGTGTTTCGCGCGTTCCTCTGGTGGATGATGGGTAACTTGCGGCGCGCCACCCGCATCGCGTCGATCACCGGGCAGGCGTTCGGGTGGGCGCTGATGATCCTGGGCGTCAGCAGTCTGTTCCTGCCGATATTCCGCACCGGCGGCAGCCTGATCTGGTTCGCGCTGATCGGCTGGTTCCTGGTGAGCGCGGCGCGGAACAGTTATCAGCAGGTGGTGCTGCGCGAGACGCTGCGCCAGGTGCCCATCCGCGAGGTGATGAGCACGAGCGCGGAGGCGGTTCCGCCGGAGATCACCGTCGAGCGGTTGGTCGGCGAATACTTCCTGAAGGAAAGCTCTCCCACGCTGCCGGTGGAGCGCGAAGGTCTGCTGCTTGGCACGGTCAGCATCGAGGACGTCCGCGCGCTGCCACGCGAACGTTGGGGCTCGACGCTGGTGACCGAGATCATGAAAGGGCTGGGCGACGAGCAGGTGGTGAACCTTAACGATGACGCGTGGGACGCCACCAACCGCATGGCGCGGGCAAACAGCGACCGCGTGCTGGTCGCGGAAGACGGCCACGTCGAAGGTCTGGTCACCCGCGGCTCCATCATGCGCTGGCTGCAGACGCATCAGTCGGGATTCGCGCATGGGCAGGCATAACGAAAACAATATGAAAGGTGAATAGTATATGGTGAACGACATTCGCCATATACTATTCACCGCAGATACCCGCAGATCCCCGGTTTTTGCGTAACCAAGGCTTGGTAACAATCCTTTTGACGGGCATTGTTCTTTTCTACCCGAAACCTTACCGAGATTGCTCACGGTCAGTTGGCGGTCTCCGACGCGCGCGCGCGTAACCGATCAGGCCGCATGGCGCCTCCGCTCCCGCGCGCGGGCCATGCTCTCTTCCAGCGCCTCCAACAGATCTACCGTTTCCTCCGGTGCTTCGGCTTCCGCCGGCGGAGCGGAGACCGTGCCTTGCTTCCGGCGCCGCTCCTCCAGGAATGCCTTCACGCGTTGCTGATATTCATCGTGATACTCGTCAGGCTGGAAATGACCGGATAACGCGGCAATCTGCTCGGTTACTTCGGCCACCTCCCCGCGGGCGAGAGTCACGGACGTCGAGAGCAGCTCCGACGCCTCGACAATTTCATCCTGGAAATGGAGCAGCAGCAGGCACAGCCGATCATCGATGACCAGCAGGCCGGCCAGGTGCTCCCGCGTGTGCAGCACGAATCGCGCGATCCCCATGCGACGGCGCCGGCGAAGCGACTCGACCAGCAGGCGGTAGGGTTTATCTACCCCCGCCGGCGCGAGGTAATACGGGCGGTCGTAATAGATGGGCGGCACGCGGTCCAGGTCGATGAACTCTTCGATCTCGATGGTGCGGCTGCGCGCGACCGCCAGGCCCTCCAGTTCTTCATCGGTTACCACGATATATCGTTCCCCCACCTTCGCGCCGCGCACGATATGCTCCGCGGGGACATGCTCGTTATCTTCCGAGCAGCGCATCTGCCGTTCGAGACGGGCATAATCATGGTCGTGCAGCAGGTGAAAGGCCACGCGGCTGCCGCGCGCCGCCGGCAGCATGTTGACAGGGATGGCGACCATGCCAAAACTCACCGTACCGCTCCAGAGGATTGCCGGCATGACATCATTCCTTTCCTTCACGCACGACATCCGACGCCGGCTTGTCCGGACGGATGCCTTTATACGCCGCCTGCTGCAGCAACCCATCCGGCGGCCAGCGTCGATACTCAACTTCGGCCACCAGGCAGGGGGCAATAAAATGCCCGGCGGGAACCAGATCGGCAAATGGGCTGAGCGATCGCGACAGGGCACGCAACTGCGAAAGCAGCAGGCGGTGGTCTTCATCACTGAAGCCGCTGCCGACGCGGCCCGCATACCGCAACTTGCCTTCTCGATCGTAGTAACCGAGCAGCAGCGAGCCGATGCGGTCGGGATGCCGCCGTTCCGGGGTCCAGCCGCCGATGACGAATTCCTGCCGCGAAACTACCTTGATTTTGCGCCAGTCAGGCGAGCGCTCGCCCGGCTTATAGATACTCGTCAACCGTTTGGCGATAATGCCTTCCAACCGTATCTCATGGGCCGCTTCGAGCATCTCGGCGCCCTGGCCCACGTAACTGGGCGGCACCCGGCACCACGGATGATCGATCTCGAGCGTTTCCAACAGCTCGCGCCGGTCGGCGTAGGCGAGCTCGATCGTCGATCGATCATTCAGATAGAGCAGATCGAAAATATACAGATAAACGGGAACTTGCGCCGCGATTCCGGCCGCCCGCGATGGGTTCACATGCATGCGCCGCTGCAGGCGGTTGAAGTCCGGCTTTCCCTTCGCGTCCAGAGCGACAATCTCGCCGTCGAAGATCACGGGGCATTCACCCAGGCGCCGGCCCAAACTGCCGAATTCCGGGTAACGCGCGGTGATATCGCTCCGGTTGCGACTTTCCAGGCGAAGGCGAGAACCGTCCCAGTAGCAGAGCGCGCGGATGCCATCCCACTTGAATTCCACTCCCCATTCCTCCAATTCCGCCGGGAGGTCGGCGGTCAGCACCGCCAGCATGGGGCGCAGATCCCGCGGCAAGGCAGTGGGAAGACACTCCGGACACAACAGCTCGACATCGCCGGCAAGGCAATAACGGCAGGAAGGCAGCCCGCAAGCCCAGCATTGCCGCTTTTCGTCAAACCAATATGGAAGTCCACAGTGCGGACAGGCTGCATCGGTAATCTCTTCAGGCTGCACGTCGTTTTCGCGCCTCCTTCAGGCTCGTTTCCAGCGCTTTCACCAGTTGCTCGTCCGGCGTGGGCGCCGTTTCCACGGGGGCCGGCGTCTCCACCTCTTCCCCGCGCGCCTTCTGTTCGATAAGCTTGCGAACACGCTGCGGATATTCCGCGGTATATTTATCCGGGGTGAATTCACCCGTAAGCTCGTCAACCAGGTACAGGGCCAATTCCAGCTCGCGCTCGCTGATCGCAACATCGGGAAGGGAGAAGGAAGTAGTCCCGACAACTTCGTCGGCATAACGCAGCGTTGCCAGCATCAGCATGCCCTGCTGTGAGGAGACGGCGCCCAGATAAGAACGGTTCCGCATCACCCACCGACAGACGCCGCGGATACCGTTCTCCTCCAGGGCGGCGGCCAGCACGGCATAATCGCGCGCGTCTTCATCCGGTCCGAGGTAATAAGTGCGTTCGATGTAGCGGGGATCGATTTCGGAGTAGGGCACGAAGGAAACAATCTCGATGTCGCGGCCCGGTTCGGGGCGCAGTCCGTCCAGCTCCTCCGGGGTGACGACTACATACTCGCCGGGCGCCACCTCGAATCCCTTCAGGCGATGTTCCGTATCGACGGGAATCTGCTCGATCGAGCAGACCATCTCCTGGCGCAGCGGCGCCAGGTCGGCATCGTGCAGCAAATCGAAATCGACGCGCGTTTCGCGAACGGCCGTATATAGCTTCACCGGCGCCCGCACCGAGCCGAAGGTGAGAATTCCTTTCCACAACGCCCGCATGGCCACCTTTGCCACACTCCTTCATAGTGAAGATACCCTTCATGTGGCAATGAAGATTGACGAAAAAGCGACCATTCGCGCGTTACGCGCGAATGGTCGCTTTTCCCGTAATAAATCGGATTATTTCAAATCCATAAGCTTCACCTGAATCAGACGGTGACCGAGTATATCCACGGCAATTTGTGATTGTGCCAGGATAATATAGCCAATCAACGGCTCGTATTCGCCATTCGCCGGTTCCATGTCGATAAAGAGCACCTCATTATAGATTGGCCGAAACCCTTCGATCTGTATCCGCACCGGACCGTAAATCGTCCCGTCAATCACAGCCTGGGTCGCCGTTTCCAACTGAACTGTCTCGATTTCCTCGATCTGGCCCAGGCGATCTCGCCAGGCAGTCGGCAGGACCATATATGCCGATCCGGTATCCACCAACGCATCGCAGCGTATCTTTGCGTTAGGATCGTTGATATTCACAATGGTTACGGAAGCAACGATTCTCCCCATGTCGATCTCTCTTACACGAAAAGTCGGACTCACACGTCACCCGAACCATCATAATCTCCCGGAATAACCTGTCAAACGGAATTCCAGTGTCTTATTCCCCAATCTCTTCCTGATCGACAGAGGCCGCCGGGTGGGGCAGCAGGTGCTCCGGCAATGTCTCCACCGGCAATGCCGGCGTGGATTCCGGCGATGGCTCGACCTGCACCGGCGGCGGGGTGATTCGCTCGTCGAAAACCAGCACGCCGCTGGCGACGGGGCGGATCCAGGCGCCGGCGGGGTAATTGACGGTGGCGCCGCCGATAGCAAGGGTGCTGCTGCCGCCGCCATCGAGGTTGAGCGCGTCCACCGCGCCGCGCGACTTGAGCAGGCCGGCCAGCTCCTCCAGCGTGGCGCCGCCGCCGTAGGGGCCGGGCGCCTCGACCAGCGCCAGCACCACGGTTCCCCGCGCGGTGACGCCGAGTGCGCTGCGCGCGGGACGCCCCTGCAGGATATCCGGCTTGAAGCGTTCATCAACTCCACTGATGGCTAGTTTGCCGGCGCGGAGCAGGCGTGGGCCGGCGCCTACCGCGCCGGCGAATTCTTCCCATGCCGGATCGAGCACTGGCGTCAGCACCACCGGAGCGCCCACCGCCAGCAGCGGATCGAGGGTCGCGAGCGCATCGCCTTTCAGCCGGATGGCGAAATCGCCGGGAGACAACGGCAGCGGCTCGGAGGCGCGGAGCAGCACATGGCCATCGCGCACCAGCGCCGTTAACCCCTGTGGGTTCGCCGGTGTCTGGCTGAAGAGCTTTCCGCTATATACCGCCACGTCCGGACTCGGGTCCAGCACGGAAGCATCGAGCCAGTCGGGAATATCGCGCGCCGTGCCATCCGCCAGGATAACACGCCAGGCGCCGCGCGGATTGCCGAGTATGGGCACGCCGGTTGGCGGGAAGGCCGCCGCGGTGCGCCCCCAGATGGGCAGCGAGAGGATGTTGCCGTCCGCCTTGAGCAGGCCCACCGGGCGGGTGCCCTGCATGAAATAACCGCCGTTGATGCCGCACACCGCGCCGGCGCGCTCGACCATGGCGCTCACCCGCTCGCGCTCGCCCTGCGCCGCCGTCACATCCAGGCGCACCTTCGGATCGCGGGTATCGATTTCGACGAAATGCGCGACTTGATATCGGTCATCGGTCTGCTGCTCCAACCGCGTATAGGTAATCGCCGGCGAGATGGCGCGCGTCTCCTCCGTGCGGAAGCGCTTGAGAATGTCCCCCACCAGGCGGTCGGTTTTTTTACCCTCCGGCGGCAACATGAAGACGGTGTATTTACGTGCTTTATGCAGCGATATGGTCAGTTGTGCCTTGCCATCCGTATCCTGCGCGACGGCGATGGACGCCGCTACCGTATCGGTAAGGGCTATCTCCGGCAGCGCTTCGATCAGCGGAAGATCGAGCGAAAGCAGCACCTGCTTCGGAGTGGATCGATCGGTGAAGGTTATGGCGCGCGGCAGATCGAGCACCACGCGGACCTTGTCCGGCGCGGTGGAATATCGCACGCCCGGCTGCGCTCCGTCCGCGTGGGCGGTGATAGCGGTTAAAAGCAGGCCGATTACTGTAAAGATTGCTGCAAAACGTGTCGTCATGTATGGTGGCTATTATACCCGGAAAACAGAAAAGGGTAAGCCGTGCGAGCCGCGAAAAAATGAAAATGGAAGGATGGTAGCATTGTGGAAAATTCGCGCCTTCAACAGCAGCTCCGCTTCCTTCTCGAGCTGGACAAGCTCAAGCATGTGCTGCGGCAGAGCATTCTGCTGGATACCTCGCGCCGGGAAAACGACGCGGAGCATTCCTGGCACTTCGCCATGCTGGTGCTGGTGCTGGGCGAGTACCTGCCGGAATGATCCGCGAACTGAGCAATGAGGAAGTGCCCCTGGCCGCCGGTATCATCCGCCGTGCCTTCGCCACCGTCGCCGAGGAATTCGGCCTGACGCCGGAGAATTGCCCGAGCCATCCGACCTTTCTCACCGAGGAGCGGCTGCAGGGCGAAGTTGATAGAGGACTCCGCCTGTTCATATTGCAGGAGGGCGATACTCCCGTCGGCGTGGTCGGCCTGCGGCGGCTGGAGGACGGCACTACCGCGCTGGAACGCCTCGCGGTGCTGCCGGAGCATCGGCACCAGGGCTACGGTATGCAACTGGTCGAATTCATCTGCCGGCAAGTCAAACAGGAGGGCAGCGAGAAGGTCAGCCTGCAGATCATCGACGAGCATGCCGTATTGAAGAACTGGTATGCCCGCCTGGGCTTTGCCGCCGTCGGGGTGAGGCAGTTCCCGCATCTGCCGTTTACCGTCTGCTTCATGGAGAAAGTATTATGAGAGCCCTCTGCATCATCGGCAGTCCGCGGATTACTAATCTCTTCGTGCCTTTGTGCCTTCGTGTCTTTGTGTTTCATAATAAGAAATTTGAACCATCTCCTTTCCCCCGGTGTCATCCCCGGTAGAGGGCACTGTTGATGCTTTCCGATGAGGAGTTGATCCGGCGAATTGTCCGGCGCGATGCCGGAGCGTTTGAAATCTTCTACGCACGGCACCGCGATCGCATTAATCGGCATGTCATGCGCATGGTACATGATGCGGACGGCGCGGAGGATCTGACGCAGGAGGCATTCCTCCGCGTGTGGACGTGCGCGGAACAGTGGGACGGGCGCGGCGCCTGCCTGTCCTGGCTGCTGCGCATCGCCACCAATCTCGCGTATAACCAGCTCCGCTCACGCGGCCGGCGCAGGGAGCTCCCGCTCGAATTATCGGACGATGAGGAGCACCCCGCCCCGGGATGGATGCTCGACGCCGCCTCGCTGGGCCCGGAGGCCGTATACGAGCAATCGGAACGGCGCGACCTGATCCGCCGCCTGGTGGAGAACCTGCCCGAGGAGAAGCGGCAGGTGATCCGCCTGGTACACGAAGCGGAGATGGAGATCCACGACGTGGCGGCCACCCTCGGCATCCCCGAGGGCACGGTCAAGTCGCGGCTGTTCTATGCACGGAAACAATTGGCGCGGGAGTGGAAGGATGAGTCGGATTAGTCGGACTGGTCAGACAAAGTCAGACATGTCCGACATGTCGGACATGTCTGACTCGTCTGACTCGTCGGACAGCAGTGCCCGATCAAGTAAACCGGAGGGAAATGATGACCACGAACTATTCTGCCCCCTGGCACCGGGCATCATTCGACAAATTGAAAAACGAGCGCCTGCCGGAATTGCTGGCGGCGCGCGGGCCGCTGCTGGGATATCATGTGGAAGACGGCGAAGGGAATACCTGCCGTATCTCCGTCACGCTGGCAGCCAACGGCGCCGGCGATATTCAACTCACCTTTGACCTGCCACAGCCAGATGCGGATGGCCTGTTCACGCTGGACGGGCAGCCTCACGTCGTGGTGCCGGTCGCGTCCTCGGAATACCTGGAGGACGCGGAAATCCGCTGTGCGGGGGAACAGCTCTACGACTATCTGGCGAAGCGGCTGACGGAGGCGCCGGCGAATATGCTGCGCGACGAAACCGCCGCCCGCGCCTGGCTGCCGCTGGACGTCTGGTGGGGGAACTTCCTCGCCGGCAACGCGCAGCGGCTGGATGCCACCAACTGGCTGGCCGAGCGCACGCACCTGCGGCGGTTGGCCATTCCGAAGCGGGAACAGGTAATTACACCGGGTCAGTTTGGCCGTGTCGATCCCTTCGAGACACCGGAAGGACCGAACATCGGGCATATCCTCAGCATTGCCACCGGAGCGGAGATTCGCGACGGCAAACTGCTCGTCACCGATCCCAGCCCGCAAGGCGCGCTGGGAATCGTGGCCTCATGTGTGCCGTGCCTGGAACACAACGATGTCAATCGGCAACTGATGGGTCTGAACATGATGCGGCAGTGGATTCGTCCCACGCAGCCGGAACCGGCGCTGGTGCAAACCGGCAACGAGCCGGCCGCGCCCGGCTTTTGGTGCGGATTCAACTTGCTCACCGCCTTTGTCTCGTGGGGAGCCGACACCTACGAGGATGCCCTGCTGATGAGCGAATCGTGCGCGAATCGCCTGCGCTACCCGGCTCCGGTGGAGCCGGGCGACAAACTGAGCAACCGGCACGGCAGCAAGGGGGTGATCAGCCGCATTGTGCCTGATGCGGAGATGCCCCACCTTGCCGACGGCACGCCGGTCGAGCTGGTCTACAACTTCCTGAGCATCCATACCCGCATGACGTTCGGCCAGGTGCGCGAGGCGGTGCTGGGACGCATTGCCCGCGCGGCCAACGGACCTGTGGTCGCCCCGCCGTTCCACGCCCCGGGCGAAGAGGAATTGCACCGCCGCCTGGTGGAAGCCGGCTTGCCGGAAGACGGCATGGAGCAGTTATACGATCACGGGCAACCGCTGGAGCGCCGCGGCCTGGTCGGCTGGGTCTACTGGGGACTTACCCATCACCTCGCGGCGGATAAAATCCATGCCTCGGTGACGCCGGACGGCCCCTGCCAGCGCCAGGGAGAGCTGGAATATTATGCCATGCGCGACATGGGCGCCGTTGCGACGATCCGCGAGACGTATAATACGCGCGCTGCCGGACGGCATGATGCCGCCACGCTGACCGAGCGCGTTGCTGCCGGACCGATTGCGCAAGCTCCTCCACCATCGCCGCAATGGGAAAACGCGCGCCGGCGGGTGGCAGCGGCCGGCATCCGCGCGGAGTTGAAGCACGAAAAGATCACCTTCCGCTTTACACCGCCGGAAGAGAATGCCCTGCAGCTCGCGCAGCCTGTGCCGCACCCCTGGCTGCCGGAACGCGAGATATCGGCGGTGGGCCTGCTGCCGGATGTGCCCGGCAGCTCCGGTGTGGCGGAAGCCAACGCCCGCCTGGTTCGCATAATCGCCGGCGGCACGCCCGCCAGCCTGCGCAAGCGGGCAACGAACGAGCTGGTGGAGCGCCTTCGCGTGTATTTCGACAACCTGCTGTCCTCCGCCCATGCTCCCGTGGGAGGATTCGAGAAGGCAAGCCGGCAATCGCTGCTTCGCATGGACGCGCGGGTGCTGTTCAGCGGGCGCACCGTGCTTGCGCCGGCGCTCGATCTGCGGCTGGATCAAGTCGGCGTGGCTGATGAGATCGCCTGGACCATCTTCGGCCCGCTGGTGCGGCGGGAGATCGGCAGTGCGCGGGAAGTAGCGGCGCGAAGCGACAGGGCAACAGCAACGCTGGACGCGGTCATGGTCCGTTCATGGGTCATTCTCAACCGCGCGCCCACCTTCATGCCCACCGCGCTGCTGGCCTTCCACCCGGTACGCATCCCCGACCGCGTCATCCGGCTGCACCCACTGGCCTGCATGTTGATGAACGGCGACTTCGACGGCGACCAGGCGGCGGTTTTCCTGCCGCTGACCGGGGAGGCGCAGCGGGAAGCCGGCGAACGGCTGACTATTGCCGGGCACCTGCGGCGTGACCCGGAGCTGATCAAGTGGCTGTCTCCGAACCAGGATATGTTGTGGGGGCTGGCCGCGCACAGCCTGACGCCGGAAGGGCAAGTGGAGCTGGCGGATTACCGCGGACCGGAAGGCTACGTGACGCGCGACTCGCTGATCGAGGCCTTGCGCGCAATCCTGCAGGGCGACGGTGTTGACGCCGTGCTGGAGACTGTCCAGTGGTTGATGCAGCAGGGATTTGCTGTGGCGCAGCGCTCAGGCGCCTCGATCAGCCCATTCATCGGCACGTCGCTGTCGATTCCGCCTCCACCGGATGGCGATCCAGACGACTGGAACCGGTATGTAGAATCCTGTCTGGAGCGGCTGGCCGCCGATGGCGATTATACCGGCGACCTCGGCCCGCAACTGTTGGCGGTGAAGACTGGCGCGCGGGGGAGCCTGCGCTCGCTGCTGCGGGTCATCGGTCCGTGGGGAACCACAACAGACATTAGCGGTCAGCCGGTGATCATCCGGCATGGCTTCCGAGATGGCTTGTCGCCGACCGAGCTGTTCGCCACCGTGCCCGGCGCGCGGGAGGGCCTGGCGCGCACGGCGCTCGACGCGGCGAAGATGGGGTATGGCGTGCGGGAATCCGGCGGTCCGAAAGGCTTCACCATCCTCGCCCGCGCCATGCGCGCCGAGCACCCCGGCCTGGTCTTCGCCCATGCCGCCGCCACCGGGGAGGTCGATCCACTCACCGATATGGACAGTCGCCTGTTTGTCGGTTTACCGGTCTGATATCGAATGCCGCCTGAAGCCTCGAAGAGGCGGCAGTCAATAGCCAGGGGTGAAGCGAAGCGGAACCCTTGGGATCGGTGACAGGAAAGCGCCAGGCCCTGAAGGGGCGGCAGGATATTAGCCGCCTCTTCGAGGCCATAGATAGCTCACCGACAATTACGCAACTCTCCCACCATCAACCCGTTTTCTCCCCACAAATAGTCAGTACTCACCAATATGCAACAGTCACTCTGAAACATATTGACAAGGTGCAAACCAGGCGGTAATGTGATAGTAGACCACCGGTGGCACTTTGACAACAGGGGAGAAAAACGATGAATTCCGAGTCCAACGACCGGGAGGAGCTGGTCTCGCTCGAGCAGGCCGCCGATCAGTTGAGCGTGAGCAAATCCACGCTCTACCGCATGATCGAGCGCGGGGAAGTGAAAGGACGGAAGGTGGGCCGGCAGTGGCGCTTCCGCATCACCGACCTGAAAGCGTACCTGGAGCGCGGGCCGCGGGCGGTGGCGCTGTCATCGGTCAGTATGGAGGATATCGACGATTTCCTTACCAGGCTGGCGGATGAGTTGGCGCGGCAAGGCGCGGTTGTCCCGCCGCTGCCGCATGGCGTCGAGACGAATGAAAAGCTCGCGGCATCGCTCGATCGCCTGTTCCGGCTGGCGATCATGGCCCGGGCAAGCGACATCCACCTGACGCCGGAGCGAGAAGACATCAAGGCGCAGTTCCGTGTTGACGGCGTGCTGCATGAAGCGCTTCACATACCGCATACTCTCTACGCGGTAATGCTCGGTCACCTCAAGCAGATGTGCGGCGCCAATCCGGACGAGCACTCCGTTCCACAGGACATGCGGGTTCACACCGACATCGAAGGGCAACAATTCGACTTGCGGGTGAATATCCTGCCCACCGTGTTCGGCGAGAGCGCCGTGTTTCGCATCCTGAATCAGAGTTCCGTCGTGCTGGGTTTGCACGATTTACGTCTGGGCGAACAAAATCTGACGCGGTTGCGCCGCTGGTGCGATACTTCATCGGGATTGGTGATTTGCACCGGACCAACTGGGAGCGGAAAAACCACGACGCTGTATAGCTGCCTGCTGGAGATTGCCGGCGACACGAAGAACACGCTGACGATCGAAGATCCGGTCGAGTACCTGCTCCCCAATACCCGGCAAACGCAGGTTAATCGTCGCGCCGGCCTGACCTTCGCGACAGCCTTGCGCGCCTTCCTGCGGCAGGACCCGGACGTTATCATGGTCGGCGAGATCCGCGACCTGGAAACGGCGGAAATCGTTGTCCAGGCGGCGCTGACCGGCCACCTGCTCTTCACCACGCTGCATGCCAACAATACGGCGTCGGCTGTCCAGCGGCTGGTCGATATGGGCGTCGAACTGTTCCTGATAGACGCCTCCCTGCTCGGTGTGATTACTCAACGGTTGGCCCGGCAACTCTGTCCGCGCTGCAAAGAGCCGATCAGCCTGCCGGCAGAAGTGCTCGCGCACGTCCGCGATCTGGCGCGCCAGGGGGGATACGATATCCCGGATGACGTCATTTTCACCCAGGGCAAGGGGTGCGAGCACTGCCGGGGATTCGGGTATCGCGGGCGTGTCGCCATCTACGAGCTGATGGAGTTTACGCCGGCAGTACGCAAAGCCTTCCTGCGCGGCGCTTCGGTCGAAGAGTTGACTCGCGCGGCCGTAGGTGACGGCATGCACACCCTCTTCGCCGACGGAATCCGCAAGGCGGCAGAAGGGATTACCACCGTGGACGAAGTGCTGCGGGTGACGATGGCGCATTGACTAAACGCACAGTCGGTCAGTACCGCCTACCGACTGTGTCACCGGGAGGCAACCCATGCTCATAGGAAACGACGGCTCCCTGCGAGTTCAGGTGCTGGCGGAGACCGATATCGAGGAGATCCTGGGCCTGGTTGCCATGAATCGCGGCCTCCGCTGGTTCGAGTGGTGGCCGACGACGGAAGGCAATCGCAAGGTTATCGGTGACTCGGCTGAAAACTTCGCCGCCGGAAAAGGATTTTACGCGAGCATCCGGTACGAGAATATCCTGACCGGTGTGATCGGCCTCTGGCACGTCGATCTCTGGAATGCCCACGCCTGGCTCGGATACTGGCTGGGGCGCGACTACCACAGGCGCGGCTGCGTCACGCGCGCCAGCCGGCTGGTGATCCGCTACGCGTTTGAAACGATGGAGCTCAACCGCATCGAAGCGCCGATTGCCACCGGCAATATCAAAAGCCGGGCGGTCGTCGAGCGACTGGGATTCACCAAAGAAGGCATCCAGCGCAAAGCCTGTCGTTTGATTCCCGGCGTGCACAACATCGCCGATTTCCCCCCAAAATCCGTCGAGCAGCAAGGCGACCGCCAGTTTTACGACCTGATGATGTATAGCCTGCTGAAAAGCGATCCGGCATATGAGCAGATCAAGCATGAGCCGACCGGCGAAAAATCGTGACCACCAATTGTTGACGCAGCATAGCCGAATTGGTTATACTGCATTCAGCAAATCAATCGCTTTCCCGGAGACAACATGACCTTCGTTTTCCGTCCCTATTGGAATAACGCGCACACCGTTAAGGAGACATAAGCCCTCCGGGATGTCGTTGCACACCTTTACCCCCTCCCGGAGCTTCCGGGAGGGGTTTTTCATTAAGCAACCACATGGATGAGGAGTAGACTGATGGAATTTGAGATCATCCCGATGACTGTAGACGAATATGATAAGGTTCTTGCCCTCTGGCAGCGGACGGAGGGCATGGGGTTGGACCTGGAGGATGCCGATTCGCGGGAAGGATTCGCGTTGTATTTGCGGCGGAATCTCGGGACATGCTTCACCGCGCGGGTGGACGGACGGCTGGCCGGCACCGTGCTCTGCGGACATGACGGGCGGCGTGGGTACCTGACGCACCTGGCGGTAGCGACCGAATTTCGCCGCCGGGGTATCGGCAGCGCATTGATCGACCGCTGCCTGGCGATCCTCCGCGCCGAAGGCATTGCCCGCTGCAATATCTTCGTCTTCGATAACAACGAAACCGGGCGGCGGTTCTGGGAACGGCGCGGCTGGATGCTCTACCCCACCGTCTCTTTGATGCAGACGGTGACTGACGGCACGAAGACGATGAGCCTGCTGACCAGCACGGGAGATGGAAAGAGATGACAATTCAGGCGAACCCCAGGACACGCCTGCTGTTCCTGTTCGGCGGCATGCCGGCGATGGCCGCGCTGCCGGCCTTCCTTGCCGCGGCGGGGGATGAGGATGCCAGGATCGTCGTCCTGGCGCAAAGCCGCACAGGATGGGAGCAGCACCCGAGCTCGCAAAACGAACCATTCATCACTATGCTGGCGGATGGCCGGGCGCGGCTTATCGCGCCGGAAGATACCCGTCCGCTGGATATTCAGCGCGCTTGTGACGATTTGCGTTGGGCGACGGGCATCCATATCACCGGCGGCCATACTCCGACTTATCAGCAATTATTTGCCGTTGAGCCGATCCGCTCTGTCATTCGCGAGTGCTACCTGGCGGGCGTTCCCTATGCGGGATTGTCGGCGGGGGCGCTGCTGGCGCAGGATATTTATTATGCAGTCATGTTCAACGAAGACAATGAAGAGGAGTATATGCCGCTGCCGGGCCTGGGATTGCTGCCGAACACCCTCATAGAGGCTCACTTTACCGGGGAGGTAAGGCAAAAACGCCTGCGCAGGCTCATGGCGCTCTGCCCATCGTGCCGGGGGATCGGCATCGATGAAGCAGCCTGTGTGGTGCTGCGGGATGAATCCATGGTCGAAGTAATCGGCGAGCATGCCTATCTCTTCATCGCTGGGAACGGTGAGGGTCTGAGATTGAGGAGTAGATGATGAATACACTCTATAATCCAACCTGGATACGCAACTTTTACAACGACTACGGCATGAAGGAGTGGGACCGCTGGGAGCGCGATCCGTTGGGGCGGGTGAAATGGTTGGTACATGTGCATTACCTGCGGAAGTACCTGCCGGCCGGAAAGCGCGTGCTGGAGATCGGCGCGGGCGCTGGGCGGTTCACGCAGGTGCTGGCCGAGATGACTTCGCACATTACCGTTGCCGACATTTCGCCGGGCCAGCTTGAGCTGAACCGGCAGCAGGCGAAGGCGCACGGATTCGACCATGCTGTCGAGGGGCGGGATGAGTGCGACATGACCGACCTGCAAGGCGTCTTCGCCGACGAAGAATTCGACGCCGTCGTCTGCCTCGGTGGCCCGGTCAGCTACCTTTTTGACCGGGCGGAAGACGGCATCCGCGAGCTGATGCGCGTGACGAAGCCGGGCGGCCCCATCTTCCTGGAAGTGATGACGCTGTGGGGCATCATCCACGAGATGCTGCCCTCGATACTGACCATCGATCCGGCGATCAACCGGCAGATCGTGGCCACCGGCGACCTGGTGCCGTCGCTGCTGGCCGGAAAACACCACTGCCGCATGTACCGCGCCGCCGACTTCCGCCGGCTGCTGGAGGGTATCGGCCTGCTCATCGAGCTGATGTTCACCAGCAATGTGCTGACGGCCACCTGGGGGGAGAAGCTGCGCGAGATCCCGGAGGATAGCGAGACCTGGAAGCATCTGATGGCGATGGAATTGCAAGCCTGCCGCGAGCCGGGGTGCCTGGACATGGGCACGCATCTGGTGGCGGTGTGCCGGAAGCCACAGGAGTGACAATGAAGATCGCTGTTATTGCCGACGTGCATGCTAATCTCTATGCGCTGGAGGCCTTTCTCGCCTATCTCGCGGATAATCCGGAGATCGAGCACGTGTGGAACCTGGGCGATTTCCTGCAGATCGGGCCGCACCCGGCCGAAGTCACCGATCTGATTTTACAGGATGCTCGATTCATTTCGATCCTTGGCAATAACGAGCAGGCGTTGTTGCATCGAGATACCGCAAGGTTTCCAGAAGACGAGGTGGCACACCAGGATTGGACGATCGCGCAGCTTGGTGAAGTGCGCATAGGCAGAATCGGACAATTACCCGGAGCTATTGACTTGACGGTAGACGGCAAACGGGTACTACTCATGCATGAGAAGCCGCTAAGCAGTGAGCTCACAGGCGATATCGATTTTATCTGCTGTGGGCACACCCATCTGCCTTCGTATGAGATGCATGGAACTGTAGGGATAGTAAACTCCGGGTCGCTTGGATTTGCCCAGGGGCACACTTCTGCCTGCTTTAGCATTTTCGATTTCAGCGAGACATCAATCACCATTCAATACCATACCCTTCCGTTCGACCGTTCGGCGCTGAAGCGTGATTACGAGCGACGACAGGTTCCCGGACGGGAGCAAATCTTTTCGATCTTTCTGCCGGGATAGTCATAAGAAACCATCATGTTCAGCATCTACCTGAAGGAGGCGCATGAATTCTACGAGAAGCGCGGCTTTAATAAGCGAGCCTGGCGATTTTCAAGGAAGTTGACATGACGGACAGTATTCAAACTGCTCTCGGCCCGGTAACCATCCGTCGTGCCGGCGGCGACGATCTGGATACCGTGCTGGCGCTCATCCGCGAGGTAACCCACTGGATGATCTCCCGTGATATTCACCAGTGGGATAACTCGCTGAATGATGCGGTGGTCCCGTATTTCGCGCGGAAGATTGGCCAGGAGACCGTCTACCTGGCGTATCTCGACGATCAGTCCGTCGGCACGCTGACCCTGCAGTGGTCGGACCGCACCATCTGGGACGATATCGGCGAGGACGGGCAGGCCGGCTACGTGCACAGCCTGGCGGTGGCGCGCCGCGCGGCGGGGCATGGGTTGGGCGCCAGCCTGCTGGAGTGGGCGATGGCGCAGGTGCGGAACAACGGCCGGCCCTATCTCCGCCTGGACTGCGCGGCGGAAAACGCAGGGTTGTGCCGGTATTACACCGGGCTGGGATTCGTCGAGAAGGGGATCAAGGAAACCCCATCCTGGCAGTCACGGCTGATGCAGATATCTGTTGAGAGATAACGATGGCGATTCATTACAATCAAAGAGGAACAATCGTTGGGTAACAATACTAGTATCGAGGTAGTCCAAGCAACGTTAGCTGATGCGGACGCGCTCTTCAGCCTCGTGGAACGATTTGCCATGTCGTTCAAGCCGGAGAAGGATGCTTTTACCGCCAGTTTGCGTCAACTGCTGCAGGACGGCGGGGCATGGCTATCTATTGCCCGTGAGAACGATAACGTGGTCGGGTATCTCCTGGGATTCGACCATTACACCTTTTATGCGAACGGCCGGGTGGCATGGGTGGAAGAGATCATGGTAGACGAAACCCGGCGTAGGAGGGGGATCGGCCGGCAACTGATGAGGGCGTTTGAATGCTGGGCTGCCTCTCGTGGTGCGCAACTGGTGGGATTGGCAACACGCAGAGCAGCGCCATTTTACCAGGCGCTCGGTTATGAAGAATCGGCAACCTTTTTTCGAAAAGTGCTCCGCGCAGAGGACGCGTCATGAGAGACTTTGTCAGCGATCTGCTTAAGCAAATACTAGAAAGATTGCCGGTCTCCCGTTGGAGATTCGCCGACATCCGCAGGCTGCACCCCTTGGCGGAGGAGTATCCCGCTGCCATCGCGCTGGCGGTCGCCTACCGGTATGAGAAGGCCGAATACGATCACGCGTATTTCGAACAGGTGCTGCGGCAGTCGAGGCGGCAGATGGAAGAGATGGTGCAAGCGATCGACAATTACCTTCGCTAAACCGGCATTCGTTATTTCGTTATTCCGACAGTTGGACAGGACCAGGACACGCTACTCGGTGTGTTCCCGCACAAGCTGGCGGCCACCCGCGCCGGGCTGGGGTGGATCGGGAAGAGCAGCCTGCTCGTCACGCCGGAGTTCGGCCCGCGGGTGCGGCTGCAGACGATATTGCTGAAGGCTGAATTGCTTGCAAATGAGCCGATCACCGAGAGCCGCTGCGGAACATGCGATGCCTGTGCGAAAGCCTGCCCGTATGGCTGCATCCATAACACGCTCTGGCAGCCGGGGATCGACCGGGAAGCGCTCTTTTCGCCGTTCGACTGCAGCCGGAAACGGGAGGAGTTCATCCCCACCCACATTGGGGCACAAGCACCCTTGCGGACTGTGCCTGTTGGCATGCCCAATCGGGAAGTAGGAGGCATTCATGGAGTATGAACTGCGGAACGGTTATGATCCACAATGGCTGGACGCGCTGATGCATTTATATGAAGCCGCCAATTTGCTCGGTAAGCGAGATCCCCAGCGATTGCATACGGCATTCACGAACAGCTTCCGCGTGTTCACCTGTTGGGACGGCGAGACGCTGTGCGGAGCAGGCCGCATGCTGTCCGACGGTGCCATTCAATCGGTCATCTTCGACATCGCCGTACTGCCCGAGTATCAGCGCCAGGGCATCGGGCGAAAGATCATGGAGGCGCTGGAGGCTGAGGCGCTGGATACGCGTATTCTGCTCACCTCCTCTTTCAGCGCGGTGGAGTTTTATCGCAAGCTCGGGTACCGGAAGCACAAAACCGGCATGACGAAGTATCCGTCGTGGAACGCCGACTCGCCATATCTAGAAGAGGGCTCGTGAGATCTGCGCGCCGCATGAGCGGCACTTCGTCATGCAACGCCCCGAACCGCGGGAATGGACCGGACCGGCGATAGAGCGCATTGCGGAAATATGGCGTTATCTGGAATAGTAAAAGATGGAATGCGCGGTATCACAGGCATCGACTGGCTGTTTTTCAACCTCGGCTACACCCTCATCGACGAGGATGGGCCGTCCACGCAGCGGGTGGCTGACCTGCAGCGGGCGCTGGCCGCGCGAAGCCGGCATTACAGCCAGGCGGAGATCCGGTATGCCATCCTGCAGGCGTGCGCCGACTTCGCCCCGCGTCCGATTACGCGGGCGGTGGAAGTGCTGGCCGGCGACATCCCCATCGACGGCATTCTGAAGGAGGCGCCATACCGCAAGGAGCTGGAGCGACCTTATCCCGACGCGCTGCCCGTGCTGCGGCAATTATCGAGGCGATATCGCCTCGGGGTCATCGGCAACCAGTCGTCCGGTTCCTGGACGCGCCTGCAGGCCTGGGGTCTGGCCCCGTTCTTCTCGGTCTGCATCATCTCCGCGGAGGAAGGCGTCGCCAAGCCGAATCCGGAGATTTTCCGGCGCGCGCTGGAACGGGCGGATTGCCCACCCGCCCGCGCCGCCATGATCGGCGATCGCATCGACAACGATATCGCGCCGGCGAAGGCGCTGGGCATGCGGACAGTCCGCATTCAACAGGGTCTGTCAAGCGTGCAGCAGCCGCGGTCGGGTGAGGAAACGGCCGATTTGACCGTCAATAATTTGCACGAGTTTTGCATGATATTCAGCCTGAAGGAAACACTACCTTATGATCGATAGACACGCCATACTCGATATCGCCTGCCTGACCATGGCCGCGCGCAAAGGCCTGCTCACCCGCGAAGTGGGTTACCTCCTTCACCATGGACAGCGGACGGCGGAAATAGCGCTGCATCTCCACGCGCGTCTCGATATAACGAGGAAGTAAATGCCGATATCCTGTATGCCGCCGCGCTGTTTCACGATATCGGCAAGGGCATCAATCAGCATGCCGAAACAGGAGCGGGGCTGGCGCGCACGCTGCTGAGCAAGGTTTGCTCGCCGGTGGAATGCGAGCAGATCGCCTGGCTCATCCGCCGGCACAATAAGCGCGCCTTGGAACAAACTCCATTGGCGGGCATTCTGCAGGATGCCGGCGGAGATCTATCGCCAGGTGATCAGCCGCCTGGAGACGCCGTGTAAATTGTGAGCGTGAATGTGGTGCCCGAGGGGGGAGTCGAACCCCCATGACCTTGCGGTCGGCGGATTTTAAGCCCGCTGCGTCTGCCATTCCGCCACCCGGGCATACACAGATTGTAGGCGGCGACGCGCGTTCCGTCAACTGTGGCGCGACCGCCGGATTCGTGATGTTTGCCCAACCCCTGCCGCCAACAACCTTTTACCCAGCCCACCAATTGCTGTTTTTATGATACAATATATTTTGTTTCACTGCGCGAAACTTTTCTTCGTTAGAATCATCTAACTCAGGAAAGCGAGCATTTCAAATGGAGGCAGAGCTATGCGTTACTCCCATCGCTCCACGGTAGGATTCACCCTGATCGAATTATTGGTGGTCATCGCCATCATCGCCATTCTCGCGGGGATCATGTTCCCCGTCTTCGCACACGTACGCGAGAAAGGGCGTCAGACAGTCTGTTTAAGCAATCAGCGGCAACTGGCGCTGGCTATTAAAATGTATGCCGATGATCAGGAACGATTCCCCGATACGGATTGGCAGGCCGCCATCGCCGACTATACCAATGGCAAACAACTGCTTGTTTGTCCGAACGCGGAAGACGATCAGCAGGCCGAACAAGGCTACGGCATGAATTCCTACTTGCACGGCCTCAAGACCGACGTGATCGCGCGCCCGCAACTGGTGGTGCTTACCTGCGATTCCACCACTACTTCTACCGTCAGCGCCGATCATAAACGTCACCGGGGCGTTGCCATCTACAGCCGTATCGACGGCTCGGTGGTGATAAAGAAAAATCCTGAAGAAGGCGGGCGCTTTGCCGCCGGACCGTTTCCGCTCACCCCGATGATCAATGCCGGTACTACGCTCATCGACGCGCCGCCGGAGAGCTTCAAGTCTTATGAAGCCAACGTCCCCATCGCCGCGGAATTCCGTTATGTCGGTCCTTACGGCTCGGATGACGACACCATGGCTGCAAGTACTTCGGGCGGTCTGCTTGATTTCGATTATATTGGGGAAACCACTTTCGCACAGTTGAGCGCGGACGACATCCCGACACTCAATGAAAAAGCGCCGAATTACGAAGAGATCATGAAGCTTCCTACTGATCCCGAAGAGGCGAAGATCGTTCAAACATGGCAATACCCGACCCTGGGCGTCTGGAGCTCTCAAGATTGCGTACAGCTTGAATTGGAAAGCAACTTTCATAGTTCATACCCGAAGCGCACTGCCTACGCGATACTTTTCTTTTACAATAACGAGGCACAGAGCGCAACGATAAAGTTTTTGATGGATGATATGGGCATTGTCTGGATGAACGGGAAGGAAATTTTCCGCGATCCTCTGGCAAACCCTCTCAATGAGGAGCAGTCGGTCAATCAGGTAACAACGAATATACCGAAGGGGATCAGTTATATCCTTTATCGCATCACCAACTGGACTCAGGGCGGCGCCAAATTCAACATCATCTTCGATATCCCGGTCAGTGCCGGCGGCGCTATTTGATCGTTGCGCAATAACCGCGAATTTACGCGTCCCCTTCCCGCGAAGGGGACGCGCTCTTTGGTTTGGAAAGATGGAATGAGTCGATTGCATGCTGTTATATCTGATACGACATGGCGAAACGGCATGGAATGCCGACGGGCGGTTTCAGGGGCAGACCGATACACTCTTGAACGATATCGGACGCGCGCAGGCCGGCGTCGTCGCGCGCATTATGGACGACTGGCACGTAGATGCCGTATATTCCAGCGACCTGGCGCGGGCCGCGGAGACGGCGGAGATTATCGCCGCTACGCATGGATTGATCCCGATCCCTGATGTCCGCCTGCGGGAAATATCGTTCGGCGAGTGGGAAGGCCTGTCGCTGGCGGAAGCAACAGAGCGCTGGCCTGACATTGTCGCCTCCTGGCGCGCCGATTCCCTGCATACCCGCCCGCCCGGCGGCGAAACGCAGGAAGCGGTGCGACAGCGGGTGGTGGAATTTACCGCGGAAATCGTGCGGCAACATCCCGAAGGCAGCATTTGCGTTGTCGGACATGGTGGATCGCTGCGCATGCTGGTGGCGCAAATCCTCGGCACTGACCCCACCATCTACCGGCGCCTGCGCCTGGATAATTGCTCGATCTCCGTTGTCCGATTTTATGAGGAAAAAGCATCGCTGTTGCTGCTCAACGATATCTGCCACCTAGGGCAGCGGATTCCGCCGGTGAAAGGGGAGAACCCGGCTCGGGCACGGATTGAACGCGATGCTCCGGCGCCAAGGTAAGAAGGCTCTACTGTGTAGTGTAGCACCGGCATATCAGGGTATGATCGAGTTGATCGAACACAGGAATGAGCAGGGGGATTTGCGCTCCGGCGTATAGAGAGTTATGACGACGAAACCACAGCGAAAACGTCACCCACGGCGGTCATGTCTCGGGTGCCTGGGACGGCTGTTCCTGTTGTTCCTGCTTTTCATCGTCCTGCTGGTGGGCGGCGGATTAGTCTGGTACTATTCTTCCCCCCCGTTTCGCGGACAGGCGGCCGCGCCCGTGCTGCTGGTAGGGCTGGATGAACCGCCTAAATTTCACCGCGCCGGCCCTCGCCGGTCGGATACCATCATACTTTGCGCCGTGCGCACGGACCGCTCCGGCGCCACGCTCATCTCCGTGCCACGCGACGCGCGAGTGCGGCTGCCGCGCCGCCGATACTCCAATAAAATCAATGCCGCCTATGCCATCGGGAAGATCGCGCTGTTGAAGGAAACTCTCGCCGATCCCGACATAATGAACGCCGACCTGCCGTATCACCTGGTTATGGATTCCCGCACCGTACGCGAGGTGGTGGACGCGGTGGGCGGAGTGGTGGTGAACGTACCGGTTGACATGGATTATGATGACAACTGGGGCGACCTGCACATTCACTTGAAAGCCGGCAAACAGCGGCTGAACGGCGAGCAGGCGGTGGGCTACCTGCGCTGGCGCAAAAACAAGAAAGGCGGCGGGAGCAGTGATGACTTCCACCGCGCAGATCGCCAGCGTTACCTGCTGGCAGCCATCGTGCAGCAGGCGCGCACGCCGGCCGGCCTGCTCCGCGTGCCCGCCACCTACCGCGCCTTCCACAAGTATACCTACACCAATCTCACCACGCGCCAGCTAATCTTCCTCGCGCTGGCCTTCCGTAACATCCGTTCCGACGCCGTCCCCGGCGACACCCGCCGCGGCAGCAGCTACGTGGAATGCGACTGGTACGCCGGCCGCCAACTCTGGCAAGCCGCGATGCAATGACCGATCCGGCCCCTTGACCGGCTCGACGGGTATCGGCCACAATAGGAATCAGTAGTGGTGAGTGGCAAGTGTCCGGGATTGTGGCAGCGGTCGGACACCAGGTTAACTTTCCTGCGACATAAACACTCGACACTCGACACTGATAGAGGGGGGAAAACATGGAACGGCGGCCATTCGGGCAGACGGGCGAGCAGGTTTCCATTCTCGGCTTCGGCGGATTTCACCTTATCGAGATCACCGCGAACGACGCCGGCGCATTGATGAACCGGTATCTCGATGCCGGCGGCAATTATATCGAGACGGCGGCGGAATACGGCGATTCGGAGCTGAAGGTGGGCCGCGCGGTAGAGCACCGGCGAGATGAATTCCTGCTGGCGACCAAGGTGCTGCCGCGGGATAAGGACGGCGCCATGACGCAGCTCGAAGACAGCCTGCGGCGGCTGCATACCGACCACGTGGATGTATGGTTCATGCACTCGGTGAACGACGCGGCGACGGCGGACCAGTTGCTGGCGCCCGGCGGAGCGCTGGAGGCGGCGGAGCAGGCGCGGAAGGACGGCAAAGTTCGCTTCATTGCCGTCTCCGCGCACGGCCAGCCGGCGGGCCTGCTGCACATCCTGCCGCAATATAGATTCGACGCCGCGATGGTGGCGATGAATTACTACGACCACTTCAACTTCCCCGACCTGCAGGACCAGGTCTTTCCCCTGGCGCAGTTGCGGGGGACGGCGCTGATCGGCATGAAGTCGCTGGGCGACGGCTACCTGTGGCGCTCGGCGGAGCGGGCGCTCCGTTATGCATGGAGCCTGCCGATGTCGCACGTGGTGGCGGGCATCAACAATCGCGAGATGCTGGAAAAGGACCTGGCCGCCGCCGAAGCCTTCACCCCGATGACCCATGAGGAAGTGAAGGACCTGTATGCCAATGCGCCGGAATACCGTAATTACATCTGCCGGCAGTGCGATACCTGCAGCGTGGTCTCCGGCATCCACTTGAAGCGCATCTTCGAGCTGGAAGGTTGGTACGACCGGCAGATGTGGGACGGCATCGTCGTCAACCCGGAGGATTTCGCCCTGCGCATGCGGCTGAAAGGCTGGTTCGGCCAGGGCAAGCTAGCAATGGATACCTACGCCGCTGAAGCCATCCAGATCGATCCCGAGGCTGATTACACCGACCTGAACGGCCAGTGCGCCTTCGGCCTGGACATCGATCGCAAGCTGAAGATCGCGCACGCGAAGCTGACGGGGGAGTGGGTGGTAAGATAATCTGAACCCTCTAGGTTAAAAAGGGCCGTAGAAAATCCGCAACCGCCGTGCCCAGCATTTGATACCCCTGCTGCTCGAAATGGACCCCGTCGAAGCCGACCATCACGTCACGTCCGGCCTGCATAACCGCGGTGTATAGATCGTCAACCGGCAGCTTGAATTGGTACGCCACTTCCCGCGCCGCGATATTGAAAGCGGTCACATCCTCTTCACGGCGATCGAATCCCTTCACCGCGTGATGCCGGTCGTAATTCACCGGCGTGGTAGTCGCCCAGATGAGGGTGGCGCCGGCGCCGGTGATCCGGCGGAAGATGGTCTCCAGGTTCCGCCGGTATTCCTCCAGCGGCACCTGCGTCTGCTCCGGCGTGGTGAATTCACGCTTGAGGTCGTGCAGGCCGCAATTGAGGTGGACGATATCCGGCTGCAGATTGATGACCCACTCGTCCAGGTTCGCCAGTATGTTTCGACTGTCGCCGCCATTGCTTTCTGGTGAAACTATCTCCGCCGCGCCGGCCAGTTGCTCGATGGCGGTGGCCTGGTAGCCCATGCGAATGGAATCGCCGATCAGTGCAATTTTCTTCATATTTACTCCTGGGATCGCAGGATTACGCCTTCACCGCCGCTTGCCTTCCGCGAAGGGCAGGCCGGGGCGGTAGGCGCCGTCCACGTTGCCGGGATAATACGTGCTCATGCCCAGGTAATTGCCGAAGGCTTCATACAGCACGTCGCCAACCTGGCCGCGGGTGAAGGCGACGTGGTGCGGGAAGTGGCGGACCAGAATATCGCGATATGCGTGCTGCAGCCCGGGCAGGCGCACCCAGCCCCCGGCGCCGAAGGTGGTGTTGGGGGTCGCCTCAACCTGCCCCTCGGCGATGAAGACCTTGAACCGGTCATCGGCGCCGATGGTCACGCGGCCAACGGTGACCGGGCCGTTCTCGATCGTTCCCTCCATTACCCCGCAGGCGTTATCGCGGCCCACGGTGGCGGCGATGATCTCCTGGATACCCATCTTCGTCGGGTGATCGCCGAACAGCGACTTCGGGAAGACGCCGCAGTGCCAGAGATTGCAAACCTCCGGATCGTCCACGCTCAGGTTGTTCCAATCAGCCAGCCCCGCCGGCGTTTCCGACGCCAGGCGTAGCGCGTGCATGGAAAGCAGGCCGTTGATATCCGCCTCGCAGGCGCAGGGGAAGCCCTCGTTGCCCAGGCGCGACATGGAGGTGCAGGCGCAAATGCCCAGGTTGTCCTGCAGCGACGTCCAGCATTGTATGGCCAGCCCATCAAGCTCGGCGTCTTCCACGAAGTCGCGCATTACCACTTCGAATTTGGCGATGCGCAGCATAGGTTCATCCGGGATGGCGCTGATGTCGGTATAACCGTCGATGCTCGCCAGCACGTCCTTCACCTTCGCGCTGTCATCGGGCATGTGGTTGACCTTCGCCACCGCTTCCGACAGGTCCATCACCACCGTGGTGACGCCCAGCCGCTCCTGCAGCGCGCGCTCGTTGAAGCGGCAGGTCCAGAAGTTGTCGGGCCGCGTGCCGATCTGCCCGTAGCGCGCATGGCGAACGCCCTTCACGATGCGGCAAATGCCCGCGAACCAGGACACATCCGCGGCGAAGGACGGATCGGTGGGATAGCAGATCGGCACCCGGGCAACGGAGTATTTCGCCCCTACCTGCCGCAGCACGTCGCCGATCGAGAGCAGGCCGCAGAAGGAATCGCGCCGCTCCATCTCCAGGCTCAATCGCCCCGTCTCCTGGCAGCCGAAGATCATCACCGGCACGTTCAGCTCGGCCATCTTCACCGTCAGTGCCACGCCGGATTCGTCTCCGAAGTTCACCGCGCCGACCAGGATGCCGTCCACGTCCGCCTCGCGGAACAATTTGGCGGCAATCTTCGCCTCTTTATATCCCTCCACGCAGCCGACGTTCGTCTGTCCCTCAGTGGGAACGACGACTTCGATGCCCTGCTTCTCCAGCGCCGCGATGGTCTTCGCGCGCATCTCCGCCGCCAGCGTGTTGCTGAAAAACCCACGGTTG
>Ga0172375_10001747_pt1 | contig 34736 bp, 29 predicted proteins | sample LakKiv1m_FD_114537 | JGI IMG/M metagenome (GOLD analysis project Ga0172375, IMG submission 114537) | Freshwater microbial communities from Kabuno Bay, South-Kivu, Congo - kab_092012_11.1m | ecosystem: Environmental > Aquatic > Freshwater > Lake | place: Democratic Republic of the Congo... | reverse complement strand
GGCGGTGAGTCCCTTCACCGCCGCACTTCGGCGCGCAAGGGACTGCGCGCCCTACCATCACATAATGATCCTGTCGGTTATGCAACTGTGACGCGGCTACAGAATATTTAAACCGCTCTAACCCGCTTATTGCGCGAGCATTTGCAGACTCGTGCAATAGTCTGGCTACGGTCCGACCGCTTTCAATACCTCACCGGGTTCGGAGATAGCAGCGCCAAAGCGGGCAGCGGTCTGCGCAATAGGCCCGGTAACCAGTTCAGGAACGTTATAGGTCCAAGTACAGGAATCATAGAACGCCGGATCGCGCTGCGGCAGGAGAACCGGCTTCTGAAACCGGCCGTCATCGTCGACGTAGGAGAAAAAGATCCTGGTCATCAACCCGTTGCCGCGCTTGCTCGCGAATACGATCCAGCGGCTGTTTCTCGACCAGCCGTGCCAGGAATCACACATGTCGCTGTTGATCTCCAGCCGGCGATACTGCCGGGTCCGAAGATCCATCACGTATAGATCGCTGCTGCGCTGGTAAATCGGGAAACTGCCGTATTTGAACATGGAGAACAGGAGCCAGCGGCCGTCCGGCGATTCCCTCGGCTGTGCTGTGCTGAGGCCCGCCTGGTCGCCGGACACAAGCCTCTCCGGCTGACCCCAGGCATTGGAACCACGATCATAAGCGATTCTCATAAGATCGTACCTGACTCTTTCATACTTGTCGGCCGGCAGCTGGGGCGACCGGCAATAATACAGGTGCTTTCCGTCTTCAGACCATGACGGCCACGTTTCGCGCCAATCCGCGGTCGAGATGGCAGGCGGAACTTCGACCCGGTTCTCGTCGATGAAGTAGAGAGCCAGATCCGAATCGGCATCCCACACATCGGGCACGTCAGGCCCCGTATGCTCGAACGGCGAAGGCTTGTTCCTCGAAAAGGCTATAAGGTCCCCGCCCGGATGCCAGGAATGATACGCCGCCGGCGACACTCCCTGGCCTGTACGCGTATCCACGCGCCGGATCCTGCCGTCCTTGACTATAATCATCGGCGGACCGAACCAGCGGCTGCGAACCTGGAAACTCATACTCTCAGGCCTGTTCTGCCTGAAGGTGTGACAGTTGACGCACCCGCGCACAAAGGTCCGGTTATCTACGATCCGCTTTTCGTCGAAATCCTCAAGACACCTCTGGTGTATTTCTATCTTATGCCAGCTATGATGGATCGGCGGAATCAGGCGATAAACGACATAACTGTCGATCGCTTCGTGCGCGATGGTGTTTGTAATAGTATTGAATTGACGCCACGAACCATCTGCCGACTTTCCCTGGACCCTGAAGCGCAGGGGTTGCCCCTTATTGACGGACAAAAGCTTCCGCCATGGCCCCAGGGGGATACTGATGCCGGGACTGAAAGAGCAAACGTCTATCGGCGGGCCGAAGGTCGAGGTGATCTTGACGCGATACTCAACAGCATCTTCGCGAACGGTGAAATTAAGCGGCGCAATGTTGGGCGGGATCACTGTGCCGCTGTAATCTGGACTGATTACAGGCGGCCTGGGAACCATCGCGCACCCATCTATTTCTGCTGAATATCTCGAACAACCCGCGCACAGGCCAATTACAAGAAGAATTGCCTCGTATGCTGCTAGTTTAAACAACTTTCCTTTGTATTCAACGCACGCAACGTTTTTGGACTGCGCTGGCTTTCCGCCTCGGGCGGATCCGCCTGTGGTGGAGACAGCGCTTTCATTATTGATCAAAAGCGGCGTCGAGCCGCCGCAGTCCAAATCATGCCTTCGGCACGCAAAAGAGCTTAACTTATTCGTCATCATCATTCTTCCTGCTATTTCTTCCGATCAGGTTCACACGCCGCGCCCGATCGGCCGAACATCTCGAAAAACCAGTACGTATCACCGAAGTCCTTCATCAATGCCTTCCGCATCTTATCCGGGTCTGCCTGATACATCGCGGCAACAGCGAGGAACCGCTCAAACCGGGTGGCGGTTTCAGGGCTGATTGAGCGGATACCAAATGTTGTCGGCGTCCGGCCGGTTTTCCGGGTGTACGAGAGGACAGCCTCTTCCCAATGCCGTGGGATACCGCGGCAGCCGAACCGGTCCAGAAGCCCCATGTTCTCCGTCAAGTTCTTTGGCTGTCGTGTAAGCAGGTAGTGGGCCATGAGATACTCGAAGGCCATTCTGTTCCCGGGGTTGTTGTCCAGGCAGAGATCCAGGAACTCCTCGGGCATCAAGGTATCGACATAATCCACTTTCAGCATTGATTTTCTGAGTGACTGTATCTGTGAGTCGTGTTCCATTAACGGATCAGCCCTCAGCTTTCGTTCGTACTCCATCGCCCACGCGCGATTGAATGGCATCTTCTTCACGGCGCCCAGGTATGCCGCTGCCGCCGCCGGGCGGCCCTTGACCATGCTGATGGTGATCATTCGTTTTGCCAGCGCAGGCAGTTCACCCATTATGGTAATCGCCTCGATCGTCCATCGCTCCGCCCTGCTCATCATGCCCAGTTCGAGATAAAGGATACTGCGTTTATCATAAGTCCGCGGCAAGGCATCCATATCCTTGCCGTCAAGAAGAAGCGCTTCGGCCCCCGCATATTGAGGATACCGGAACATGTCATCAAGCAGGCGTCCGGTGTGAAACAGCGCCCTGTTGGCCATATGACTGATTAGGACATTTTGTTCCGGCAGATGACGAATACAGGTCAGGGCTTCTTCCCATTGCCCCGCGTCCACCAGCCTCTCCGCGACGGTCCAATGAAAGTTTCTGGCCCGCAGTATCGGCGGTACGGCGAGGACACCAGCCGCAATCACAATTACGGCCAGTCGCACGGCCCTGTGCCTCAGCATTAGATTCAGGCCGGGTTTCTTCAATCGTTGGCCCCATTCGGATCGTCCCGCCACAGCGGCCAGGACCGCAGCCGGAAACGACATCCAGACGACCAGGTATAACAGGACGGTCACCGCATCGATGGCCCTGGTTTTCTCCTCCAGGGGCGCGTTCCGGAGATAAAGGGCGAGCAGTTCCGGTTCATACATCCAGTAGCGCATCACAACCGGAACCAGTACGCCCAGCAGTAGCGCGACACAGGCCAACCGTCTCCTCCGCGCGATAAATTCGTGCAAGCCGCCGAGAAGAACGAAAAGAAGAAACGCACCCGATACTGCGTAGTATAATATCGCTGCTCCGGCGAGAAAGAAGACCTGCCTTGCAACGGCATTCTGCACCGGCAGGCGAACATACAGGCACGAGGCGTAAACCGACACCGTAAGCGCGATGATCGGGACAAGGGTCATGCTGCTGTTCACGAGCACAAGCCCGAGTACTGCCGGAATCAGCGGGGCGAACAGCGGCGGCCGTTCGCTGTAGCGGGCAATAAGACAGCGTGCACCGGCGTATGTGGCGACAAACAGCCCGGTGAGCACAGCGATGCCCGTCCAATTATTGGAGAAGAGCTGGACCAGCAGTGAATGAATATACTCAACAGGCCCCCCGCTGTATGTCAGGAAGGTTCCGAGAAAATCATAACCCCACAGGAATGCGCGCTGCCGGTCGTGGAAGAGCTGAGGCACGTCAACGGCAAACCAGAGATAAAAATATAGCCCGGCGATGGCTGCAATCGGTCCAAACAGTTGGCGAAGCAATCCGCAGTTTATTCTCATCGTTGCCCGTGAAATTCGGCTACATGCGGCAAACGCCTGACTTCCGGCTCGCATTCGAACACACCGTGAGAGTAGGTGTTCGCATCGGCTTCGTTTGTCGCCTGCGCCTGCTCAAGCCACTGGTTCCAGTATGCCACCAGTTCCTCGTCGCTCAGGTTACGGAGGTCGAGATCCTCTTCGCTCAAGAATTCATCCCGCATCACGCTCATGACACCTCCACATGAAACGGCAAGAGGGTTTCGGCATGCGCGACAAGCACATTGTGCGCCTCACCCAGCGGCAGCCCCGATATCTTCGCACTGACATCCGGCCAGGCGCTCACCCAGTCCTTCGCCGCTTCCATGTAACACTGCAGACGTCGCTCATTAGTATGAATCAATTCCCGCCGTTCGGCGTCCAGTTCCGCTTCCAGAACATCGCGTCCATCGCGGACATGGTTCAGCAACGGCCGCCGCGCAGCAACCCGCTCAAGCAGTTCAGGATGCTCCTGTGCGAGGGCGATCAAATCCCGCGCGCTTCGCGACAGAAGCAGGCAATCAGCCGGGTCTTTGATCAACCTCGCCAGCTCGCCAATGACCGCATAGTCACGCTCGCGATTCGTCTTCTTCATTTCGGCCAGTGTGATCATATCTGTAAATGGAATCTCCTGCTGTGCCGCTTCGGCATTCATCCACACCGATTCCAATGCCCGGCCGGAAATCCGCGGTGGCCGCGTCACAAAGTCGGTCCGTACGCGCAAGCCTTTCATGCGGAATTCGAAATGTGAACTCCACCCGCCAGCCAGCCACCGCCGGTCGAGAGGGGCCCCAAACCGGTAGTGTGCACCGCGTTTCGCAAGGACTTTCAATACATGCTCAAGCGCCTCATCATCTTCACGTAGAATCCAGTCGCCATCCTTGCTCATTACGGCCAGCCGATGCATAACGACAGCCTGACCACTGCTCAGGATGGCCCTCAACCGCCCTGAATTGAATGTCACTGTGAGTTCCTGGTAAATGTTCGCCCGCATAATGCATCAGAATCTAGCACATCATGTATGCAAGGTCAACTTTCGCAGATTCCGGAAGCATATCTCTGAATATTCTGGCATTTCACAGCCTGTGGTTATAACATCAGCCCGTTGTTAGATGTATGAACAGGAGAATTTCTCATGTGGGATTACACAGATAAAGTATTGGATCATTTCCGCAACCCGCGCAATGTCGGGATCGTTCCGGATGCCGACGGCGTGGGCGAAGTCGGCTCCCTGGCATGCGGCGACGCGCTCAAGCTGACATTCAAGCTCGGCAGGGACAAGCGCATTACAGACGTGAAATTCAAGACATTCGGCTGTGCCAGCGCCATAGCCTCCTCATCCGCCCTCACGGAAATAATCAAAGGGATGACACTGGAAGAAGCGGGGAAAGTCACCAACCAGGACATCGCCAACTATCTCGGCGGCCTACCGGAACAGAAAATGCACTGCTCGGTAATGGGGCGGGAAGCCCTCGAGGTGGCCATCGCCAACTACAAAACCGGAACAACCGCAAAGAAAATCCTGGCGGGCAAAGTCATCTGCACCTGCTTTGGCGTGACCGAGGAGGAAATCGAACGCGTGGTGCGCGACAACAACCTGACAACCGTCGAACAGGTTACCAATTACTGCAAGGCAGGCGGCGGATGCGGCGGATGCAAAGACGATATAGAACAGATTATACAACGGGTAAGAAAAGAGCTGGATGCAAAGTTGGCCGCCGCGCAAAAACCGGCAAAACTAACCGTGCTCCAGAAGGTGAAACTTATCGAAGAAACACTCGACCGCGAAATCAGGCCCATGCTGAAGAGGGACGGCGGAGACGTTGAGCTGATTGACGTCTCGGGCAACCGGGTCATTGTCTCGTTCCGGGGAATGTGCGCCGGATGCCAGGCGGCCCCGATAACCATGAAAGACGTCGTGGAAGCCAAGCTCAAGGAGTTCGTATCCGCGGACCTGACTGTCGAGGAGGAGAAATCTTGAAAAACGTGTACCTTGACAACAATGCCACGACCCAGGTTGCCCCTGAAGTCATAGAAGCCATGATGCCTTTCTTCAGGGACATGTGGGGAAATCCTTCGAGCATGCACCATTTCGGCGGCCAGGTTAAAAAGTATATTGATATTGCCCGTGAACAGGTGGCCGCAATGATCGGCGCCGATCCTTCGGAAATAGTCTTTACAAGTTGCGGGACCGAAAGCAACAATACCGCCATTCGCGGCGCTGCCGAGGCCTCGGGACGAAAAATCAAGATCGTCACAACAAGGGTGGAACACCCGGCAGTCCTGGGGCCCTGCCGTTACCTGAAAGACCACGGACATGAAGTGATCGAGCTGGGTGTTGACTCATCCGGCCAGTTGAACCTGGCGGAACTTCGCCAGGCACTTGCCGGAGGACCGGCCCTGGTGTCCGTCATGTGGGCCAACAATGAGACCGGCGTGGTGTTTCCAATCCAGGAGATCGCCGACATCGTAAGGGAATACGGCGGCGTTTTCCACACGGATGCTGTACAGGCCATCGGCAAGCTGCCGATCGATGTCCGGAAGATACCTATTGATTTACTTTCCCTCACAGGACATAAGCTCCATGCGCCAAAGGGCATAGGCGCCCTCTACATCAGGAAAGGCACAAAGCTCAGCACTTTTCTCCTGGGCGGGCACCAGGAGAACGGCCGGCGTGGAGGCACTGAGAACGTTCCTTACATAGTCGGCCTTGGCTGCGCCAGCTCCCTGTCCCTGAAGTACCTGAAGACTGAAATGAAGCGTGTGGCAAAGTTGCGGGACAAGCTGGAAGCAGGCCTGCTGGCCACCTGCCCTGACACCACGGTCAATGGCGACCGCGCGCACCGCCTGCCCAACACCACGAACATCAGCTTCCAGTACATAGAAGGCGAAGCGATCCTTTATCACCTCAGCGATATCGGCGTGGGAGCGTCATCCGGGTCGGCGTGCACCTCCGGGTCACTTGAACCTTCGCACGTGATAAGGGCAATGGGGGTGCCTTTCACAGCGGCACACGGCTCAACGCGTTTCAGCCTGAGCCGCTACACTACCGAAGAGGAAATAGACTACGTTATTGAACACATGCCGGCCATTGTGAAACGGCTTCGCGAACTCTCGCCGTTTGTCTGATATCCGGCTGGTCACCCTGCCCTGGCGGCGGCAACGAACAACTGGCAGATGGCATTCTTCAACTGTTTCAGGGAAACCGGCTTGCTCATGACCCTGGAAACACCTTGAGGCACCTGGCCCTTGTCCTTCATGATCTCGCCGAAACCGGTCAGCATTATCACCGGGACTTTCCCGCCTGACTGTGAAACCGCAAGCGCGACCTGTTCCCCGCTGACATCCGGCATGGCCTTATCCGTTATTACAAGGTCAAATTTCTCCCGCTTGAACGCCTCGATCCCCTTGTTTCCGGTATCAGCCGTTATGACAGTGTGGCCGATACCATTCAGGAAACGGGAAAGAAGTGTCCTGGTCCAGACATCGTCATCAACCACGAGTATCTTTATTGCCTCTATGTCCGGCGACTCAGTCTGCGTAACGACTTCTTTAGTTTCGGCAGCCTGGGCAAGCGGCAGCAACAACCTGACCTTGGTTCCTTTTCCAAGTTCACTCCGGATTTCCAGGTTGCCCCTGTGCCGGCGGAGAATGCCATAAACAACCGAAAGACCTATGCCGACACCATGCCCCTGCTTTGTCGAGAAGAACGGCTCCGCACAGCGGGACTGCACTTCCGGCGTCATGCCGGTACCGTTGTCTATCACTTCCAGGACGACACACTTGCCCTCCACGAAGGAACGGCACGTAATAACACCGCCCTTGGGCATTGCCTCAACCGCGTTGACAATCACATTCTTAACTGCGTCCCGTAATTCAGCTTCATCAGCAAGCAGGAAAGGGACATCTTTGAATTCCTTCCTGATTTCAACCATACCGCTGCTGATGGCCTGCCGCACTTTCTCAACCTGCGACGTGCAGAGAGTTATCACCTTGTCAAACACCTTGTTGACATCAACCAGTTCATAATCCTGCCGCTCATCCGATTTATAAAACTCCCTGAGCCTGACTACGGCCTGCGTGGCGCGGTTTGCCGACGAATGAATATCTTTAAGGGTATTTATCAGCTCTTCCTTGTCATCGAGCGTATCAGGGTTCATCAGGAGAAACTCGCTTAACCCGGCAATAGGCATCAGCGAGTTATTGAAGTCATGGGCAATACTGCTGGCCATCTGGCCAAGGGCGCTCATCCGCTCTTCCTGGATCAGCCTGTGTTCCATCTCCTTTAACTCGGAAAGGGCGTCAGAAAGCATCATATTACTTTCTCGTAAAGCCTGCTCGACCAGTTTCCTCTCCGCAATGTCCCTGCGGAGCTCCTCTGTGCGTTTCTCAACCTCTTTCTCTAGGTTACGGGAAAACGCCTGCAGCCTTTCCCGGTCAGACTTCAGCGTCTGCACAATCATCTCAGTAGACTGCAGGATACTCGCTATCTCGCGCCCATCCTGGAGAAGTATATTCTTGCTCAGATCACCCCGCGCGATGTCATTCATGTGGGCGCTGAGCTTGTTTACCGCCTTGATCGTCCTCGCCAGGATGCTGAAACCTGCCACGGAAAGAACAATATTGCAGATAAGGACGGAAACAACACTCTCCTGGGTAACCATGTTCGGAAGAATGTAAGACGCCAGGAAATAGGCAAACGACAACAGCGGAATTATCGTCATGGAAGCATACGCGATTGCCAGCTGCGTACGCCAATTTATACTTCCCAATGATAATCTCATTAATACACCCGACCATTTCATTACCAACCGGGAAACGACATCTATTGCTAAAGAATCTTACCAGCCTTCGACTGCATAGTCAAACAGTCGCTTAATATTCGTTATTCAATGCCCCATTCCTTCTTGAGCCTTTCGTTGATCTCACGCTCCTGCACCGGCGACAGGCCATCTTCGTCACAACCCCTGTCCTGTCTTCGAGGATTCTTCCACGTTCCTGCTGTCAGTCCGAAGAACTCCGATACAGTCATCACCAGCGCCCCATGTGTTTTTGCGTTGCCCGAAACATAGTTGTCACTGGAAATCACAACATATTCAACATCCCGCTCATTCTTCTCACGCACAAGCGCCAGTATCCTGTCATCGGCATCTTCCTTGGTCCGGGTAAAGATGACCCTTACGCCGCCGTTGCCCGCGTTTGAATATGGCATGACCGACGAGTCGCCGTCGAATACGATGCGGAATTCTGAAACATCACGACGTGTCGCCAGGTACCGGATGCAATGCTCCACGAGCCCTTCCCTTGCTGATGCCAGGCTGACATCCAGTCGTTTCCTGAGCCGGGCATTGCGATAAATCGCATTGTAGCCGTCAACAATGGCAATCTTCTTTTTCATGTCTGCCGGAGAAATTGGAAGGAACGAGGTTTACTTCTGCCTCTGCAGGGCCATTTCGTGCGCCTGCCGGTAGTATTGACCAAGATTCTGCCAGTCGAATTGTTCGGAACTGCTTTCCGTCCTGTTACGCATCGCGATCCTGTCCCTCCGCTCCAACTGGGTAAACTTCAGCATTTCTTCGGTAAGATCGTTTACAGAAGAATCGAATGTCGCGTTTCTCCTCTTCAGGACAACTATGCCGCGCTCATTATGGTCAGGCATGTGTTCAAGCACATATGTTCCGAAACCGGAGGTGTCACTTGTAATGGCGGGAATGCCGAGGACAATGCCTTCCAGCGGCGCATATCCCCAGGGCTCATAATAACTCGGAAAAACACCCAGGTGGCAGCCGCGCACAAACTGGTCATAATCCATTCCGAACAGCGGATCGCTGGTGGAGACAAAATCGGGATGATAGACAACTTTAACGGGATCATCAGGCCTGTTAAACAGCTTGCAGGTCCTGAGCTGGTTCAGTATCTCGTCTTTCTCGTCATCTATCAGGTCGTGTGTCACAATTATGGGCAGGCGGTTGGTCTTCCATGCGTGCAGGTTGCGCCGCATCCTCAACCGCCAGTAGTCATCGACCAGCTCATCCAGCCTGGGCCACTGCCCCATCGCGGCAGAAAGGAAGAGCCGCTCGCCGACCTGGTTCTGGATCGACCGGCAGTTATCCCTCAACTCCTCCATGAGCGCCCTCGTCCGCAGGACCTCCGGGTTAATAGACCTGAACGGACGCTTTGTGACTATAAAGAACACCACCGTCCTGTTGAGCTTCATCTGCTTCATGCGCCAGTTGAGCCTGGCCATGGCCTCGATCGTAAGGTTGAACCCCTTGTTGCCGTACTCGTACCGGCCGGAAATGAAGAAATACAGCGTCTTATCAAGGTCAAACGAGTAACTAGGGAAGAAATGCCCTATAACAAACTCGTTTATCTGCTGCTTGTATATCCTGTGCAGGTTCTGGAATTCATGCAGGGCCACAAAGCGTTCCACGTTAAGTCCATTCGGCAGCAGGACCTCAGGCTTCCTTCCAAGAAGGTGCTTGCATTCATACGCGGTGATCTCGCTGACGGTTGTCAGCACATGGGCGCCATGCGCCGCCGCCCGCTCCAGTGAAACCTGTGTTAGGACATTGAAACGCTTTGCATCATCCTGCCAGTTCACAAACGGCACATGGTCATAGAACCATGGATCGTTCATGGCCAGATATCGTCCCAGCAATGTGGCATGGGTTGTAAAAACAATTGAAACCGGCACCTTGCTGCGCCGGAGCGAGGGAATTGACGTGCCGGCCATCCATTCATGGAAATGGCCGATTACCGGCTGCTTCGGCGCCTTTGTGGAGGCAAGGGCTTTGAAGAATTCCTCAATCAGGAAACCAAACGCCAGGACCTCGTCAAGGAGCGGATCGTAAGAAGATATACTGATCTTATGATGTTCCCATATGAGATATTTTATCTCGTGAAGATGGTTGTAAACACTTCGAGGATTAAGAAGAACAGCCCTGGGCCGGCCCGTGATCAGCCAGTGCCCGTAATGCACATCGAAGCCCGCCTTCTGCAGGGCCTTCACGGCATTGCCGAACGGCCCCGCCGGAGTTGTCTCCTCAAATTCCGCAGGCGACGTGTTCGGATTATAAGGACCCACAAGGCAATAGCGGTTTCCCCAGGCCTTGACCATGCTCGGCGCCTTGGAACGGATGACGGTATATATACCCCCTAGCTGCTGGCAGACTTCCCAGGAAACTTCGCAAAGCAGGGCATCATCGACCCGTCCGCCGTCAGAAAATGTCTCACCCGCAACACTCATTCTTTCCCCCTTATTCGGCTTTTTTTCTACCACAAGAATGAGAATCAAAAAAGAAAATTAGTCGCATTGTTCAGGATCACCGCTTTTTTCGCGTTCTTTCCTCGTATAATTGGCATAAATATCTGAACCCAGCACTTCAGGGAGCGATCCGAACTTATGGCGCTCAACCCATTTATCGCCCTCCAGGACTTCATGAACATAACCTTCAGCCCCCCTGCACCGCTTGATACGGTTGCCGGAATCTATTTCGAGTGCCACGGCCCTCTCAAGCCGGTTCTTCCTGCCGCCGCCCAGCTTCGGCAGTTCATAACTGTCAGGATAACTCAAAGTCTGCGCAGAAAACCCTGCCGCCATCTCGCGCTCATCAGGCAGCAAAACAGCATCTGGTTCTTCCATTACAATGCCTCCCTTTATTCGTATTTCAAGGCCACAATGGGATCAAGTTTCGAAGCCTGCCTGGCCGGCCACAGCCCGAAGATAAGACCTATGACCACCGAGAACGCGGCGGAAGCCAGTATCGCCATGATTGAAACCGTCACCGGCCAGCCCGCGAGCGATGACAGAAGATATGCCGTTCCGCACCCCAGCATTATCCCGATCACGCCTCCGCTCAAAGTCATTACAACCGCTTCAATCAGGAACTGGATCATGATGTCACTGCGCCTGGCGCCTATCGCCTTCCTGAGCCCTATCTCCTTCGTCCTCTCCGTTACCGAAACGAGCATGATGTTCATTATGCCTATTCCGCCCACGACCAGCGATATCGCCGCAATTGAGCCCAGCAGCCAGCCCATGGTTTTGGTGGTGCTGCTGAGCATGTCCTGTATCTCCGTCATGTCTCGGATCTCAATAACATCGTCATTGTCACTGTTCAGTCTGTACCGCTTGAGCATGAGCTGTTTTATATCCGTCTTCGCCTGGTCCATCAGATGGACGTCGCTTATTTCCACATCCATGTCGTCAACGTAATCAGCCCCCAGCAGGCGGTACATCGCGGTTGTGATAGGGACAACTACCACGTCATCCATGTCAAATCCGCGGGCACTTCCCTTGGGAGGCATGACTCCCAGCACCGTAAATTCAACCCGGTTGATCTTCATCACCTTGCCAACAGGATCGGTATCTCCAAACAGTTCGCGTGCAATCGTGACACCTAGAACCACAACACGCTCACGCTTTTTCAATTCCTCCTCCGCGAAAAATCTTCCGGCAACGGGAACGGAAGCCCTCATCTCGGCGTATGCAGAACCCGTACCGCTCAAACTTGTATTCCAGTTCTTGTTTCCATAAACAACCTGTGCCCTCCCCCTCACTCCTGGCGAGACCCGCTTTACCGAAGGAATTGCCGCAATTGCTTCCGCATCTTCCAGCGTTATGCGGGTAACAGAACCGGCAGCAAGGGAAACGCCTCCCTTTGACCTGAATGCGCCAGGATGCAGATGGAGCATGTTCGAACCCAGCGACGCGAGTCCCTTCTTTACCGAATCACTCGCCCCCTGTGCCACGGCCATCATTGCGATGACAGCAGCAACACCAATCAGGATGCCCAGCATGGAGAGCGCCGACCTGAGCTTATGGGAGAAAATCGAATGAAACGCCTGCCTCACCTGGTCCCTGAACTCGGCCTTTCTCGAAACTATGAGCAGAGACGAAAACACATCCCTGATCCTGTTCGTGTCGCCTGCCGGAATCCCTATCCCGGGTATGCTGCCGCCCTGCTGTACAACCGTGGCACCTTCCGACTTTTTCTCATCCGACACTATCCGGCCGTCCCTCATCTGGATCAAGCGTCCGGCATGCTCCGCGATCTCCCGTTCATGCGTGACCATGATAACCGTCTTTCCTGACTCGTTGAGGGTTTTGAGGATCGAGACAATCTCCTTCTCGCTTTTCGAATCCAGATTGCCCGTAGGCTCATCGGCAAAGATAACAACCGGATCATTCACCAGGGACCGTGCAATGGCCACTCTCTGCTGTTCTCCACCGGACATCTGGTTGGGCCGGTGGTCTTCCCTGTGCGAGAGCCCTACCCTTGCCAGCTTGTCTTTCGCCGAATCACGAAGATGCCCCCGCCCCGCATATACCAGAGGCAGCATGGCGTTCTGGATAGCAGTAAGCCTTGGAAGAAGATGGAACTGCTGGAAAATAAAACCAGCCAGCCGGTTCCTGAGGGCGGCAAGCTCATTGTCCCCGAGCCTGGTCACATCCGCGCCCATGAAATGGTATTTTCCGGCATCGGGCCTGTCCAGGAGCCCCAGTATGTGAAGCAACGTTGATTTTCCCGAACCGGAAGGACCAATTATAGCGACAAACTCACCCTGCTCTATCTTGAGGTCAACATCAACAAGGGCATTGACAACAACACCTTCACGCTTTCCGCCGTTGCCCGCACCCCTGCCCGCGGAATCAGTCCAGTAGCGCCGACTTATCCCCTTGAGCTCTATCACTTTCTACCTTTCCTGCCGCTGCTACCCAGGGGCATAAAGGGATTGGACGCCTTATCCTTCGACGGAAGCTGGTACGCTTTCTTTGCAGCAACCACGACTATGTCGCCGGCTGACAGGCCTTTGACAACCTCGCTGCTCCTGTCATCACCGGCGCCGACAATAATCCTGCGCTTTTCAGCCTGCGCCCCCGGCGAAGCACGCACCATCACGTATGTGCCATCCTTCTCAACAGTTGTGGCTTCGGCCGGAACCAGCGGAACATCTTTTCTGGCATCACAGATGACCGTGATAGTTGCGCTCATTCCCGACCGGAAAACATCGGGCACCTTTTCGGGAACAATATCCACGTAATAGGTGGTGACATTGTTCACGAGCTTTGATTCGTAGGAGATATGATCCACGATACCCTTCGTCTTTACGTCCGGATAAGCATCAAGCGTTATTTCCACCGTCTGTCCGACTTTCACTTTTCCGATGTCTGTCTCATCGACACTGGCCTTGACAATAAGCCTGTCCGAGAGGACGACAACAGCCGACGAGGGGGAAATGCTCTGACCGGGTTCAAAATCACGCACAATCACCTCACCGTCTATTGGCGAACGCAGGGGAGTTGCCTTGTAAACATCCTTCCAGTAAGCCAGCTCATCAGCGCCATGCGCCATGGCAGCGTCCAGGAGGGATGCTCTTTCCGTGGAACTGATCCACCCTATTATCTGTCCCACCTTGACCTTGTCACCCTCCTTTACCAGGATTTCCTCAATCCTGCCGTTGGAGGGAGGCTTGACTTCCAGCCGGTTCTGCGGCTCGACGTTCGCTGTTGATTTTACAGCGATCACAACCGTTCCGTTGGTAATTGCGAGATTCACTTCTTCGCCGGTTTTGTTCTCCCCTGCCATTTTCTTTTTTATCAGCACCGCGGCAGCAACACCCGCGGCAATCAACACCAGCACAAGGAATATCTTCAATTTCTTATTTGGCTTCATTCTCCAGAGTTCCCCCTTTCGCGTATATCCAGTCCGCCTCCGCCATCAGCGCGCCCGCCTGGGAATCAAGCAGCGTCCCCTCCGAGAGGACAAAATCATCCTCAATGATTATCCAGCTGTCAAAGCCGAGCAGGCCGGACGAATACTGCACTTCCGAAATCCTGGCCCTCTCCTTCGCCGCCGCCAGGAATTTTTCACTGACCTTGACTTTGTCAACGGCATTCTGGACAGAAATCCATTTCGTCAGCAGCGTAGAAGTCGTGCCCAGCCTGCCGCCTTTTTCATCAGCTTCCGTCTGACGAACGACCGACCTGGCGCGCGAAAGGCCGGCGGCACGGCTCCCGCCCTCGAACAGCGGCAGGGACATGCTCAGGCCGATGGACCACTGGTCCTGCTCAGGAGGCCATTCCGACGAACTCCTGCCGGCCCCGGCCGCCGCGTAAACACCGGGATAAAAACCTGCCTTTGCGGATTTTACGCCAAGCCTGGCAATACTGCTCTGCTGGATCAGTTCTTTCACAATGGGTGTTGTTTCCGCAAGTATTACGAAATCGGGCCTGCTTCTGTCGACCTCAGCAACACTAAGTTCACCTTCCACAACCAGGGCGCCACCATCTTTTTCCACCGGAGAACGCCCCAACAGCTCCTTCAGGCCGGCCTGCGCCAGTTCCACGCTCCGCTTCGCCTGTACAAGGTCAAACTCAGCTTGGGCTTCCTTGGCCTGCGCCGTCATAAGCGCCCCCTTGTGTTCACGCCCGCCCTCGTATCCCAGCTGGATCAGCCTGGTATTCTGCTTCCTGCGCTTGAGAATACCTTCGGTAATAGTCACCTGCTTCTGGGCCTTGAGAAGGCTCACGTAGGCCAGCCTGAGTCTATAGCGGATACCTGCCGATGTTACGTCATACTTGTATTTCAAGGCGATGAGCTGTTCTTTCGAACTTTTCGTCTCCGACGAAGACTTTCCGCCGTCAAACAGCAGCTGTCTCGCTGAAACATCGACGGAATATGAGTCGCTGGCACCGGAACCATCACCACCCGACCGCCCGGCGTTCAGGCCGGAACTGACCTGGGGCAGAAGTGAACTGCGCGAAATGGTAACAGCAGATTCACCCTGCTTGACCGACTCAACCGCTGAAATAATATCCGGGTTGTCTTTGCGGGCCTCCTTCACACAGTCATTCCACGTCAGCGATTCCGCGGCCAGGCGGCCGGAGGCAAAAGGCAGTATCACAGACAAAAGGATTATCGACTTCTTAAACAAACGCCGCTCCTTTCCATTCATTATTTTTTCTGGAAACTTTTTGCTATTCTCTTCGACAGCTCTTCGGCAGGATTTTCAACAAACTTCCTGGTAATAACAAATTTCGTTTCACCGGTGTTGCGCGAAATCATTTTCAAGCCGTACTCGCAGTCCTTGAAACGCCCGGAGCAAATGACATTAACCGGCTTTCCGGACTCAAGGCAGATGTCAACAAGCGCGTCAACTGCCTGCCTGTTGAAGGCCATCTCGAGGCCGTGCTGGCGGTGGAACTCGGAAGAAAACTTCCTGATCTCCCCGGCGACAACATCGTGCCGTATACTGTCCTTCTTGTTGAGGAGCTCCTCGAGGGCTGCATCGCTTTTCTCAGCCATTCCCCCGGTAACTTCAAATGATTTTATTCCCGTTGACGGCAGTTCGAATTTGTAGTTCCGGAAAATCTTTTCAAGGACAGTCATCAATCCCCTGGCACCAGTTCCCTCGGAATGCGCCCGCCGGGCCACGGCCTTTATTGCGTCAGGAACAATGGTAAAATCTATGCCATAGCCGGAGAAATCTGCCCGGTACTGGGCAAGGATACTGCCCTCGGAACTGACCATGATCTTCTCAAGGTCCTCCGCCGCTAGTGTCTCGCATACAACACGGATCGGCAAACGACCAATGAATTCGGGCTCAAAACCATAGTCAACGAAATCCTTCGTCCCTGCCAGGCGCAGGAAATCCGTATCCGAGTCTTTCCTGGCTCCCGCCTCGCTTTGGGAGAATCCAATGGTACTGGCCTTCACCCTGCGCCTGACGATATCGGAGAGCTTGTCGAAAGCTCCGCTTACAATGAAAAGCATGTGCCGAGTGTTGATCGTCCGTTTCCCCGGCGCCTTGCCCTTCTGGATATCCATCACCGCCTGTATCTGGCCGATCAGGTCCGTCTGGCTGAAAAGGTTTACGTCGGTCTCCTCCATCAGCTTGAGAAGGTTGATCTGCACGCCGCGGCCCGACACATCCTTGCCGGCCGTGGCGGGAGCGGAAGCGATTTTGTCCACCTCGTCCAGGTAGATGATTCCATACTGCGCCAGCTCCGTGTCTCCATCTGCGGCCTTCACAAGGTCGCGCACAAGATCTTCGACATCATGTCCAACGTAGCCGGTCTCGGAAAATTTCGTAGCGTCGGCCTTCACGAAAGGAACGCCTATGAGTTTTGCGATACAGCGGACGAGATACGTTTTCCCGACGCCGGTCGGACCGAGAAGAACGATGTTGTGCTTGGCATATTCCATTTCCCTGGCGGCGGGATTCTCCTGGCACCTCCGCACATGGTTGTAGTGATCGCAGATGGCAACGGACAGGACTTTCTTCGCCTCGTTCTGCTTTATGACAAACCTGTCAAGGTAGTCCCGGATGTCACGCGGTTTCAGGTTGAACTCCCTGACCGGCTTGAGCCTGTCGGCGGAAGGCTCCTTCTTCTCTTCGCGGTCTTCGCCGGCTGCCGGCTGCTGGAAAGGCGCCGGTCCCATCATGAAAGAAATATTGGCCTTGCGAAGGATATCGCGAAACTGATCCTCCAACTTTTCTTTTCCTTCATCAGCCATAATTCCACCATGTTGAGTTTACACTATGCTTATACAACGAAGATTTCCCTGAGAAATTGCACAGGAAGCGCTGTTTCCAAAACAAAATGGCCGCCTCGGTTATGCGGGCGGCCATTTCGCTAACAAACGTTTGTTCCAGCGTTATTTCTTGAGAACTGCATCCTTTGCAGCTTTTGCAATGCGGAACTTCAAAACTGTCTTGGCAGGAATGGAAATAGCCTCGCCAGTGGCAGGATTACGACCCATGCGCGCAGCCCTGTTCACTTTCACAAGCTTGCCGAGTCCGGGAATGACGAATCCATCCTTGGCTCCCTTGTACGCCATGTTGACAAGCGTTTCAATCGCAGCCTTTGCCTGCTTCTTGCTGATCTGCGTGCCTTCTGCAACCCCTGCTATGATCTGACTCTTCGTTAGTCTGGCCATGTTTTGAGCTCCTTTTAGTTGTTGTTGAAATCAACGATTTCGGGTGCATTAAAGCAGAAAGGAAAATAAACGCAACTAGAATAATGAAAATTAGAAACTTTTTTTCAGGCAGTGAAGCTTTAAAAAACGGCTGTCAAATTACCCCGTTTTGTATTTAAATGAATCATGATTGAGACGTGTTACATCCTGCGATCTCCATGGTCCGGTTTTGGGCACATAATTTATGCAACTCTTTGATTCTCATTGCCATATTCAGGATGCGCGGCTGGCAGGGCAGGCAGATTCCATTATAGAAGGTGCCCTTGCTGCAGGCGTTCAAAAGGCCGTCTGCTGCGGAAGCTCGGAAACCGACTGGGCCGCCGTAAGGGACATCTGCGCCGCGCACCCGGGGCTCATTCCTGCATTCGGCCTGCATCCCTGGTACGTCCATGAGCGTTCGCCAGCCTGGCTCGAAAACCTTGAAAAATTTCTTGCTTCATCACCGGCAGCCGGCATCGGGGAGATCGGCCTGGACCTCACTGTAAAAAACAGCAGCAGTGAACAGTCTGAAGTTTTTATAGCCCAGGTGGAACTGGCGGCAAGACTCGGCCGCCCGGCTTCAATCCACTGCAGGAACGCCTGGGAGCCCCTGGCAAAAGCGATGGATTCACTGAGCCGGATCTCCCGCGGATTCGTTATTCATTCATATTCAGGCTCAGTCGAAATGATCACCCCGCTTCAGGAATCAGGCGCTTTCTTCTCCTTCTCCGGGTCCATTACCCGCCACAATAATAAAAAAGGAAGAAAAGCCGCTGCCGCGGTCCCTCTCGATCGGCTCCTGATCGAAACCGATTCTCCGGACATTCCCCCGGTCATCCCGGGCAAAACCATTACCGTAAACGAACCCGCAAACCTGATTTATGTCTTGCGCGAAATTGCCGCCATAAGGAATATGCCCGAAAAAGAAGTCGCCGCGCATACCTGGAACAACGCATGCCAACTTTTTATTAGAGGGCCCAATGTCTAGAACCTGTTCCAAAAGATTTGCGAGGACAGAATTACTTCTCGGAAGCGATGCCATGGAAAAACTCCGTCGAGCAACCGTCGCCGTTGTCGGGCTCGGCGCCGTCGGCTCCTACGCGACCGAGGGACTCGCCCGGGCTGGAGTCGGGAATCTCCGGCTCGTTGACTTCGACGAAATCCGCGAGACGAACATCAACCGCCAGCTTTACGCCCTCGACTCCACGATCGGGAAACTGAAAGTCGAAGTTGCGCGCAGCCGCGTGCTCGACATAAACCCGGCGTGCAGGGTTGAATGCCTTCCTGTCTTTGTCGACAGGACGACTGTCGGTTCAGTTCTGGCGAAACCGCTCGACCTTGTGATAGACGCGATCGACAGTCTCGGTCCTAAGGTGGAACTGATCGCCTCCACGCGCGATGCTGGTATTGAAATTATTTCCGCGATGGGCGCGGCCACCCGTACGGATTTCTCGATGATCCGGGTCTCCGACATTTCAAAGACAAAAATCTGTCCCCTCGCCCGACTTGTCCGTAAAAGACTCAGACAGAGAAATGTTGAAAGCGGCGTAACCTGCATATATTCGACCGAACCGCCTGATCCGATGGAAGATCACGCAACGGTAGGACCGGAACTCACGGAAAAGGATTTCCTTGAGCGCGGCCGCGCCCGCAAGCCGCTGGGCAGTTTATCGTGCCTGACGGGCATTTTCGGCCTTATAGCCGCCCGCGAGGCCATAAGGAAGATTACTGCTTCGTAAGGGTTATCTCGAGACGCGGCGAGAAAACCAGCCTTTTCGGGGATTCAGCCTTCTGCAAAGTAGGTCCAGTTGTACCAACTGGACCAATATCAGGAACCGCCATGAGACTCACCACAAAAACCACAAAGATTCACAAAGAGCACATAGAAGAACACGTTTACACCACCTCATGAAGCTCTGTTTTGCTTGCGGCGGGTTCGGCGAACCCCGCACTACCTTAAACAAAGTAGGTCCAGTTGTGCCAACTGGACCAATGCAAGATGAGAAAGATGGGCCAGTTGCGGAGACAACATGAATTGTTCCTCCGAGCTGGCACCCAAAGCAATGCTGTAGCCTCATCACCGGAAAGCAATTTGCGCTTTGATATGTCCGCAGCCAACCGGAGCGTCTGGTTCAACGCCTTGAGCCTTTTCTCATTAACACTGTAGCCCTTCACAATGTGCTGCTTCAGGACATTTGTGGCCCAGATTCGGAATTCCGTACCACGCTTTGAATTGACCCGGTAACCAACGGAAATGATAGCGTCCAAGTTGAAGTATTCCACTTGATAAGTCTTCCCGTCAGAGGCAGTTGTTGCATTTTTTGCAACAACTGATTCTGAATCCAACTCCCTATCCTCGAACACATTACGCAAATGCCTGGAGATTACCGACTTATCCCGCTGAAAAAGGCAGCTTAACTGATTCAAGCTGAGCCAAATAGTCTCCCTTTCAAGCTGAACATCAAGCTTAACTGTTCCGTCCCTGCTCTTGAACAGGACAATTCCCCTTGCTTCATTTCTCATTTTACCATCCCCAATGCCTTCAGGTAATTCGGTCATTCTATTCTATCCATTTCTCCACTCCGATTTCTGTTACAGGGTATCAATCCTGGAGAAAAAAGGAAATAAAACCTCAGCCCCTTGTTTGTCCGCCACGGCGCACAAACGACGGCCCTGTGGGCGAATATTGGACAAAGACTTGTACTACTATCCGTCAACTTCTTGCATTCTTTCGCAGAAGATAAGAAATATTTTACCACAAAGGAAGCACAAGGGGGAACAAGTCAGAACCACGTCATCCGTTAATCGACGGATAAGTGGCCACTTGGCTCGGAGAGCCGACGTGGCAAGCAAGCAGGAAGGAACTCTTGCCTTGAGTTTCCCTTCGGGCACTTGAGGCCGGGAGGCCGGGTGGTGAATAAATTTCTTCATTTGGTTGTGGCCTATGGCAACGCTAGGCAATATTCGTGCTAGCGCCCCACAACTGCCATGAAGCCTGGTTATAACGCGGCAATTTGGCGTGGCCCGGCTCTGAGCGCCAACGTGTTTTACTCAATGCTACAGGGACTCGGGCTTAAAAGTCATAAACACGTAAATCAAATACATGCCAAGCAGCAGGAATCCGCGCCAACGCTGGATAACTCCTGCCTTTGTCGGATAAGCAGGTATTAACGTGAGAACGCCGAACATCAGGACAATGGCCACAGTCCCGAAGGGAATCTGAAAGGGACAGAGCATCGACACCACTCCTATAATTCCAAGACAATTAAAAATGTTGCTTCCCAGGATAGTTCCAAGGCTGATCTCGTCGTGACCTCGAATTTTGGCTATCACTGAGGTGGCCAGTTCGGGAACGGATGTGCTAACAGCGACAAGCAGAGCCCCGACGACGAACGTTCCAATTCCCCATGAAGCAGCAATCCCAATTGCACTGGAAACTATCAGCCTGCCAGCCACAACCAGTATTACCAGTCCAAGGACGCAAAAGAGAATTGAGCGCCCTTTGCCGTTGCCTTCAAATTCGCCAGCATCCCCCTGACGCTGCCGCCGTGCCGCGAAAATAACGCTGGTCAGCCATGCGATAAAAAATACAATAAGCAGCATCCCGTCAGCTCGGGATAACCTGCCATCAATCGACAGCACGCCTATTATAAAAGGAACTGCAATTGCGACAGGGAAATCCCGCTTCAAATCCGCCCTTGAAGCACGCAGGCTGCCAATGGCAAGTGTCACCCCTGTAATCAAACCGACATTGGCCACATTGCTGCCGAGTACATCGCCAAAAGAAACCTGAGGAGTTCCCTCAAGGGCCGAACTGATACCTACGGCCAATTCCGGACTGGATGTGGCAAACGCCGCAAACGTGGCACCCACTATCGCAGGGGATATACGCGCCCATCGCCCAAGAGAAACCAACCCTCTTACAAATAACTCGCCGCCTGTTCCCGCACAGGCGATGCCAATCAGAAGCAAAACATAGTCATTCATCGATGCGCCACTGAATCTCCAAGGTCAACACAATCAGACAACATTTTCCATTTGCCAAGCACATTCATTTAAGATGATGAAACAGTTTTTTCAGGAAAACAACAACTTCCGAAGTATCTTTAAGAAAGAAAGAAGCAGCAGACCTGCCTCTGCCGACGCGGACAGTAACTCCCCTGCCCCTGAGAGCTAAAAACGCCGCTTCGTCCGTGACATCATCCCCCAGGACAATCGGCAAACAGGAATTCTTTCCCCTCTTGTGTTCCATCCTGTGAAGCAGCCATTCCGCGGCTTTCCCCTTATTCCATGTCGTGGCGAGATTGAATTCAACAACCTTTTTTCCGAGCAGCGGATGTACCAGGGAAGAGGCAAGAAACGGCTCCGAGATCCTGACGAGTGTTTCCCTGAATCTGTCGAGGTTTTTCCGGCTGACTTTCCTGAAATGCACAGCAACCGACATGGCTTTCTTTTCCAGAATCACTCCCGGTATTGTTTTCATGGCAATCGACAGCTGACGGTACAGTTTCTGGAGGCTCCTTCCCATCGCCGGGGGAAAAGAATACCTCCATTCGAAATCCGGGCCGGCAATCGAGCAGCCGTGGTTTCCGGCATAGACAATGCCTGAGACTCCAACCATTTTCTTTATTTCATCAAGATCTCTCCCACTGATAATTGCCAGCCTGATGTTTGGAACCGAATACAATTGTTTCAGTAACTTCTTCGTTTTAGAGGGAAGATGCGCCCCGGAAGGAGTGGAAGAAATAGGAGCCAATGTGCCATCAAAATCAAGGAGAAGAAGAATTGTTCGCCCCTTTATGAGCTTCTTGACAGACGTCCACTGTTCTATCGCATGTTTCATATGATCGTTGAATATTACCTGGCCCTGCCAGATCTAATGTTCTTTTAGAGACGTCAACTCTGTTATGATGTTGCCGGCCCAGCGATAGACATTGTTTGTTTTCACGGTGCTACGCATTTGAGTCATCCGGTTCTTCCGCTCTTCTTCCGGCATCTCGACGGCAAACTTTATACTGTCGGCAAATTCTTCTATGGCATACGGATTTACCCGCACTGCCTGAGTCAGCTCCTTGGATGCACCAGTGAACCGGCTGAGAATTAATACGCCATTTGAGTCATTCCTAGCCGCAACGTATTCCTTTGCCACAAGGTTCATTCCGTCGTGCAGGGAACTGACAATACAGATATCAGCAATCAGGTAATACGGCATGATCTCTTCCTGCGAGAAATGCCGTTTCAAATAAACCACAGGTTTCCAGTTTTCTTCCGAATGTTTCCAGTTTATCTTCTCAACCAGTTCATCAACCTCTCCGGCAAAGTCATGGTAACGTTTGATGTGAGTTCGGCTGGGTGCCGCCAGCTGAACAAAGACAAATTTCTTCCTGTACTGCGGGTACTTTTCAAGAAACCTGTCAATTGCAAGCATACGCTCGACCATTCCTTTGGTGTAATCAATCCTGTCTACGCCGACGGCCACAATTTTTCCGCGCAGCTGAAATTCACTTCTAATACTTTCCACCTGGTCTTTGTCTTCATCAGAAAACGCTTTGCCGGGTTCACAATCTACACTTATCGGAAATGGCCGTATATACGTTTCCCTTCCAAGCCTGATTACTTTCGACGTCTCGGTATCGATCCGGGACTCAAGGAGCCTGTTGGCGGTATCGAGGAAATTGTTGCAGTGCATCTGCACGTGGAAACCGATGAGATCGCACGCGAGCATTCCTTCAAGTATCTGTTCCTGGTAAGGACAGGTGGCGAACACTTCCGGATTAGGCCAAGGGATGTGCCAGAACAATGCAATTCTTGCATCCGGCCTCTTTTGCTTGATCAGGCCCGCAAGAAGCGTGAAATGATAGTCCTGGATAAACACAAAAGGCGAACTCGCCGGCAATTCTTCAATAATACTATCAGCAAATTTCTGATTCACATTCCGGTACATCTGCCAGTCGGATTCCCTGAAAATCGGACGGGTATGCGTAATATGACAGAGTGGCCACAATCCCTCGTTTGAGAATCCATAATAATAGCCCTCTTCTTCCTCCTTCGAGAGCCAGACCCTCTTCAATATGTACTTGTCGTCATCAGGAGGAACGCCCAGCTTGTCTTTTGAATTAACAAACTGGCGGTCGGCGTTTCCTGACCCGTGCGCAATCCATATTCCTCCACAGGCGCGCATTATCGGGTCTATCGCAGTCACGACACCGCCGGCAGGTTGTATGCATTCAGGTTTTCCCGTTTCTCCGTTGATAACATGCATATAGGGTTCCCTGTTTGACACCATGTAAAGAAGACTATCCCCCAGGCGGGCCTGTACAATGTCCTTGAGTTTTGATTGGGTCCATAAATCTTCCTTGCTGAGCCGTTCCGATGCTTTTTCGGATACAACCTTACGTGCTATTCTGAGGCTCAGGGCAACCTGTTCAACTTCGCTGGCAAGCTTGCCCAGCTCATCCTCTGTTTTTATGGAATGCGATGAGTTTGTTTCTCCGCGCTGAAAATGCCAGAACCATTCAGTAAGGCGAATGACCGGCAGGGTGAATATTTGCCGCTGGATCAGGAGCATGATCAGGACAATTACAATCAGCAGGGAAATCAAAGTTATGGTCAACCGCTTCCAAATGCCGGTCAACGTGGTGAGCACATAGGAAGTGTCGTAAACCACCTCAGCCATGCCCAGAAAGTTCTCCTCATCGTCCAAAATAGGTAAAACGTAACTGTAAGCAGAATAATTACCAAACTTCTCCAACGCTCCGCGGGGAATTTGTTTTACAAGCACTTCATTGATGTAAGCCTTTTTGGCGTTACCCCAGTCGGCAATACGCTCGGTAACAGCCACAACCTGCCCGGTCTTGCCGTAGATAACACAGCCCTGCAATCGCTCTCTTTTCTGAAAACTCTCAACAAGGAGCTTGGCTCTTTTAATGTCGTTATTTATGAGAATATTTCGGACCGAGAATGTTATGCTCTCATCGACTGCGACAGCTTTTCTTTTAAGTTCATCCAGCAGTTTCTCTTCTTCATGGCGGACCTGAATCATCCCGAATACCGTGAAGGCAATAGACACTATCAGGAGAACAGGCAGAATGAACAGAAGAAGCCTTTTCATCTTGTCCTTGTTGTTATCTGAAAAAGAAAGTCAATGCCCATACAGCAGAAGAAACAATCAGGAGAATAAGCGCATATCTCCGGAAATCACCGGCAGAGGCAGGCTTTCCTTCTGCTGTTTCGCCATGCATATAACTGATATCAACATAACGAACAATGGCAAGTGTTGCTGCAATCATCAAATAGGCAAGGTCGAGCCATGATGGAAACCCGGATCGTTTCTGAACAAGAAAAACAGCCAGGAACAACAGGATAATATTCCCGCCGAACATCCAGTACAAACGCAACAGGCATCCGCTTCCGCTAACAGACCTCTTGACGGGCTCTTCCATGATCAAACTCCAGTCTATGCACTTACTGTGCCGTTGACTGGATGGCGGCCCGACCACCCAAAAACCTGCGACTGACATAATTATTCAGCCGTACCCTTTGTTAAAAAAATCTGTACCACATTCCGGAATTGCCGGCAATCTTTATCAGCATCCTGCTCCTCAAGCCTCAGGAAAAGAGCGGATGACTAAACATGCGTCTCGCACAGTGATATACTCTTGTCAACAGTTCCCCGTTTTTTTGTATCGTAAAGCTGTTGGACAAGATGCTTCTTCAGGTTTAACGGATCGATGGGGCTTATGCATATGCCTGTAATCCCTTCAAATCCCGCCGGGGTATTGGTTCGCTGTCTGATGCATACGCGCCATGGCATCAGGACGTCCGCCCCCCTTGGCGTATAATACCATTCTTCGTTACACGGCACGGAACTGCCAATTGCATGATGGATTGCATGAACAAGATCCGACATGCCGCGAATTTCATCGTCTTTGATCCGACCAGGGTCTGCGCTTCCGCCTTTCGACTGAACGGTTACGGTCGGATACATGTGCCCAACATCGGCAAACGCAAAAGCATGGCCGTTCCCGGCAATTAACAGATGAAGTGACGCAGCCATCTCAGCGCCCATTTGATTGAATATATCCGGATTCTTCCTGGCCAAGGCCATGAGCCCATCTATATTTGCGCCGCATTTATCAACGGTGACAATCTGCTTGTGAAGGTGATCGAACGATGCGCCTGCCGGCTGCAGCCAGTTCTGGAAAACAGCTGCATACTTTGCATAAGGATTTGAACTGTAACAGGAATTAATCCCGCTGATTGTAATCTTGAAGAACTGGAAATGCTCATCGGGCGTCAGCCTTCCGGAAGAACTGAGATCCGGCTCCGGCCAGGAGCCCGGAACAAAATGTTTTCCTGCAACTATCATTTCATGGCCGCCGCCGAAGAAAGCATCAGCCATTGACAGCTTTTCTTTTTCAGTGACTTGAGAAGGATCCCTTCCTGAGCGTCGCAACTTTATATCTACCACGTTAAGCAGGTGGGCAAGTCCATTGTCATCAGAAATATATTCTTCTTTCCTCCGTATATTATCCTGGGACAGGACAAAGCCGTGATTTTTCCGCCAGTAATCAAACGGCACGATTTCAAACAGATTCGGGATGCGCCTGAAAAGCGGTTTGGATGCCGATAACTCTCCTGCGCGCAGGTTTAGAAGAGAGGCGTAACCTGGATCTTGTCTTATTACCCGTTCTTTTTCAGGTGGCGTATTGAAATATCCTGCTTCGCAGAGGTCGCAATAGTCTTCAGGTTCTTTCCTGTCAAGCCGCTGATTTACAGATGCTGGAATATTGGCTGCGGGTTTGCCAGAACGGCCCGGAACCGTCCAGACCTCCAGGCCGTTAAACGGATTCCGCTGTCGAATGGTTCCATCCGGCAGCCTTGTCAGAAACTCTTTGTAATCAGGCATTATTCTTCGTATACGAATACACCATGGGATACAGAAGGCAAGAATCTTTGTCCAAGGAATATTCTGCAGGCAATTTAAGCCATCACCCCTCTGACGCGGAACCGGCATGGGCCTGGAGTCGGCTAAACGAAACAGGAGGTTATTGACGTACTGATGTATTGCTGATAGTTGTTGCAATGGAGCGCGAATTTATGAATGTGCCGTTCGTATTCTATTCACAGGCCCACCTGATCAAAGTGCTGGGGCGAAAGGCCAATAACGTTGAAGCTTTGCTTGAGGGCATCAAGAATGTCCCCGGCTCTTCAATCTACTATCATACTCATCGATTCCTTCAGCAGCATCATTACCTGTCGCCGGAACCGCCAAACGACTTCGCTTATTGGACCGGCAGTATACTGAACGAGGCCAGACTTTCCGAGTCCATAGCAAGCGTCGATACGGTCTCTTTCGTGCGGATTGAAGACCTGAGGCAGGCATTTGTCCGGCTGTTGACCGATTATCTCGCAAAAACAAACAAGGGAACCCGCTGTCCTGACGGACAGGAATTCTACTTCAGGAGCTGTCAGACTTTTGTATTCCCCTCTGGTCACGTGGCACATGATCTTCGGGAATTCCAGGACCAGGTTGGCAGGGTCACTGTCCAGTCCCTGTATTTCCATATGTTTGAGGCACCCCTCCGCCTGAAAAAGGAGGAGAGTGATTTTGTCGCATGGTTCAAGAGCATTGGAGAAGTTGAGCTGGCAAAAAAAGTTGCGCGGCTGGACCCATACACAATGACTCTGGATGGCCTCAGGAAGAGGATAATCAGACTTGCGGGGGATTATGTCTCAACGAAACATTAAAGAATATTCCGCAATTGTCGGCGAGAGCGTTGTCGACGAACTATTCCTGCTTGCAGACAAGCTGAAGGGGAAACTGATACAAAACGTAAACTCTACCGCTGTTGGCGGCGGAGTAGCGGAAATACTTGCCCGCATGGTTCCTCTCCTCAAACAGCTTGGAGTTGACGCCAGGTGGGATGTTATCAAAGGCGACGAGAAGTTCTTCCTGATTACAAAGAAAATACACAATGCATTGCACGGCGTAGATGTGACTTTTTCCGACGAAGAGTTTGATTTCTTCAAACAGGTTAATGCCGACAATGCTGCAGATATGCAGGTATATGGCGACGTTGTCTTCATACACGATTCCCAGCCAATAGGGCTTATAGAGAAGAAAAAAGAGATCGGCAGGAAGTGGATATGGCGCTGTCATATTGACTTCACACAGCCTACGGCCCAGATAGAGGCATTTCTCAGGGATTATATTGAACGGTATGACAGCGCGGTTTTTTCCGCTCAAACTTTCTCCCGGCAGTTAAACATTCCGCAGGTACTGATCGCTCCGTCGATCGATCCTCTCAGCGACAAGAACAGAGATATGACTCAAGAGGAAATAACATCGATCGTAGGAAAGTTTGACATTGATCCCCAGCGTCCGATTGTTACCCAGATTTCGAGATTCGACTACCTTAAGGATCCAGTCGGCGTGATCGATGTATACCGCAAGGTAAAGAAGTATGTTGACTGCCAGCTTGTTCTGGCTGGCGGCGGCGCTACGGATGATCCGGAAGGCGCGAAAGTTCTCGAAGATGTTAAGAATGCCGCAGGAGATGATCGTGATATTCATGTTCTTCTCCTGCCGCCAGGCAGCGATATTGAGATTAACGCCTTACAGCGGGCTTCCGCTGTTGTGCTTCAGAAATCCCTGAAAGAAGGTTTCGGATTAACCGTCGCGGAGGCGCTCTGGAAATCGAAACCTGTAATCGCTGGCGCTGTCGGAGGTATTCCTCAGCAGATAACACACAAATATTCGGGGATACTGACTTACTCAATCGAGGGAACCGTCTATTATCTCAAACAGCTCTTAAACGATCAGGATTATGGAAAGCGTTTGGGCGCCAACGGCCGGGAACATGTGAAAAACAATTTTCTCATTACCCGCCATATTCGAGACTATATTCTTTTATTCCTATCTCTTTATTATAACGAGGATGTGGTAAAGTTCTAGTTTCTTTGCAACTTACCGTACCAAATAAGAAAAGAGGATTGATGATGAAAATAAATCCCGCAGAACTGCTGACTGAAGCCAAACGCGCAATGGCAAAGGCATACGCCCCCTATTCAAGGTACAAGGTCGGTGCCGCCCTGCTCGCCGCTGATGGAACCATCTTCCACGGCTGCAATGTGGAGAACGCATCGTATGGGCTTACCAGCTGTGCTGAACGGACTGCAGTCTGCTCCGCCGTTGCCACCGGCCGCCGAGCGTTCAGGGCAATCGCAATTGTCGCAAGCGGAAAGAAACTTCCTTCCCCCTGCGGCGCCTGCCGCCAGGTGCTCGCCGAGTTCTGCAAGCCTGGGATGGACATCTTTTTCGCTCCGGGCGGAAACCTGAGCAAAGTCAAGCATCGCAGGCTCTCGGAACTCCTGCCTGTACCTTTCTGCAGCAGGTAAGGCACGCGTGTAAGCCGACATCACTCCTATTCTTTTCTGGACTTGGAAATGGCTGATGTATAGTATCCCCGCTTTATTTCACAAACAAACTCAGGGAGGCTGGAACCATGGGACAATTAGACTGGATCGTTATTGGTTTTTACTTCTTATTAATCGGCATCGTCGCCTGGTGGTACGGACGACACCAGAAGGATACAACCGACTACTTCCTCGCCGGACGCAGTGCCGGCTGGATCACCATCGGAGCGTGCATCTTTACTTCCAACATCGGCTCCGAGCATATTGTCGGTCTTGCCGGACAGGGAGCCTCAACCGGCATGGCAATGGCTCATTGGGAACTGCACGCATGGATACTGATCCTGCTGGCAGGTCTCTTTGTCCCTTTCTACTACAAAGCCGGGGTTGAAACGATCCCTGAATTCCTTGAAAAACGCTTCAGCGCAAGGACGCGCTGGATCCTATCGGTGGTTTCGCTGGTTGCCTACGTTTTCACAAAGGTAAGCGTAACCGTATACGCCGGCGCCATCGTTTTCCAGGCCCTTCTTCCGGAGGTTAACATTGCTATCGGAGATTTTAATCTTAATGCCTTCTGGATCGGGGCGTTCTCGACAGTTATCATCACCGGTGTTTACACCATTTTCGGAGGCATGCGCGCCATCATGGCCACATCAACGCCCCAGGCTGTCATCATACTGTTCGGGTCGTTCGTAATTACCGCAATAGGACTTCATAAACTTGGCGGATGGGGCGAACTGGTCGCTGTGTGCAAAACGAATGCCGACAACTTCTCGCTGTGGCGCCCGCTTTCCAACCCTGATTTCCCATGGCTGGGCGTTCTGATCGCATCCCCCATCATCGGCATCTGGTACTGGTGTACCGACCAGTACATAGTCCAGCGCGCTCTTTCGGCCAAGGACCTTGCAACCGCACGCCGCGGCGCCCTGTTCGGAGGCTTACTTAAAATATGGCCGGTTCTCATATTCCTGGTTCCGGGAATGATCGGGTGGGCACTTCACACCAAGGGCATTATCCAGCTGGCGCCCAAGATGCTTGACGGCGTCGCGCAAGTGGGCACAATCGACGGCGACCGCGTGTTCCCAACCCTGGTGGTCACTTTGCTGCCGAACGGAATCCGGGGCCTCATCGTGGCCTGCCTGCTCGCGGCGCTGATGAGCTCGCTCGCCTCCCTTTTCAATTCAAGCGCTTCCCTGTTCACGGTTGACGTCTACGAGAAACTGAGACCTGGCCAGTCCGAGAAGCATCTCCTGATGGTGGGTCGTATTGCAACCGCCGTTGTCGTTGGCCTGGGCATTGTCTGGATCCCGGTCATGGCAAAGGTTTCCGGGGGCGGACTGTACCAGTATCTCCAGAGCGTGCAGGGTTACCTGGCTCCGCCTATCACGGCAGTCTTCCTCGTGGGCCTGTTCTGGAAGCGTATGAACTCGGCTGGAGCGACTTGGGCGCTCGGAGGCGGATTCGTCCTGGGAATGCTCAAGCTGACAATCCAGACATTCTACGGGACCGGGGCCGGCAAGATCCACGATCCGGCGATCCTCGCCTGGATCGGTGATTTCAACTTCCTGTACGCAACAGGAATAATGTTCCTGGCCAGCATAATCATAATGGTTGTTGCGTCGTTCATGACTCCAGCCCAGCCGGAAGAAAAGATCCGCGGGCTTACATACGGATCAATCCGTGAGACATCCAGCGAGGAAATCAAGCGCAGCTGGGACCTCGGCAACAAGGCAATGGCAGGTGCCATCCTGGTGCTGGTACTCGGCATGTACCTTTACTTCAGCTTCTGGCTGAAGTAGACTGACAGTGTTTGTCAAGGGCCGGGCATCGAAAGGTGCCCGGCTCTTTTTCGTTCGGCCGACAAGATATAGATATCAAGAACCCACCCCGCCCTTCCGCCTACGCCAAGGCGGCTCCGGCGTGACTTGTCGGGCACCCCTCCGATGGAGGGGACCAGGAATTTGCGTACGAAGCGGGTGTTCCGTTTGGGAGTTCAGGAAATGATCCCCTCCCCGGAGGGGTGGCTGTAAGCCGGGTGGGTAATTGATCCGATGACTGTCCGCGTTGCACTCATTCTTTTTCTTGCCATCAACCGCGAATCAGATACGATGGCCCCATGACAAAAACATTTGTTCTGGATACTAACGTCCTCCTTCACAATGCCGAATCAATTGAATGCTTTGCCGACAACGTGATCGTCCTGCCAATGGCGGTCATCGAGGAACTGGATAAGTTCAAGACCCACAACGACGAACTCGGCAGGAACGCCCGCTACGTGATACGCAGGCTGGACTCGCTCCGCGCAGAGGGAAACCTGCGCGACGGCGTGCCGATTAACAACGGCGGTACCCTCAAGATAATGACCAGTTCGTCAGCCGATTTTGACCCCGGCCTGGAAGCCAACCTGGCGGACAACATGATCCTTAGGCTCGCCTACAGCCTTATGAAAAAGGGCGAGACCGTCATCTTCGTAAGCAAGGACATCAACGCAAGGATCAAGGCCGACGCGCTGGGCCTGCAGGCAGTTGATTTCGAAAAACAGAAGGTCAATCTAGAAGAACTCTACACCGGTTATTCCGAGGCAACTGTCTCCGGCACCGTTGTGGACAATTTCTTCAAGAGTGAAATCATTGAAACCCCCGGTGTGGGACGCTTCCCTAACGAATTCATCCTCCTGAAGGACAAGGACAACGACAAGCACACTGCCCTTTCCAGGGTGATAAAGGAAGGAACCCTGAAACACCTCTCGAGCCAGGTTGACCGCGTATGGAACATCCAGGCCCGCAACAAGGAACAGAGACTGGCGCTTGAACTGCTGGTTGATCCAGAAGTGTTCATTGTCACGCTCGTCGGCCAGGCCGGAACAGGAAAAACACTCCTGGCCCTGGCCGCGGCACTGCAGGCAACCCTGACAAACCGCCAGTACGACCGGATTCTCGTGTCACGGCCGATCATTCCAATGGGAAAAGACATCGGCTATCTCCCGGGCGCCAAGGAGGAGAAACTCTCGCACTGGATGCAGCCCATATTTGACAACCTTACCTACCTCCTCCGCGACGGCGTGGAAGAATCATCAGGCGGCAAGAAAAAGAAACTGAGTTCCCAGGAAAAAATGCACCGGCTGCTCAGCGAAAACACGATCGGCCTGGAAGCACTGACCTACATCAGGGGCCGTTCGATCCCGCGCCAGTACGTGATTGTCGACGAGGCCCAGAACCTGACACCGCACGAAGTAAAAACCATCATCAGCCGCGCTGGCGAAGGCACAAAAATGGTCCTCACCGGCGACCCCTACCAGATCGACAACCCCTACCTCGACGCTTCCAGTAACGGCATGATTTACACCGCGGAACGGCTCAAGGACCAGGCGATCCACGGCCACATAACTCTCAAGAAGAGTGAACGCAGCCACCTCGCCGCCATAGCCGCAGAGTATCTATAAGGAGCTATCATCATGAAGAACACAACAATACCGGCATCCATTTTCTTCAGCTTTTTTCTAATGCTTTCATGCCATTCCGGCGCGGCTGAAGCGGAGAAAATCGGCGTGGTCATGGAGTGCGAAAGCATCAGCAGGCTCATAACCGATACCGGCATCATCTCGAAAGCGCTGGGAATGAAAGTCGAAACATCCAGGATTGAAACCATGCTCGACAACATGTCAGCCTCTGCCGGGCGCACAGGAATAAGCAGCAATAAACCGTTCAGGATTTTCGTTGTAACGGAAACTGGGGACAATGATCCTGCCCAGGCCGGGACGGAACAGCCGGATAAACCCGTAGTCCTTGTGTTCCCCCTGACCGATAACGGCGACACCTACCTCAAGTCCGTAGGCAGTTCCTACGAGAAAAAGGAAAAGGCCGGAATATTGACTCACTTCAGCGGGCCTGCAGAACAATGTGTCGCCAGGGAATCTGATTTCTATGTCGGGATTGCCGACAACCAGGCCGTTACCGGCACCGATGCAGCCAAAGTCGAACTCGTGCTTGCCCACATACTCCCCGGTAAACCTGTTCCTGGCTCCGTGCCCGGAACACTCAAAATCTTCGTGGATGTCGCAGCCATCATGCCTTCCGTGGAAAAAGCGCTTAAGAACTCAACCGAAACGATGAAACAGGCATTCAATTCCCCTGCGGCCACCAACACCCCAATGACAAATCCAGGACAGATCCTGATGGCCGAAAGCGAACTGTTCCTGGCCATTATGAAACAGCTGAAAACCTGTTCATATGGAATCGGCGTCAAGGATAACGCCATCGAGATCAACAGCCTCGTGGCCCCTGTTGCCGGCGGCCAGCTCGAAGCAATCACCCGGACACTCGTTCCCCCGTCAGGAAAATATACCTGCGCACTGTCTCCCGACGCATTCATATCGACATCCGGAAACGGCATGAATGTCTGCGACATTTTCATCGAACCCTACTGCAAGATGATGGACACGATGTTCGACGCCGCTGATCCAGACGGCAAATTCAAGACAAAGATGCGGGACACCATTATTTCAATGAAGGGAGCCTTCTCAGGCGAATACTCCATCGGCGTAATCCCCGGAGCGTCCACGAAAGACATGGCGCTGGTTGAGGTAATCGGCGTCAATGACGCTGCCAAATTCCGCAAGAACATACTCGATGCCCTGAATACCATGAAGGACATGTATTCGACTTCAATGCCCTTAATGTCCATGACGTTCGAAAAAACACGGACATCGGGCGGCGTCGAGGTGATTCCTTACACCTGCTCCGTCAATCAGCCTGCAGGCTCGCCTCCGCAGGCATCGCCCCTGATGAATCTCGGAAAGAACTACAGGGCTGAAATGGCCTGCGTGGACAACGCTTTTATTTACACCATGGGCGGCGGCACGGCAGTAATGGACAAAGTCATCGAACGCCTGAAAACTGCCGGCAACAAGGCCGAACCTTCAAAGGCATTCGCCGCCCTGTTCCCAACTCCGCCTGACAGGATGATAAGCACTTATTCGATGGAACTGGGCAGACTGATCAAGGCTTTCGTGGCTTCCCTGCCCAACAGCGAACAGATGATACAGATGATTCCAGATTCCAGGTCGGGTGTCGCCGGTTACTCCGTACTGAGAGGCAATGACATCGCCGGCGTCACCCGTATCGGATTCGAAGAAATCGAATGCATCAGGAGCAGTCTCATGCCGCTAGGCCTGATGATGATGACTTCCACGGGAGGAACTCCCGGAGCCCAGGCAAATACGCCGAGGGGCAGTCCCGAATCGAAATGCATCCGCAACCTCAGGATGCTGGGCGATGCGAAGGAACAATGTGCGCTCGAGAAGAATCTCAAGGACGGCGATACAGTCGAACCATCGGCGCTCACGCAGTACCTGCTCCGGGGCAAGATGCCGGTCTGTCCCGAAGGCGGAACCTACACGCTTAATCCTATCGGTAAAACCCCGACCTGCTCTATCCCCGCCCACAAGCTGAAAAACTGATTGGACCCAATCCTCAGCGCCAGTCACTATCCGGGCAGTGATTCTGTTCTTCCGGGTTGGCGCCGATGGCGCCATGTAGACCGCAACACGCATTTCATTTCTTCAAGAAAAGATTTTGCGTCAGACGCCTTGCTGGCAAGGCGTCGCGGGCGCCGCGATATACGCATATGCGGCGTCCCGCGACAACACCGCCAGCGAGGATGTATCACGCAAAAG
>Ga0172375_10001745_pt1 | contig 34800 bp, 24 predicted proteins | sample LakKiv1m_FD_114537 | JGI IMG/M metagenome (GOLD analysis project Ga0172375, IMG submission 114537) | Freshwater microbial communities from Kabuno Bay, South-Kivu, Congo - kab_092012_11.1m | ecosystem: Environmental > Aquatic > Freshwater > Lake | place: Democratic Republic of the Congo... | reverse complement strand
GGCCTTGGATGGAAAGGTGCGCTTACGTATACCAAGGTTGATACCGCATCAGGTAATGTGACGGATCTCGCCGCACATCCTAAGGAGCTTTTTAAGGATGTTACGGGTGATGTGGTATTGCCTAGCGAATTAACGGGTGGATATTTCAGAGCCTATCTGGGGCTTAATACAGGTACAGGTATGCCAACCGGAGGAGAAATGTTTAGTCCGACTGACAAGCCTGGGCTCTATGATGGGACGTTGCTTGTTTCAGCAACAATACCGTAAACAAGTTTTATATCTCTAAAATTTGCGCAAGGGTTTTAATGAAAAAACCGATGTGTTTTTAATTAAAATTCTTGCGCCAAAGAGGTTTTGTCTATGAAGAACAAATTTCTTCTGACGAGTCTTGCGTGTTTTGTTTGTTGGTTTTGCTGCTCCGGTGTCGTTTCTGCTCAATTGTTGATCGAAGAGGGCAAAGTATCGCGTGCTCTTAAAAGCGGTGAAACGGTTATGGGCAAGGTCAAAATTAACAATACTTCTGATAAAGAAATTACCGTGAAGGCGTATTGGCAGGATTTTACTTATACCCCTCCGTTTGACGGCAACAAGAAATTTTTTCCTTCCGGAACGCTTCCATATTCTTGCGCCTCCTGGGTGAATTTTTTTCCTCAGAATTTTACGCTTAAGCCTTACGAAAAGAAGGAAATTTCTTATAGTATTAAGTTTCCCGCGGAACCCAGCGGTGGATATTATGGTGTTTTATTTTTTGAAGATGCCGTGGGACAAAAAAATTCTACGACAGGGCTCAATGTTGTTGCCAGGCTGGGATGCTTGTTTTTTCTTGAAACCGCAGGAACCGTTAAAGAAGCCAAGGTCATAGACGTCGCTGCCTCACGAAGCCAGATTTCAGGAGAGATTCAAAATAAAAGCCAAATCATATTGATACCCAAAGGAATCTTTTATATGATGAATAGTGAAGGCGTTGTTTTCGATCGAGGAGAGGTTGACACACTATACCTTCCTCCGGAACAAGGCGCGCCTTTCTTTATTACTGTTTCAGACAAAGTTCCTCAGGGTGCTTATACGCTTGTTTTAACATTTGATTTAGGTGATGGAGATTCTCTTGTTGAAGAAATTGATTTTGCAAAAAAAGACAATTCTTCTGTTGAAATCCTTCAGGTGCGAGACTGATGAAAAAAAATTTTTATGTTCAAAAGATCACTTCTTGTTATTGTAGGGGCCATGCTCCTAACTTTTCTTCTTCTTGACTCTTCGTGCGCCGAAGAGCTCGTCGGGTATAATTTTTTCGAACAGAAAGGAATGGAAGCTTTAAAAGACGGCAACTATGCCGATGCCATTGTTTTTTTCAAGGACGCCTTGTCCATCAACCCTTCCGCCAAGAATTCATTAAATTTTTTAAACGCTATTAAACGACTCCAGCAGGGACGCGTGAGCATTGTTGATTTTGAAGAGAGCACGCAAGCGCTGCAGCGAGAGGCGCTTTACACATTAGAAAAAGAGCGCCAAACTCGGGAACAAGCGATTTTAGATACGCTTTCGGTGTGTGAAGATACGTATTGCCCCAAGGAGGCTTCTGTTCCCACCGCACCTTTGCCAAAAAATTTGCCCAGAGATGAAGAGAGCTTGTCAGATCAAAAACAGCAAGCTGTTGGATCAGGGCTGGAAGTTTTAGAGTTTGTGGCAGAACGTAAATCCCAAGCCATGCCAACCACGGGCTCTTTATCACAAGAGGCAAGTTCTGCCGAAAAGGATCAGAAGCGAGAACAGTTCATCGCGGAGATGCTTTCGGCATACGAAAGCAGTTCTCCCAAACAAAATATTTCCAAGGAAAAGGTTTCGACGGGCGGGAAAGAAAGTGTTGCTAAAAAAGCCACAGAAGCTCAGGCAGTCATGCCGGTGCCTGATGTTTCATCGGCCACCCCGGATAAAATTTTTCTCAATGATGCCCTATGGGAGCTCTCCGTGAAGCCGAAGCTTAATATTGAAATAGGAAAGTCAGTGATTTTGGAAGGGCAAAATATTGACCGCCATTTATTAGTTACGCCAGGTTTTATTAAGGTTGAGCGCATTGATCGTGACCGCATCATGCTCACTGCAGAAAAAAGAGGAAAAACGGTCTTTCTCCTCTGGGAAGGCCACGGCCGATGGTCTTTTAACGTTGAAGCTATTTTTCCGATTCAAATGCCTTCAGCCCAGGAGCAAGATATTTGGCAAGAGGAAAATGACCCCTTTCGCTTTACGTATTCATCCGACTGGGGGAGTTTTTATTCTAACGAAGAGTCAGACGAGTTTGGGCGAAGGACATTAAGCTATACGCAGCGTGCAATGATAGAGGGAGAAAGCCCTTATGGCGATCTTGATTCGTCCGTTACTTTTGACAAGCTTGGCGCAACGACAGAAGCGACGGGATATTCTGTTGGCTTGACCGATGGGAAGATCGGCCCGCTGACAGATTTTACGATTCGCGGCTTTGATGCCAAGAAAACTTTTTCCCCGCTTACGCTCTCGTCAAAATATTTCCGCGGTATTTTGTTTGAACAAGATATCTTCGGTAGAAATTTGACGTATACCTTTTTAACAGGCCGCAACCGTTCTTCCTATGGTTATTTAACGCCGGGCGTCATTGATAAACAAGATTTTTATGTGACGGGTGCGCGCGTAAGCCTTTTTCCGGAAGGCAAACATCGCTATGCCTTTAATTATACCGAAGGCTCAGGGAGCGATCGGCCCACCTATTTGAAGAAAGAAGCGATGTCGATTGAAACTTTCCAGGATTTTGGCCGAACAGATTTTGCCGCAGAACTGGCCTATGCTGATAAAGATTTTGCCTATACCACAGATTTAGATTACGAACTGAATGACGATATGGATTTTTCATTAAATTTTCGCAACATTGACAAAGAATATACAACTGTGACGGACAATCTTTCACGACAAGGGGAAGTCGGGAGCATTCTTTCGTTCTTGTGGCATCCAGAGGGCTTTAGCGTTGATTCAACCATCGATATTTATCGAAACCGGCTTATTCCCAATCCTGATCATGGTGCCGCTTATAATTATGATTGGTCAACGTCTTTTCAGAAACTGCTTGATCATAATGCGTCATGGAGCACGAACATTTATTATTCTGATACGCCGGGCCTTGTTTCGCCTCATCGTAATTCCAGAATTTATAATACTTATTCAAAGAGTTTTCAGATTTCTGAAACGAAAATGATATCCACATTTATCGGCCAATCCTATCAAAAAAGCCGGTATGCTTATTCACCTTTATCAGAATTTGATCGCCTGGGAGCTTCAGCGGGAGTGAGGATTCCCTTAGTTAAAGATCTTTCTTATTATTGTAATTATGAACATTTTTGGGTGGAGGAAACCGCTAGCAAGAATAGGGTCCAGCCCAATGTGCTGATGTCAGGATTTGATTATTCGCGAAATATCACAGAACATCTTTCCGGCAACATTGACCTTTCCTATCGCAATGAAGAAGATACGCAGAGCGATCTTAGCTTCTTGGCCGGAGAGGATAGCGCCTCGGCCACCATTGGGATAGCTTATCGTCCGAACCCGGATTTTGATTTTTATATCGATGGTTCTGGCCGGGAGATCTGGCCTGAAGATGAAACGCGAGATAGTTTTTTTGAAGCAGACATTCGCTGCGGCGTGCGTATGGCTTGGGAATTACCGCTTCATTGGAACCCCGAAGGCTATGTGGGAGGTGTTGTCTTCAAGGATCTTAATGGCAATCGCAAGCAGGATCCTGACGAAGTTGGTATTCCTGACGTTGTGATTCAAGTCGGCAAACAGCAAACAACAACCGGGTCTGATGGACGCTATCGCATCAAGGTCAAGGCTAAACGCGTGCAGGTGGGAATTGATTTTGACAGCATCCCACAAGGGTATGTCTTCACAACGCCTCTTTATGAGAATGTTGAGATTGTTCCTTATGGAGTAGCCAAAGCCGATTTTGGCTTAACAACGCAATCGGGAATTTATGGAGTTGTGTATTATGATGCAAATAAGAATAATAAGCCTGACGAAAAAGATGAACTTTTGGCTGATGTGAAGATCACCCTTGATGACAAGGAAGCCGTGTTGACTGATTTTGAGGGATCTTATTCTTTTTCGGGTATTGCGGCCGGAAAGCATGAGATTTCTTTTGATGTGAATTCGATCCCCGTGGAATACATTCCGTTAATCAAGATGAAGAATACGATCGAAGTTCAAGAAGGCACGACGTATATCTTCCACATTCCCGTTAAAAAGAATAATTAATAATTATTAAAAAAGTTAGGTTTGAAAAGAAGCGTAAAGAAGGCGAGACTTAGGTTATTTGGCGATCACTGTCTTGACCATGACGATTTGATTGTCACGGACATCTTTTTCCATAGCCACTTGCATCGCTTGATTTTGTATTTCTGCGGATCCCTCTGTTTGTGCTTTAACATAAAACAGGGCAGGGACCGTCACGCCAATTTTGTAAACTCTTGATGCGCTTGGGCCGGCTTCGGCGGCTGAACAGAAAGCAAAGATCAAGAGAAAGATACCTGCAATTTTTTTCAAATAACCATTATTCATGGGACTGCTCCTTTCATAAAAAAAGCCCTTCGAAAAAAAAGTTCGAAGGGCTTTAAAATCTACGTAATTGACGCTTTTCGCGTCCATCATTCACGGTAACCAGACAACCTTCTTTCCCTAGCAGGGAAAGGTCAGGCTCACGGCTTTGTGCCCTACGCTTTCGAGTAGTTTACCTTTGCGACTCTATGAAAGAGCAAATCTTAATTTACAGTTAAAATATAGCATGTCAGAAAGCGTTTTACAAGGTTGTGGCCGAAATAGTTGTAAGTTGTTATATAGCAATAGATTAAAGATTAAGAAAATTTTTATCTTTTTAAAAATTGACCTTTATATATAAAAGGCGTATCATGGTTTTGGAAAACAAGAATCAAGTGTTTTTTATTAAGATGATTTTCAAATTAAACTATAATAAGAGGGGTAAATGAATATTTTACAGCGTTACGTCGTCATCATCGGCCTTTTGATGGGTGTCTTTGCTTGCCATGCTTTTGCTGGGATCGATCTGGATGAGCCGTATGTATTTATGAATGATATAATTCAAGTCACAAAATTGATCAAGTCTTCTGCTGACCAGTTCAATTCTAGGGAAACGCCTCCCAGCGGAGTGAATGCTGTTTATCTCGTGACGCAAACAAAAAAGAATTTTGAGTCAGCTGTTTCTGACATTGATCGGGCACAGTCATTGATCAGTGAATATAAGAATTCGAAAAATCCGATGATCAAGCAAAATGCAGAAGCAATGCTGATAGCCTTGGGGTTGCTGGTCGAGAACTACCAGAAGACAGTTCAGCATTTTGAAAAGATGTATTCTGCAGAAGACGTAACTGATTCTGATGCCAAGGATATGACGAATGAAGCCAGTAAGCTGACAGCGAATCAAAACGAAATCCTTAAGCTTTGTACGGTTGCTGCATCTGCGAGCACGGCTGTATTGCTGAGCGATCCCTTAGACGGCAAGAAACGCGCTGCCTCTGCGATGGTTACGCCGCAACAGTACAATGATTTAAAGAAAGAACTAGAAGATTTCTTTGGTGATGACATTAAAAAAGGGCTCAAAGGGGTCCCTGGTCTTTCCTGGGCTCCTGCGGCTGTCATTTATGAGTTCTTGTGCAAAGATTTTTATCCGATAGAATAACGAAACAGTTCTCTTTTTTTATCATGTATATGAAGCCTCGTTGATGATCCCATCGGCGGGGCTTTTTGATGTAGGAAGGCGCGTCATTTTACGGAAAGTAAATAGCAACCAATGAGGAGTGATTCACGTCTATCCACAGAAAAGATGAATAAATAAAATCATTTTATAACTTGTGATATAATAAAATATGATTTAAGAATTATTATAAAAAGGCCTCTCTTTATGAGAATAGGGTTTTTAAAGGCAGTGACTCTGAAAGCATGTTTATTACTTCCAACCCAAGCGGCGGCAAATTATCTGCATGCTTGGGTTTTTTATTTGCACGGCCGCCCCGTGAGGATATTTTAAAATGCAAGAAAATCTAGATTATGTCTTTTTTCTTTATGGCTTAAGTTTCTTTTTACTTGCCGTGATTTCTTTCAGATTTTGGAGAGAAAAAATCAAGACTCCATTGCGCTGGGAATGGCTTGCCCTCTTTGGATTTCTGCATGGTGCTAATGAATGGCTTGATATGGTCGCCTTATCATATTCGTTTAATTTTCTAGCCAAGGTGATTGTTTTGGCGATCATGGCAGGTTCTTTCTTTTGTCTTTTTGAATTTGGCCGACGTTCTTGTCTCAACGCAAAAGGGTATCCTTTCGCGGGGACATGGATCTATGTGCCTCTTTTACTTTTGTGCATTGTTTGTGGCGTCCATGGGTTCTTAGGATGGAATGTGGGGTTTCGGTATTCTTTTGGGTTATTTGGCGGGTTGCTCGCCAGCTTTGCTTTCTTCCGTCGATCTTCAAACACGCCTTTTCATCACAAGGGATATTTGCGCCTAGGTGCTTTTTTCTTTTTTTGTTATGCCTTTGCTTCAGGGTTTATTGTCCCGCGGGTAGATTTTTTTCCTGCTTCTGTTGTTAACCAGGACGCCTTTTTTCAGTTAACAGGGGTTGTTATACAAGCTGTGCGTGGTTTTTTTGCCGTCTTGATCGCGATTTCCTGCTCCCTCATTTTTCTTAATTTAAAATTTTCCTGGTCTTCGGAGGGCACACGGACACATATTAAAGAAATATTTGCAGGACAGGCGGTCATTCTTATCTTTTTTGTTGTTTTTGGATGGTTTTTTGTCCAGCAAACATCGAAAGAAAGAATTGATTCTCAAAAGTCATATCTTTTAAAGCAGGCCCGCAGTCTTTCCAAGGCTATTAATATTGAGCATATTATTGCGCTCAAGGGAACAGAAGATGACGTTTTGCTACCTCAATATGTCCGTATTTGGGAGCAGCTCAAAAAAATTGTTGAAGTTTTTCCAGAATATCGGTTTGCCTATCTTATGTCAAAACGTGATTCACAGTTGATTTTTTTGATTGATTCTGAACCCTCAGGGTCTCCTGACCGCTCAATGCCCGGGGATGTTTATAATGGAGCGACTGTCGATTTTCAAAACGCTTTTGAAAGAAAAGAAGAAAGTTTTACGGGTCCCGATACCGATGAGTGGGGGACTTGGGTTACCTCGGCTGTACCGATCCTGGATCCTAGCGATGGAAAGCTTCTCGCCATGTTTTGCCTTGATCGAAATGCCGTGGATTGGACGAGCAGTTTTTTCAAAGATCGCTTAAAAGGGATTGGTTTGGTTTTAGTTTTGTCAATTTTTGTTTTATTGGGATTTTTTATTTTTGGAAGAGAGAGGCCTTTAGGCAAAAAGTTTTTTTACGCTGAAACATTTTATGTCGCAGGGTTTTGTCTGCTCGTGACCATGTGTACTTTTATTTTTGTTTTTTCTAAGAAAGAGGAAGATCTTTTTGACAAGTTTCAACAAGTGGCCATCAACGCAACACAGGTTTTTTATGCGGAATTGAACGGTATTCGTGTTGACATCGACCATTTGTCAAAGTTTTTTGCGGCTTCTCGCGAGGTGAGTCGAGAGGAATTTCATATCTTTGTCTCTGGGCTTGTGCATGATTATATTGGCCGGCAAGCCTTTGCATGGTTGCCGCGCGTCAGGCTTGACGAGGTTGCCTTATACGAGGAAAGGGCAAGAGAGGAAGGGATAAAAGATTTCTTTATTTTTGAGAAATCCAGGGCCGGAGAGAAAATGCGCGTTCGTGAGCGGCCAGAATATTTTCCTGTGTATTATTTGGAGCCTTCGTTTGACAATCCAGCCGCGCTAGGCTTTGATGCTAACTCTGAACTGGTGCGGCATGATGCCTTGATGCGCGCCCAGCAATCCGGCCTAAGATGCACAACAAGCTTGGTTGATTTTATCGTAAGTCAGAAAGAACGAAAGAGTGGTTTTTTGGTTTATCAGCCTGTATATGAAGACCAGGCAGCCTTGACTGATAGGCCAAGCTCTTCAAAGATACTCAAGGGTTTCGTGATGGCCGTCATTCGTCCTCAATCAATTCTTGAGACGGGGCTTTTTAATGGGCCTCGTGGTAAAAAACAATTGGCTCGAATCACCGTTATTGATCTTAATTATTTTTTCGGAGCCAAGGTTATTGCCTCGTATCCTGACGCCAGCGATGTCGGTCAGGATAAAATTAAAAAGCTTTTAGCAAGAAGGTCCGGTGAGCTTAAAGAAATAGCCTTGATCTCTTTTTTTGATAATTCGTACGCTATCGTGGCGGTTCCCTTAAAGTCTTTTTTTGATGAATATCCCGAGCGCTTGCCCTGGGTTGTACTGTGGGGAGGATTATTTGTTACGGTTGTCTTGTCAGCGCTAGCTTTTGTCTTGCAAGACGCGCGTAAACATGCAGAGCGAATCGTCCTTGAGCGTACGGTCGAGCTCGTAGAAAGCGAGGAGCGATTCCGAAGCCTTTTTGACAATATGGGGGATGGCGTGGCCATTTACAGAAGCGTTGACAACGGCAATGATTTTGTTTTTGTTGATTTGAATAGAACGGGACAAAGACTTTCGAAAATCAGCCGCGAAGCTGTTTTTGACAAACGGATTACCGATATATTTCCGGGAGTTCGAAACATAGGGCTTTTGGGTGCGTTGACTCGAGTTTGGCAAACAGGTATCCCCGAGATATGTCCAGAAAGTCTTTACAAGGATGGACGTATTGAACAGTGGGTGGAGAATTTTGTATGTAAATTACCTTCAGGCCTCGTCGCGGCTATTTATACAGATGTCACAGGCCTTAAGCGTAGCGAACAGGCTTTGACGGATGCTCATGAAGAAATGAAATCTGTCCTTGATGCGGCAACACGGGTTTCCATTATCTCAACGGATCCATCGGGGATTATCAGGACGTTTAATAAAGGCGCAGCCAATATTTTGGGATACCGTGAAGACGAGGTGGTTGGAAAACAAGTTTATTCGTTCCTTCATCTTGAGTCTGAAATAGCCATCTATGACAAAGAACTTTCTCGAGAGTTTGGTTATCCAGTCAGCGGTTTTGATACATTTGCTGTTCGCGTTAAACATGGTCAAAGAGAAGAGCGCGATTGGACATATGTTAAAAAAGATGGAGGATTGCTTACAGTTAATCTTGTTGTTACAGCGATTAAAGATGCGGCAGGGGTGATCACGGGGTTTGTGGGGATTGCAACGGACATCACCGAACGCAAACAATCTGAAGAACGCCTGAAGGAAAGCCTTGCTGATTTGCAGAAATTTCATGCCGCGACGATCAATCGCGAATCACGCGTTATTGAATTAAAAAAAGAAATCAACGCGCTTTCCGTTAAACTAGGCCAAGAGCCTCCTTATGATTTATCGTTCTTAGACGAGAGCTAAAACAAGAGGAAGTGTTCAAACGTGGCGGAATTGCCATTTGATGCACGTTAACATCTATGCGAGGCTTGCAGGAATTTTGAGAAAATGTAAATTAACCAATGCTCAGTAGCCGAGGCCGGAGTCATTTTAGGGCCTTGTGAAGGCTGAAAGAAAGAGGATGGGGTGTTCTATGGGAACAAAATTTGTGACGAGTTTAGTCAAAGGCGAAGAAGGGTATCTCGTCGGGAAAGAAGCGGCCGCAGAATCCTTTAAGAAGTTAGGCAGCAGTAAAGTAGATTTAAGCATTGTTTTTTCCTCTTCAAAATATAATTACCAAGACGTATTACGTGGAGTGCGAGAAATAACAAAAGGTGCTCCTTTGATCGGTTGTTCGACCGCAGGAGAGTTTACGGAAGAAAAGGTGGAAAAGGGAGGCGTTGCATGTGCTTTGATTTCTTCTGATACGCATAAATTTTTTACAGGGATAGGAGACGGCTTGAGAGAAAACGAGATAGAGTGCGTCAGGAGTGCGGCAAGGGATTTCCCTGCGTCTATAGACGGCTATCCGTATTTTTCTTATATTTTGTGCGAAGATGGCTTGTCGGGACAAGGTGAAGAAACGGCCATTGCCATGTTGAGCGTATTGGGATCCAATATGAAGTTTGCCGGAGGCAGTGCCGGCGATGATTTGAAAATGAAGAAAACATGCTCGTTTGCCGATAACAAGGTTTTAAGTAACGCCATTAGCTTGGCGCTCGTGGCTTCTAAAAAACCTGTAATTATCAGCATCCAGCATGGCCATATCCCCCTGTCTCCGCCTTTAGTTGTAACAAAATCCAAAGCCAATATTGTTTATGCGCTTGACGGGAAGAACGCCTTTGAGGTTTGGAAGCAATATTCGCGGGAGGACGCAAAAAAGACTTTAAATATTGATGTGGACGCCTTGCAAGACAACGACGATAATTTGCCTAAATATATGACGCGTTACGAAGCAGGACTTTATACAGGCGGGACGAACTATAAAATTAGATGGCCTGGCCCTACGCGGACGGTCAGCGGCCCTTTGGAATTTGCGACATCTATTCCTGAAGGTACGGTTTTAAGGGTGATGTGTTCCCCTCAAGAAAACCAAATCCTTTCTGCCCGTAAATCTGCAGAAATAATTCTTGCTAATCTGGGCAAAGAGGAGCTGGCGGGAGCGATCGTTTTTGATTGTGTGGTCAGAGACGTCATTTTGCAAAAAGATTTTAAAAAAGCGGTCGAGGCCATGACAGATGTCCTTAAAGTTCCACTGATAGGCTTTGAGACGTATGGAGAATTTGCCATGGATATCGGACAGATGTCGGGGTTTCATAATACAACGACGGTTATATTGGCGATACCCAAATAAGAGGTTGCCGTGGGAGAAAGAATTACTTTTCAAGAGATCAATGCACCCTTTTCTGAGAATTTAGGGACAGAAAAGGCACTTGCTCTCATCAAAGAAGCGCTGGTAAAGGCAAATTTGCCCTTGCTTGAGGAGTATTCTTTTGATGAGGCTTTAAAGATTTGCGGGATTTTAGAGCAAGGGCAAGGGCAGCTGATCGGGACCATGGCAGGACTGATGAAGGCCAAGATTATCTGCGGGACTCAAGATATCCGCAAGATTAATGCGCTGATCGTTGATCTACAGCTTGCTAATCGAAAACTTGAGAATTGGTCTAAAACCCTGGAAGAAAAAGTTACGTTACGTACAAAAGAATTAGTAGAGGCTCAGCAGAAAACATTACAAATCAATCGAGTTTATACTGTATTAAGCAATGCCAATAAAGCGATCGTTAGAGTTAGCGATCAAAACCAGCTTTTTGACGAGATATGCCGCGTTACAGTTGAACAGGGGTTATTTAAAATGGCCTGGATAGGAATGTTTGACCCGTCAGGTTTTTCGTTAAAACCTGTCAGTCGGTGGGGGGTTGAAGAAGGTTTTCTCGACGAGCTTACACGGTCTAACCAAGATATTGCGCAAGAATCATATATTGTCAAGATGAAGCAAGGAGATATGGCGGATTTTGTTTGCAATGATATTGAGAACAATCCGGATCCTTTTTGGTGGCGAAGCGAGGCGCTGAGGCGGGGATATCAATCTTTTGCTGTATTTCCTTTAATGATAAATAAGAAAGTTATCGGATTGTTCCACATTTTTGGCAATACGATAAATTTATTTGATGATGCGCAAAGAAAGTTGCTCGATGAGCTAGCCATCGATATTTCTTTTGCCCTGGAATACCTTGGAAAAGAGCGTCAGAGCAAGGAGGCGGAGGAGGCAGTTAGAAATAATGAAATCAGATTTCGGGAACTTTTTAATAACATGAGAAGCGGTGTTGTTGTTTATGAAGCGCAAGACAATGGCAGCGATTTTATTATTAAAGACTTTAATCAAGCCGCTGAGAGAATTAGCAAGATTAAGAAAGAAGATGTGGTAAACAAAAGGATGCTGCAAGTCTTTCCTAATATGAAAGGCCTTGGCTTTTTGGATATTTTCCAAAATGTGTTTCACACCGGCCAGCCGTGCTTTCTCCCTGCAACGTTGTACAAAGACGATTGGGTATCTTATTGGGCTGAGCGCTATGTTTATAAATTACCGACAGGAGAGATCGTCGCGATGTATGACGATGTGACTAACCGCAAAGAAGAAGAAGAACGTAAAGCGCGGCAGAAAGAGATCGAGCAGATCAATAAAGATTTAGCGCAGAATGAGAAAGCGTTGAAGAATATTCTTTACGATCTTAAAGAGTCTCAAGATCAAGTCGCTAGGACTCAAAATCAGCTTTTTCAGTCTGAAAAAATGTCTGCGGTCGGCGAGCTTTCAGCCGGGGTCGCTCATGAAATCAAAAATCCTCTGGCCATTATTTTGTTGAGCGCAGAAAGCCTGGAAGGCCGCTTGGGAGTAATGGATGAGCGTACAAAAAACAATATTCAGATGATTAAGGATGCCGCCGAGAGAGCTAACAAGATTATCGTGGAACTCCTGAATTTCTCAAGGCATACGGATCTTGAACTTAAAAAAGAGTCTCTTCATCAATCGATTGATTCGGCGATTAACCTGATTTCACATACGGCGAAAATAAAGAATGTTGAGATTCGAAAAGAGTATGACCCTAAAGGGGACATTATCCTCATGGCCGATAGCGTTTTGTTGCAGCAGGTTTTCATCAATTTATTCAATAATGCCATAGATGCCATGAGAGATCGTGAGGGGGCGATCACAATTAAAACCCATATGTCCAGCGATGTGACGTTGCTTAAGGCCAACAAGGTCGTTGTGATCGAATTTGCTGATACGGGCGCCGGGATGCCCAGGCATGTCCTGGCGAGGATCTTTGAACCATTCTTTACAACAAAAGAGCAAGGCAAGGGAACAGGGCTTGGGTTAAGCCTCGCGTATACCATTGTTCAAGGCCATAGCGGCACGATCACGGTCGATAGCAAATTAGGATCAGGAACAAAGTTTACAATTGTTTTACCTGCCTTGTCTCAATCCCTTTAAAAATAAAAAAAATCGTTATTGGTTCTTCAATAGAATCCAGAAAAGATTTATTTCGTGAATAAAAATTTATTTTTACCCATGTTTTCGGAGGAAATGAAGGCGCGAGGCTGGCACGAGCTCGATGTGGTGATCGTGAGCGGCGATGCCTATGTGGATCATCCTTCTTACGGCGCGGCGGTGATTGGGCGCGTCCTGGAAGATCAGGGTTTTAAGGTCGGTATCATTGCCCAGCCGGATTGGCGCCGCCTTGATGATTTTAAACGGCTTGGCCGCCCGCGGCTTTGCGTTTGTATTACGTCGGGAAATGTGGATTCAATGGTCGCGCATTACACAGCGAACAAACGCAAACGCCATGGCGATGATTATACACCCGGAGGGGCTGATGGAAAACGCCCAGATCGGGCTTTGATCGTTTATGCCAACAGAATGCGGGAGGCGTTTAAAGGGATTCCGATTATTTTAGGCGGCATGGAAGCGAGCATGCGGCGGCTTGCGCATTATGATTATTGGGATGATGCCCCGCGGCGCTCGGTTTTGATTGATGCCAAAGCCGACATGATCGTTTATGGCATGGGAGAGCGGCAGATCATTGAAGTTGTTAAACGTCTTGCGGGAAGGGAGGCAATGAAGGGTATCCTCAACGTCCGCGGGACAGTGGTGAATGTTAAAAAAGAAAAGATCCCCGATGATGCTCTTTGGGTTCCTTCGTTTGAAGACGTGCAGAAAAGCCACGACGCTTTTAACAAGGTCTTTGCTGTTATTTATCAACAGATGTCTCCTCTCAAAGCCAAAGCTATTGTTCAGCCGCATAAAGATCAATATGTCCTTCAGAACCCGCCGGCGTTACCGTTAACGACTAAAGAACTTGATCATAGCTATGCGTTAACTTATCAGCGCGCATGGCATCCCTTTTATGATGCCTTGGGCGGGGTCAAGGGTTTTGAAACGGTGCGCTGGTCGATCATTGCTTTGCGTGGCTGTCCGGGGGAATGCAGTTTTTGTGGTTTGGGGATGCATCAAGGCCGCATTGTTCAGAGCCGCAGCGCAGAGTCTATTTTGCAAGAGGCTCGATTGCTGTCGCGCCAGAAGGGGTTTCGGGGCACGATCACCGATATCGGCGGCCCGACGGCAAATCTCTATCTTGCGCAGTGCGCAAAATGGCAGGCGCATGATCCTTGTGCGTCAAAGCAATGCCTCATGCCGCAAAAATGCCCATCCTTAAAATTAGGCTATGAAAAAACCCTTGAGCTTTATCGTGCGATCAGAAGAATTCCTGGGGTTAAACATCTTTTTGTAGAAAGCGGTATTCGTTACGATCTGCTGATTGAACCGCAGGCTGAAAAATACCTTCAGGAATTATGCGCGCACTATATCGGCGGGCAGATGAAGGTCGCGCCGGAGCACGCCGAAGATCATGTCCTGGAACTCATGAACAAGCCTTCGTATAAAGTTTATGAGGCCTTTGTGAGAAAATTTGAGAAGGCAAATGCCCGGCTTGAAAAAAGAAAATATCTTGTGAATTATTTTATTAGCGCTCATCCAGGAAGCGGGTTGGGTGAGGCGCTCAATTGCGCAAGAACCCTTTTGTCCCGTCATATTCGTCCCGAACAAATTCAAGATTATTTACCGCTTCCGATGACCTTGTCGAGTTGTTTGTATTATACGGGCGTTCATCCGTTAACCGGCAAGCGTGCTTTTGTTGCCAAGGGTGTTCACGAGCGAGCTATGCAGCGGGCATTTTTGCAGTCACAAAATCCGCAGAGCCGGCCGCTCATCAGGAAAGCCTTGCGCTTTTTAGGCGAGGAGCATTTGATAGGGCATTTTGGCGTGCGGCATTGAAGGCTTCAGGGATCAGTTTTTCATTTTCAAAATTGAAAAGGTCTTTTTTCATAGTAAAATAATTGTTTAATATGCGAGATTTTAATCGTCAACCTCATAAGACATTGATTGCCGCGGTCATTTTATTAGTGATCGCGTTTTCTTTGCCTGTCCATGCTGTCGAAAAAACTTTAACCGTTGAAGACATTGTAAAAGAAAATGCACGTTCCATCGTTTTAATTGGCGCCATAAATCCCAAGGGGGCAAGTTTTGGGAGCGGGTTTATTGTCTCGTCGAGCGGCCTTGTCGTTACCAATTTTCATGTTGTCAAGAATGCGATCAAGATTGAAGTAAAATTTAAGGATAGTCACTCGCACGAGGATGCTGTTTTAGTCAGCTCTGATGCTAAAAAAGATATCGCCATTTTAAGGATCAACAAGCCAGGGCTAAAACCAGTTCTATTGGGAGATAGTGACCGCGTTCAAGTTGGCGAGAAGGTTGTGGCGATCGGAAACCCCTTGGGCCTTGAAAACACTGTTTCTGACGGATTGATTAGCTCTATCCGCGACGCGGGAAGAAATTCCAAGGTTTTGCAAATCACGGCCCCTGTCTCTGCGGGGTCAAGCGGCTGTCCGTTGTTTAATCTTAAGGGGGAAGTCATCGGCATTGCGGTTGGAAGCAATCTGCAGGGGCAAAATATTAACTTTGCTATTCCGATTGATTATGCTAAAAAGATTTTACCCTCTGAGCGTTTAGCGCAAGCGCCGATCGCCAAAAAGAATTCTTTGAGGCAGGCAGAGACCATGCTGTATATCGTTAAGCCCAGAGACACACTTTTTGATTTGGCAAGAAAATTCGATACCACAGTCGAGGCGTTGATGGAAATAAATCATTTATCCAATACGACGATATTTGTTGATCAGAGGCTTCGGGTGCCCCAAGTCCGATAAAAATTTACACCTGTAAAATATCAAGAAAGAGAGGGAAGCTATGCGAACAGGAAATCCAGCGTTAGGCGGGAATACATTTTCAAGCGTTGGCTCGGTGAGCCCTGAGAACGCGATGACGATCCAGGGAACAGCAAACAAGACGCTCATTTTGCTTATGTTTGTTATCGGTGCCGCCATGTGGGCGTGGAACAGGCCAATGGAATTTGTGCCGTATTTTTTATGGATTTTAGGCGGAGGTTTTGTCTTAGGGCTGATCACGATCTTTGTTAAAACAGCGGCTCCGGTCACAGCCCCGCTGTATGCCCTTGTCGAGGGTTTACTCATTGGATGTATTTCGTTCTTTTTTGAAAAGATGTATCCTGGAATTGTGATTCAGGCCGTGGGCTTGACCTTTGGAACATTGTTCGCTCTTCTCTTGGCTTATCAATCGAGGTTGATCAAGGTGACGCAAAATTTTCGTTTAGGGGTTATTGCCGCAACGGGTGGTGTTGCGTTGTATTATTTGGCAAGCATCATTTTGTCAACGTTTTTCAAGATTCAGGTTCCCCTGATCCACGAAAGCACGCCGCTAGGGATTGCCTTTAGCGTTTTTGTGGTTGTGATCGCGGCGCTTAATCTCGTTTTGGATTTTGATTTTATTGAAAAGGGAGCCCAGGCGAACGCCCCCAAATACATGGAATGGTATGGCGCCTTTGGGTTGATGGTGACCTTGATCTGGCTCTATTTTGAAATCTTGCGATTACTGGCAAAGACGCGCAGGCGATAATAAGATCATGTCGAAAGAAAGAGTTACGCCACGACAGAAAGATATCTCCAGGGTTTTGCGGGAGCGCAAAGGCCGGCTCGCCGACAAGAAAAAGATTTTTTTTGCCCGGCCGAGAACCATTGCGTCACTTTTATTCCTCATTTTTTCTTTTGGCCTGATTTCGTTTTCTTTTGCGCAAGAGGCAAAAGTCTTTTTTTCTCCCCAGCGTGGCTGTACACGGGCGATCATTTCTTATTTATCCCAAGCTCGTCAATCGGTTGAGATCGCGATGTATTCTTTAACGAGCGATGACATTACTCGAGAAATCATTCGTGCCAAAAAAAGAGGGGTCCAAGTAAGAATCGTTTACGATAAGTCCCAGCGAGGGCAAAAATCATCGCAGATAGGATTTTTAAAGGAACAAGGTGTTGCGGCGCGCGTTTATCAAGGTACCGGCCTCATGCATAACAAATTTGCCGTGATTGATGATAAAATTTTATTGACAGGGAGCTTTAATTGGACGAAGAATGCCGAAGATGGTAACGCGGAAAATTTGCTTGTCCTTTCGGATAAAAAGCTTATTGCGCAATATACAAAAGAATTCGTTCACCTATGGGTGCAGGGCGAAGAGGAAAAGACAGGGAAGAGCTTCAGACAAACAACACGAGAAATTTTTAAATATTTTGAGAAAATTTTACGGCAGATCATTAAATCTTTATTCCGTCAAATCAAAGGCCAGCACAGCTTTTAAAACGTTTTCGGCGTTAGGCGTTGCGCGTTATCCTCTTTTCCGGAAGAAAATAATCAGGTGGGCCGGCGAAACTGTGGTAAAATAAATCTCAATTTTAGCGCAGTATTCGGCAAGCGATTTAATATGACGAAAAAGATACCTTTATCTCAAGTCAAAGCAAAACACAAGGTCCATATCGTTGACATGGAAGGCGGGTGTGTTTTCGTAAACCGCATGATGAGCCTGGGGATTTATAAAGGCCGGGAGCTTTCTGTTGTCAGCCGTTTAGCCTTGCGCGGCCCAACGGTTGTCAAGGTTGGCCGATCCACCTTTGCCTTGGGACGCAGCATGGCAGCAAAGATTATGGTTGAGATGAGATCATGAAAAAACTTTTTTTGATCGGCAATCCTAATGTTGGTAAAAGCACTGTTTTTTCGCGGCTGACGGGTGTGGATGTCCTTTCGTCCAATTATCCTGGGACCACGATTGAAGTGGCAAAAGGGCATCTTTTTGCTCATGACGAGACTTGGGAAGTGGTTGACCTGCCTGGCGTCTATTCGCTGGAAGCGGGGTCAAAAGCCGAAGAGGTGGCATTATCTTTACTACGCGAAACGCCTAAAGAAGACATGGTGGTTTTAGATGTCATTGATTCGACGAATCTTGAACGCAACCTATATCTTACCCTACAGCTTCTTGAGGCGCAGTTTCCCGTAATCATTTGTTTAAATATGCACGATGATGCGCTGCATCGGGGTATTGCCATTGACATTAAGGCGCTGGAAAAAGCGCTGGGCGTTTCTTGCGTGCCGACATGCGCGATTACCGGTTTAGGCATTAAAAACCTTATAGAACGGCTGGGCGATATCCGTCCTGCCTTGCGCGCGCCCGTTTCTCATCAGGAGCGCTGGCAGCAGATTGGGCAGGCTGTTTCGCTTGCTCAAAATTTAAGCCATCGCCATCATAGCTTGCGCGAACATTTAGAGGACGCCTCGGTCCGCCCCTTTTCAGGGTTTCTGGTTGCGGTAAGCGTTCTGTGCGCGAGTTTTTGGGTTGTGCGTACCATTGGAGAATTCCTTGTCAATCGCGTTGCGGATCCCATTTTCTTTTCGTTTTATCAACCCCTTTTGGACAAGGTCAGTGTGTTCTTAGGGCCGGAAACTCTTTGGCATCATCTTCTGCTCGGGGATCTTGTCGACGGTCAGATCGATTTTAAACAATCGCTCGGGCTTTTGACAACCGCGCCTTACATTGAATTTGCCATGGTCTTGCCGTATATTATTTCTTTTTATCTGGTCTTAAGCCTTTTGGAAGATGTTGGTTTTTTGCCGCGCCTGGCCATGCTCCTTGATGGACTTTTGCATCGTTTGGGGTTACATGGTTTTGCCATTGTGCCTGTTCTTTTAGGATTGGGTTGTAATGTGCCGGGGATTTTATCCACGCGGACGCTCGAGTCACGGCGGGAACGGTTTATTGCGGCGACCCTGATTTCGATCGGAATTCCATGTGTGCCTCTGCAGGCAATGATTTTTGGTATCATGGGGCAATTTTCCGGGTTTTATGTCACGGGCGTGTATCTTGTGTTGTTTGCGCTATGGCTTTTTTTGGGACTCATCCTTAATCGAACAGCCAAAGGCTATAGTCCTGAGCTTTTAGTTGAAATTCCAAGCTATCGCATCCCTGATGCAAGAGCCTTGGGGCAGAAATTATTTTTACGTATCAAGGGTTTTATTGTGGAGGCCCTGCCTATTGTTTTGGCAGGTGTCTTTATCGTAAACGTGATGCTGTATTTTCAGTGGCTTGATTGGCTAACGTTTATTTTTTCACCGGTGATGAATAAACTGTTTGGCTTGCCCAAGGAAGCCGCGGTGGCTTTAGTCGTCGGATTTTTTAGAAAAGATGTCGCGGTCGGGCTTCTTCTTCCGCTGGGGCTTTCCATAAAACAATTTTTTATCGCGACCGTCCTTTTGGCTATTTCCTTTCCATGCGTGGCAACTTTTTTTGTTCTTTTTCGCGAGCTGGGGCTTAAAGATTTCTTAAAATCTGTTTCAATCATGCTTTTGACAGGGCTTATCGTTGGGGTGTTGCTCAATCTTGCCATTGTCTCTGCCTAGGCGCGAAGGCCGTGACGTTTACTTAAAATATTTTGAAAAATAATTGATGCGAAAAAAGACGAAGAAGAAAGTAAAAAAGAGAGTCAATAAGAAAACAGAAGGCGATTGGAAAGTTTATATTCTGGAAACTAACAAGAATCAGCTTTATACGGGGATTACGAACAATCTTGAACGGCGGCTTGCCATGCACAAGAAGGGTAAAGGCGCATTATTTACAAAATTTTTTGGTGTCAAAAAGGTCTTGTACACGGAAGATTATTTTAACCGGTCAGCGGCCCTGAAGCGAGAGTTTGAGATCAAAAGGTGGCCTCGAAGTAAAAAACTTGAGCTTATTCAAACAAAAATTTAAACAGGAGAAATAGCATGCCAGTTGTGACCATTGAGGGATCACCTCTTGATGTAAGCGTCAAGAGGGTGCTTGTCAAGGAAGTCACCGATGCCCTGGAAAAGGCGTATAAATTTCCACGTCATGTCTATGGGGTTATTATTAAAGAAAATGCTCCGGAGAATGTTGCTAACGGCGGGGAACTTGTGATTGATAGAAAGAACCGCCAGGCATCTTAAACGGGTTTTGATTCTTAAGCCATCAATTTCTAGAATTCGTTTTTTAAATTTGTGCATATTTTAGTTTATGTTACAATGTCTTAAATAAATTTGAAGCAAAAAAGAGTGAACCCCGTTAGAGAACTGTACGCTAATGGTTTTTTATGAAGGGTAAATATATCGCTAATCATCTAGGATTATTAACGTTATTATTGGCGTTCTTCGCTAACGGGGTGAACGTCGTAAAACCTTCCCAATATCTACGAGATATTCATCCATTAAAGATTATTTTTCAATTTTTATTTAACACAAGGGGATTTTATGCCAAGGCGCAATGACATCAACAAAGTTTTGATTATCGGTTCCGGCCCTATCATTATCGGCCAAGCATGTGAATTTGATTATTCGGGGACGCAGGCGTGCAAGGCGTTACGGAAAGAAGGCTACGAAGTGGTTTTGGTCAATTCGAATCCGGCAACGATCATGACAGACCCGGAGATGGCCGATAAAACTTATATTGAACCTTTGACCCTTGACTCGTTAGAAAGAATTATTGCCAAGGAGAGGCCGGATGCATTGCTGCCGAATCTTGGCGGACAGACAGGGTTGAATTTAGCGTCGAGCTTATATAAGAATGGGATTCTCGAGAAATATGGGGTTCGCATTATCGGTGTTAAGGCCGATGCCATCGAGCGCGGCGAAGACCGGGAGATTTTTAAAGCAACAATGAAAAGGCTTGGCATTCCTGTACCGCGATCAGAAATTGCCGAGACAGTCGAGACAGCGGAAAAGATTGCCCAAGATATTGGTTATCCGATCGTGATCCGTCCAGCGTATACGATGGGAGGAACCGGGGGCGGCATTGCTTATAATGTGGAAGAATTGCGCACGATTGCCTTGCGCGGGCTGACGGTGAGCATTGTCCACCAGATCTTAATTGAAGAGGCGGTCGTTGGCTGGGAAGAGCTTGAGTTGGAAGTCGTGCGCGACGAAAAGAATCAAAAGATCACGGTTTGTTTTATTGAAAATATCGACGCCATGGGTGTGCATACAGGAGACAGCTTTTGCGCTGCGCCGATGTTGACCGTCCCGGTGGAGCTGCAAAAAAAGATGCAGGACTTTTCTTATAAAATTGTTGATGCCATCGGGGTTGTGGGCGGAACCAATGTTCAATTTGCCCATAATAAAAAAGATGGACGCCTCGTTGTGATCGAAATCAATCCGCGCACGTCCCGCTCATCCGCGCTTGCTTCCAAGGCAACAGGATTTCCGATCGCCATGGTCTCCACGAGGCTAGCCGCTGGTTTTACCATGGATGAGATTCCTTATTGGCGAGACGGAACCCTGGAAAAATATACGCCAAGCGGAGAATATGTCGTAATTAAGTTTGCCCGCTGGGCCTTTGAAAAATTTCCTCAAGCCAAAGATATTTTGGGAACGCAGATGAAGGCGGTCGGGGAAGTCATGAGCATCGGCAAAACATTCAAGGAAGCCTTTCAAAAATCTATTCGCTCACTTGAAACCGGTCGTTATGGTTTGGGCGGGGCAAAGAATTTTAAGACCTTATCCGTTGAAGAATTGCGTGTGAAGCTGCGCAATCCGTCGAGTGAACGTATTTTCTTGATGTATGAGGCCCTGCGTAAGGGGATGAGCGTTCCTGAGCTTCACGCGATGACGCATATCGGAGAATGGTTTATTAACGAAATGAAGGAGCTCGTTGATTTCGAAGAAGCTATGGTGAAGGCGTCCTGGCAGAAACTTTTCGATCAAGATTTGATCAAGGCTAAGGAATGGGGTTTTTCTGACCGATATTTAGCTGGATTGTTTAATATCAAAGAAAAAGAAGTTCGTGCAAGACGTATGAAACTTGGCAAGATTTCGCGTTATGAAGCGGTCCCTGTCAGCGGTGTCGAGAATGCCGCGTATTATTATTCCACGTACAGCCCGGGTCAAGATGAAGTCAAAGTTTCCGCCAAGAAAAAGATCATGATCTTGGGCGGCGGGCCTAATCGTATTGGGCAGGGCATTGAATTTGATTATACCTGCGTGCATGCGGCCTTTGCCTTGCGTGAAGCGGGCTATGAAACGATCATGGTCAATTGTAATCCGGAAACGGTATCGACCGACTACGACACGTCGGATAAGCTTTATTTTGAGCCTTTGACGGTTGAAGATGTTCTTGCGATCTATGAAAAAGAAAAGCCCGATGGCGTTATTGTTCAGTTCGGCGGGCAAACACCTTTGAATATTGCCGCCCAGCTCAAGGAAAACGGCGTTAAGATCTTAGGGACAACACCCGAAAGCATTGCCTTTGCTGAAGACAGGGAATTATTCCGCCAGAAGATGATTGACCTGAACGTTCTTCAGCCGGAAAGCGGCATTGCGCGCTCTCTTAATGAGGCGCTCGGCATTGCTCAAACAATTGGCTATCCCTTGATGGTCCGTCCCTCGTTTGTTTTAGGCGGCCGCGGTATGGAAATTATTTATAATGAAACCATGCTGCGCAAATATGCCGTTGAAGCGATCCAGGTGAGCCCCGAGCATCCGATGTTGATTGACCGGTTCCTCGAGCAAGCCCTGGAGTGCGAGGTCGATGCCCTTTGTGACGGCAACGAGACCTTCATCCCGACGGTGATGGAGCACATTGAATGGGCGGGCGTGCATTCGGGGGATTCGGCCTGTTCTATTCCAAGCCGCAATATCAGCAACAAGCATTTAGAAGAAATTCGAAAGTATACCTCGATCATTGCCAAAGAGTTAAAAGTTGCCGGGATCATTAATGTTCAGTACGCGATTTGTCATGACAAGGTTTATATCTTGGAAGCCAATCCACGGGCCTCGCGTACCGTTCCTGTTGTGTCCAAGGTCATGGGGATCCCGATTGCGCGTATCGCAACGTTCTTAATGCTCGGGCGGACATTAAAAGATTTCCCGGAAATCAAAAAAATCAAGGCTCCCTTTTTTGGCGTCAAAGAAGCGGTCTTTCCTTTTAATATGTTCCCTGAAGTTGATCCTCTTCTGGGCCCGGAAATGCGCGCCACCGGCGAGGTTATGGGCATTGGAGATACGTTTGGAGTTGCCTTTTGCAAAGCCCAGGAAGCCATTGGATCCAAACTGCCGCTGGAAGGCAATGTCCTTTTGACCGTAGCGGATAAAGACAAAAAGATGTTTTTACCGATTGCAAAGGAGATCAGCCGCTTAGGATTCAAGATCTATGCCACAGGCGGCACAAGTGATTTTTTGAATAAAAATAATATTGCCAACACGCGTATTCAAAAGCTCCATGAGGGCCGGCCCAATATTGCTGATGCGATCAAGAACAATGAATTGCATCTGATCATCAATACGCCCGTTGGACGCGAAAGTAAATATGATGACAGTTATGTACGCATGATGGCGATCCAGCGAAAAATTCCGTATGTCACATCCATGGCGGCAGCCTTTGCCACGGTGGAAGGGATTGCGGCCATGCGAAAAGGTTCTCCGGAGCCAAAGTCGCTGCAAGAGCATCATCACATTTCGGGAAAGGGATAAACGTGCCTTTTTTTCTTTTATTTTCAGGGATGTTCTTGTTTTTCCTTGTTTTTCCGATTTGGATGATCGTCGACTGCGGGATTGCAAAAGAGCGGAAAATGATATCCAAAGCTCTGTGGAGTTTTGGGAATATTTGAAGAGTTTGCAGCAAAGTCAGCCGTAACGGACACGTCAGGACAGTTTTTTAATAATCATGTTTATCAAGGAAAGGAAAAATTCATATGGGAAAAGGAGATAAGCGGACAAAGCGGGGAAAGATTTGGCAAAAAACATACGGCAAGATGCGGCCAAAGAAGAAGAATGAAGTAAAAAAAGTAAAGACGTAAGCAGGTCATTTTAAAAAGTTTAGTTTTGTTGGCAACGGGGGCCATTTTCTTTTGAAAATGGCCCCCTTGTTAACTAATATAAATATTAATAGGGTATTCTTATCTGTGTTTGACGAAAATATAGACAGCGTCTATTTGATTTGTTAATATGTCTCTACGTTATGTTCACTCATATTCCACAGCCTAACGTTCATTAAAAGGAGGCGTTGCATGCGTAAAGTTTCAATTCTTTCTTTGGTCGTTATTTTTCTCACCCTTTCTTTTACCTTTTGCTCCGCCGAAGTGATGATCCCGGAATCAAAAATTACCCAAGTCACGGTCTATCCCGGTTCTGCGCGCATCACGCGCCAGGCCCAGGTGAATCTCTCGCCTGGAGAGCATACGGTTGTCTTTGACAATATTATCCCTGCCATTGATCAAAATTCTCTTTCGCTCTCCGGCCAAGGCAGTGCTCAGGTCAAGCTCTATGGGGCAAGTTTTAAGGCCGAACAACTGGCCGTTACCGCCGATGGGCGTATCAATGATCTTGAGGCGCAAATCGAATTTGTGAATGATCAGATCAATCTTCAAAGTCTCAAGATGACGATCGCCAATCAGCAAAAAGAATTTATTGATTCTATCAAGCTTGCGGCAGGCCAGCAGGTTCCCAAGGATATGATGACAAAAATGCCGGCTGCGCAAGACTTGGGCGGCATTTTTGATTTTATCGGAACAAGCCTTCAGAATTTAGGTACTCAGCAAGAAGCGATTCGCCTTGAAACAAGAAAGCTTGAAAAGCAAAGAGATGTCCTCAATCGTGAATTAAATGAATTACGTGGCGGGAATGCCGGAAAATCCAAGCGATCCATTGACGTCGAGCTTTCCTGCCAAAAGGCAGGGACATTTACTCTTGAAGTCTCGTATATGGCCAGGGGTTCTGTGTGGCGCCCAGTTTATGATGCCCGCGCTGAATTCAATCCTTCTCAGGTTGAAATGGTTCAATATGCCATGGTACAGCAAAATACAGGAGAAGACTGGAAAGATGTTGAGTTGACGTTATCAACGGTCCAGCCGCTTTTGGGCGGCCGCATGCCGTATGTCGATTCATGGATCTTAAGGCCTGTTGAACCTTCGCGCGCACAACGAGGAATGCTAAGGCAAAGCACCGATGACATCGGAGGAGTCCAGTATGAGGCATTTTCGCCTAACGCCAATATGCTGAAGCTTATGGAGGGGGATAAAAAAGCAGAAGTGAGCTATGCTAATGTGGAGCAAAAAGGTGTTTCGGTGACCTTTAAAATAGCTCGCCCTGTTGTCGTAGCTTCTGACGGGACAGAGAGAAAATTTCCGATTACAGCTCAAATGCTTAAGGCGGATTACGAATATGCCATGTTCCCCAAGGCAGTCGCGCTGGCCTTTTTGGGAAGCCGCGTTATCAATACAGAGGAGCTGAATCTTTTAGCGGGCGAAGTGAATTTGTTTGTCGACGGGGATTACATCGGCAAGTCCAGCATTGACAATATTGGCCCCGGAGAGACTTTTGATCTTTATCTTGGCGCCGATGAGAATGTGAAGGTCAAGCGCGAGATGATCAAAAAGGATATTGATAAAACCTTGTTTGCCAATATCGGTTCGCCGAACAATAAAATCACCTATACCTATAAATTCATTGTTGAAAATTATAAGACGCGCGACATCAAGGTGAAGCTCTTTGAGGCCATGCCCACGGCCCAGGATGACCGTATCAAGATCAAGATTTTTGACGTGAGCGTTGAACCGGCAGAAAAAGACTGGAAAGACCGCCAGGGGGTGTGGCTCTGGGAATTTTCGTTAAAGCCCAAGGAGAAAAAAGAGATCAAGTATTCCTTTATCGTTGATTATCCGAAGAGCCTTCCGATCCCGGAGATCGATTGAGAAGCTTATGAAAGTTAATATTTTTGGATTAGGTTACGTTGGCAATGTTGTCGCGCTCAAGCTTGTTGAGGTCGGCCATGATGTGACCGGCATCGAACTGGTTAGCCGCAAGGTCAAAGACTTAAAACAGGGGCGCCTTTCTATTTTTGAGCCCGGCCTCGAAGAACTTCTTTTATCCACATTAAAAAAGAAAACCAGGGGAAAATTATCTGCGGTTTCAAAGCTTGACCTTGAGGATTTTAAAAAGTCAGACGGGTCCATCGTGTGCGTCGGCACCCCAAGTCTTTCCTCCGGTGAGGTTGATCTAAATCAGCTCGCCGCGACCTTAAAAACGATCGGCCAAGCGTTAAGTAAAACATCACGCTGGCATGATGTGATCATCCGCAGTACGGTTGCGCCGGGGACAACGCAAGAGATTTTGATCCCGATCTTAGAAGCGGAAAGCGGCAAAAAAGCCGGCGAGGATTTTGGCGTTGGTTTTTATCCGGAATTCTTGCGCGAAGGGATTGCCTTGAAGGATTTTTCATTCCCAAGCCTTAATGTCCTAGGCTGTGACAGCCCTCGGACCGTAAAGTTTATTCAGAAAACATTTCCGGTTAATAAAAAGTTAAGACGCGTAGCCATCCGCACCGCGGAAATGATCAAATATGCCAACAACAGCTTTCATGCCCTCAAGGTCAGCTTTGCCAACGAAATCGGTACGCTTTGTAAGTCTTACAATGTGGATAGCGAAGAACTTGCCGATGTCTTTTTAAGTGATACGGCATTAAATGTCTCTTCCTATTACCTGCGTCCCGGCTTTGCCTTTGGAGGATCGTGTTTTCCCAAGGAGCTGCGCGCGATCTCTTCTTTGTTCCTTCGCAAAGGCATCAAAGCGCCTTTGATCAACGGCATTGCGCTCAGCAACGACGAGCACATCAGCCGGCTCATCAGCGTGATCCAGGCCCAGCAGGTTTCAAAGATCGGTTTCCTGGGCGCAACATTTAAACCCGACACGGATGATGTCCGCGAAAGTCCGTTGTTGAAAGTTCTTGCGAGCCTCTTAAAGATTTCTTCTTATCAAAAGGCAAAAGTTTTAACCGTCTGTGATTCCGCCTTTGTTGTCAAGAAGCTTAAAAAAGATAAAACGTTTCAATCGCTGAAATTATGTACAAATCCTTCAGCGCTTATCAAAGGATCGCAGCTTTTAATTCTTGGGCCGTATCGGTTAAGCGCCAAAGCCCTTCAGGGATTAGCGGCTTTTAAGGGCCGCATCATTGATTTGAAATATTTTTCATTGCCTAAAGAAATAAAGAATAAACAAAATTACAATACCTTTTGTTAGCTAAAGGAGACACAATGTCAAAAAGGATCTGCGCTGTCATCCCGACGAAAAATGAAGCCGCCAGCATCGGCAAGGTCATTGATGATCTGCGTCATGAAGTTCAACGCCTGGGCCACGAGCTTGTTGGCATTATGATCACCGATGATTCGACGGATCAAACCCGCCGCATTGCCAGGGAAAAAGGCGCGACGATTGTGATCGGCGAAGGCAAGGGGTTGGGTTATGCCATGTGGAAGGGGTTAAAATCATCGTTAAAATATAACCCGGAGATCATTATTTCCATGGATGCCGATGGCCAAAGTGAATTAAAAGAGCTTGAGCGTTTTTTAAAACCCGTAATTGATGACGAAGCCGATCTGGTCTTAGGCTCGCGGTTCAAGAAAAAAGGATTGATCGGCTATCAGTACCGTTTTAAAAACCGGCTGGGGATTATCATCCTTGTCAAGATCTTGCGTTATTTGACAAAGCTCCCTTTAACAGATTCCCACGGAGGCTTGCGCGCCATGGTCCCGGACGTGGTCAAGGAGCTTGAAATGATCGGCACGCATACATATGTTCAGGAAACCATTATTGATGCCAGGGACAAGGGGTTTCGTATTAAAGAGATCGAGAGCACGTGGAATCCTCGCCAGGCAGGGAGTTCGCGCGTTGTGTCGTCCATTCCGGTTTATATATTTTATACCTTGCCGGTTTTAATTTTACGCGCAGGCCAGCATATCAAATTCCTTTATCCGATGGGCCTTTGTTTTATCTTTTTATCTTTCCTGGATTTTTGTTATGTTTTATGGGCGACGCAGTTTAGCCTTGCCGAACTCATTCGCCGCCAATCTTTTCATTTGATTTTTCTTCTTCTTTCGATCGGTTTAAATATGTTCTTTATTGGTTTTTCTCTGGAACTCATTAACCGGATCAAAGGCCGGCTTGATAAAACCTATACCAATTCGTATTCTTGAAAAATATGGCAACCGCAGACCCTAAATTTTACCTGGATGCTGTTTTTCCGCAGATCCCGCGAATTTTATCCCTCCAAGACCGCAATCTTTTTTCAAAAACCTATGGATGTTTTGACCGCGGGTTTTGGCTTCATCGGACAAGCGATTTTCCCTCTTCAGTTCGCCAGATGGGTGTTTATATTTTAGCCCTCTTGTGGGCTGAAAAACTTGAAAATAATCCGTATTATCAAAATCCAAAGATCCTTGAATGGTGTTTGGCAGGCATCCGCTATTGGATGCGGTGCCAGCATGCCGACGGCTCCTTTGACGAGTGGTATCCCAACGAACGCGGATGGGCAGGCCCGACGGGGTATTTAGTCAACGCCATGGCCGATAGCTACGTGCTTTTGAAAGATGCCTTTCCTCAGGACCTAAAAGAACCTTTTGTCGAGGCTGTGCGTAAGGCCGGCCATTATCTGGTCGCGAACAACGAAGAATTTGTCCTGGCCAATCATCATGCCATTGCGCTGTTGCCGATTTATCAGGCGTACGCAATAACCAAAGACAAGGCCTTATTCAAAGGATTTGAAAAGAAATTTACCGAGTTCGAGCGTTATTGTTATGACGAGGGCTGGTGCCTGGAATACGACGGCGCGGATATCGGTTATCTCTCAGGGACGATTAGTTTCTTGGCGCGGCTGTATCAGCTTTGGCCGGATAAACGTATTGAAAAAGTTGTCAAACGCGCGATTGACTTTAGCAGTTTCTTTCTTTATCCCGACGGATTTTTCGGCGGGACAATGGGCAGCCGCGAGACTGGCCATTTTTATCATTTCGGATATGAATTCTGGAGCAAGAAATTTCCTTTGGCCTCTCGCATGGCTGAAGAAGGCTTGAAAAGTTTAAGTGCACAAAAACTTGTTTCGCCGTCAACCCAGGAAGATCATTATGTCCTTTATCGCATGGCCGAATATTTAAAGGCATATCTCGAATACAAGGTAAGGCCTGCGGATTTGCCGAGCCTTCCGTTTGAAAAGGATGATTTTGAAAAATCGTTTCCTCAGGCAGGCATCGTGGTCAAAAAGAGCGGGCATTTTTATTCCGTTATCAGCCTGGCCCGCGGCGGTGTCGTCAAGGCCTTTGACTGCGCGCAAAAGAAACTTATCTTGAATGATTCGGGGTGGATGGCAAAATTTTCCAACGGCAAAGTCGCCACGTCAAAATGGAATGATCCCGCGTATCGAATGACGCTTGACGCAAACAGGGTTTCGGTCAAGGGCCAAAGCCATTATGTGGTGATGAAAACATTTTCACCAGTTACGATGATGATGTTTCGCGTATTTCTTTTGGTGTTTGGCTGGCATGCGAAGCTTGCCCATGATATCAAGGCGCTCATTCGAAAACTCTTGATGGTCGGCGCGCGACATGCTCCGCTTGGCTTTAAGCGCACGATTAATTTTCAAAAAGACGGCCTTTTGATCGAGGATGAATTTGTTTTGGAAAAGAGCGCGAAGGTCAAAGATATTTACTTGGGCGATGAGATCCCGACCCGTTATGTTCCGCAATCGCGTTATTTTCAGCAGTTTGAACTCAACATTAACGGCGAGTATGTTTCGATCAAAGATATCGCGCGGCTCAATTACGATAAAAAAGTTTCCATTCTTCGGACTATTAACTTTTCGGGCAAATAATCATTATGTGTGGAATTTTAGGCGTCCTTTATTTTAACGGTCAGCGAGCCGACGCGGTGAGCCTTCTCAAGGCTGTCCAGTGGATGAGCCATCGCGGGCCTGATGATGAAGGCGTCTGGGCCAAGGATAACGTTGGGTTTGCCCACAAGCGTCTTTCGATTTTAGACCTTTCCAGCGCCGGACATCAGCCGATGGTCTCTGCCGACGGCCAATCCGTGATCGTTTACAACGGCGAATGCTATAATTTTCAAGAGCTTCGCGAAGATTTGGAGAAAAAAGGTTATCGTTTTCGTTCCGGCACAGACACGGAAGTGATTCTTTACGGTATTCAAGAATACGGCGTGAGCTTTGTCAGCAAGATGAACGGCATGTTTGCCTTCTGCGTTTGGTCGGAAAGAACAAAAGAGCTGCTGATCTTTCGAGACCGCTTAGGCGTCAAGCCCGTTTATATTTATAAAGACAACACGAAGATCTATTTTTCGTCGGAAATAAAACCGCTGTTGAGTTTGGGTGTTGCCCCTGAACTTGAAGAATCTGCCGTGAGTTCTTTTTTTAGCCTGCGCTATTGTCCGGGCGAAAAAACACTTTTTAAATCCATTAAAAAACTGTCCCCGGGTTGTTTTTTACGCATCAAGCAAGGCGGGGAAGTTACTGAGCATCAATATTGGTCGCTTGCGGATTCTTCAAAGCTTTCCGGTCTTTCTTTCCGCCAGGCGCAGGAAAAGTTTTTTTTTCTTTTAGATTCTGCGGTGTCCATGCGCCAAATTGCTGACGTGCCGGTCGGGGCATTTCTTTCCGGCGGTATTGATTCCAGCGCGATCGTGGCCCTCATGCACAAAAATAAACCCAATGTCCAGAGTTTTACCATCGGCATGGGAGGGGATGTTGATGAGTCGCAGGCCGCTAAAAGGGTGGCAGATTTCATCGACGTTGAGAATCACGCTATTTTGCTTCAGAAAGACGATTACCGTTTTTATGAAAAAGCGCTCTGGCATCTGGAGGAGCCCATCGGCGACTCGATCATTGTGCCGACGTATTTATTGGCCGCGTGTGCTGCTAAGAATTTAAAAGTCATTGAGCTTGGGGAAGGGGCTGATGAGATCATGGGCGGTTATGTGCATCAATTGGCCATGATCTACGGTAACCTTTTGCGCACATCATTACCAAAGCCGGTTTTTCAACTGATCCCAAAGCTGATGAAAGCCATGCCTCAATCCTTTTTAGAAAAGATCTTTCCGTATCCTGCGAAATTAGGCATATCGGGCACGAGCAAGGTGATTGCCTATCTTCAAACGATCGACCATCCGGCAGCCAGTTATTTAAATTTGGTTGGTCTCTTCGGACAAGACGGAAAGCAAAATATTTTTGCCCCGGAATTTTTTGAAGGCTCTGTCAAAGATATTGATCCGTCGGCGGCATTTTCAGATTTTTTTGCCAACCAAAAGAATCCTGTTTTTCAAAATCGCTTGCTTGCCCTTGATCTGAGATTTTGGAACGCGGATTATACGCTTTTACGTATGGATAAACTCACCATGGCGCATTCCCTGGAGGCGCGTGTGCCTTTCCTGGACTATCGTTTGGTTGAGCTTTGTTTAGGCCTGCCGCGCAAATTCAAGACAAAGGCCTTTGAGCAAAAGGTTTTACTGCGCAGGGCTTTGGCAAATAAAGGCCTTTTGCCTGAGGAAACGATCAAAGCGCCCAAAAAGGCATTTTACTTGCCGATTGAGAAATGTTTTGATCATCGTTTTCAAAACTATGTGCGTGACGCGCTGTCGGCCGACAGCGTGAAAAAGCGTGGAATATTTAATACAGAAAATGTTCAAAAGATCCTGGATCGATCGGATCGCGAGCTTCTCGGTAATAAAGAGATCATGGTGTTGCTGATCTTTGAGCTTTGGGCTAAAACGTTTTTAGACGGAAACTGGAATAAATAAGGCTAGTAGTGTGATGCAGAAAAAAGCGTATAAGAAAAATATTATTGTCCGTGTTCCCAAAAAAGACCGGGCTGATGTCTTGCTTGTTTATCCGATCTGGGCATCGTCGGAGGGCCGCGTACGCTTACAGCGCATGCTTCCGCCACTGGGGATCTTGTCCATCGCGTCCTATCTTGAAGAGCAGGGATTTGAAGTGCATGTCTTGGACCTTCACGCGGAACAATTAAGCCCGCAGGAGTTTCGTAACGTGATCCGTGCTCTGAAACCGCGCGTGGTCGGCATCACGGTCTTGGCCGCGCATTTTATTCCGGCGCATTACGCGGCAACGATCTGCAAAGAAGAAGTAAACGATGTCAAAGTTTATGTCGGCGGCCCGCACGCGGAGTCCAATCCGGAACAGATGCTGCAAAACAAAAATATCGACGGAGTTTGCCAAGGCGACGGCGAAGAGATCATGCTGGACTTGGCCCGCGGTAGACCTTATCCGGAAGTTTTAGGGCTGGCGTACCGGGGAAAAGACAATACCGTTGTATCCAATCCGCCCCGGCCGATCGAGCACAATTTGGATAAATATCCTTTTCCGGCGTATCATTTGATCGATTTTGACAATTACTTTCCAGCCATCGGCACGTATCGGGATTTGCCGGCCGCCAATGTCTTGATGACAAGGGGGTGTCCTGGCAAGTGCACGTTTTGTAATTCGGCCAATACGCCTTTACGCAGCCGCTCGGTGGATAAAATGATCGAACTTATTAAACGCTTGCGCTATGACTATGGCATGCGCCAGATCAATTTTTATGATGATACTTTTACAGCCAATATTCAGGATGTCCGTGATATCTGCCGGCGGCTGATCGATGAAAAGATCGATATTAAATTTGTCTGCTATGTTCGCGGCGACATGGTCAGTGATTCCTTAGCACAGCTTTTGGCTCAGGCTGGATGCCATCAACTGTTGATCGGCATTGAGACAGGCAGTAAACTTCTACGTGAGAAAATAAAGAAGCCGATCAACGAAGAAAAATACAAAGAAACCGTGCGTCTGGCGCATAAATACGGCATGGAAGTCCGCGGGTCTTTTATTATCGGGCATCTTGAGGAGACCAAAGAGACTCTAAAAGAAACTTTGCAGTCGGCCATCGATCTCGACGTGGATTATCTTCAGCCGTGCATTATGACGCCGTATCCGGGAACCCAGCTTTACCGCGAAGCCAAGCAAAACGGCCTTATTAAACATGAAAATTACGAGCTTTACGGCCAGGGCCAGCCGATCTTAAAGATGAAATATTTGACGGACAAAGATATTATGTGGTTTCAGACCTATGCTTTTTTTAGATTTTATTTCCGTCCTAAAACGATCTGGAGGCAGATCAAAAGCCTTAAGCGCTGGGCGCACGTTGTTGACCTGTTCAACGCCTTTTATGTGATCTTAATCGAGGGCATATCGAACAGCAGCAAGAACCGTTTAAAAGAGTGGCTGGATTTTGATCTGAATTCTGTAAAGGATCCATCCATCGTGATCCCCAAAGTTTCAAGGCTCACGTGGGAAGTGCGGACGGGAAAGGGATAAAGGGTAATTTGACAGAGGAAACCCCGCGGTCGCTAACGCTCCCTGGGGTAAATTCGCGCAGTTAAGTTACAAAATGCTTTAGCGTTTTGTAACTTAAGCGCTCATTTAAGGAGGGTCTATGAAAGTATGTGGAAAATCCGTTAAGGTGTTCAAGATCAAGAACCGTCGCGGATACGCGGCACTCTGCATGGATCATTTGACCGAAGGCAACACGCCAAATCAAGCCTGCGGCCGCATGGAAAAAGCGCTCAAGCGGACGACGAGAAAACGCAAATAAAACGTGTAGTTTTAGTAACAAGAACGCTTCTGCCAGAAGCCTTAGAAAGCTAAGGTGACAGATAGAAATGTTCTGAGAGGTTTTTATTATGAAGGATTTATTTAGCAAGAAAACAGTTTTTGTCATCGGAGCTGGCGCCCATGTTCCTTATGGATTTCCTTCTGGGGCACAATTAAGGTCTGCGATACTAGATACAGACGGAAACAGAAAAAACGAAATATTAAAATGGAGTAAAGAAAAAAATCTTCCCTCAAAGAGCCAAGATGTTGATGCTTTTTTGACAAGTTTCCAGAACACGTCCGTTACCATTGATCAGTTTCTTGCAAGCCGTCGAGAATATGATTTTATTGGACGATGCATGATAGTTTTTGCGTTGGCTCACCACGAGAATTTGATTGATAATAACAAAGCTGCAGAAGCTAAACAGGACCAATGGTATCGTTCGCTGATGAAAATTATTGATGATAGCATGCGGTATGATCCTTCAGGTTCTTGGAACCCAGCGTTTATTACTTTTAATTATGATAGGCTATTGGATTTCCAATTGTTTCATTATTGTAAAGAAATAATACACAAAGGTAATCCGAACAATCGCGAAGTTTATAAATGGATGGAGTCACGTTTTAAAATTTATCATGTTTTTGGTCAGTTAGATTTTCTTCCCGGGCAAAAGGAAGGTTGCGATGGCAGAGAGTATGGCTCAGGATTTAGGCAGTCTGCGCCTAGTGACTCAGTTGAAAAGATTAGAACCAGTTATTTTGAAATAGGTCAAGATGAAGAGTTCTCGGCCCATTGCGCCCAAATCAGAGAAGAAATAAAAAAAGCAGAAAGGCTGATTTTTCTAGGCTTTGGTTTTGATGAATTTAACTATAATCATATTCTCGGAATAGAGTATATTTTTAAAGATTTTTCAGATATGCCGCTTAAAGAGGTTTACTTATCGAACATCGGGCTTGGGAATTTAACCTTAAATGAGCTAAAGCAAATTTTTAATTCTGCAAAAGGTAAATCTTATGAAAGCTTGGGAGCTTCTTTAATTAAAAACGATATTTTAAATCAAGAATTTAATTGTTCGGATATTTTTAGATTTATATCATAAGCGAAAACGAACCAATCACTCGCGGGGACAGACAGAGTTAAGTCAAAATTTAGAATTCAAAGGTAAAATTCAAGGTCGTAAAAATAAGCAGAACGTTTTGAGGGTTTTGAGATTTTGGTAGAGACGAGAGAAGGAGGACTCATGAGTTCAATTTTAGCGTCCATTTTATTCTTTGCCATTGTTGTCTTGACTTGCGGGATCATTGCGCATTTTCTGACAAACCTTGTTAGGAAGAAGACATCCAACCAGGTTGCTGTGAACATTGCTTTTTCTGTTTTTATTTTCTTACTTTTGTTCTTACTTTACATGTGGGGATCGCATCCCTCTAAAGCTTTGCGTCATTCAGATTTTCAAGAGTCAAGCTCCCAGAACGTTTCT
>Ga0172375_10001744_pt1 | contig 34813 bp, 34 predicted proteins | sample LakKiv1m_FD_114537 | JGI IMG/M metagenome (GOLD analysis project Ga0172375, IMG submission 114537) | Freshwater microbial communities from Kabuno Bay, South-Kivu, Congo - kab_092012_11.1m | ecosystem: Environmental > Aquatic > Freshwater > Lake | place: Democratic Republic of the Congo... | reverse complement strand
AGTAAAATAGTTGCTATAAGAGCAGAAACTGATTTTTTATTTCTAAACATAATTATCTGACTCCAAAAATATATTTATAAATATAAGAAAATTGTAGATAATTAAATTTAAATAGGTTACTATTAATTAAATTATATAAAAAGTAAATTTTTATTGAAAAAATAAGAATAAGTGGCAGAAAAGAAGAAGGGTTCAAATTACACCTTCGTTCTTTTGTTTTTTATATTTTTAATCCTTGTTTCTTGTTTTGATTTTATTCTGGTTTCTTGTTGTTTCTTCTTTTATTGGCAGAAAAGAAGAAGGAAAAGAAAGGTATTTTTTAAATTGTTCTAGAGGGGGTTTAATAGGTAATCTATTACTCTATTTCACAATAAAATATACCTTCCTTCCTGCTTGTATTTTTGTTAAGTAGTTGTCTCTTGTAAGTTTGTTAAGTCTTTGTGATGCAGCATTTGTTCCTTTGTAATTGAAATGCTCTTGTATTGTTTCTGCATCAACCTTTCCTTTCTCTCTTATGTACGATATTATCTTGTCATCAACTTCTGGTAAGATATTATAACCTTCCATCTTCTTCTCTTCCTTTTCTTTAAGAAGAGTACTTAATAACTCATACTTCTCTTGCATGTCTATTAGAATCTGATTTGTTTTCTTTCTTTCAGATAATAATTGATGCATGATTACTGAGAGTATTAAAGGATCAGCAAACTTCTCTTGGATCTGAATAATATCATTCAAACCCAACTCCTTAGAATCGTTTCCAAGAAGTAATTCCATGATCTCTTGCTTTGACTTACTTGTAATATAATCATTTTGTGTCATAGTATATCATGATTATGTCATGACGTCATTAAAAAGAGATCGCTTTTGAGTTTGCATAAAAAAAGGAGATTTTGGTTTGAAAATCAAACCAAAAGAAAAGGTAATTAGACATAACCTTAGGGGGAGTTAGCTAAAAACCAATTGATAATATATATAGCAGTAAGTATTTAATAAATAATGCACTTTGGAAATCAAAGCAAAGCCCCCTGAAAGAGGAAATAACCTAAAATTAGTTTATTTTATTTGATTTAGTAGCTTTATATAGTACTTTCTTGAGTCTATTTGGATTAGATAACCTATTACCAGAACTTGCGGTAATCAGCCCTTTATTAATGTAAGTAATCAAAGGTATATTTGAAACTAACTCCTTCTTTAAAGCAAAATTCCCATCTTGTTGAATTAAACAACTATCCAACCTATTTTTTGCAATTTTATTATACTCTTCAGATATATCTATGTGTATGAAATTTCGTCCGTTTTTTGCAGATACAACTGCAACAGTTCCTGTTCCCCCAAACATATCTAAAACATTCTGGCTTTTAAATGAATAGAATTTAATCAATCTATATATTAATTCTTCGGGGAATGGAGCAGGATGCCCATTTCTTTGCTTTTCAGGAGCAATTTTCCAAAAGCCATCAGAAAATTCTTTGAATTCTTCTGCAGTAATATCTGCATTTAGTAAACTCCCATCTAATCTATCCATGCCTTTTGTAAAAACAAGAATATATTCCCAAGATGGGATAATATGTGGATTACTTGGACTTTTCCAACTGCCCCATGCAGTTCTTTTTAACATTGTTTGTTTATACCAAATCAGTTCAGTTCTAAATTTCATTCCTATCTTTCTAAGTTGATTAGAAAAATCATGATGAATTGGAGTGAATTCTTTTATTCCGGTTGGAGCAATATTTAAACAAAATCTACCTCCTGAAACCAGAACTCGATTTACTTCTATCCATACTTCATTTAACCAACTAAGATAATCATTATAATTCATATTATCTTTGTGATTATCATATCTTTTACCAACATTATATGGTGGAGAAGTTATGATTAAATGAATACTATTAGAGGGTATTTGTTTTAAAATTGTAACTGCATCACCAGTAATTATTTTATTTAATAAATCATTAATTGGTATCATCTATTTCAACCAGCCTTTTTATATCTGCAAATAAATCATCAATCTCTTTGACTTTTGTTGTTCTTTCAAAATCATCTCTTGCCATATAAATGCCATCAAGTTCATACTCTAAGATAACTCTTGTTTTTTTAGGACCTCTTGTCCCTTCAATTATATTCATTTCATCATCTTTATCTGGTGTAATCATAAAAACTTTTATGTGCTTTGTAATTACATTTTCATTCAGTTTAAGTTTCCAATAAGTTGTTTCAAATCCACGTTCCCTAAACGAATTCTTAACAGAAAGAATACAATAAATTTTTATTTTCTCAAGTTTAGAATTAAATTTATAAACAATTATATCCGCATCAGGTAAGAATGAATAATTATTAAAATGTATTTCTAACATTCTTCTAACTAAATCTTTTTCTTTTGAAATATTTGATTTACCTAATTCAGAATCTTTTAAGAATTTCACATCTGTATTTTTAAATAATTCTTCTAAAATTTGTGTGATCAATCTTTGTAATGAGTGACCAACAAATGTCCTCCAAGATTGCCTTGCTTTATTATGAGCAGAATCTCTGTTTTGTCCAGATTTAATTAATTCATTTGTTTTTGCGGTAAGATAATCAATTTTTATCTCTTCAAAAAAAGTATCTATTTTCGAAAAAGATTTCTCTTTGTTCTTTCGTTTAAATTCTATAAATTTAGTTTGTATATATTTAAAATCCATCCAATCACATTTTCATTAACCAATAAATATAATACTTAATTACAATATATATAGCTTTCGGGAGGGTAACTGTCCAATCAAAATATAACAATAATTAGAACATTCTTCCTTCTCTTCTCTGTCCTCTAAGCCCAAAGATCTTAGTTCTCTCAAAGATATTTGTCATGATTCTATCTATCTCATTTTCCTTAAGACGAGATCTTATGTCTGCTTCAACAAGTGGAGCAGGATAAACATACTGCTTATTATGAGAAGAAATACAAGAAAGAGTAGACACTACTTTTTCAGTGTATTCCTTAAGAGACAAACCATACTCTGGGAAATAAATAAACTCTAAACGAAGAGGATAATCAAAATCTGAAAGTTTAAGATAAACCACATATAGATTCTTTGTAATTTCTTCTGGAAAGTCTCTTAAAATAGGATGTTCTTTAGCTTTCTTACTATAGAGCATGATTCCAGTTCTTTCTCCTTTAAAAAGAAGAGAAGAAATAAGATTAGAATCATAAATTACGTTATCAACTTTCTTTTCAATAATCTCTTCATCATTTATAAAATTAAAGAATCTATCAGCTCTACAATCTTCAATAACTCCAACAAGAAAAACCTTTTTGTCTCTTGCAAGATCATAAAGATTGAAAAATCTATTTAAAAGATAATTATAATCATCGTATAATTTTGATTCCTTTCCTGGTCTTGTAATATATTGAGGAATTATTGAACCATCAAGAAGAAGGAAGTCAAGATCTTGGTTAGATTGTCCAAGAATTTCTGTAGAAAGAGATAATTCTTTATTTAATCTCAAGATAGATGTATTGTAAAGAACCTCTTCAATCTCAAGAGCAGAAGTTGTAAGGTAAGGTTTTGCAAGATTGTATGCAAGTGGGAAATATTTTGTTGAGGATAGTTTATTATCCTTATATGAAAAGATAACTCCTACCTCTTTAATTATAGTGATTGATCCAAAGTTAAGAGCTTTTGAAACAAAACCAGAATCAACTCCTGCAATCTTAAGATTATTTGAAGAAAGAGGACTAATCTTTTCAATAATCATTTCATCCTTATTAAATGGATTTTCTTTCTTTCTAAGATTTGTTTTTTTAATTTCATTAACAATAACTTGATTTCTTTTTGTTGTTTTTTCAATTAATTCAACAATCTCTATAATTTCATTTCTTCCTTGCATATTGTTTCTTCTTTATTGTTTTCTTAGTTTTAAACTCTTTTTCTAATCCTATCTCTTTAATTACTTGATCAAAAGAAATACCTTCACCTCTAGCAATTGCAAGTTCTTCTTCATAAAAAAATACATTCTAACAGGAACGTTAATCTTAATTTCAGACATATAATTTTCACTTATTAGTTATTAATATTTTTACGCCAAGTATCATAATCTTTATGTTTTCCTACAAAATAAATGGTGATAATTTTAATATTTTCATCAACTTTATATCCTAATCTATATTGCCCAACTTCTTCAACAAAAAAAGACATGCCATAATGAAGATGCCTTCTTTGTTTTTTTTCTCTTAATCATTCAATTTTTTTATTTATCCTTATCTGGATATCAGGTGTGAGTAGTTTCATATATTCAAAAAATCCTGAATCATAATTAATCTCATACATCTTTATTTCCTCGATAATACTTTTTTAGATGAGGAAATTGATTATAAAACTCTTGCTCAGTATATTTTTTATTTTCTTTCTTTTCAATATCCTGAAGAACGGTTAATATCATCTTTTTATCTTCTTCAGTATCATCTTCTATATTATTTGAAAATTCTCTTGTGTTTTCTTTATGTAATTCAATAAGGCTTAACCTTACTGCCTCTGCACTACTATTCACATAACCTTGACCTAATAATTCACTTACTATTTCCTTTTGCTTATTTTTAAGTTCAATTACCATTTCACTCATTTTTTATCTTTCCCTTTCTTTTTTTTAACAGATGTTTTCTTAACAATATATTTAATTTTAGTTTTAGGTGATGAAATCACAACTGGTTTTTTTTCATCATAAGTATATTTTGTTTTAGGATTACATAAATATTTTTTATATAACACTAATAGCCCTGCCCGAACAACATCTGCCTTTGTTTTATAATATCCATTCTTAACATAATAATCTAAAATTTCATCATGTTTTTTATCAAATCTTACATGTACCTTTACCATAATAACTCTCCAAAAATAAGCTATAATTAAACTTGATTCAAACTATTTATAAAGGTATGGATATGGGATATAATTGGGATAGAGGATAGAGAAAAAGAAAAACTTTCGCACCTTTCCCTCTGGCTTTCTCATAAGTGCGAAAGAATATAGTTTCTTTCGTCAACATTTCTTTTTAAGAAAGGTTGTATTACATTGCTTCAAGTCTTTTTATTCTTTCTTCAATTGGTGGATGTGTTGAAAAGAGATTCCAAAAGCTTTTCTTCTTAAAAGGATTTGAAATATATAAATGAGCTGTTCCTTCACTTGCGCTCTTTACAGGAATACTAACTTTATCAATCTTCCTTAAAGCATTTGCAAGTCCTTGAGGATATCTTGTAAGCCTTGCACCAGATGCATCAGCTAAATATTCTCTTTTTCTTGAAATTGAAAATTGAACTAGCATAGCAAAGATAGGAGCTAGAATAACAAACACAAGTGCAATAGCAAGCACAATCCAATTAGAGTTCCCTCTATCATCCCCTCCTGCTGCACCAAAGATAATTCCTCTTAGAGCAAAATCTGAAATGATTGAAACAAATCCAAATAATATTGAAACAATAGTCATAACCTTAATATCTCTATTTGCAACATGTGATAATTCATGAGCAATAACTCCTTCAAGCTCTTCTCTATTCATGATTTGTAAAAGTCCAGTTGTTACTGCAATTGAAGATTTTTCTGGATTTCTTCCAGTTGCAAATGCATTTGGAGAAGGATCATTAATAATATATACTTTTGGTTTTGGAATACCTGCTGCAATTGCAAGTCCTTCAACTGTATTATGAAGATGTAAGTATTTAGTTGGATCAGCAAGAATCGCCCCACTTGACCAGAGAACCATCTTATCTCCTGCATAGTAACCAATTAAGCCATAGATAATAGCGATAACTCCTGCAATAGTTAGGATACCATAACCTGCAAAAGAGAAGATTGCTTTAAGTGCGATAGCAATTAAGAAGATAAGTCCAAAGAAGAGAGCAAATAATAAATATGTTTTAAAATTATTATTTCTAATTTCATTATGAAAGTCAATTCTTTCTGTTTTAGTTGCAGGAGAAGCAGAAGCTTCAGTTGTAGGTTTAGATTTAGTTTTATTATCAACCATATTCAATCACATAAATTATATTTTAAATTGTATAATAATAGAAGAACAAAGATAATTTAAAGATAATTGTTTTAGATTTTAATATTGATTATCTTATCTAACTTGTTATAATCTTTGATAACTAGATTATATATCCAAGTATAATAAGGTTTAGTTAAAATAATTTCTTTTGCTTTCTTTTTTCCAATTATATCAATTAACGCATTATATTCTAGAAAATTAATAATTATATGTAAATAGGTTGATTTTTTATTTCTTGCACCCAATGGTAATTTAAGAGGGATATTTGGATATTCTTTATTTAATTTTTTTAGAACGGACTCTGTTTTTTTATTTATTGTTTTCAAATACCAATGTATTTGTTCATGTAGAAAAACAGATAAGATATAATTTTCATCAAAGGATATAGTATTTAAAGTCAGGATTGGATGTGAGTGAGGTATAGCCTTTGATTGAATATTTATATTATTTGTAATTATATATTTATTTAAGTTATATTTTGTGAATAATCCAAATAATATCTCTCTTACTTTTTGTTCTCTTTGGTTATTGTTAATTAAATTATATTTACAATTCATAATTTTTCCAATAATTCTAACTTTAGCTTCTTTTTATCTCCAATCCACCAAATTCTATCAATATATTCATCAATAGACACCCAATCAAATTCTATTACTTCAATATTATCTAAAATAACTTGATCATTTTTAACTAAAGATATAAAATTATATTCCTTACACATCTCTTTATCAAAATTAGAATAATATTCACTAAAAGAACCCAAGGGAATTATTTTAATTACATCTAAATTTGTTTCTTCTTTAATTTCTCTTGCAACTGCAACCTCTAATGTTTCTCCTTCTTCAACAGAACCCGTGACTGTAAACCATCTCTCTGGGCCATGTACTGGATCAGGATTATTTTTTAACAGTAAATATTTATTATTATGGGTTATAAAAGATAATATCTTTATACGCATAGAATCTCCTCCAATCATCTATTGAGTTTAAAACAATTATTTCTCCTTCTATTTTTCCTGGAGAAATAATTTTATTCATCAATACCACACATCTTTCTTAATACATTATATGTGCTTGTTATTTGTCTTTCTTTATCTTCGTCTGTTATATCTTCTGGAATTGATTTAACATCCTTTGTATCAAGTATTATATCCTTCTTATCTATTGCCTTGTCTATTCCTAGATTAAATAATATTTTATCAACCGTATATTTTATTTTATCTGCATCATCATTAAATACAGGGTACTTTGGCTGAGTTGGAAGAGTACCATAAAATCTATGATTAGTTAGAAAACCAGGTTTTCTATTATGTCCAGTCATAAGGTATACTGGTTTTTCATTCATATAACAAGTATATACAAATCTACCTGTAGGTAGATTATATTCTTTATAAAACAAATCATTTACTGTATAAACATTGAATCCAAAACCTCTAAATATAGGAAATTCTATATCTGTATTTATTTCTGCCCAAAGTATATATTTTTTTAATGAACTAAAGTTTGTTACTTCACTTAAGTTTAATTCTTTTAAGTAAGTTAGGTCTATAGATTCTTTTAAAGTTGGATCTCTTCTTCTTGAGATTAGTTCATCAAGAACTAAATTATATACGTCACTTGGTGTTTCAAATTTTCTAAAAGATAATAGTTGTAAAACTTGAGCAAGCATAACCTCGTGATAAGTGTTTATGTTTTGTTTAATAGCTAAAAATATATCTTCTTTAAACTTATAAAGATTAGGAAAAACATAAACTGCGCTTATTGGATATTGATCCTTAACACCATAGATATTTAAATCAATAAAAGAGGTTGCAAGTTCATATAAGATAGTTTCTTTAAGTTCAGGATAGTTTATATCATTCATTAAATAGTATATATATTGAATGGTTTAAATAAATATGTGTATCAAAAGAAATAAGTAAATTATTCTGTGTAGGTTATAAGCACAAGGCATTGACAACCTAATAAATTAATTTGATGAGAGATTCAAGTTAGGTCGCAAAAGGAAATTATTTAATTATATAACTCAGGGGAAAACAGAAATGTGGACAACAAAAGTATTATACTTGTAATTAACAAAATATATTTTGGTTTCATATTATATATCAGAAGATTTAATCTAAACGTGTTGTTGGCATTGGCTCACAAACTTCTTCAAAATTCTTATAGACTTTAATATGAACCTCATCTGTTGCTTGTGATCCTGTTCCTGAATCTGTTGCTGTTACTGTTAGTTCATGTGAGCCTGAACAGCCTGTTGATCCTAGATTTAGAGTAGATGGTGTTGCACTAAACTCACATTCGTTTGAAATAATATCACCATTACTTTTTTTCCAAACACAGCTTACTGTTCCTGTGTAATTGTTCATGTTAACTGTAAAATCAATTAGGTGATTATATTTGTACCATTTATTGTTTTTTGGATAAGTGATAAATAGATTGAATGGACCCATTTCACTTTGAAGATAAGCAAGTACATTATATCCACTTACTGATAAAGCTTCAACCTTAACACCTGTATCTTGGAGACCTGTATATGCATGAGAGGTGGTGTCCCAAGAACAATAGGGAGGTTGTATTCTTTCAATATTATCAAAATAACCCCAAGTTGGATTGTTAAAAAATATATTATACTCATTAGTATAAAAATCACCATAAGATATCATTACATTATTACTAAAATCATTTAATATGTTTTGTTCAAACACAATTCCTGGATGACTGATTGTATCATCATACATGTTCATATCTGCATCATACATGATTGTGTTTGTTAAATAATTGTTGGAAATATATTGTTCATCTACATGATAAATTTCTAATCCACCATAAATATTATAGATTTGACCATTAACTAACCCACCAAATAACCATTTATCTTGGTTGTAATTAGATCTATATCTATTAGCAACTAAAAAGAATTCTTGAGAATTCATTTTGGAATCATCGCGTAGGATGTAAGCACTGTTTGGACTTGCATCAATTGATGTCAGTGTATAATTGCCTGACATGGAGCCATCAATATCAGTTGGGCCTATCCAACCAAAAAAGTATCGTGACCAGGCATCAAAGTTGATTGGCTTTTGGGGATAACGATCCTGTTGAGACATCATTGTTATATCTCCAAGACCTGCACCAACTTGTGATCCTGTGGTAGGATGAACTTGATATAAATCTGGAAGACCTAAAAGATGAGCAAATTCATGAGTTTCTGTTAAGACTGGTCCACGACAATCACTTGGATAATTATAAGCAGTAATATAAGTACTACAAAAGCTTGGAGCAAGCTTTTCTTCTACTAATGAAACATTACCATAATATAGTCCTTGGATAGAGTAATTTGTTGAACCATTAAATATTCTAGTTTGGCTTTTCATATGCCCGGCACCCATATATTCTTGAGCATATCCTGCATGAAGAACAACAATACCATCTATTCTACCATCGTTATCACTATCGTATTGAGTAAAATCGATTGCGTTTGGACCGGTTCCAAATAGGTTCACACTGTCCAATATAAACTGGAACGCATTGTTTCCAGTTCCATACCAATTATAGCTGTGAGATGTTAAGGTTCTCCAATCATAAATATCATATGTTATATCTAATGTACCATAGGATTCATGATAATAATATTTGCTTACACTTGTTCCTTCACCATTCAAATAATAATTTGAATTAAATTGATCAGTAAATGTACTGGATGGGAGAGTGTGTGAAAAATCACCAAATTCAACTAGTAATACAGGAATGTGATAGCTTCCTGTTAATGGAGCTGTACCCCAAAGGTTTGCAACAGTGGTTGCATCTGTATTTTGGTTTTGATTGTTCGTACCAAAGTATTCAATTGGATCAAAGCCTGGGGTGTAACCTACATCATTGTACATTTTGTCTGGTAAATAGGATGAAGGGGGAAGATTGTCTGTTGGTTCGTCTGGAACATCCATTATTGGATCTACTTTACCAGTGATTACTGGAATTGCATCAATATTAGTAGTTGGGGTTACGATTATTCTTGGGTTTGAGGTGGATAAGTCTTTTGCTGAAACAACTAATTTATGTTTACCTTCTTGGGTTAAAAAAACTGATTGCTGATAATTTATGCTTGTCTTGTTTAAAGGAGAAAAGGTTTTTCCACCTAAGTTAATTACTTGATTACTATTTATTGCTTGAGCATTAATAGATATGAAAAAGATAAATAAAAAAAGTAAACTGAATATTAATAAAATATATCTTGGTTTCATATATATATTAAACATATAATACATTTATAAATATTACTACTAAAGATAACTATAAAAAGTTAAAGATAATCTTTGAAAAATAAATTCAAAGATTATCGTCTTATTTTATTTGTGATGCTCCACAGGTTATTGATGTGTATACCCTTGCAGATGAATTAGGAGCATTTCCTGCTATCCATTGATTTGTGCCAAGAGGACCACTAGCAGAACATTGAGTTCTTAAGTACCATGGAGTACCAGATGTTGTTGAACTTACTGTTCCATCTATGTATGTAAATCCATGTTGTGCACAAAATAAATCTGCTTCTGGATGTGTTGGTTCCCCTAGATAAGGACCCTTTATTACTTGCCCATTTAGTATTGGATTAGTATATGTAATCTCAAAGCTACCTGCAGATTCTGTTACCTCACAACTCTCACTAGCAAGTGCATATATATTTATTGGGGTATCACAATATCCATTAAATGATGGATGTGGAGTATATACATTTGTATCAATATCTCCACAATAGTTTGTGGTGATTGTATAGTTATCAGTTGTTACTGAACTTGGAGTCCAGCTTGTTTTATATGCTTTTGACTTAAGAATAGTATTCTCATAAATCACAATAGGATAACTATATAGATTGCTACTCCCATCAGGTGTGCTACCATCTGTTGTGTATCTTATTTGTGCACCCGCATCAGAAGTTAAAGTTACAATTTTTGCTGTTGCGTATGTGCCTGATCCAGGACTAGCAACAGGAGCCGAAACGGTTCCTGTAATAGTATATGCTTGTGACATAATTCCACTTTCTGTCCAACCTAGTTTACAACCAATTGCTTTAATAGTTCTTGTTGTGTTCAATGGTATGTTTATTGGACTTGAATAGGTTAAGCCTGTTGAACATGTTGGATTACTTCCATTAGTAGTATAGTGTATTTTTACTCCACCAGGAGGTGATGAAGTTAAAGTAACATTTTGAGATGTTTGATATGTTCCACCAACTGGATTTGCAACTGGTGTTGGAATAGTACCTGCTGGATTAATTGACCAATCAGTTATTTTAGATGCAGTGTCTGATGCATTTGCATCATTTGTTACTGTGAAAGTTAGTCTATATGTTCCTGCTGTCTTACAATTGAAATTATATGAAGCAATTCCAACAGATAATCCAGAACCAATGGTTATACTAGATTGGTAAGCTCCACCATTATATCTACATTCTGAGCTTGGCACCCAATCCCCAATAAAACTCATAACACCAACAACTAATGTGTATAGTGTTGTATCTGGAACGGTTTCTTCTGTGTTTGTATCAATAGCAAATACAGAACCAACAGGACTTGATCCTGACATTGGATCTAAATTAATTTTTATGCTATTGTTTACTCCAACACAACCAGGATCTGGTATCCCACCTACATTACAGTCTGCTGGACAGGATAGACATTCTCCTGGTACCGAACAAATACCATCTCCACACATTGTGTGTATATCAATACACCCACTAGTATCAATTAAACATTTACCCTCTATACATCCTAACGAACCACCGGAATATCCAAAATATTCACAACTTAAAAAACCAGGTATTACTGGTCCATTTGTATCACATTGTTCTGGTGGCGAATTTATTACACCATTACCACAATCACTACAAGTACAATCTTTCGGACAATTCACACAGTTTTCTCCTTTCAGAGTATCACAAATTCCATTTCCACAAGCATTACACCCACTTGTATCAAACGTACATTCTTTTGGTGTATCTGTATTATAACATGCTAATGTTCCACCAGAGTATCCAAATAACACACAATCTTGTCCATTCAAATTACTACCATCACATTCCTCAGATGGTTGATTAATTAAATTATCTCCACAAATTCCTGTTCCTGAACAACCACTAAAATCTACAAGACAACCAGTACAAGAAAGACTACCTGTACCTAATCCAAGATCTGAACAATCCATACCTGTTAATTTACCCATATCTGTACCATCACATTCTTCTGATGGTTGATTAATTAAATTATCACCACAGATTCCTGCAGAACAATCACTAAAATCAATTGTTTGACAATTATCTATACATTTTAGGTCTCCTGTTGTTCCTGGCTTGAAATCTTCACAAGTCAAACCACCAAAACTAGGATAATCACAAACCTCTGTACCATTTATAATTGCATCTCCACAAACTGGTCCACCAACTGGTAAACAACCATCAAGATTATAAGTACAATCTACATTACACCCAAGTGTTCCAGTTAATAATGGATTATATTCTTCACAAGTGCTTGATGAGCCCATCTGAGGAGAATCACATTGCTCTGATGCTTGATTAACAAAACCGTCTCCGCATATTCCAGCTCCTGAACAATCACTATAATCTAGTGAACAACTATTACAAGAAAGATCACCACTTCCAAGCCCAATATCTGAACAATCTAAACCTGTGTACAATCCCATATTCGTGCCATCACATTTTTCTGGAAGTTCAATAATATCATTTCCACAAGTTGGGGTTGTATAATTTACATCATCTATCCAATTACTATAATCTATATTTGATATTTCTGTGGCCTCAGCTGTCTTTTTATTTATGTTTTGTAAATAAAAAGTTCCTAAAATGATTCCACCAATAACTAAAACACCAAGTATTGCTAAAATTTCTATTGATGTTTGCCCTTTACTTTTATTTTTTAAAAACAAATTTAATCACCTTATATAATTTATTATAATAATTATAATAAAATACATTAAGTTTATAAAGGTTGTTCTTAATCAAGAAAACACATACCTTATTGAATAAACTTAATTTTTTCTTTATTTACTTATTCAAGAAATAAATTTTAATAAAATTATATTTATTTTCAAAAATTATCTTGATTTAACAATCTGGATTTCCTAAACAATCTTGACGGGAATCACATTCCCTAATTAGGTTACAATACCCATCTCCACAATAACCCATTCCATTACATAAATAAGATCCTTCACAATCTAGTTTACAAGTAAAACATTCTCCTAAATTTGTATCACAAGTTCCATTTCCACACAAACCAGGAGGACACACACCACAATCACCTACACAGACATTTAATCCATCCTGAATCTCTGCATCGTTTTCACAAACCTCTGTACGATTACATATTCCATCCCCACAACAAGGAGTAGGTGAACCAGGTACACATTCAATTTCTTCTCCATAATCAGTATTATCAATTGCATCTGCGTTTAAATCATTTCCAATCTCGTTTGTTGTAGTAATCACTTGTGTTGCTTGACCAGTTCTTTTATTTAAGCTTGATATAGAAAAAACTCCAAAAACAATTGCACCAATAACTAAAAAACCAATAATTAATATAGTTTCAATTGAAACTTGTGCTTTTTGTTTATTATGAAACAAATTATAATCACCTGTATCATATTCATCTATAAACTAAGATATAATAAAAGACGTTAGATTTAAATACGCTTTTATTATAGAATAATTTTATGGATATAAAGCAAATTCCAAGTAAGGATTTAAAGAAAGCAGATATATTCCAACAAGTGATCCTAAATCCAGAAAAAAGAAAAAGATATAGACCTTGGTCAACAGTTTATAAAAACTCTAAAAGAGAGCCAAGTCTATTTATTGGGGCATACGATAAAGATAAATTAATAGGAATTGTTTTTGGATTCATTAAGAAAAGCCAAATATTACTTGGAGAAATGGCAGTTTCAGAAAAATATAGAAGTAAAGGTATTGGTAGTAAATTAATTACTTATTTCGAAAAACAATCAAGAAAATTAAATAAAAAATATATTGAACTTGGCGCACTAGGATCTGCAGAAAAGTTTTACCTAAAGCAAGGATACCAGCCACTATTGTTTGCTCAGATCCCACACAATAAAGTTCCTAAGCATTACAAAAAGATAGGTTTTGAGATTATTAAAGAAACAAATTACAAAGATGCTAAAAAATTAACCATAAAAGTAAATAAATTAGATGATAGACTTAAGATAAAAGCAAAAAAAGATTTTAATACAGATAATGTTATTTACTTATTTAGAAAAAGATTATAAATTTAAGTAAATATATTTAGGATTTATTTCTTAATTACTTTATTTAAAAGATAATCAATGTATTTTTCATAGCAGCCTTCTTTCTCCCAATTTAAATAATTTAAACGAATTAAATTCTCTATTTTCTTACCCTTTCTTGTTTGGTAATAATACGTACTAAATTCAATTGGTATTTTTTTATATTTACAATACAATACTTGAGCTAGAACATTAGTAAATGATTCGTTAAACTCAAAACAATTTATGGTTGTATTTATTTTTTTAAACCCAGGAGAATTATAATTTAAATTATGGACCAATTCATGAATTATAATTAATTCAGGAAATTCATTTGTTTCTATAATTTCAAAATTATAGTTTCCATAACCCGTAGATATACCTTTGATTGACTTTAAAAATATAAAATTAATAGAAAATTCATTTTTAATAGCATATAGTTTATTTATTTCTAAGATAATTTTAGAAACTAAATATCTTACTTTTGATAGCTGATTTTTATCATATTTAGCTACGATAAATTGATTTGCAATATACTTTTTTATTAGATTATCTTTCTTATTTAATTTTTGATTTAAGAATATTTTTTTTATATATTTATCTAAGTACATATTCTGCTCAAATAAATATATTAATTCAGAAATATTTACTTTTTTAAGATATAAAAACAAAACTAAAACAAGTGGAACCATTTTTTTATTTTGTTTGCTTATTTCTGTTATGATTAATTTCTTTTTAAAACCATATTTTGCAAATAATAACAATAATAACTTATAATCTTGTGGGAAACGATCACAAATTCTACCAATAGTGCTATATGCACAATGATTTCTAATAAGTTTTTTATTTTTACAAGATTGAATAAATATTTGGATCATATTACCTCAAAATCAGTTTTTAGATTATAATTTTTCAATTCAAATATATATATTGTTTGGAATACCACATCAAATAATATTATACGTCAATTAACTTATAAATAAATCAGTTTGTTGGTATTTTAGTAATCAAACAATCCTTTCTGAGAGATGTATTCTATTGGCTTTGAAGGAATATTTAATTTCTTTTGTATGCTGCTTGCAAGCTCATCCTTAAACCCATGCATTGTAAAAACTTCTTTTGGGTTTACATCTTGCACAAATCTTAACAGATTTGGATAATCACAGTGATCTGAAAGATGAAATACTTTACATGAACGATTGTAATTCCAACCTGTTGCAATGTATGAACTAACCTCTCTATTCAATTGGTGAGATAGAGAATTAATTAAATCCTTGGAAATAAGATTCATTGGAAGAATTAAAATATTGCTTTCTGAAAGGTTGTGGTCAAGAAGCTCATACTGTCCAAGAAATATATCGTTCTTTTCATAAACCTTTGAATAACTATATGTGTTTTTATCAACTATTGGCTTTTCTGAAAGATATTTATTTACAAGTGATATTAATTCTTGATTTTTTCCAAGAGTGTATCCTCCAATCAATACAAACTTATTTTGATCTATGTCTTCTTTAATTGATTTTGAAAAATGTTCATAAATATTATCTCTATTTCCAAAATTAAATTCTGGCTTACCAAAAGTAGATTCCATAATTAACATGTCTGCTTTTATTGGTTCTGCTGCTTTTAAAAATAAGGAGTCAGAATTGTTAAAGTCACCAGTATAAAGGATGGTTTTACCAGTTTCATCATCCTCAATAAAGAACATTGTGCTTCCAAGTATATGTCCTGCATTAAGTGGAGTAATCGTAAGAGTATCATTTACTTTAATTTTTTTATTATAATTTACTTCAGTAAAATTAGTTATATTTTTTTGTTTAATTTTATTTTGAACGTCTCTGATTAGAGATATTGTTTCCTTACTTGCAAATGTATTTTGATCTGTAGATACAAGATGATCGGAATGAGAATGAGTGATAAATGAATCAATCTCGTTTTCATGAGATTTACATTGATCAAAATGTATTCTTCTATTTTTATCAGTTATTGATAAAAAATTATTGTAATGAATTTGCATAAATAATTTACATCTCCTCCTAAATGTAGTTACTGGAATAGTTTATAAATATTTACGGTCTCTATTATATAAGACCGAAAAGAACAATCTATGGGGATATAGGGTAGTCCGGTCTAGCCTAGCAGGCTCCAGACTAAACCTTTTCTTTTTAGAAAAGAAAATGTTTAATCCAAAAGAAAGAAATTAGTTTTTCTTTCCCTAGGGTTTCTTTTTATAAAAGAAAGGCTCTGGAACGCATGATAGCTTTTTTAAAAAAAGCTAGATGACTGATAAAGAACAGGTTTGTCTGACAAAACATTTTGATCAGAATAAAAATCATAGGGAGAAACCTGTTGACCCGGGTTCAAATCCCGGTGTCCCCATAATTTTTAATTACTCAAATATTATTTTTATCTTTTAACTAATTGTATATATATGTTTCGTTTTAAGTTATCAAAAAACCATCTTTTTGATAACATCACCCTTAATGTTATCAGTTTTGATATCCATATATTTCTTTTAAAATAGATCTTTATCTTAATCCCTTATCTTTTATAAAACAATTTCTACAGTTCTCTGGAATTGAAACAGGATAAACACCAGAAACACAAGCAGTACAGAGATCTCTTCTAATTGCTTTCTTTAAATCATCAATCTCTGAATAAACAACTTCATTAGCATTCATGTAATCTCTAATCTCTGGTATTGTTTTATTACTTGCAATTAATTCCATTTCTGTTGACATATCAATTCCATAAAAACAAGGATACTTGATTGGAGGGCAAGATGAAACAAAAACTATATTCTTTGCACCAGCATCTCTTAATAGCTTAATTATTCTTTTTGAAGTTGTTCCACGAACAATACTATCATCAACAAGAAGAATATTTTTATCCTTAATAATTGAAATGATTGGATTAAGTTTAATATGAACTCCTGAAACTCTATTCTCTCGAGAAGGCATAATAAATGTTCTTCCAATATATCTATTCTTAATCAATCCTTCTCTATATTTTAGTTTAAGAACCTCAGATAACTTAAATGCACAACTTCTTGAAGTATCAGGAACGGGAACAACCACATCTATTTTATATTTTTCAATAAGTTTTTCTTGTTTTATCTTTTCACCTAAAAGAACACCTAGAGCAAGTCGCGCTTTATACACAGATCTTTCTTCAATCATTGATTCTGGTCTTGCAAAGTATACCCATTCAAACATACAGTGTGCTTTTTGTTTACCATCAAATACTTTTGTTTGAATGTTTATATTATCTTGTGAAATAAATATTACTTCTCCAGGAGCTGAATCTCTTATAAATTGAAAATCAAGTGTTTGAATAACAACTGATTCAGAAGATAAAATATATCCATCATTATACTTTCCTATTACAAGTGGTCTGATTCCATGAACATCCCTTATGGAGAACAACCCCTTATTTGGAATAATTCCAACAATTGAATATGCTCCTTGTAATGTATCTATTACTTTTTTAGATGCTAAGAAAACATTTTTTGTTTTTTTGTACTCTTCAGTAAATATATATAATATAAGTTCACAATCAGAAGTTGTTTTGAAAACAACTCCTTGTTTTTCAAGTTCTTCTTTAAGATTAAAATAATTAGTTATATTACCATTAAAACCCATTGCAATTTTTGTATCTTCATCAACAAATGGTTGGACGTTAGTTAAGCCTGTTGAACCAATCGTTGCATACCTTGTGTGTCCTATTCCTATTTTCCCTTTAAGTCCAAGAAGATCCTCTTCTGTAAAAGAATTAAGAACTAGATTATTATTTTTCTTAAAATAAATTTCATTATTATCAATTGTTGTAATTCCACAAGCATCCTGTCCTCTGTGTTGAAGAGTAACAAGACTAAAATACAATTTGGATGCAACTGGATTTGTACTATCTATAATTCCAACAATTCCACACATATTTATTATAATAGATAGATTGGATTTAAATAGGTTTGGAGATACCAAGATCATCCAAGAAATATAACAAATTTAAAAGTTAATTAGTTTTTTTTGTTCTCTACTCCATTTTTTATTTGATGTTTTTTTAACATAATCAACATAGGCATCTATAAACTTTAATCTTTGCTCAAAGTTCTTTTTTTTTCCTTATCTAATTTCTTTAAATCCACTACAGGAAACTCATTCTTCATAGCAAATACCTTTCAAGTTTATCTTTAACATCAAATTTAGTAATAAATTCTGTTAGTTTAGTGTCCAAGAAATATAACAAGTAAAAAAGAAAAAAAGAAAGAATTAGAATGAAACTTTTACATTCTTCTTCTCTGTTTCTGCGGTTTCTAAGAATTTTTTTTCTGGGAAATTAAACATCTTTGCAAATACATTTGTTGGAAACATCTGTGTTTTGTTATTGTACATTAATACAGAATCATTATAGTATTGTCTTGAATATGCAATCTTGTTTTCAATTCCAGATAATTCTTCCTGTAATGTTAAGAAGTTCTGACTTGCTTTTAAATCAGGATAACTCTCAACAGCAACATTTAATATTCCAGAAACTGCTCTTGCCATCTTATCATCAGCCTTCATCTTAAGATCTCTATCTTTTGCATTCATTGCTTGACTTCTAAGCTGAGTGATCTCATTTAATGTTTCTCTTTCATGCTTCATATAACCTTTTACTGTTTCGATTAGGTTTGGAACAAGGTCATATCTCTTCTTAAGCTGAACATCTATCTGGCTCCATGCATTTTCAACATTGTTTCTTGATCTAATTAAACTATTATAGATTCCAAGAATAATTAAGAATAGCACAGCAATTATTATTAGAACAATTAGCCATACAAACATAACTTATTCTCCCTCCTTTTCATTAAAATAATTTATTCTAATATATATAGATAGGAAATGTTAATAAAGCATTTGTTTTTATTTAAAAAAAATTAGATAAAATAGGAATAGAGATTCCTTATTTTATTTAGGTCATCTATTTCTATTTAAGGCAAATAACAATCCTCTGGGCAATTTAATGTGTTTTCTCCTTTACTTAATTCACAAATTCCATTTCCACATTTTGGTGCAAGTTCAGCCATTATTTTTGATATTGATTGACGACTCTGTAGATAGGTCATTTCAGTATCATGTTTAATAGCTGGTGATGCATAAACAAGACTGAATAACACTCCCATTCCAATGATTATCATAATTAGGAAAATAATTACTCTTTTGGTATTCAATTTATCTGTATATTTTGTTCTTTCCATTTGATTTCTCCTCCATAGTTTGATTAGTCGATAGTGATAGCTATAATCAGAAGATACATAACTATCCTGAATTATTTCAAATTTTATTTTTTCAAAAGAGTTTTTGAATTAAACAGTTTCTGCAAAGATAATTAAAAAATGAATTGTTTAAAAAACCCCTTCTTAAAAAAATAAATGGATAAAGATTATAAACCAATTTAAATATAAAAAGAATTGATTTGTATTTCAAATTTAAAATAAAATATTGTTTGAAATCAAAAAAATTTATTTACTTCATAAAATTAAAAGAAATAAAAAACAGAAAAAAGATTATTTTTTCTTTAATTTCTTTTCTGTTTTATCTATCAATAGTGTTGTCTTAACCACAGTATCTGGATTAAGGCTCATTGATTCAATTCCACAATCAACCAAGAATTCTGCAAATTCAGGATAATCTGAAGGGGCCTGACCACAAAGACCAATGTATTTCTTTTTCTTTTTTGCAATCTTAATAACTTCTCTAATTAATTGCTTTACAGCTTCATTTCTCTCATCATATATATTAGCAAGTATTTCTGAATTTCTATCTAAGCCTAAGGTTAATTGAGTAAGATCATTACTTCCAATTGAAAATCCATCAAAGATATCAAGGAACTTATCAGCTAGAATGACATTAGATGGAATCTCACACATTCCAATTATTTTAAGTCCATTTTCTCCTTGCTTTAATCCTTTTTTTGAAAGCTCAGTAATTACTTTTTTTGCTTCATCAATTGTTCTACAGAATGGGACCATGACTTGTATGTTTATTAATCCAAACTCTTCTCTTACCTTTTTGATTGCAAGACACTCAAGAGCAAATCCATCTCTATAATTTCCTTGATAATAACGAGAAGCCCCACGCCAACCAATCATTGGATTTGATTCAATTGGTTCATATAACTTTCCACCAATTAAATTAGCATACTCATCTGTCTTAAAATCTGATAATCTTAAAATTACTTTCTTTGGATAGAATGCAGCACCAATTCTCGCAATTCCATGTGCAAGTGCATCAATAAAGAATTGGGATTTATTTGTGTATCCCATTGTAAGCTTATCAATTTCATTTTTAATCTTTTTATCTTTTATTTTATTATAGTTTAATAATGCAAGTGGGTGTATCTGAATAGAAAAATTTATAATAAACTCCTCACGTGCAAGACCAACACCATCATTTGGAAGGAAAGATAATTCAAAAGCTTGATCTGGATCTCCAACATTCATCATGATTTTGGTTTTTGTTTTTGGTAGGTTTGAAACTGAAGTAACGTGCTTTTCAAACTTCAAAGATCCTTTGTAAACAAAACCTTTATCTCCTGATGAACAGTCAATTGTAATCCCTTCTCCTGATTTTATTTTACTTGTTCCATCTCCAGTTCCAACAATACAAGGAATCCCAAGCTCTCTTGCAATAATTGCGGCATGACAAGTAACCCCACCTTTATTTGTTACAATTCCTGATGCAATCTTCATTATTGGTTCCCAATCCGGATCAGTCATTGGAGTTACAAGAATTTCACCCTTCTTAAATTTACTAATATCTTTTACATTTAAGATTATATTTGCTTTTCCGCTTGCTATTTTTTGACCTATACTTCTTCCTGTTATTATTTGATTTTTTTCTCTTTCTGTTAATTTAGCAAGAAGAGTATATGTTACATATTCATTTCTGTTCTTTCTTGACTGAACAGTTTCTGGTCTTGCTTGAACAATAAATATTTTTTTTGTAATTCCATCAAGAGCCCATTCCATATCCATAGGCTTATAGTGTCCTGCTTTTTTTGAATAATGATCCTCAATTATCATACCCCATTTTGCAAGTTGAAGAACTTGTTCATCATTTATGGAAAGTTTTTGTCTATCTTTAATATCTACAGAAACATTTTTAGTTGGCTTCTTTCTATCATTATTATAAATCATTTTAATTGCTTTCTCTCCAATCTTTTTAGTTATAATTGATTTATATCCCTTCTTTAATGTATCTTTAAAAACATAAAATTCATCTGGAGTAACAGCACCTTGAACCACGTTTTCTCCAAGTCCATAAGCTGAGTTAATTACAACAACACCAGAAAAACCAGTTTCTGTGTCAAGAGAAAACATAACCCCTGATGAACCAACATCACTTCTTACCATTCTTTGCACTCCAATTGATAATGCAATCTTGAAATGATCAAACTTTTTATCAACTCTATAAGAAATAGCTCTGTTTGTAAAAAGTGAAGCAAAGCAGTGCTTACAAGCATCAAGTAATGCTTCTTCTCCTCTAATATTTAAATATGTTTCTTGTTGTCCAGCAAATGATGCATCGGGTAGATCTTCTGCTGTTGCACTTGATCTTACAGCAACAGCAATCTCCTTTGTTCCTTCGATTTCAGAGAGTTTATGATATGCTTTATAGATTTTATTTTCAAGATCCTTTGGAAAAGAAGCATTTACAATAAGGTTTCTTATAGCTTCTCCCTTTTCAGCTAAGGATTTCATGTTTGTTGTATCAAGATCTTTTAATATTCTTCTAATTTCTTTCTTAATTCCTGATTTTCCAAGTAAATATCTATACGCAGTTGCAGTTATTGAAAACCCATTAGGAATAGAAACTCCTTTCTTTGAAAGTGTTGAATACATTTCTCCTAAAGATGCATTTTTTCCACCAACAAGTGGAACATCATTAATTGTTGTTTCTTTAAACCATAAGATTAATTTTTTTTTATTTTGTGTATTAACCATAACTTAACAACTCCCTATAAAATATATAAATATAATTACAATAATAGAAATACATACACTTTTTATAATTAGCGGGCTCCACCACCACCGCCTCCGCCTCCGCCACCAAATCCTCCTCCACCGTGAGATCCAGAAGACCCACCAGTTGATGCTGAAAAGGATGGAGAAAACGCAGCAAAACCAGCATATGCAATAAACTTATCATTGTGATTTAATTCATCAGGAAGAATCATTTTTAGTGCTTTTGATGTTTTCTTTGCAACTCCAAAAGCAGTTGCATAAACCATATATTCTTCCCAAATAATAACGGATGCAGGAGGGTGTTCTTTCATATATGAAAAAGTAGTTATATATTTTTTGAATGCCTCCCATTTCAAATTTTTAATTCTACCTTTCATTGTAAATTTACCAAATATAATCTTATAGAAGAAAAACTTAGAAAGAAATATAATCAGAAAATAAATCACAAATACAATAAAGGTAGTAAACCCACCAACTCCTAGTATGCTGCTTATAATAAACAAAAATACAAATAGTATAACTGAAATTACAGAAACTAATTTATATCCTGTGCTTTTAAACAAATTTGATTTTTTAAACCATGAATCACACTTTTCTTTTGTACTTTTGTGCAATTTTAGAAAATCTTTTTGAAGTTCTGCATTTTTTTGAAGATTACTAAACATATTTTTAAAACTGGATATTTTTCCAGACAATCTATCTTTTAAATCCCCTAAATTTATTTCTCCATTAGGATAATTTTCAATTAAAAATGTGTATATATCAAACACATAATCAGGAAGTATATTTTTATCAATTTCTTTTTTTGTTTTAATTAAAATAAATTCATCATCTGCCTTCTTAATAAGTTCAAAGTTCTTTTTCCAAACAAGATACATGATTCCACTTGAAAACCAATCCTTTGAAAATTCACCAGTAATAAAATAATTTGCTTTAACTGGATCTTCATCTCCAGGCAAATCTCTTTCAAATATTCCAAAGTATCCTACCTTCTTTCTTGAATATTCTCTTCCAAATATTAACCAAATAAGAAATATAATTAAGATTGGAAAGAGTATAACTAAAATAAAGACATATACAGGAGTGGGTTTTATTGATGATGCATACCTATCATAATCATCTTCCCAAGTTTGATCTATTTCTTTAATTTGTGAGATTGTGTAATTAGTATATTCTGAATTATAAAAATTAGGTAAAGTTGTATCAAACCAGTTCTTTGGCATTAAAAGATTTATTTCAATAATTTCATTTGCATAAACTGATTTTGAAATCACAATTAAGTTTTTGTCTGTTATTAGATTATATTCTTTTGAATGAATTAGAGGGGTTGTAAGATTAGCGCCTCCAGGAAGAAATAAAGTTATATTTGTGTTTGTTGGAACTGTTGTGTTTTCACCATATAATTTATAATAAAATTGTACTCCATCTGCAAGTGCACTTATTTGGTTATCAACAGTATAATAAAAATATGCAGTAACAGAAGTATCACAATAATCTCCTCTCAAGATTAATTCTTTTTCTCCAGAAACTGTATCTGTTGGTTTGTAAATAAATTCGCAAGAAGAACCAGTACAATACCCACTTGGATTTAGAATAACTAAATCATTAGGCTTTTGAATATATAATTCTTTATAACACCCAACAAGATCATAATCCCATTTTTCAGAAACATTAACAATTCCATTTTGATTTAGAGTATAATTAATATCAACTGAAGAAACAGAAAAAGAACGAGCTGAAATTGTTGGAGTTATAAATGCTAATAAAATTATAGTAAATAAAATTAATTTAAATTGATTATTCATCTTAAAACATACTCCTTCATCTTTGTGTATCTTCCTTTTTCTTTTGCTTTTGGATTTATCTTTTTATAATTGATTGCTTTCTTTGGACAAAAATTATAGCACCTTGCACATGAAACACAGTTGTTTGAAAACTTAACTTCTCTTTTCATCTTTTTAACAACTATATTCTTTGTTGGACATATTTCTTGACAGGTTCCACAAAAAATACATTTTTCTTTATCAACAACCCATAATGGTTTCTTAAGTTGCTTATTAAACCCCCAATGAATAAAGGAATGAAGAATCCTTAAAAATACACTTCTCTTTATTATTTTTCTTTGTCCAGAAAAAATAAGATTAAAATCAAAATTAATTTTTTCATTAACTACTTTAACTTTATTTTCTATTTTACTTTCAGAATCAACATCCTTATTAAGCATATAGTTTGCATTACTTGGCATAGAGTATGCAAATGTTCCAATTACATCATAATTCTTTTTTTCTAAGATCTTTCTTGCAACTGGAAGAGAAGACCCACTTTGCCCAGCACAAACCCCAACCAATATAACTTTCTTTTTTTCAACGCGTGGAAGTTGTTCTAAAAAATCAATTACAAAACTTGGAGGATACCATGCATAAACTGGAAAACCAATAAGTAAAAAATCATAATCCTTTTGGCTTGCAACTGTAAAAATATCCTCAATCTTTTGTTTTTCAATATTAATTTTATTTTGCTTAAACAGATTACACCAAGAACCAATAACATAAGCTGTATTTCCTGTTCCTGAAAAATAATATGCAATTCCTGTTCTCGAATCTTTAACATCCTTTGAAACCATACCTTATAATATATAAGATAAGATTTATATTAATTTTGATTGGACACGCACCCCTCCAAAAAGAATATATATTCATAGGGGTATATTTTAATAGAATGTGAGATATATGAAGATAAACATGAAAGCATTTACTAAATCATATAAAAGAAAGAGATTAAAAGCAAAAATTGATTTAATGGAACCAACTAACATGGGAGTTCATTTTCCAAAGAAGGTATCTATAAAATCAGGATATTTTAGAAATAAAAAAGAATTATTTCCTATTAGAAACTGGAAATTATTAAAACAAGTATCTAGAGCAACATTTTATGAGCTTCCAAATAAAAAAGTAATTATTGTTTTACCGGAGTTAGAATGCATAAATACGTTTGGCACTCCAACAGGAAGGGATAAACTTGGGCACAGAAGACAGATTATTTTAATGCATGAATTATTAAAAAGAAGAGTAAACATGGAAATTCCTCTTGGATATTTTAAAGCAGATAACAGAATGTATTATATAATTTATGCGAAAAAAAGAATACCTTTATCAAAAAGGTTAGATACAACTAATTTAGAGGAAAAAACAAAGATTGCAAGAAACCTTGGAAAAGAACTTGCAGACTTACATAACAAGGGGGTAGTACATAACCATCCATGTATTAAAAATTGGGTAATTAATGGAGATAAACCTATGCTTGTTGACAGCAAAGCTGTAATATTTAAGGATGATTTCCCAAGAACAACACAAAATACAAGAAGAACTGTTCAATGGAATGAGATGGAATTAGAAGATCTAAACAAACTAATTTCTGAATTTTGGTATACTCCATCTCTTCAAGAAGTAATTAAAAAAAATTATTTAAAAAATAAAACAAATTGAATTCTAAATGAAAGAAAAAGATACTACGCTTATTTATTTTAGACACAATAAGTTTCGTGATGGGCAAAAAGAAATAATCACAGACATCCTAACAGCTATATCTGGAAAGAAAAGTATTCTTCTTCATGCTCCTACAGGAAGTGGGAAAACAGATGCTGCTCTTTCAGCAGCAATCACCTTTGCAAAAGAAAACAATAAAAAAATACTCTTTTTAACACCAAAAATATCTCAACATAAAATTGCTCTTGAAGTAATTACTGATATTAATAAAAAATATTCATTAAACCTAAGGGCAATAGATTTTGTAGGAAAAAGAAATCTATGTATTGATCCTGTTGTTTCTCAAACAGGAAGTAACTTTTATGAAGTTTGTAAGTATACAAGAGAAAAAGGACAATGTCCTTTCTTTATTAATACAAGACCAACAGACAAAACAAAAAGAGAATTATTTGTTTATGATCTTGGACAGACTTTTTCAGAAGGACTTGTTTATTCTCATCACTCAATTAAAGACATTTCTGAAAATTTCAAAACAGGAACAGGAAAACCTTTTCCATTATGCCCCTATGAAGTTGCTAAGATATATGCAAAGAAATGCAATATAATTATTGCTGATTATTATCATGTTTTTTCAAAGAAAATATCAGATTCTTTACTTGGAGAGATTGGAATCAACCTTTCTGATTGTATACTAATAATAGATGAAGCTCACAACCTAGAGGATAGAATTCTTAAGCTTCAATCAAGATCTCTTAATACAACCATCCTAAACAAAGCAGCAAAGGAAGCAGGAGATCTAAAGAACAATAATCTAAAAACAATACTTCTTTATCTTATTGATGCAATTGAAATAATTTCAGAAAATAAATTAAAAGAGAAAGATGAAGAGTTTATTAAATCACATGAATTAATTCAACAATATGAAAATCAAATGCTTGAAATAATTGATGAACTTGAAAAAACAGGCATAGAGTATATTGAAAAAACAGGAGAAGGAAGATCAGCTCTAATAAATGTTGCTTTCTTTTTAAATGATTGGTTAATGGATACCAAAACTCACATTAAATTTGCTAAGAAAGAGAACAGAGTAATTTCAATAAAGCACAACGCTCTATCTATAACAGAAATAACTAAGAATGTATTTGAAGAATGTTATTGTTCAATCCTTATGTCTGCAACTTTAACTCCTACATCAATGTACAAAGAAATATTTGGATTTTCAAACGAGCTTGTTACAAAAGAATATCCCTCTCCATTTCCTGAAAAAAACAGATTAAATATACTTGTTCCAGGGATCACAACTAAATATACAACAAGAAATGATAACAATTATAAGACATATGGGGAATACATAAATAAATGTATTAATTCAATTCCTGGTAACGTTGTTGTTTTCTTTCCATCTTTTGAAGTACTTCATTATATTCTTCCAAACATAAAAATTAATAAACCAAAGATTATTCAAGAAGAAAGCACTAGCTCTCATGATTTTGAACAGATGATAACAAAATTTAAATCAGAGTCAAAGAAATTTGGAGGTGCACTCTTTGCAGTAATGGGAGGAAAAGCAAGTGAGGGAATTGATTTACCTGGAGATTACTTATTAGGTGCAATTATTGTGGGAATTCCATTAAGTAAAATGGAATTGTTTACAAAAGCAAGAATTGATTATTATGAAAACAAATACAAAAAAGGATGGGCATACGCTTATATCCAACCAGCTATTCAAAAAGCAATACAGAGTGCAGGGAGAGTAATCAGATCAGAAACAGATAGGGGAGTTATAATCTTTATGGATGAAAGATATACCTGGCCTAACTATAAAACATACTTGCCAAAAACATTAAAGTTTAAGATAACAAAAACTCCAGAAATAGATATCCAAGAGTTCTTTAAATAAAATCAACTTCTTTTTAAATAAATCTATCTTTATACATAGATATGGTAAAATATAATGAACTAATACTATTAGTGCATCCACTCTGGAATCTAATCTATATGAATCAAAATAATATTGAAGATATTAAAAGATTCCTAAAAACAGAAAATGGAAGAATTCAATTAAAATCTCAAATAACTACATACACAAATACAATCAATAGATTAAAAAGAAACCCATGAGCATATGCAGTAATTATCTTCCCAAATTTAGTTGCAGCAGGGCAACTTTTATCAATGGGGGATTCAAAATATACTGAATTATATTGGGAAGTATTAGAAAAACCATTTAGAAAAAAAATTAAAGAATTAAAAAATATAGAAATCAGTAATTGGCACCCAAACAAAGAACAAAATGTATTCTATTTCCTAAATAATGTTAGTTCTTCTGAGTTTGAAAAAAATATGAAGATTACTGCATTTGGAGAACAGTTTAAAAAAACGAATGGAAAGGAAAAAGGTTGTGTTACACAATGGGTACAGAAACTTAGAGCAGAACTTAAAGATTATTATTCAAAAAAACCAAATTATAAAATTATAAAAAATGCAACTCTTGATGAAAATCATTCATTTAAGGAAAGAGTAAAGAAACTTAACAGAACACAAAATAAGAAACCATCAAGACATTTCCTATAAACCCGTTATCTTTATAAATAATTGTGTTTATATATTATATTAAGAGTGAACTATTTTTGTAATTAGATTAAAACATAATAAATGAAGGTAAAGTGATATTATATGGAACTTCCAAAAACAATAAAAACATACTGTAAGAAATGTAAAAAACACACTGAACATAAGCTTAAAGCTTTCAAAGCTAGAAAAGCAAGAACATTATCCAAAGGAACAAGAAAGAATGTTGAAAAACACAAAAAAGGTTATGGAGGAATGGCTAAACACGTAAAAGGTGTTAAAAAGCAAAATAAAAAGCCAGTCTTCACAGCAGAATGTGCTGTTTGTAAAGCAAAACATTACTTTGTAATTCCAAAAAGAATGAAGAAAATAGATGTTGGTGGAGGAGAATAAAATCTCCTTTTTACTAGTAAATTCCTTTTTCGTTAAAAACAGTTCTATTTTTAAAATCTTATTTTGAATATTTATAATATATGATTAAGATAGATAATTATTATAAGTTTGTTGGAGCTAGTTTTGGACTTGCTTACTTTATTGGATTAACAATTGCGTTAATATACATTCTACTTGGAGCAAGTTATCCAGTTCCTGAAAGTTTTACTAATTCACTTCATTTAACTTCTCAAATATATTTTAAAACAACATATCTAGATATGTCTAATACTTCTTTCAACTTAGCAATAATACCTTTTTCCTATCTTATTGAAGCAGTAAATTATGGGTACACTCACATGGTGTTATTAACATCATCATTCTTAGGACAAATTAAATTATTCGTTCAATTATTACCACAACTCTTTTTCTTCTTGGGTTTTATAATTTTTTCAACAATTGGATTAAAAGTAATGTTATATATTATTAAAAGCATTGTTAACTATCTACTACAGAAAAGAGAAAGGTATAGTAGATTAGAACTAAAAATATTTACTAAGAAGGATATCATTTTCTTCTTTGTAGGAATATTAAGTTTATTGATTGGAACAATATTTCAATTGAAATTAATTAAGATTATGTTTATATTTTTAATAAATTTTAAAGCAATTACTTTTGCATTAATCTTATTACTTTATATAATTTTGATTTTATTATCAGGATATACTTTATATAATTTAGGACTAGATGCATACAAAAAACTAAATAATAAGTAAGGAATCAAGAATGGGAATTGACTTTAAGGAAGAAGAGGTAATAATTGGAAGATCACAAAATCATATTGATAAATATGGTTCAAAAGGAACTGGATATCTAGGGAAGGTTGTTGTTTCTGCAGGAGATGAGCCTGTTCTTGGAAAGAAAGTATTAATGGATCTATCAAAATCACATGTAATGATTGTATGCGGAAAACGTGGCGGGGGAAAATCGTACTCGATGTCTGTTATTATTGAGGAATTCTGCAAACAACCTTTTGATATTAAAGAAAGATTATCAGTTATTGTTATTGATACTGTTGGAATATTTTGGACAATGAAGTTTGAAAATAAAGAAGAAAGTAATGATCTTTCAAAGTGGGATCTTAAAGCAGAAGGAGTGGATATTAGAAACATGATTCCTTTTGGTAAGCAAGATTACTATAAAGAAAAAAACATTCCTTTTGATGTTCCCTTTTCAATCAGGACATCACAGATGGATTTAGAAGATTGGCTAGGTATGTTTCGTCTAACCTGGAGAGACCCAGAAACATCGCTTATTTCAAGAACATTAGATAAAATCAAAGAAAAGGTTGGAAATCTTTATGATATTGATGATATTATGAAGGTTGCGCTAAAAGACGAAGAAACAACAACTGATGTTAAAAATTCATTAGTTAACAGATTAAAGATTGCAAAGGGATGGGGACTTTTCTCAAAGCAAGGAACAACAACTAAAGAGTTTGCAAGACCTGCAACAATTACAGTTATTGATGTTTCAACATACAAGCAAACAATAGGAATGGAAGCAGTTTCTGAGCTTATTGTTGGGCTTCTTGGAAAAAGATTATATGAAGAGAGAATGCTTTATAGAAAGGAAGAAGAAATGAATCTTTTATCAGGAAAGAAGAAAGAAAGTGAAATGCCAATTGTTTGGATGATGATTGATGAAGCACATATGTTTATGCCACAGGACAGACCATCAATGGCTCTTGATGTATTGCTTCAATGGATTAGGGTTGGAAGACAGCCTGGACTATCCCTTCTTCTTGCAACCCAGAGACCAAACAAGCTTCATTCCGAAGCAATCTCTCAATGTGATATATTCTTGTCAATGAGAATGACTGCTCAAGAAGACATTAATGCTGTATCTCAATTAAGACCAAGTTATTTAAATCTTCCAATAGATAAATTCTATGCACAAATGCCAAAATCCCAAGGTTATGCAATTCTTCTTGATGATAATTCAGAAAAGATGATGCTAATTAAAGTTAGACCAAGATTAACATGGGATGGAGGAAAAACAGCCAATGTTTTTGTTGATTAATTCTTTTTATTTGTAGATAATAGTCTAACAACCCCTCTTGTTGCATCAACCTCAACAACATCCCCTGTTTTTAGAACTTGAGTTGCAACCTTTGTACCAACAATGCAAGGAATTTTAAGTTCTCTTGAAACAATTGCTGCATGAGATGCCATTCCTCCCTCATCAGTTATGATTGCAGCTGATTTTTTGCATATCAATACCATCTCAGGAGTAGTTGATGCAGTAACTAATATTTCTCCTTTTTTGAAAGTTGACAACACTCTAGACATATTAGTTTTCCAGAAGACCACCTTTACTTTACCTTTTACTTTTCCAGAATAAGCAGAAGAACCAATTATTATATTTTTATCTTTCAATCTGAATTGATAAGTTATCTTTTCCCAAATTCTTTTAAATTCATTACCAGTGACTATGTTTAGGGTATTGTTTTTGATTATTAGTATACATCCTTTTTTTCTATTTGAAATTATTTTCTTTGCAACTTTTTTTCCTTTGAAAAGAGATAATAACTCATCATAAGTATAATAAAAAGTATCTTGAAGAGATAGCTTTCGTTTTTTGGATAAATTATAAATAACTTTTGAAATAAGTATTGGCCAGAATTTTGGTTTCATAGATGCTAGTTTTAATCTAGTTTTACCTATTGTTGCCAAAATTACTTTGTTTTTGGTTATATTAAATTTATTAAGACAAACCTCCTCACTCATTGAATACAGATTATAAAACTCATTAAATAATTTTCTCACTTCCTTAAATCTTTCAAAAAGTTCTTTTTCTGAAAGTTTACTCCAATTAATTGCTTTGGATTTTTTATGAAAATCATTTACCTTCTTCATCAATATGTTTGCATCATTTATAAATTTCTTAACATTGATTTTCTTTGAAAAATATTCAAAATAATAGTTTGCTAATTTCTCAGAACTATTATCAATAAAGTAAAAGTGGGTTTCATTATTTTTATAAACATAAAGGTTAGAGATCATCTTGGGATGCCTCTCCTTATCAGTTAATCCAAACAAAGGACTGGTTTTTAATCTTGTCCAAAATTCAATTGAATCATAATATTTGTTTGATTTATCTTTAGTATCTGATATCTTATTTCTAATTGTGGTTATTGCTCTTGATTGGAGAATGTATAGCTTTCCAGAAGAGTAAGCCCACTCAACATCAACAGAATAACCATTATGCTTTTCTATTTGTCCAATAATTTCTGCAAGTTCCAATATTATCTTGTCTGGAAGCTTCTGTTTTGTACCATCTTTTTCTGAAAGTGGTTTCCATGATTTATCAAGTCTTTCTTTTTGATTAGATACACTCTTATTAATTATTTTGTTATTTGAAACAATATAGTTGTCAGGTGTTATTCTTCCAGATACAATACCTTCACCTAACCCAAAACCACCTTCAATTATTATTTGGTTCTTTCCATTTATTGGATTCTTTGAAAACGCAACTCCAGAGACCTCTGAATTTATCATCTTTTGAACTACAACTGCTAATTTAACTTTTGTTATATCTATTTTCTTTAGTTTACAATATTCCTTTACTCTCTCTCCAGAGACTGATTTAAAGCATTCTATTATGCTTCTAATTAAGTTACTCTTGTTTACATGAAGAAAGGTATCAAACTGCCCAGCAAATGAGTTATCTTGTGAATCCTCAACTGTTGCTGAGCTTCTTACAGATACTTCCCTTGCACCAAGTTTGTTAAAATAAGAATATATTTGCTTTTGTATGTCTTTTGGAACCTTTCCTTCTTTTTTATAAATAGAATATACTTCTGTACTTATAACAAAAAAATTAGGAACATTGTATCCTTTATTTTTAAGAATTGAGAGGTTAAATGCTTTTCCTCCCACAAGAGAGGAGGGACTTGTGGATTTACTGTCCAACAAATATACCATTAATGTTCATCCCCACTTCCAGGCCAAGATCCTGGCTGACCACAATCTGCACTTTCACACTTAGGTTTAACATCCCAGTCTGCATAATCAGAATATACATTTCCTAGTTCATCCTGTGCTTGGAACGTAAATCTATTATAGGTATTTGGGTTCTGACAATTAAACAAATAATAAAATTCATCCATTCCAATATCAGATACACTCATAGAACCCATACCATATCATATTTAGATGAATATTCCCCATTATAGGAACATTTATCTGTTAATGACCATCCAAACCAACATTTCCAAAAAAAATAGAAACGACATTCTTTTATTGTTGCAGTAAGAGTATAATTTACACCTGGATCTCCATATACTCTTACACCTGTATTTGCATCTGATTCTTTTTCAACAATTCCTGACTTTGGAATTACAATTATATTTTTTATTACTGGTGGAGAATATGTGCAATTATCTGTGATAATTTCTTCACAATTATTACAAATTAAAGTCCCACCTAAATACCCGTGTTTTTCACAAGTGTCTCCAATAAAGTTAGTATCATCACAAATTTCTGGAGAATAAATATACCCATTTCCACAGGTATCACAATCTACTGGACAGTTTAAGAAGCTCTCACTTGGTGTATCACAAACCCCATTCCCACACGTCCCACAATCTATTGGACAATTTATTGGGCTTTCATCAGGTGAATTACAAGCTCCATCCCCACACATAAAACAATTACTTTTATCAAACATACATTCTGATATCTGATCAACAGGAATACATGAAAGTGTTCCACCAGTATATCCTTGAGATACACAAGTCTCCCCATTTAGGTTTGTGTCCTCACATTCTTCTGGAGGAGTGATTTTACTATCTCCACAAACTGCAATTTCTAAACAATCTGTTGAACAATTTATTGAATTTTCATCAGGTGAATTACAAGCTCCATCTCCACAATAAAAACAATTATTATAATTATATTTACAATTTATACATTGTATATTTCCAGACCAATCTATATTTTTATCACTACACAAAAGATTAGCATACACTCCATTATCTGGGAGATCACAGTTTTCATCAAGATTAATAAGCTCATCTCCACAATATTCTTGAGAAGAGAAACAACTTGGATTTGAACAACCACTAATATCTATTTTACACTCATTACAAGTAAGTGATCCACTACCACATCCTAGATCATCACAATCAAGTCCGGAATATGCACCCATTTCTGTACCATCACATTCTTCAGGAGATTCAACTATACTATTTCCACAGATTGCTCCAGAACCAGGGTTTGTAGAAACCCTCTATAACTCCTTATTTTTAAATAATAATATATAGGTTTGCACCTATATATTATTGACCATATATGATGTATATCAATAAGCAAATTGTTTTAAATCCTTTCTATAAGGCAATTCAGAAAGTTTTTGGCGAAGTTCGTGTTCCTTTTCATTTTAGTAAGTATTCTAATCAAATATACACGAACTTCGTTCATGTATATCTGCTGATATTAAAGGAAAGATATCATGCAAGTTATCGTAGATTAATGAAAATTGCAGATGATCTTAACATCAAGCAAATGCTTGGTATTCAAAAATTACCTCATTATACAACATTACAAAAATTTATAAGTAAGATTGATAAAATACTTCTGGAAAAGTTGGTTCGTGCTAGTCATAAACTTATGACTGGATTAAAAATGCAGACAGCAATTGATTCTACGGGCTTTATAAATATCAACCCATCTTATTATTATTTACATAGATGCAACCTAAAAACACCAACTAAAAACTTTATTCAAACAAGTTTAGTGGTAGACACAAAAACAAAATTAGTTTTAAACATCAGTACAAGTCCATATCGGCAACATGATACACAAGCATTTATTTCACTGATTGATAAACTAAAACACAACATTAGTTGTGTTTTAGCAGATAAAGGATACGATTCAATGCAACTTAGAAAGTATTGTTGGAAAAATGAACCAAATCGCTTCGCGATTTAATGTTTATCGGGAGCCCTTATCTGCACATAAATGTGCAGTATTATGAGCGGGCTCCCTCACAGGTATTAATTT